>JACDJC010000811.1_pt1 | contig 32432 bp, 27 predicted proteins | sample 7454191 | NCBI WGS metagenome assembly JACDJC01 (sample SAMN14253291, study PRJNA609438) | sludge metagenome | isolation source: sludge after 25d culture with pyrite and EDTA | collected 2018-12-20
GCACCGAGCGCGTACCGTGCTGCGGCATCGAGCGCGAGGCGGATTGATCCCAAAAAATCTATTCGCATATCGACACGTGACCCATCAGCCCGAACGGCCAGTCAAATTCCCATGCGGTCCTGGTAGACGCGGCGCCTTCATGCCCTCCGGGCGCTCGCCGCGATCTTCGCGCGGTGGAACCTTCACGGCATCGGGCCGGGGGCGGCCCTCCTACAACTCCCCACCCTGTGTAGGAGCGGCGCCCTCTCCGCGATCTTCGGGCGGTGGAACCTTCACGGCATCGGGCCGAGGGCGGCCCTCCTACAACACCCTCGGGGCAATGGCATCGCGCGCGAGCCGGATTCGGCATGCAAGCGGGCCTTCTGCCGCCTGATGGACAATCCAGGTTGATCGCATGAGCACTGTGCCGCGACCGCGCATCGGCCTCGCCCTCGGCAGCGGCTCGGCGCGCGGCTGGGCGCACATCGGCGTGATCCGCGCGCTCGCCGACGCCGGCATCGAACCCGACCTGGTGTGCGGCACCTCGATCGGCGCGCTGGTCGGCGCCGCCTACGTCGCTGGCGAACTCGACCGGCTGGAAGCCTGGGTGCGCGGCCTGCGCCCGCAGACCGTGGTGGGCTTCCTCGACGTGTCGCTCAACGGCGGGCTCATCAAGGGCGAGAAACTCATCACCTTCTTCCGCGAACACTTCGTCGATCGCGACATTCAGGATCTGGCGCGCCCCTTCGCCGCGGTGGCCACCGACCTCGCGCACGGCCGCGAAGTGTGGCTACGCGAGGGCGGCGTGTCCGACGCGGTGCGCGCGTCGATCGCACTGCCGGGCCTGTTCACCCCGGTACGGCGCGACGGCGCGTGGCTGGTCGACGGCGGGCTGGTCAATCCGGTGCCGGTGTCGCTGGCGCGCGCGATGGGCGCGGACGTGGTGATCGCGGTCGACCTGAACTCCGATCTCCTCGGACGCCATCTCAAGGCGCAGCCCGCGGCGCGCGCGAAAAAAAGCCGTCCATCGCCTGCCGATACCGTGTTCGCCCGTATTCAGGCGGGCATCTCGCAGTTCGGCCGCAACGGCGGCGAAGCGACGGATGCGCCACCCGCCATGCTCGACGTGATGGCGAGTAGCATCAACATCATGCAGGTATTCATCACGCGCAGCCGGCTTGCCGGCGAGCCGGCCGACGCGCTGGTGACGCCGCGGCTCGCCGCGTTCGGGCTGATGGAATTCCACCGCGCGGCCAGCGCGATCGACGCGGGGCGGCGCGCCACCGAGGCCGTGCTGGCGGACCTGCGGGCACGTATCGACGACAGCGGAACGGCTACGGAGCGCTATTGAGGCGGCGCGAAGAAGTTTGAAACCGTATCGCTTTGCAAGCGCTTCAGGGGTGGACAGATTCCTTGGGCCGCCTCAATAGAACGCTGTTTTAATTGATTATTGCTTCGGCCTATTCACCTTCCCGACCTTGCAATGCCGAATCGGACTAGCCTGCCACTTCAAGCTTCAGATGGCCGAATCAATAAGTGCCTGCAGGCTCTCTGTCGCGATCTCGCGCACGTCGGCGTCGTCGTCCTGCAGGCGTGCTTCGAGCCACGGTTTCGCTGCCGCATCGCCGGTCAGACCCAGGTAATGGGTGGCATCGGCGCGGACGCGTGCGTCCGCGTGCTGCGACAGCTCGCCCAGGCGCGGCAGCAGCGCGCGCAGCGCAGGACTGCCGGCGAAATCCTCCAGCAGCACGCCGGCGCCCAGCCGCACATTGAGGCTCGCCTCGACGTTGCCGACGATGGGCAGCACCGCCGCGAGCAGCGCGGGATCGCCCTCGATCGCTGCGCGCGCGTGCTCCAGCCGGCCTTCCTTCAACAGCAGATGGAACCAGTCGGCGAGCCCCGCCTCGCTGTCGGCCTTCGCCGCCCACGCCGCGAGTTCGGCCTTGCCGTGCGCGCCGGCCAGCTCGATGCGACCGATGCGGATCCACGGCACCGAGCGCACGCCGAGTGCTTGCCCCACGTCCGGACGCTGTTCGAGGTTGACCGCTTCCAGCCGGCCGATCACCCCCTGCTTGACCAGATCGGCGAGCGCCGCGAGTACCGCGGGGCAATGGGGGCAATGCGTGGAGAGCAGCAGCAGGGCGTCGGGTGCGAACATGAGGCGAATGAGTAGATAATGAATCGATGGACTTTATCATTCTCCCCGTCACCCCGTACCAGCAGAACTGCTCGCTGGTATGGGACGCCGCCGGCCGCGCCGCGCTGATCGATCCCGGTGGCGAGCCCGAGCGCCTGCGCGATGAAGTCGCGCGGCGTGGGCTCAGCGTGGAAAAACTGCTGCTCACCCATGGCCATCTCGACCACGTCGGCGCGGCGGCAGTACTGCGCGATGCCTTCGGCGTGCCCATCGTCGGTCCGCAGCGCGAGGAGGCGTTCTGGCTCGACAGCCTGCCGCAGCAGGCCGAGTTGTTCGGCTTTCCGCCGACACCGCCGCTCGTTCCCGACCAGTGGCTCGCCGACGGCGACACGGTCGAGGTCGGCGAACTCTGCTTCGAGGTGCTGCACTGCCCCGGCCACACACCGGGACACGTGGTGTTCTACCAGCGCGCGGCGCAGCTTGCCTTCGTCGGCGACGTGCTGTTCAAGGGCTCGATCGGCCGCACCGATTTTCCGCGCGGCGACCACGCCGCGCTGCTGCACGCCATCCGCGAAAAACTCTTCCCGCTGGGCGACGACGTGCGCTTCGTGCCGGGCCACGGCGCCATGTCGACCTTCGGCCACGAGCGGCGCGACAATCCCTTCGTCGGCCCTGGCGCCGATTGAGCTTCACGCCGGCGGCGCGATGGCGTCAACCAGCGCGCCCACCACGTCCGCGGTGCGGTGATCGCGGTCACGGTGCGGGTCGTACTCGACGATCTCCAGCGCCACGAACGCGGGATCGTCGCGCAGGCGGATCAGCGCCGCCGCCAGTTCCGCGCACCCGAGTCCGCCGGGCACCGGCAAACCCGTGCCGGGCGCCTCGGCAGGATCGAGTGCGTCGAGGTCGATGCTGACGCCGAACCCGGCGGTGCCGTGGCGCACGATCGCCAGCGCCTCGTCGAACACCGCCGCGAGCCCGCGCCGGCGCACTTCCGCCATGGCGAACACGCGCACACCGAGCCGGTGCAGCAGCGCCGCCTCGCCCGCTTCGAAGCTGCGCACGCCGATGAGGCAGACATGCTGCGGATACAGCGTCGGCGCCGGGCCGGTGAGCGCGGCGTCGCCCTCGCCGAGCAGCGCGGCCAGCGGCATGCCGTGGATCTGTCCGCTCGGCGTGGTGGCAAAGGTATGGCTGTCCATGTGCGCGTCGATCCACACGAGGCCGAGCGGCCCGCGCGCCGCCAGCGCGCGGCGCACGCCGTTCCAGGTACCGATCGCGCAGGAGTGGTCACCGCCCACCACCAGCGGAAACTTCCCCGCGCGCAGCACGCGCTCGACTTCCCGCGCCAGGCGCACGCCCAGCGCCGCAACCGTATCCAGCAGGCCGTCGCGGCGCGGCGCGCGCAGGATGGCGTTCCATTCGACCCGTTGCAGCGGGGTGGCGTGCAAGGCGCGGTGGCGGCGCAGCGCCGCCGGGCCCGCCGCGGTACCCGCATCGGGTGCCCCCGCTCCGCTGGCCGCACCGATGACGACGAGGGTGCGCGCAGTGCTCAGCGCACCTCGCCGGTCAGCCGTTCCAGCGCCCGCATGATCGCCGACGAATCGAGTTCGCTGTCGCCCGCCCCCATCAGCGCGTTCATCTGCTGTGCGATCAGCGCCGCGCCCGGCAGCGGCGTGGCGGTCTCCTGCGCGTTGTCCATAACGATCGCCATATCCTTGTGGTGCAGTTTCACCTTGAAGCCGGGCTTGTAGTTGGCGTCAAGCATGCGCTGGCCGTGCACGTCGAGGATGCGGCTGCCGGCGAAGCCGCCCATCAGCGCCTCGCGCATCTTCAGCGGATCGACACCGTTGCGGCGCGCCAGCAGGATGGCCTCGGCGACACCCTCGAAGGTCAGGCCGACGACGATCTGGTTGCAGCATTTCACCACCTGGCCCGCGCCATGCCCGCCGACGTGAACGACACTCTTGCCAAGAATCTCGAACAGCGGACGCACCTTCTCGAAGATCGGCACCTCGCCGCCCACCATGATCGACAGCGTGCCTTCGCGCGCCCCCGTCTCGCCGCCCGACACCGGCGCGTCGAGCATGTGCACGCCGCGTTCGGCGAGTGCCGCGGCGATGCGCCGCGTGGCCGCCGGCGACACCGTGCTCATGTCGACGATGGTGTGGCCGGGGCGCGCGCCGTGGATGAGACCGCGGCTGCCGAGAATGATCTCCTCGACGTCGGTGGTGTCGGAAACGACGGTGAAGGTGACGTCCGTTTCGGCGGCGACCTCCATCGGCGTGCCCTTGCCGAGCGCGCCCATCACCAGGATGGGCTCGATGCGGTCGAAGCGCCGGCCGTACACGGTCAATTGGTGCCCGGCACGTAGCAGGTTCTCCGCCATGGGGCGGCCCATGATGCCGCTGCCGATGAATCCGATCTTCATGCCGTGAATCCTTTCAACACCCATAGCCAGAATGGCAGCGTAAACAATCCGGCAAGCGTTGACCAGCCCATGATGAGGCCGGCCAGGCGCACGTCGAGACCGAAGCGGTCGGCCAGCGCGATCACCATCACCATAGTCGGCATCGCGGCTTCCAGCACCGCCGCCTCGGCGGGTTCGGACAGCGGACCGGGCCATGCCAGTGCGAGGCCGAGGGCGAACAGCGGCATCAGCGCGAGCTTGATCGCCAGCGCCACCATCACCGCCCTTTGCGGGCGCAGGTCGTGCCAGGGGATCGTCAAGCCCAGCACGAACAGCATCAACGGGATGGTCGGGCTGCCCGCCCAGCGCGCCGCCTCGACCAGCGGTTCGAGCCCGCTGCCGGACAGATTCACCGCGATCCCCGCCGCGAAGCCCCATACCGGCGGCAGGCGCAGCCACATCGCAAGAAAGGAGGCGTGCTCGCTGTGGTTGCCGTAGCGGAACGCGATCCACACCCCGAGCGACCACACCAGCGGCGTGGTCGCCAGCATGTCGGCAAAGAAGGGATAGCGCGCGCCGGCCTCGCCGAACACCGTGGTGAGGAAAGGATAGCCGAAGAACAGCACGTTGCCGAAGCCTGCCGTCAGCAGCACCGCACCGCGCGCGGGCGCCGCAAGATCGCGTCCCAGCGGGGTTGCGAACAACGCCAGCGCGGCAAGCCCGAGACCGAACAGGGTGGCCGCACCGAGGATCAGCGGCAGCTTCAGCAGATTCAGATCCACCGTGGCGGTCGCGCCGGCGGCGAAGAACAGCATGGGCGCGAAGAAATTCAGCACCAGGCGGTTGATCTCACCGCGCAGGCCGATGATCGAAATGCCGCTCTGCCAGCGCGGCCAGATGCCGCCGGCGGCGATCAGCAGCGACAGCGGCAGCAGGGTTTTCAGCAGCAGTTGCTGCGCGAGTTCGGGCGACATGCCGGGATACGCGTGGACGACGGGACGTCCATCATACCGTCGCGCTACCCGCTGATTCAGCGCCGCTGGGTGGCGTGCGCCCCGCAAACGCTTTGACGCGGAACTCGCCGGGACCCCACACATCGTATTTGTTGCATTGGGGCGACCGCGTGTCGTCGAGTACGTGCGTGGCGCTGCACGCAAAGCGCAGCCGGGGCGCTCGGTTGGCAAAAAGCAACACCGCGGGCCGCACGTCATCGCGAGACCCCCAGGCGGCATTGCCGTGTAGGTCACGCTGCAATAGAATGGCTCCCCCTTTTTTTCCAATTCTTGTGCGACCTGCCCGACGGACCGGCCGCTCTTGCCCGAGCACAACGGAACCATGGAACGACAACGCTGGCTGGACGGAACCCTGTATTCGCCCGATTTCGAACAGGACAGCTGCGGTTTCGGCCTCATCGCACAAATCGACAACCAGCCCAGCCACACGCTGGTGCAGCACGCGATCGGCTCGCTCGCCTGCATGACGCATCGCGGCGCCATCGCCGCGGACGGCCTGTCGGGCGACGGCTGCGGCCTGCTGTTCAAGAAGCCGGATGCGTTCCTGCGCGCGGTGGCGAGCGAATCCGGCTTGGCACTCGGCGACGTCTACGCCGCCGGCCTGGTATTCCTGTCGCGCGACGCCACCCCGCAGGCGCACGCGCGCGCCACCCTGCAAGCGTGCCTGGAAGCCCAGGCGCTCGTCGTCGCCGGTTTCCGCGCGGTGCCGACCGATCCGTCGGTGTGCGGGGAATCGGCGCTGGAATCGCTGCCCCACATCGAGATGGTGTTCGTCAACGCGGCCACGGATCTTTCGGAGGACGACTTCGAACGCCGGCTGTATGTCGCGCGGCGTCTGGCGGAAAAGGCGCTGGAGCCGGCCGATCCGGTGTTCTACGTGCCCACCCTGTCGTGCCGCGTCATCAGCTACAAGGGCCTGGTGATGCCGGACAAGCTGCCGGTGTTCTATCCGGATCTCAACGATGCGCGCTTCGCCACCAGCCTGGTGGTGTTCCACCAGCGCTTCTCGACCAACACCTGGCCGCAGTGGCGCCTGGCGCAGCCCTTCCGCTACCTCGCGCACAACGGCGAAATCAACACGGTACAGGGCAACCGCAACTGGAGCCACGCGCGCGAGCAGAAATTTTCCAGCCCGCTGATTCCCGACATGGACGCGGTGCGCCCGATCGTCGGCACGCGCGGCTCCGACTCGATGAGCCTGGACAACATGGTCGAGGGCCTGGTGATGGGCGGCGCGGGCCTGTTCCGCGCCCTGCGTCTGGTGATTCCGCCGGCCTGGCAGAACGTCGAGGCCATGGACCCCGACATCCGCGCCTTCTACCAGTACAACTCGATGCACATGGAGCCGTGGGACGGCCCCGCGGGCGTGGTGCTGACCAACGGCCGTTACGCCGTGTGCACGCTGGACCGCAACGGTCTGCGGCCCGCGCGCTGGGTGCTGACCAAGGACCGCATCCTCACCATCGCCTCCGAAGTCGGCGTGTGGCCGATCGACCCCGCCAACGTCGAGCAGAAGGGCCGCGTCAAGCCCGGCCAGATGGTCGCCGCCGATCTCGAGACCGGCCGCCTGCTGATGTCGGAGGATATCGACAATGAGCTGAAGGGGCGCAACCCCTATCGCGAGTGGCTGAAGTCCAGCGCACTGCGGCTGGATCTCCCGCCCGGCCAGGACGCCGACCTTGCGCTGATGGACAGCGCAAACCTGTTGATCCACCAGAAGCTTTTCAACGTCAGTTTCGAGGAGCGCGACCAGATCCTCCGCGTGCTCGCCGAGGACGGCGCCGAAGCGATCGGCTCGATGGGCGACGACACGCCGATGGCGGTGCTCTCGCAGAAGGTGCGTTCGCCGTTCGACTACCTGCGCCAGCAGTTCGCCCAGGTGACCAACCCGCCGATCGACCCGATCCGCGAAGCGATCGTCATGTCGCTCAACACCTCCTTCGGCCCCGAGCGCAACCTGTTCGAGGAAACGCCCGCGCACGCGCACCGGGTGGAGGTGCACAGCCCGTTGTTGTCGAAGGACGCCTTCGACAGGCTGACGAACCTGGACGATCCGGCTTTCGCCACCTGCACGCTGGACCTCCACTACGACCCGGTGGCCACCGTGCTGGAAGGCGCGCTGCGCGCACTGACCGCACGCGCGGTCGACGCGGTGAAGGGCGGCAAGGTGATCCTGGTGCTTTCCGACCGCAACATCGCGCGCGATCGCATGCCGATCCACGCGCTGTTCGCCACCGGCGCGGTGCACCACGCGCTGATCGCCGCGGGGCTGCGCTGCAGCGCGAACATCGTCGTCGAAACCGGCACCGTACGCGATCCGCACCACTACGCCTGCCTGGTCGGCTACGGCGCGACCGCGGTGTACCCGTATCTCGCCTACCAGGTGATCGGCGAATTCGTGCGCAGCGGCGAGATCAGCCCCGGCCTCGACAAGGCGCTGGCCAACTTCCGCAAGGGCATGGACAAGGGCCTGTACAAGGTGCTCTCCAAGATGGGCATCTCGCTGGTCGCGAGCTACCGCGGCGCGCAGCTCTTCGAGGCGGTCGGGCTGCATGAAGATGTGGTCGACTTGTGCCTGAAGGGCACGGTATCGCGGCTTTCCGGCGCCAATTTCGGTGATCTGGAAATCGACCAGATGGCCCTGCATCGCGCCGCGTTCAACCCGCTGAAGCCGCTGTCGGCCGGCGGCCTGCTGAAGTTCATGTTCGGCGAGGAGTTCCACGCCTACAACCCGGACGTGGTGCAGCAGCTGCAGAAGGCGGTGAAGACCGGCGACTACGCGGAGTACAGGAAATATTCCGCGCTGGTCAACAACCGCCCGGTGGCGATGATCCGCGACCTGATGAAGCTGAAGCCCGCCACGCCCATTCCGCTCGACGAGGTCGAGCCGCTGGAGGTCATTCTCAAGCGCTTCGACTCCGCCGGGATGTCGCTCGGCGCGCTGTCGCCGGAAGCGCACGAAGCGCTCGCCGAGGGCATGAACCGCATCGGCGGCCGCTCCAACTCGGGCGAGGGGGGCGAGGACCCGAAGCGCTACGGCACCGTCAGGATGTCGAAGATCAAGCAGGTCGCCTCCGGCCGCTTCGGCGTCACCGCGACCTATCTGGTCAACGCCGAGGTGCTGCAGATCAAGATGGCGCAGGGCGCCAAGCCCGGCGAGGGCGGCCAGCTGCCGGGCGACAAGTGCTCGCCGCTGATTGCGTCCTTGCGCCACTGCAAGCCCGGCACGCCGCTCATCTCGCCGCCACCGCACCACGACATCTATTCCATCGAGGATCTCGCGCAGCTGATCTTCGATCTGAAGCAGGTCAACCCCGACGCGCTGGTGTCGGTGAAGCTGGTCGCCGAGCCCGGCGTCGGCACCATCGCCGCCGGCGTCGCCAAGGCCTACGCCGACCTCATCACCATCTCCGGCTACGACGGCGGCACCGGCGCGAGCCCACTCTCATCGGTCAAATACGCGGGCACGCCGTGGGAGCTGGGCCTGTCCGAGGCGCAGCAGGTGTTGCGCGCCAACGGCCTGCGCGGACGGGTGCGGGTGCAGACCGACGGTGGCCTGAAAACCGGCCTCGACGTGGTGAAGGCGGCGATCCTCGGTGCCGAGTCGTTCGGCTTTGGCACCGGCCCGATGATCGCGCTGGGCTGCAAGTTCCTGCGCATCTGCCATCTCAACAACTGCGCCACCGGCGTGGCCACGCAGAACGAGACCCTGCGCCGCGACCACTTCGTCGGCCTGCCCGACATGGTGGTGAACTATTTCAGGTTCGTCGCCGAGGAAACGCGCGAGCTGATGGCCAGCCTCGGTATCCGCAGGCTCACCGACCTCATCGGCCGCACCGATCTGCTGGAACTCGCGGTCGGCGATACGCCGCGCCAGGGACGCCTGAAGCTCGACGCGCTGCTCGGCCAGGGCGACATTCCGGCGGATGCTCCCCGCTTCGCCCAGCAGGAGCGCAATCCCTCGTTCGACAAGGGCGAACTGGCGGAACGCATGGTCGCCGACGCCCGCGACGCGATCAGGGCCGGCACCGCGGTCGAGCTGCGCTATGAGGTACGCAACGTCAACCGCTCGATCGGTGCGCGCCTGTCGGGCGAGATCGCCCGGATGCATGGCAGCGCGGGTCTGCCGGACGACACCCTCCGCATCCGTCTCAGCGGTTCGGCCGGCCAGAGCTTCGGTGTGTGGAACCACAAGGGGCTCACCCTCATACTCGAAGGCGACGCCAACGACTACGTCGGCAAGGGCATGGGCGGCGGCCGCCTGGTGATCCACCCCCCACGGGCCGCCACCTTCGAGGCGCACCGCAACACGCTGATCGGCAACACCTGCCTGTACGGCGCCACCGGCGGCGAGCTCTACGCCGCGGGCATGGCCGGCGAGCGCTTTGGCGTGCGCAACTCCGGCGCGCTGGCGGTGGTGGAAGGCGTCGGCGACCATGGCTGCGAATACATGACCGGCGGCACGGTGATCGTGCTGGGCGAGACCGGGCTGAACTTCGGCGCCGGCATGTCGGGCGGCATGGCCTTCGTCGTCGACGAGACAGGCGATTTCGTCTCCCGGCTCAACAAGGAAATGGTCGACTCCATCCGCATCACCGGCGACGACACCGAGCCCTACCGCGCTTACCTCAGGGCGCAGATCGCACGCCACCAGGAGTTCACCGGCAGCGCGCGCGCCAGGGCCCTGCTCGCCGATTTCGACGCCACCCTGGCGAAGGTCTGGCTGGTCAAGCCAAAGCGGATTTCGCTCGAAGACCTGGTCGAGGACATCCTCGGGCCGGCGCGTGTTGTGGTGGGAGCATGACGATGGGTGACGTATTCCATTTCCTGAAGCAGGCGCGCCGCGACGGCGCCAAGACGCCGGCCGAGGTCCGCAAGAACGAATTCCGCGAGATCTACGCGCTCATGACTCCGGCGCACGCGCAGGAACAGGCCGACCGCTGCCTCGGTTGCGGCAACCCCTACTGCGAGTGGAAGTGCCCGGTGCACAACTACATTCCGAACTGGCTGAAGCTCATCACCGAAGGCCGCCTGTTCGAGGCCGCCGAGCTCTCCCACCGCACCAACTCGCTGCCCGAGGTGTGTGGACGCGTCTGCCCGCAGGACCGGCTGTGCGAAGGCGCGTGCACCCTCAACACCGACGGCTTCGGCGAAGCTGTCGGCGGCGGGCCGAACGTCGGCGGTTTCGGCGCGGTGACCATCGGCCAGATCGAGCGCTATATCTCCGAGGAAGCGTTCAAGGCCGGCTGGCGCCCCGACATGTCGAACGTCGTGGCGACCGGCAGGCGCGTCGCGGTGATCGGCGCCGGCCCCGCCGGTCTCGCCTGCGCCGACGTGCTGGCGAGGAACGGCGTGCAGGCGGTGGTGTACGACCGCCACGAGGAAATCGGCGGCCTGCTCACCTTCGGCATCCCCGAATTCAAGATGGAAAAGACCGTCATGACCCGCCGCCGCGAGGTGTTCGAGGGCATGGGCATCGAGTTCCGCCTCAATACCGAGATCGGCCGCGACGTGCCGATGCAGGCGCTGCTCGACGAATACGATGCCGTATTCATGGGCATGGGCACCTACCGCTACATGAAGGGCGGCTTCCCCGGCGAGGACCTGCCGGGCGTACTCGAAGCGCTGCCTTTCCTGATTTCCAATGTCAGGAACTGCCTCGGACTCACCCGACCCGGCGAAGTCTTCCACGACATGAAGGGCAAGCGCGTGGTGGTGCTGGGCGGCGGCGACACCGCGATGGACTGCAACCGCACCAGCATCCGCCAGGGCGCCGCCAGCGTCACCTGCGCCTACCGCCGCGACGAAAAGAACATGCCCGGCTCCAGGCGCGAGGTCGCCAATGCCCGGGAAGAAGGCGTCGCTTTCCTGTGGAACCGGCAGCCCGTCGAGATCGTCGGCGGCGACCACGTCGAAGGGGTGAAGCTCGTCACCACCGAACTTGGCCCCGCGGACGCACGCGGCCGCCGCACGCCAGTGGTGGTGCCGGGCTCGGAGGAGATCGTGTCCGCCGACCACGTCATCGTCGCGTTCGGCTTCCGTCCGAATCCGCAGCCGTGGTTCGCCGAGCACGGCATCATCACCGACGACGGCGGCCGCGTCATCGCGCGCGGCGGTCGCCACCCCTACCAGACCGCCAACCCGCAGGTGTTCGCCGGCGGCGACATGGTGCGTGGCTCCGACCTGGTGGTCACCGCGGTATGGGAAGGCCGCGAGGCGGCCAAAGGCATCCTCGCCCATCTCGGTCTCGCCTGAAGCCGGCGCGGGCGCCGGCGGGCCCGCCGAATCGCGGTATGCTGTGCGGTTTCCGTTCCGCACTGTGCGCATGGCTGCCGGCCCCTACTATCCGCGCTCGTTCACCATCCTGGTCATCGTCGCCATGGGCGTGCTGATCGTGCCGCTCGCCAGTGGCCTCATCAACGTCGTGCACGTGCTGCAGGGCGTGGTCGACACGCAGCGCCAGTTCGCCCGCGACAGCCTTGCGGTGACGCGTGACGTGCGCCAGGTGGGGGAATCGGTGAGCCAGTTGCAGCGCGCTGCGGGTCAGTATCACCTGCTGCGCGACGCCGAGTTCGGCGAGGTCCTGGAGCGCGCCCATGCCACCCTGCACAGCCGCCTGGCGCAACTCGACACACCGCTCGGCGACGCCGCCGCGCGCGCGACACTGGTGCGCCTCGACCGCGCCAGCGCCGCGCTGTACCACACGGTGCGCCCCGGCGCCTTTCTCGACAGCGCGCGCTTTCATGCGCTGGAACCCGAATTCGCCGCGCTGCATGGCGACGCACGCACGTTGCAGGAACAGGCCGACGCCGCCGTACAGCGCGACCAGCAGGCACTGGAAGCGACGGTGCAGTCCACCCGCCAGCGCCTGATCGGACTCGGCCTCGCGCTGGTGCCGCTGACGCTCCTGCTGGCGGCGGTGTTCTCCTGGCTCATCAACCGCCCCATCCGCCAGCTCAAGGCGGCGATCCAGCAGCTCGGCCAGGCCAATCTCGCACCGCTGCCGGCGATCAGCGGACCGCAGGACATGGTCGAACTGGGGCGCGAAATCGACTGGCTGCGCCAGCGTCTGCAGGCGCTGGAAGCACAGAAAACACGCTTCCTGCGCCACGTCTCGCACGAACTGAAAACGCCGCTCGCCTCGCTGCGCGAAGGCGTCGCGCTTCTCAACGACGAGCTCGCCGGTCGCCTCAACGCGCGCCAGCGCGACATCGTCGCCATCATGGACCAGGGCAGCCGCGACCTGCAGCGGCGCATCGAGGAGCTCATCCGCTACGGCAGCATGGTGCGCGAACCGGTCCGTCCGGCGACCGCCGAGCAGCCCTTGGCGGACGTGGTGGACGGCGTGCTGGCGCGCCACCGGCTCGCCCTCGACGCGCGCCGCCTCACCGTCGACACGCAGCTCGACGCCGCCGCCGTGCGCGCGGATCGCGCGCAACTGGAAACCGCGCTGGACAATCTGTTGTCCAACGCGGTCCGCTTCAGCCCCGAGGGCGGGCGCATCCTGGTGAAAAGTGCGCCGCAGGCGGGCACGGTCGCACTGTGGGTGTGCGACATGGGCCCGGGCATTCCTGTCGCCGAGCGCCATCGCGTGTTCGAGCCGTTTTTCCAGGGAAGCCACCAGCCCGCCAGCGCCGTCGAAGGCAGCGGCCTGGGGCTGTCGATCGTACGCGAAGCACAGCTCGCGGCAGGCGGCAGCGCCGAAGTCGTCGACTGCGCGCCGTGGTCGACCTGTTTTTGTTTAACCTGGCCCGTATAGCCGTTGTCCCGATGAACCTGAAACCCGTCCTGCTTGCCGCCTGGCTGTCGATACTGGGCGCTTGTGCCCTGCCGCCGGACAAGCCGGTGCTGCCCGTGCTGGAGAGCGGGCTGGGGGTCTCTGCGGTATCCGCCGAGCTGGCGCGCGTCGCGGCGCTCACCCCCGAGCAGCGGCGGCGCGAACTCGCCGCGCTGGACGCCGAACGCCGTCTCGACGACGCCCGACGCTTCCAGCAGGCCGCCCTGCTCGAGCGCGAGGACGGCAGCGAGGCCCACGAACGCGCGCTGAAGAGCCTGGCCGCCATCGACGACGCAACCCCTCGCGCACGCGCGGTGATCGAGCTGATGAAGCGCACGCTGCGCGCGCGTATCGAGCTGCGCCAGCAGAGCGCGCAGGCACAGGTCTTGCAGGAGAAGCTCGATCAGATCAAGGCACTGGAAAAATCCCTGCAACAGCACAGCACACCGCCCCGCACACCATGATCTCCCACCCGCCTGCCGCATGAAGAAACCGTCCATCCTGGTCGTCGACGACGACGCGGCGCTGCGTGCGCTCATCACCCTGCGCCTGGAGGCGAACGGCTTTCGTGTCGACGCCGTCGACAGTGGCGAGGCGGCGCTCACGCAGCTCGCGCTCGCCCGTCCTGACGCGGTGCTGACCGACATGCAGATGCAGGGCATGGACGGCATGGCGCTGTTCCGCGCCATCCATGCGCGCGATCCGGCGCTGCCGGTGATCGTGCTGACCGCGCACGGCACCATCCCCGACGCGGTCGCGGCCACGCAGCAGGGCCTGTTCGGCTACCTCACCAAGCCCTACGACGCCCCCACCCTAATCGACCTGCTGCGGCGCGCCACGCGCCTCGCCGGCAGCGCCCCCGACGCGGCCGACGACCAATGGCGCAGCGAGATCGTCACCGCCAGTCCGGCGATGGAGACGCTGCTCGCCGAGGCGCGCCTGGCCGCGCAAAGCGGCGCTGCGCTCCTCATCCAGGGCGAGTCGGGTACCGGCAAGGAGCTGCTCGCGCGCGCCATCCACCGCGCCAGTCCGCGCTACGCGCACCCCTTCGTCGCGATCAACTGCGGCGCGATTCCGGCCGAGCTGCTCGAGTCCGAGCTGTTCGGCCACGTCAAGGGCGCCTTCACCGGCGCCGGACGCGACCACCCGGGCCTGTTCCAGAGCGCCGACGGCGGCACCGTGTTTCTCGACGAGGTCGGCGACATGCCGCTGCCGCTCCAGGTCAAGCTGCTGCGCGTGCTGCAGGAAGGCGAGGTGCGTCCGGTCGGCGCCACCGAGGCGCGCAGGGTGGACGTGCGCATCCTCTCCGCCACCCACCGCGACCTCGACGAGGCGATCGCCGAGGGCCGCTTCCGCGAAGACCTGTATTACCGTCTCAACGTCGTCAACCTCACGCTGCCGCCGCTGCGCGCGCGACGCGAGGATATCCCGCTGCTGGCGCAACACTTCCTCGCCACGCTCGCCGCCCGCTACCAGCGGCGCATCCACGGTTTCGCCCCGGATGCCCTCGACATGCTCGCCGCGGCGGACTGGCCGGGCAACATCCGTCAACTGCACAACGTGCTGGAGCAATGCGTCGCGCTGTGCCCGACCTCGACCATCCCCGCCGCGCTGGTGGCGCGCGCGCTGCGCGACAAGCCGGCGGAAATCCAGCCACTCGCCGAAGCGCGCGCCGCCTTCGAGCGCGACTATCTCGTCAGCCTGCTCAAGCTCACCCGCGGCCAGGCCAGTGAAGTCGCCCGCCTCGCCGGGCGCAACCGCACCGAGGTCTATCGCCTGCTGCAGCGCCACGGGCTCGACCCCGCGCTGTTCCGCAGCCGCGACGACGCCGGCTGAGCGACACCGGCCGGGGTGGCTGTCGCCGACGGGCGACAATTTGTTTGCGATAAACCAATGACTTGCACGACGCCGGCGTATCTGTCGCCGGCGCGCGACAGAAATCCCCTACAGCCGGCCCCCACACCTGTCACCGCAACGACGGGGCCGCCGTAACTTGTTGTTTGAATTAAACAATACAAAGCTGGCACGGTTGTCGCTCCATGCACTCCGGATGCCCACGCATCCGACTTCGCTTGTCACAGGAGATACACCGAGATGAAACCCGTTTCCCATCACATCCGCAATCTGGCCCTGTTGTACGCGCTGGGCGCGTTTGCCGCCCCGGCAGCGCTTGCCGGTTCGCCCATGCCCGACTTCAAGGCCACCGACGTCAACGGTGACGGCCGCATCAGCCTCGAGGAATTCCAGGCCGCCGGCGGGGCCGAGGCGGCCTTCGCGGAAGGCGACGCCAACGGCGACAAGGTGTTGAGCCGCGAGGAATTCATCCGCGCCGCCCTCGGCAGCGATCGCATGCAGGCCGGCGGCCCGAAGAAAGGTGAATGAGATGCGCGAAAGGAATGATGCCGATGCGTTCACCGCATCGCGGCGCGCCACCCTGGGCACGCTCGCGGTGCTCGCCGGCCTGCTGACGCTTTACGGCTGCGACAACGCCGGGCCCGTCGACCAGGCGGCGGAACAGGCCGCGCAGCAGGTACAGGACAACGCCGTCGAGCGGGTCGACGGCACGGCAGCCGGGCCGGAGCCGGCGGCAAACCTGCCGGGATCGGCTCCAGCCGAGGCGGTGAAGGAGGACCCGCCAAAGCCGTAACCGGACGCAGGAGACCGGGCCCCCATCCTCCCCCGGTCTTTTGCGTGCCGCCCGCTCAGAAGCGGTGGCTGAGCATCAACTGCCAGTTGAGCTGGCTGTGGTCGATGACCATGCCGCCATTCATTGCCCCCGACCCCGTCACCGAATTTTCCGGCGCGTAGCTCAGCGCGAAGTTGACTTGCGTGCCCCCGTCGAAGGTGTAGCCGAACCCCGCCGTATAGTGATGCTCGACCGTTGCCGGCCACAGATAATTGACGAACGCGTCCGGAATCGGATTCTTGCCGTAGTTGTAGCCGATGCGCCCGGTGAGCGCATCAGTGAATTTCCACGCAAGGCCGGCCGACACGACAATCTGGTTGTCCCAGTCCTGCTGGAACGGCGCCACCGTCATGCCGTTGTGCAGAATGGTCACGGTATTCATGCTGTCGCCCCACAGCACGTCCTTCACGTCGGCGGCGACCAGCAAGCGCTCGCTCGCCTGCCAGGCAAGACCGAGTCCGGCCATGGCGGGCATGTCGAAGCCGGTCACCTTGTAGCCCGCACCCTTGAGATCGGGCAGATTGCCGGCGCTCTGGTAGACACCGCCCAGGGTGAGCGCGTCGTTGAGCCGGTAGGTGAAACCGAGCTTGGCGGCGAGGCTGTAGCCCTTGGCACGGCCGGTGAAGTCGCTGCCGTCCTTGAAGTCGATCCCGTAACCGGAGACCACCAGGTCCATGCCCGCCCACACGAGGTCGACGCTGCCGCCGAGCGTCAGACGCGGGCTGGCGCGCCAGGCGAGCGGGAAGATGACGCGGCCGACGCCGACCTGGGCCATGTCGCCATTGGCGTACTCGGTGCCCATGCCGCCCTGGCCGTAGAGGCCGGCGCCCCAGGCGAAGTCGCCCTGTTTCGCCACGTAGCCGAATGCCGGCATGTAGAACGCATCCGCACTGGAGTCGCCGAAGGTACCGGGCGCCGACACGTCGGGACCGACGTAACCCAGCATCACGTCGACGCGGCGGCCGTCGGCCATCAGCCCGAGCGTGGCCGGATTGTTCGCCAGCGCGGCGCTGCCGTTGTCGTACGCCAGAGCCGCGCCGCCCATCCCCGCGGCGATGGGACCGTAGCCTTCCATGATCATGCCGTTGGTGGCGGCGGCCAGGCCCGGCAGACAGGCGCCCGCCGCAAGGAGGGCAACGGCGAGTTTCTTGGGATGCATGGGATTCTCCGGTGGGGAACGGCAAAAAGGCAAAGGCGGCGGATTCTAACCGAAGCCGGCCTCGAATGGCGGCACGTCGCCAGCAATAATTCTAGAAACCGCAGTTGACCGCTCCATGCTCCTGCCGACATCGCATGAATACTGGGTTTTGCGCGTTTGCTAACCTTCACCTGTCGGGTGAGTCCGCTACGCGCCCGCTGGCACGCCGGCTCACGCGCCTGCCGTTGTCGCGCCTCCTTGCAGGCCCCGGCCTGCGGCGTCGTTGCTTCGCGGCAGCCACGCGATCCGACGCCCCATCGGGCGCGTCCAACTGCGGTTTCTAGGATAATCGGCGGCCTTCGGCAAAACCTTAGCCCGACCCGGCAGGCTTCCGTTACACACGGTTACACGCTGTTGCACCGGCCACACACCCCGCTCACACAACGCACTTACAGTGCAACCGTCGCCGGCGCACGCCGTGCCCGGCCCTTCGACAAGCAAAGGAAGTTCCCATGCAAACCAAATCGATCAAGCATGCCCTGCTCAGCCTCGCCCTCGCCGCAACCGGCGCGCAGGCCGACTGGTACCGCGGCGAGCGCGACGCCTTCGGACCGGCGCAGGTGCTGAAACAGAGTCAGCACTACAGCCAGCAGATCGACGCCCGCCAGGTCTGGCAGCAGGCCCGCATCGAGACCGCCCGCCGCGAGGGTGCACTCACTTCGCATGAATTCCGCACCCTGACGCGCCAGCAGGACGACATCGCCGCGCTGAAGCGGCAGTGTCTCGCCGACGGCCGCCTCGACACCGCGGAATTTCGCCGCCTCGACGCGGCGCTGGACGCGGCCGGCCGCACCCTCCGCGCCGAAAACTACGACCAGCAGGCGCGCGTGTACCGCGACTATCACCCGCGCTACAACTGAACCGTACGCGACGCTACAGTCGCGGCGCGTGCGGCCGTTACTTGATTGATTGTCCACCCGGGAGCTCTACGACATGAAACATGCCCTCTGCCTTGCCCTCGCCGCATGCCTTGCCGCACCAGCCTTCGCCGACCCGCCGCACCACGCGCCGGCGCATGGCTACTACAAGGAAAAGAAAAAGGCGAAGCACCGCCACCACGGCCGCAGCGGCGTGGTGTACGTGGCCGACTACGGCATTTCCTCCGGCCGCTGCAACCGCGACGAGATCGGCGCGGTGATCGGCGGCGTCACCGGCGCGGTCATCGGCGGGCAGGTGGCCGGACACGAGGACCGCGTGGTGGGCATGGTGGTCGGCGGCGTGCTCGGCGCGGTGCTCGGCCACGCCATCGGCGACAGCATGGACGAGCGCGACCGTGCCTGCATGGGCCACGCGCTCGAACTCGGCCGCCCCGGCGTGCCGGTGGTGTGGAACGGCGGCGGCCACCGCTACCGCTTCACCCCGCGCGGCGACGCCCGCGACGGCTGCCGCACCGCCACCCTGGTGGTCGACGGCCGCAGGCCCAGGGAGGTGCTCGCCTGCCCGAGCGGACGCGGCGAATGGAGTTTCCGCCGGATGTGAATCCCGGATGGCACGGGGCGGGCGGCGCCAGGCCTGTTAGAATCGTGGCTTTGCATCCGCGGCCCGCAAGGGCTCCGTGCCATGTCCGCCCTGAAAAACGACACCTTCCTGCGCGCCCTGCTGCGCCAGCCGACCGACTACACGCCGCTGTGGCTGATGCGCCAGGCCGGGCGCTATCTTCCCGAGTACAACGCCACGCGCGCGCGCGCCGGTGACTTCCTCACCCTGTGCAAGACCCCCGACCTCGCCACCGAGGTCACGCTGCAGCCGCTCGCGCGCTATCCGCTCGACGCCGCGATCCTGTTTTCCGACATCCTCACCGTGCCCGATGCGATGGGCCTGGGGCTGTATTTCGCGCAGGGCGAGGGGCCGCGCTTCGAGCGCCCGCTGCGCGACGAATGGGAAATCCGCGACCTTTCCGCGCCCGACCCCAACGACAAGCTCGGCTACGTGATGGACGCGGTGCGCTCGATCCGCCGCGCGCTCGACGGCGCGGTGCCGCTGATCGGCTTCGCGGGCAGCCCTTACACCCTGGCGTGCTACATGATCGAAGGCGGCAGCTCGGACGACTACCGCCACATCAAGACCATGCTGTACGGCCGTCCCGACCTGCTGCACCGCATTCTCGACGTCACCGCGCAGGCGGTGACCGATTACCTCAACGCGCAGATCGAGGCGGGCGCGCAGGCGGTGATGATTTTCGACTCCTGGGGCGGCAGCCTCACGCCCCACGCCTACCGCGAGTTCTCGCTCGCCTACATGGAAAGAATCGTCGCCGGCCTCATCCGCGAGCGCGAAGGCCGCGTCGTGCCGAGCATCATCTTCACCAAGGGCGGCGGCAACTGGCTGGAGGCCATGGCGGGCATCGGCGCGGACGCCGTCGGTCTGGACTGGACCGTCGACATCGGCGAGGCGCGCCGTCGCGTCGGCGACCGCGTCGCCCTGCAGGGCAACCTCGATCCCTGCACCCTGCACGGCACACCGGCGATCATCCGCGCCGAGGCCGAACGCATCATCGACAGCTACGGCAACCACCCCGGCCACGTCTTCAACCTCGGCCACGGCATTTCGCAGTTCACCGACCCCGACAAGGTCACCGTGCTGGTGGACACGGTTCACCGTCACAGCCGGGCGCTGCGCGCCTGACGGGCAGAGCCGGGCACACATCGAAAATTTCGAGTATTCCACGTATAAAAATCGACTTTTCACGAGGTGGGGCAAGGCCCCACCATGTCTGCGCGCCCCGTACCGTTACCCGGCAGACCATCCCGAACAAACCCGAATCAAGGAGCCACACCGTGAAGACTTTCCTCATCAGCCTGTTCGCCGTTTTCCTTGGCTTCGGCCTCGTCGCGCACGATGCCGAAGCCAAGCGCCTCGGCGGCGGCAAATCCTTCGGCATGCAGCGCAGCGCCCCGGCCAAGAAAGAGGCCGCCCCCGCGCCGCAGCGCCAGCAGACCGCCGGCGCTCCCGCGCAGGCCGCGCCGCCGACGCGCAACTGGAGGGGGCCGATCGCCGGCCTGGCGGCCGGCTTGGGCCTCGCCGCCCTGGCCTCTCACCTCGGCTTGGGCGAAGAAATGGCCAGTTTCCTCATGCTGGCGCTGCTGGCCATGGGTGCCTTCCTGCTGTTCCGCATGTTCATGCGCCGCAACGCGCCGCAGCCCGCGATGCAGTATGCCGGCATGCCGCAGCACGCGCCGGCCGCGTTCGACGCGACCCCGCTCGCGAGCGGCAGCGGCCACGCCACGCGCAGCTTCCCGCCCGGCTTCGATGCCGCCGCCTTTGCGCGCGAGGCGCAGGTCAATTTCATCCGCCTGCAGGCCGCGTTCGACGCCGGCAACCTGGACGACCTGCGCGCCTTCACCTCGCCCGAGGTGTTCGCCGAACTTTCGATGCAGATCGCCGAGCGCGGCACGGACGCGCAGGGCACCGACGTGCTGAACGTTGCCGCCGAGGTGCTGGACGCGGTCGACGAGGACCAGCGCCATGTGGTGAGCGTTCGCTTCACCGGTACCGCCCGCGAAGCCGCCAACCAGCCCGCCGAACCCTTCGACGAAGTGTGGCACCTCAGCAAGCCGGCCGACGGCCCCGGCGGCTGGGTCATCAGCGGCATCCAGCAGGTCTAACTATTTGTTTTTACATGGTTTCGCACCCTCTTTCGGGGGTGCGGCGCAGCCTCGCGCGCGCCATAGAAGCGTCGACTTATACACAGTCTGAATTGCACGGGAACTTTTTTTGTGTCAAGGGCTTGACAGCCGTGGTGTCTTTATAAATCGATGATTTATATGGAAAAACAGTTTTGCCCGGTTTTTGGTCGCTGATGGATCGTCACGCAGTGCCGGGCTTTGCCGCATTTCGCGCCCAACAACCCACAAAATTATCCACAGATTCCGTGGACAAGCAGCGATTTCGTTTGTCAAACAGTGGCTTGTGGCATTTTCCGCGACAGGTCCTGAATAGCCAACGCTAACAGCCCGGCCCGGGAACGCGGACGGATTGGGCATAATGCCCGGTCACGCCCCGCAAAGTCCGATCGCGCCGTATGTCCGCCATTCTCCAGGTCGCTCTCGACACTCCGCTTCACCGGCTGTTCGACTATCGCCTGGCGGCGGGCGGCCCTCTGGCACCGGGCACGCTGGTCGAAGTGCCCTTCGGGCGCACCCGCCAGGTCGGGGTCGTGCTCGGCGAAACCACCGCCAGCCCGCACGCCACCAAACTGCGCGACGTGCTGCGCGTGCTCGACGACCGGCCCGCGCTGCCGGCCGAACTCCTGCGCCTGGCGCAGTTCTGCGCCGCTTATTATCACCATCCGCTCGGCGCCGTGCTGCTCGCCGCGCTGCCGCCGCGCCTGAAGAACGCCGCCCCCTTCGCGGTAGAGACGCCCTGGCTCGTGCTGACCGAGGCCGGGCGCGGCGCCGAAGCGCCGGCGCGCGCACGTACCCGGCGCGCCCTGCTCGACGCCTTGCGCGCCGCGCCAGTCGCGCGCGCGACGCTGCGCGCGCAGGGGCAGATGCGCCACGCCGCCGCGCTGGTGGCAGCCGGCTGGGCCGCCTGGACCGCCGACGCACCTGCGGTGGCACCGCAACCCGACGCACCGGCGCCCGTCCCCACCGCCGAGCAGCAGGCCGCGCTGGAATGCCTGCTGCCCGCGCTCGGTGGCTTCGGCGTGCACCTGGTCCACGGCGTCACTGGCTGCGGCAAGAGCGAGCTCTACCTCCGGCTGATCGCCGCCGCGCTGCAACAGGGGCGGCAGGCGCTGGTGCTGGTGCCGGAGATCGCGCTCACCCCGCAACTGGAACAGCATTTCCGCACGCGCTTTCCGGGCCGGCGCATCGTCGCCTTGCACAGCGGTCTGGCTGACAAGGTCCGCGCCGAAAACTGGCTCGCCGCGCCGGCGGCCGACGTGCTGCTCGGCACGCGGCTGGCGGTGTTCACGCCGCTGCCACGGCTCGGCGTCGTCGTCGTCGACGAGGAGCATGACGTTTCCTTCAAGCAGCAGGACGGCCTGCGCTATTCGGCACGCGACGTCGCCATCGCGCGCGCCAAGCAGCGCGCGGTGCCGGTGGTGCTCGGCTCGGCCACGCCTTCGCTGGAGAGTTACGCACAGGCGCTGTCCGGCCGCTACCAGTTGATCGAGTTGAAAACACGCGCGGTCGCGCACGCACGCCTGCCCGAGATCGAACTGCTCGACCTGCGTCACCTGCCGCAGGAGGACGGCCTCACCCGCCCCGCCCGCGACGCGCTCGCCGCCACCCTGGCGCGCGGCGAGCAAAGCCTGGTGTTCCTCAACCGCCGCGGTTATGCGCCCGCACTGTACTGTCCGGGTTGCGGCTGGGTCGCGCCGTGCCCGCACTGCTCGGCGCGGCTGGTGCTGCACCGCGCCGCGCACCGCCTCAAATGCCACCATTGCGGATTCGACGCACGCATCCCCGTGGCCTGTCCCGACTGCGGCAACCCGGACCTGAAGCCCCTCGGACAGGGCACGCAGCGGCTGGAGGAAACGCTCGCGGCACTGCTGCCCGGTGCGCGCATCCGCCGCATCGATCGGGATTCCATGCAGCCGCGCGCCTGGGCGGAACTGGGCGAGGCGGTACGCGCGCGCGAGGTCGACGTGCTGGTCGGCACGCAGATGCTGGCCAAGGGCCACGACTTTCCCGACATGACGCTGGCGCTCATCCTCGACACCGACGGCGCGCTGTACAGCCCGGATTTTCGCGCCGCCGAACGCCTGTTCGCGCAACTGATGCAGGTCGCCGGGCGTGCCGGCCGCGCGGAGAAACCCGGCCGCGTGCTGATCCAGACCGCATTCCCCGACCATCCGCTGTTCCGCTTCCTGCAACAGCACGACTACGCCGGCTACGCGCGCACGCTGCTCGCCGAGCGCCGCCGCCTCGACCTGCCGCCTTTCACGCGCCAGGCGCTGCTGCGCGCCGAAGCACCGGCGATGGACGCCGCGCTCGCCTTCCTGCGCCGTGCTGCCGCCGACGCGCCCGATGCGGCACGCATCCGCGTGTTCACCCCCACCCCGGCGCCGATGGCGCGGGTCGCCAATCTCGAGCGCGCGCAACTGCTGGTGCAATCGGCCTCGCGCACCGCGCTGCAGGCCTTCGTGCGCGACTGGCGCGCGCGCCTGGACGCGATCCGCCCGCGCGTGGCGCGCTGGTCGCTCGATGTCGATCCGCTGGTATTTTGAGCCGGTAAACGCTACGCGGCGCGCGCCGTATGAAATCCCCCGCACGCCGAACCGCGGCGCAAACACGTCGCGTCAACCGACGGGGGTCATCGCGCCGACATGTCGCGGGTTTGAAAAACGGAAGCGATGGACGTATATTGAAAAACCCCTTCGTGAAAGGCGAAATATCATGCCATCCTGCAAAGCGCGGTCCTTGCTGGCTTTTGTCTCGCTGCTGGCGGCCAACACCGCCTCGGCGGTCACGGTGTCCTTTTCGCTGCCGGATTTCCTGATCAGCACCACGAAGATGGTCGGCGTGAATCTCGGCCCATTGCCATCATCGGCACCCGCCTTGCCCGCTGACGCTAGCTTCACGCTGCCAGCGGATAGCGTGATTTCGCTGCCTCCCAATGCCAGCAACACCTATCTCGCCGCCAGCGAAGGCATGTTCCTGCGCTACAGCTTCACGCTGCCAGCGGGATTTCACGACCTCGCATTTTCGTTCGACGCACTCGTCAACGACGAATTCGCCTTGTATGTGAATGGTACGGTGGTCGCGATCCAGGGCTCCACGGGCACCGACAACTTCGACGTCCCCCTGCCCGGATTCACCCTGGCCAGCACCGGCGTGGCGACAGACACTTCGAACAAGCTCGAATACCTGCTCACGGACGGCATGCAGCCCCTGTTCCACGCCGGCACGAACGAACTGACCGTATTCGCGACGGACACCTGGATGTGGGGAGGCGTGGGGTCGATCAACGGAACGATCAGCGCGGTTCCCGAAACCCAGACCTATGGAATGATGCTCGCCGGACTGGGTCTGCTCGCGCTTTTCGTGCGCCAGCGGCCATCCTGATTCCACGGCCCCCGCATCGGCACGTCCCTGCCGCCTCTTGCGCAGGGAGCACCTTCCTCCCACGCCGTTCGGTTTCGATATACTCCGGCCTGGCTCACGCCGCGGCGCAAGTATTTTGATGCCCCACGCGCGCCGCTTATAATCCCCTGCTTCCGTTCGACACCGGAGACGGCGACGTCTTCCTGTCCCCCATGTCCAGTATTCATCCGCTCAAGGAACAGCTCGCCCTGCTGGTCGGCGCCGCACTCGAGGTCATCGCGCCCGACGCGCCGGTGAGCCTGGAGATCGAGCGTCCAAAGAATCCGGCGCACGGCGACTTTTCCAGCAACGCCGCCATGCAACTGGCGCGCCCGCTGAAGAAGAATCCGCGCGAGCTGGCGCAGGCGCTGCTCCTCGAACTGCCGAAATCACCGCTCGTCGCGAAGGCGGAGATCGCCGGCGCCGGCTTCATCAATTTCCACCTCACGCCGGCCGCATGGCATGGCATCGTGCAGCGCGTGCGCAGCGAGGGCGCAGCCTTCGGGCGCGGCAACGCCGGCGCAGGGCAACGCGTGCTGGTCGAATTCGTCTCCGCCAATCCGACCGGCCCGCTGCACGTCGGTCACGGCCGCCAGGCCGCGCTCGGCGACGCGATCTGCAATCTGTATGCGGCGCAGGGCTGGGAGGTCTACCGCGAGTTCTACTACAACGACGCCGGCGTGCAGATCGCCACACTCGCCGCCAGCGTGCAGGCGCGCGCGCGCGGCCTGCAACCGGGCGACGCCGGGTGGCCGGAAGCCGCCTACAACGGCGACTACATCGCCGACATCGCGGCCGATTTCCTGGCGCGAAAGACGGTGCAGGCGGACGACCGCGCGTTCTCCGCTTCGGGCGATGCGAACGATCTGGAGTCGATTCGCCAGTTCGCCGTCGCCTACCTGCGCCACGAGCAGGATCTCGACTTGCAGGCGTTCGCGGTGCGCTTCGACAACTACTACCTGGAGTCGAGCCTGTACACCGACGGTCGCGTCGAGGCGACGGTGGCGAAGCTCGTCGCCGCCGGCAAGACCTACACGCAGGACGGCGCACTGTGGCTGCGCACCACGGAGTACGGCGACGACAAGGACCGCGTGATGCGGAAGTCCGACGGCAGCTACACCTATTTCGTGCCGGACGTCGCCTACCACATCGCCAAATGGGAGCGCGGCTTCACACGGGCGATCAACATCCAGGGCACCGACCACCACGGCACCATTGCCCGGGTCAGGGCGGGCCTGCAGGCGGCGGGGCTGGGCATCGCGGACGGCTATCCCGACTATCTGCTGCATACCATGGTGCGCGTCATGCGCGGCGGCGAGGAGGTGAAGATCTCCAAGCGCGCCGGCAGCTACGTGACGCTGCGCGACCTCATCGAGTGGACCAGCAAGGACGCGGTGCGCTTCTTCCTGCTGTCGCGCAAGCCGGACACCGAATACATCTTCGACGTCGATCTCGCGCTGGCGAAGAACAACGACAACCCGGTGTATTACGTGCAGTACGCGCACGCGCGCATCTGCCGCGTGTTCGAGGAATGGGGCGGGGACGCCGCCACGCTCGACGCCGCCGACCTCGCACCGCTCATCGCGCCGCACGAACTCGCGCTGATGCAGCGCATCGCCGAACATCCGGAAGTCGTCGCCACTGCGGCGAAGGACCTCGCGCCGCACGGCGTCGTGCATTATCTGCAGGGTCTGGCCGGCGATTTCCACGCCTGGTACAACGCCGAGAAATTCCTGGTCGACGATGTGGCGACGCGGCTTGCGCGCCTCGCGCTGGCCGACGCCACGCGCATCACGATCGTCAATGGCCTCGCCTTGCTTGGCGTGTCGGCGCCGGAGAAAATGTAGGCGACATGGCGAAACCCGCATCCCGTTCCAGCAAGCGCAGCGGCAGCCCGGTTTTCACCGGCGTGCTGATCGGCCTGATCGTCGGCGCCCTGCTCGCCGTGGGCGTCGCGCTGTGGGCGACCGGCAACAACCCGTTCCAGTCGACGAAACCGGCCACGCCCAGCGTTTCGGCACCCGTGACCGCGACGACCCCAGAACCGGCACCCAGCTTCGATTTCTACAAGGTGCTGCCCGGCGGCACGCCGGCCGAACCGCCCACGGGCCCCGCCGTGAAGCCCGCCCCGCGCCTCTACCTGCAGGCCGGCGCCTTCCTCAATCCGAACGACGCCGACAATCTCAAGGCGCAGCTCGCGATGCTGGGTATCGAAGCCGCCATCCAGACCGCCGAAGTGCCGGACAAGGGCGTGCTGCACCGCGTGCGCATCGGTCCGTTCGCGAGCGCGCACGACGTCGACAGCATCCGCGCGCGCCTCGCGCAGAACAATATCGCGGTCACGCTGGTCAGAGAAGAACCCATTTCACAGGAGACACCTTGATGCTCGCTCGCGCCTGGGCCTTTCTGGCCGCCGCCCTGCTTTCCCTGTCCGTGCTCGCCGCCCCGCCCGACGAGCCCTTCGAGGGTCATGACTACGTGCGTGTCGCCACGCCCAAGCCGGTGGCGACCGGCAACCGGATCGAGGTGCTGGAGTTCTTCTGGTACCGCTGTCCGCACTGCAACCAACTCGAACCCGGCCTGCAGGCCTGGCTGAAGACCCTGCCGAAGGACGCGCAAATCCGCCGCCTGCCCGCGGTGTTCCGCGACGACTGGATGCCTGGCGCCAAGCTCTATCACACTCTGGTGCAGATGAACCTGGTCGATCGCCTGCACGAAAAGGTGTTCAATGCCTACCATGTGCAGAACCTCAATCTCGACAACCCCGCGGTGCTCGGCGACTGGATCGCCAAGCAGGGCGTCGACCGCAAGAAATTCGAGAGCCTCTACAACTCCTTCACCACAGCGTCGCTCGCGCGCCAGGGCGGGCAGCTCGCCACCGCCTACGAGCTGCGCGGCGTGCCCGCCTTCATCATCGACGGCAAGTATCACACCTCGGTATCGATGACCGGCAGCGAGGCGCGCCTGTTCACGGTGCTCGACCAGCTCATCGCCAAGGCGCGCGCCGAGCGCGCCGGCCGGAAACCGGCGAAATAAATCCTTGGCCGCGTTCCGGCGCGTCTTCATCACCGGCGCGAGTTCCGGGCTGGGCGCGGCGTTGGCGCGCCATTACGGCGCCAGCGGTGCCACGCTCGGCCTGCTCGGACGCCGCCGCGACGCCCTCGAAGCCACCGCCAACGGGCTCGACGCCCGCCTCTACCTCGCCGACGTGCGCAACGCCTCCGCCATGCAGGCGGCAGCGGCGGCCTTCGTCACCGAGTGCGGCCCGCCCGACTTGGTCATTGCCGCCGCCGGCATCAGCGTCGGCACGCTCACCGAAAATTCCGCAGACGCCGCGGTCTTCCGCGCCGTGATGGACGCCAACGTGCTCGGCCTGGTGCACACCTTCCAGCCCTTCATCCCTGTCCTCACTCGCGACAGCGTGCTGTGCGGCATTTCCAGCGTCGCAGGGGTGCGCGGCCTGCCCGGTGGCGGCGCGTATTCGGCGTCGAAGGCCGCCGCCACCGTCTACCTCGAAGCGCTGCGCCTGGAAATGAAGGCACGCGGCATCGCCGTGGTCACCGTCGCCCCCGGCTACATCGACACGCCGATGACGCGCGTGAACCCCTATCCCATGCCGTTTCGCCTTGCCGCCGACGATGCCGCCCGGCGCGTCGCGCGCTGCATCGCCCGCCGCCGCAGCTACGCCGTTATCCCGTGGCAGATGGCCTGGGTGGCGCGTGCAATGAAATGGCTGCCAAATCCCGCGTTTGATTTATTATTCGAGAAGGCGCCGCGCAAACCGCGCGGTCTGCCGACGTGACGACGAAAACAAGACGACCGGAGGAGTCCCCATGCCTGCGCCCCTGAACATCATCCTGATCGACGATCACCCGCTGCTGCGCATGGGCGTCGCCGGCTACATCCAGCAGGAACCCGATCTGCGCCTCACCGCACAGCACGCCAACGCCGCCGAATTGCGCGCCTGGCTCGCCGCCGGCCACCGGGCGGACGCCGCCCTGCTCGACCGTTCGCTGCCCGACGCCGACGGTCTCGATCTCGTTTCCGAGCTGCGCGACCTCGGCATCAAGGTGATCATGCTCACCATCGCCGATTCCGACGAGGAAATCTCCGAAGCCATCTCCTCCGGCGTCGACGGCTACGTCATCAAGTCGAGCGACCCCGAGCAGGTGCTCGCCGCCATCCGCAGCGTGTGCGACGGCCAGAGCAGCTTTCCGCTCAACGTCATGCAGAAGATGGCGCGCGGCGAACTCGCCAACAGCGCGCTCGCCTCGCTCACCGCACGCGAGATGGAAATCGTCGACCACGTCAAGGAAGGCCTGTCCAACAAGGCCATCGCCTACAAGATGACGCTGTCGGAAAACACCGTGCGCAACCACCTGCGCAACATCATGGAGAAGCTTGGCCTCAGAAACCGCGTGCAGGTCGCTACGCTCGCGCTGAAGGAAGACCGCAAGCGGCACTGAGCCGCCGACATCGCCGTCAGGCGTCGAGCTTCACCTTGCACAGCGGCGTCTCGTGGGGATCGAGCGCATGGCGCGCCACCGCGGCGAACAGCGCGTGGATTTCCTCGAAGCTGAAGCAGGCCATCAGGCGCTGCGCGACGTCCGGCGCCACCGGTACCGTGGTGGACCGACCGTCCGGCAGGTCCAGGCGAAAACCCGCCACATGCTTCGCCGCCTCTCCGTCGGACGCATCCACCTGGCGCGCCTCCTCGTCCTGCAGCGCGTCGTAGCAGGCTTCCAGCTCGGCTTCCGTGTCTGCCGGCAGGTCCTCCGGCACCGCCGCCACCAGCCCCAGGCTGTCGTCGCTGAGCGCACAGGCAACACCCAGCTCGCGCGCCCGTGCGACGAAGCGGTCGCGCAGTGCCGCATCGAAAAACATGTATTCGAGCATGATCAGGATCCGTGGGTCGAGACAAAAGATCATTATGCGCGCATCACCTTGTAGAAGGAGCGCTTGAGGATTTCGGCCGCACCGATATAGCCCGCCACGATCAACCCCATCAGCGCCAGGAACAGCCACGGCAGCGGGGGAAAACCGAACACCGCGCCGAGCGGTGTGTAAGGCAGCACGACCGCGGCGCTCACCACACCGAGCGTCGCCAGGGCCAGCGCCCGGGATGGCGGGCTTTGCCAGAAGGGGCGGCGCGTGCGGACGACCAGCACCACGAGGGCGGCGGAAACCACCGACTCGACGAACCAGCCGATGCGAAACAGCTCCGGTGACGCCTGCAGGACGCAGTACAGCAGCGCGAACGTCAGGTAGTCGAAGACGGAACTGAGCAGGCCGAAACGGATCATGAAACGGCGAATGAAGCGGAGGTCCCAGCGCAGCGGCCGTTCCACGGCCTGTGCGTCCACGCGGTCGGTGGCGATGGTCATTTCCGGCAGATCCGTCAGCAGGTTGGTGAGCAGGATCTGCTTGGGGAGCAGCGGCAGGAAGGGCAGGAGGAGCGACGCTCCGGCCATGCTGAACATGTTGCCGAAATTGGCGCTGGTGGCCATGAAGACGTATTTCTGCGTGTTGGCGAAAGTCACACGGCCTTCCCGCACGCCGTCGGCCAGCACCGCCAGGTCCGGCTCCAGCAGGACGATGTCGGCGGCCTGTTTGGCAACATCGGCCGCGCCCTGCACCGAGAGGCCGACATCCGCGGCATGCAGGGCCGGCGCGTCGTTGATGCCGTCGCCCATGTAGCCCACGACCTGTCCCGCCTTGCGCAGGGCGCGGATGATGCGTTCCTTCTGGTTCGGTTCGACCTCGGCGAAGATATCGGTGTCGCGCGCCCGTTGCGGCAGCGCATCGTCGCTCACCTGGCGCAGGGCCTGGCCGCTGAGGATTTTCGCACCGGACAGGCCGACCTGGGCGGCGACCGCCTGCGCCACCAGCGGGTTGTCGCCGGTGATGATTTTCAACGCGACGCCGAGGCCGCGCAGTTCCTCGATGGTGTGTGCAATCCCGCTTTTCGGCGGATCGGCGAACAGCAGGAACCCCACGAAGCGCATGCCGGCCTCGTCCTCGCGCGCGATGGTGGTGCGGCCCGGCAGATTCCTGATCGCCAGGCCGAGCGTGCGCACCCCGCGGGCGCTGAACGCCGCGTACTGCGCAAGAAGCGCCTCGTGTCGCGGCGCGTCGATCGGGACGGCGTCACCGTTGGGCAGTTCCAGCGCGGTACACGCGGCCAACACCTGGGTCAGCGCACCCTTGGTGAGCATGACGGGCTGCGCCTCCATTTCCACCAGTACGCTCAGGCGCTTGCGGGTGAAGTCGTAAGGAATTTCATCCAGGCGGCGGATGTCCGTCGCAGGCTGCCCGGCCGCCGCCAGGATGGCCGCGTCGATCGGGCTGTTGAATCCCGTCTGGAAGGCCGCATTGAGTCCAGCAAGCCGCAGCACCCGCGCGCTCGACCCGCCTTCCGCATCCAGCGCGGCGTCCAGTTTCACCGTGCCTTCGGTGAGTGTGCCCGTCTTGTCCGAGCACAGCACATTCATGCTGCCGAAATTCTCGATCGAGACGAGCCGCTTGACGATCACCTTGCGCGCCGCCATGCGCTGGGCGCCACGCGCCAGATTCACGCTGATGATGGCCGGCAGGAGCTCGGGCGTGAGGCCAACCGCGAGCGCCAGCGCGAACAGGAAGGAATCGAGCACCGGACGATGCAGGTACACGTTGAACCCGAAGATGAGGATCACCATGATCAGCGTCACGCGGATCAGCAGCATGCCGAACCGGCGTACGCCGCGCTCGAAATCCGTCTCTTCCGGACGCAGCTGCAGCCGGTCGGCGATGGCGCCGAACTGGGTGTCGCGTCCGCTGCGCACCACCAGCATACGGCCGACGCCGCTGACCACATGCGTACCCTGAAACAGCGCATTCACGCGACGTGCCAGCGGCGTGTCCACCGGCACCGCGCCGGGCATCTTCTCGACCGGAAACGTCTCGCCGGTGAGCGTCGCTTCGTTGACGAACAGATCGCGGGCTTCGAGCAGGCGGCCATCGGCGGGGACGCTGGATCCCGCCGACAGCATGACCACGTCGCCCGGCACCACCTCGGTGAGCGCAACCCGCGCGATCACGCCGTCACGCAGGACATCGGTCTGTACCGCCACCAGCTTCTTCAGGCTGGCCACGGCGGTCGCGGCACGGAACTCCTGCCAGAATCCCAGCAAGGCGCTGATCAGCACGATGATGAGGATGATGATGCCGTCGGTGGCGTCGTGCAGGGCAAAGGAAAGGCAGGCCGCGGCGATCAGGATCAGCACCACCGGCGAGCTGATCTGGCGCCACAGCAGCGGCACGACGTGTGCGGCGCCTTCTTCCCTGAGCGCGTTTCTGCCGTGGCGTCGCAGGCGCGCGGCGGCTTCCGCACCGCTCAGCCCGTCGCTGCCGGAGCCCGTTTCCCGCAGGAGTTCGCCAAGATCGGTCGCCCACCAGGAACCGTTGTCCGCCGGCCGCTCATTCATGCGCGAGGCATCTCCCGCAGTTGGCGCGCCTTCCAGCCGGGAGGTCTTCATCGCGTGGCGTGCTCCAGGATCGATCGCACGATCGCCGCGTAGTCCCCGCCGAAGTGATGGCCGCCGCCGAGGGGAACGGCACGCAAGCGGGGGCGCGCAAGGTCCGCGCAGAGGGAATCGCGCTCCTCGGCGCCATAAAGACAGAGTGTCGATGCATCCGTCATGCGCTCGATCTCGGGCCTGACGGCAGGACCGGCACCCTCGACGCCCGGAATCCAGCCGGTGACGTGAATCTCGAAGCTTGCCCGGCTGCCGGGTCCGAGCAGGTTCACGCTGCGTACCGCGGCGCGCGTCGCTTCCGGCAGCCGCGTGTAGAGAAACGGCAGCACGTCCGCGCCGAAGGAGTAACCGATGAGCAGCACGTGCGGGCGCCGCCACACCCGGCTATAGTTGGCGATGACGCGTTCGAGATCGCGCGCCGCGCCTTCCGGCGTGCGCGGGCGCCAGAAATACCGGAGCGAATTCAAGCCGACCACGGGAATGCCATGCACTGCCAGCGCCGCCGCCACGTCCTGATCCAGCCCCGCCCAGCCGCCGTCACCGGTCAGCAGCACGCCGAAGACGTCCTGCAGATCGGCGGCCGGCCGCCCCGTCGCAGGCACCGTGACGTGGGGAAGGTCGTCGAGCGCCGGCAACGACGCCACCGGTGCGGGTGCAGCCAGTTCGGCATACGCCGACCTGAACTCAGGC
>JACDJC010000815.1_pt1 | contig 32288 bp, 27 predicted proteins | sample 7454191 | NCBI WGS metagenome assembly JACDJC01 (sample SAMN14253291, study PRJNA609438) | sludge metagenome | isolation source: sludge after 25d culture with pyrite and EDTA | collected 2018-12-20
GAATTTAGGAGCGTTAAGAGAAAAGAGTTAAGAGTTAAGTGTAGGGCGAGCCAGGCGAAAAATTGGATCTCTAATCCCGAAGGGATGTAATTATTGTAGAAAAACAGACCCCGCGACATGCCGCGACCCCGTCGGGGTCGTACAATTACACCGGGAATCCCTGTTCTGCAAAAATGCGACACCTCCGGCGTCGGGTGGAATTTAAGATAAAAGAAGAAAATGGTCTGAACTTTGACCTGTCCGCCTCTGGTGGATTAAGATGATTAAATGATTGGGATGATTAAGAAACCGGAAATCAGAGTTTTCATTTAATCAGGCGAATCATAGTTCAGACGAATAGTAAGAAGTGGGAAGTAAGAAGTGAGAAGTAGGAAGTGAGAATTTAAGAGCGTTAAGAGAAAAGTGTGATGAGTAGGGACACGATACTCGTGTCCTTAGTAAGGGAAAAAACAGGAAAATTGCATTATTTTTCTGATTATTCAAAATTTTACTATCGGTCATCCTGGATGGTTCATTTTCGCTCTTGTGGAGACGGCGGGGGAAGTGGTAAATATTTGGATTATAATTTTATTCAATTCGCGAAACAATTAATGAAAGGACTGTTTATGAGTGACCAGGTTTTGGAATTACTACCTGAAATTAATGAAATAAAAGCAAAACATTTAAGGGAAAAAGTCATCGCGTGCTGGGCAGAAGCGGTGGAATACAGAAACTGGACAAACGCGGAGTTAAAATCCATTCCATTTACCCTGCTGGCGGATAATGTAAAAATACATTTTATCGAACATGTCAGAACCTGCTGCAAAATGGCCATCGCCTGTGATAAGGTCCTTGATGATGCTTACGGTTCAAGAAAAACAGCGGTTAACAGAGATTATTTGATCGCCGGTTCGTTGCTCGCCGATGTAGGCAAGCTTTTTGAGTTTGAAAAAAAGGCTGATGGGACCATCATTAAAAGCGAATATGGAAAGCATATCAGGCATCCGTTTAGCGGTGTGGGACTAGCCTTCAAACATGGTATACCGTCAGAAGTTATGCATATCATAGCGGTTCATTCCAAAGAGGGAGCGGGAGAAAAACGCTCATCGGAAGCGATTATTTTTCACCATGTGGATTTTATAGATTTTGAACTTGTAAAATAAATTCAGTTGATGAACTGATCCGGCGGTTTCCGGTATATCTGACAATGAATCGCCTGAAGATACCGTATAATGAGTGAAAATTGTGATAAAATATAAAAATAATCTAATGATTTCCGGCGCTTTTCGATGTCGGATTGTCAAAAATTAAAAGGGGTGAAAAATGTCGAAGTATAAAATCGCCTGGCTCCCCGGTGACGGGGTAGGTAACGATGTGATGGAAGCGACGCGTATAGTTTTGGACGCATTGAAATTTGACGCCGAGTATATTCACGGCGATATCGGTTGGGAGTTCTGGCGTCATGAGGGCGAGCCTCTGCCGCAGCGCACAATTGATATGATGAAGAAAACGGACTGCGCGCTTTTTGGCGCGATTACCTCCAAGCCAAAAGAGGAAGCGGCAAAGGAACTTGACGCGCACCTGAAAGATAAAGGGTTTGTGTATTTTTCGCCGATTGTTCGTTTACGCCAGGAATTTAATCTGCATACGAATTTAAGGCCGTGTAAAGCATATCCGGGCAATCCGCTGAATTTCAAAGAGGGAATCGATCTGGTCATTTTTCGTGAAAACACGGAGGGAATGTACGGCGGTGTGGAATTTCATCCAATTCCGCAGGAAGTGTTCGATGTTTTGAGTAAAAATCATCCGAAAATGAAAAAATTCGGTCAGTACGGACTCGATAATCTGGCTATGTCCACACGGATTATGAGCCGGCAGAAATGCGATAATATTGTCACCAGGGCATTTGAATACGCGAAAAAACACGGCCGGAAATCGGTCACGGTCGTAGATAAGCCGAATGTACTTCGTGAAACGGGCGGTTTAATGGTTCGGACGGCGCGTGAAGTGGCAAAAAAATATCCTGATATCCAAATGTGGGAAACCAATATTGATGCCCAGACGATGTGGCTGCTGAAAAATCCTTTTGATTATGATGTGCTGGTTGCCGAGAACATGTTCGGTGACATTCTTTCGGATCTGGCGGCTCAGCTGGTAGGCGGTTTGGGATTTGCTTCCAGCGGAAACATCGGTGATAATTATGCCGTTTTTGAACCGACTCACGGCTCAGCTCCAAAATACGCGGGACAGTATAAGGTTAATCCAATGGCCATGCTCCTGACCGCAAAGTTGATGTTAGACTGGCTGGGTGAAAAGAAGGATGCTGACCGGCTTGAAAAAGCAATTGCAAAAGTAATTAAAGAAGGAAAAGTTAAAACATACGATATGGACGGGAAGAACACTTCGCTCGAGGTGGCGGAAGAAGTGTCGCGGAATCTCTGATGATCGTCAGGCGCCTGAATATATTTTAAGCATTGATAAAAAATTAATTATAGCGGGGTAAGCTTACGTTTATCCCGCTCTGTTTTGCAGCGGAGGAAAAATGCAAAATATCACTTATAAACTTGCTGAGTTTACAAAAGAACTGAAATATGAAAATCTGACGGAAGAGACGGTCACCAACGTGAAAAGGTTTCTGCTCGATTCGATCGGTTGCGCTTATGGCGGAAGTCAGACGGAAGATGTTGAAATTATGCTTGATTTTTATAATGAAATGGGCGGAAAAGCGGAAGCGACCGTCATTAATTCAGATAAAAAATTACCGATGATCAATCAGGCGCTTCTGAACTCATTAATGATAAGAGCGCTGGATTATAATGATATATACTGGGATCAGGATCCTTCGCATCCAAGTGATATTATACCGGCCGCGCTGACACCTGCGGAAGTCCTTCACAAAAGCGGTAAAGATTTAATCACGGCGATTGTCCTTGCCTATGAATGGGAAATGCGTTTGTGTGAATTTGCCATACCGGGTATCAGGGAGCGTAAATGGCATCATGCCACGCTTACACAGTTTGCCTCACCTTTAGTAGCAGGCAAAGTGCTGGGTTTATCGGTTGATGAAATGGTTCACGCCGTCGGGATTTCCGGCAGTCATAATCTTACCTTAGGAGCGGTTACGGCCGGAAAATTAACCATGATGAAAAACACGGTTGATCCGATGGCCACTCAGGCCGGATTGTATTCAGCATTGCTGGCAAAGAGAGGATACGAAGGTCCCGCGCATGTCATCGACGGAAAAGAAGGGTTGACCGATACGTTTGGCGGCCGGTTCGATTTAAACATCCTGACCGATGGATTGGGTGAGACATTCCGGATCAATAAATGTTCAATGAAAGCATTTCCGACGGAAGCGCTGACCCATACTCCGCTATCAGCGGTGATAAAAATAATGAAGGAACAAAACATTGCCAAAGATGATATCGATGAGGTAACCATAGGCACCGTAGCCCGGGCCGCGGATATATTAGCCGATCCGACAAAATATGATCCGAGAACCAGGGAAACAGCAGACCACAGTCTGCCTTATTGTATATCGGCCGCAATCGTGGACGGCAGTGTCACTCCCGCATCCTTTAAAACGGAAAAAATCATGGATCAGGAAGTGAGATCTTTCCTTCCCAAAATTAAAGTGGTCGCTGATCCGGAATTCGAAAAGACTTTCCCGGGGCTTAAACAGGCCAGCGCGGAAATCAAAACAAAAGACGGTAAAAAACATAAAATTATACTCGATTATCCCCTTGGCGATTACCGTGAACCAATGGATGAAAAAACGCTGCTCTCAAAATTTGATTCGATGGTTATACCGGTGATTGGCCAGGCCAGGCGTGATCGGCTGGTGGATGCCGTCATGAGCATCGAAAGGGAAAAAGACGTGGCGGATTTTATGAAATTGCTGATGAAATAAATTAATATGTTTTTTTTTGGATTAATTTAAAATGCCCGGTGGTAAATCAGCAGATGATATCATCGGGCATTTTTTACTCGTTGTTAAGTTGATGTCACCAATATCCGGTCATCGGATTCAGTATATATGCGCAATTTACAGCAGCGGCATTGCCGCGGAATAAAAAGGCAATTTTACAGAAAGACGGCTTATGTCAGCTGTCTCACTTCGATGACACGAAATGCCTCGCAATATTGGTACGAGCCGTGACGGACGGAAACCCTTTCCTTAAGGTACTTTTCGACTTTTGAAAAATCAGGGAACTGGGATTTATGACATCGAAGAAGTTCAAGTTTGAATTCAATCAAATCAGAAATATCTTCAAAATGATTGGGTTTATTTGTCGCGAAGAAATAAATTTTTTCGACTTTATGCTGAGATCCCGGATACATAAGGTTGTTTTTAGCGGCAAAGCAGGCGTCAAAAACGGCAATAGCGGCGGTGCGGTGATCCCGGTGGAAAAGATTAAGACTGTCAAATTCATTGTTAGCGGGATCAAAAGAAAAGATAATCTCAGGCCGGTATTTCTTTATAATTTGAACTAAGCTACGGCGTAAATCTTCATCGTATTCAAGGAAGCCGTCTTTTTTGTCCAGAAAAATAACATCTTTCAGTCTCATTTTTTTTGCCACTTCAAGCTGTTCTTTTTTTCTGGTTTCGACGCGCTCTTCACGGGAATCGCTTTTTGCCTTAAAGCCGTTTTCTCCATTTGTCAATATGACAAAAATAGCCTCATATCCATCTTTTAAAAATTTATATAAAATTCCTGTACATGAGAATTCAAGATCGTCGGGATGCGCCGCAAAACATAAAATTGTCTTCATTTTAAATCACTTTATGATAGTAAATATGCTGTGAAATATACAGAAAATTAAAAATCCATGCCACTTCACGTACCAGTTGAACTCATTGATAGTGAATAGTTATTCCTGTGTTTCAAAAACCGTTTCACGCGGGAATCTGAAACAGACTGTTCCATGCATTGGTTGCATCGGCAAAGCCCATATTTATCAACAAACTCAAGAAAGTGTGAACCATTCTGTTTCAATATGCCTTTGTTGAGCCGCGCTTTCCACGATTATAAAACAGAAAGTTAACGGTATTCACTAAGGCTCTGCTGATTGGCACACCCTTTGCTTTAATAAAAGATAATAATTTCACAAGGGGGAGGGAGAAAAAAGCCTTATTCCATTATTTATAATATTAACTTTTTAATTGCGAGGGGTTTATCATGTTGGTAAAAAAATTAATGTACTTCATCTTTGCTCTAATGTTTGCCATGTTTATCGGTTGTTCTGATGACGGCGATGACGGCGGCAGCAGCACGGTTACAAGTGATTTTGATGTACTCCAGCCGATTGTGGACGCTAGCGTAAATGTAGCTGTTACTCCTATCATGACAGCTCAGGTTTTGTATGACAATATTAATGATGGTGATGATTCAAACAATTATGTGGTAGTCAGTGTCAGAAGCGCGACTCATTATGAAGCCGGGCATATACCGGGCGCGATCAATATCAACTGGAGAGATATCGCGAAAGCTGAAAAACTTACAGCTCTTGATGCAAGAGTCGCCGCGATCCCGAATAATGGCAAAATCGCCGTTTATTGTTATACAGGCCATACCGGTGCTGTTGCGACAACGATCTTGCGTACGCTTGGTTATGACGCTTACAATCTAAAGTTTGGTATTATGGACTGGACCAAAGATGAAGCGGCAAGAGGCGGAGTAGCGCCGTTCAGTGAAGCGACCAGTTTTGATTATGAAATTGAAACAACAATTAATGCATCCTCAACATATGAACTGGCTAATCCGGAATTCAGTTCATCAACAAATGCTGATGAAATTATGCTGGCGGCAGCTGATCTTTATGCATCACTAGGGTCTGCAACCTATAACGCGGATGTTCTTCATGGAGTGATCAATGATGGTGATACCAGCAATGATCCGCAGATCATAAGCGTACGTTCCGCTGACCATTATGCTATTGGTCATATTCCGGGCGCAATCAATATTCCCTGGAAAGAAATCGCCAGTAAAGATAATTTAAAAAAGATTGATCCGACTCGCCTCGTTGTTGTATATTGTTATACAGGGCATACCGGTGGTATCGCTACTACGGCTTTGAATCTTCTTGGATATAATGCTGTCAATTTAAAACATGGCATCATGTCATGGACAAAGAGCACAGCGGCAAGAGCGGGAGTAGCGCCATTCAGCGAAGCAACCGGTCATGACTACCCGGTAACAGTCGGAGTAAATCCATAGAATGAGTGTTTGATCTTTTTTGATTATAAATGTTGTATAAACCGGGCTCAGGTGATGAGCCTGGTTTGTTTTTTTTGTTATGATTAAACTAACTATTTATATAAACACAAAAAATGGATAAGGTCATGTTTAGAAAAATTGTTCTTCTTGTCCTCTTCGTTTTCGCGGTCACATGGATGACAGCATGTGAAGAAAAATATCCGGTAGAAACGAAGAAATTCGCTTCTGTGGATGAAACCAGTTGTGTCAGCTGTCATACAGACAAAGATATACTTATCAAAGTTGCCGATCCTCTTCCCGATACCGGCGGTGAAACCGGCGAGGGCTGAGGCGGCGAAGTGCCTCAGGTTGAGGCATGGGAACGTGTTTTTGTTAAAGCCGAATTTCTTACTTCCACACACGGGAATCTAGGGTGTACCGCCTGCCATAAAGGTAATCCTGAAGAATTTACCAAAACGGACGCGCATAAGGATTTAGTGCCATATCCGTCATTAACAGATGCTGAGACCTATTGTGGTCCCTGCCATTCGCAGCAAGTGTCAAATTTTGAAACAAGTCTGCATCTCACTCAGGAAGGCTATCACCAGAGATTTGAAGTACGATCGGGTGGAATGGATCTCAGAACTGATGACGCGATGGCCGCGGGTTTTACAAAAGACTGCGCGAAATGTCACGCCACGTGCGGCGAATGCCACATCAGTAAACCGCGCTCGGTCAATGGTGGTCTGGTATCAGGACATGCATTTAGAAGAACGCCAAATCAGACAAACAACTGTACCGCATGTCACGGCTCGCGTGTAGGGGAAGAATATACCGGGGCTCACAGTGATAAAGGAATCTACATGGATGTCCATTCCGCCAAAGGATATGATTGTATGTTATGTCACGACGGCCACGAAATGCACGGCGACGGCAATCAGTATGATTATCGTTATATTGAAGATTCATCGATCACCGCCAAGTGCGAAGACTGTCATGCTGACGTAGCCACTTCAAATGCTTATCACAATCAGCATTGGTCAGGAAATGGATCAAAATTATCATGCCAGACCTGCCATTCTCAAGCCTACAAGAATTGCAATGGCTGTCATGTTGACGGTGCAGGCATCACCGGGTCATCTTATCTCACCTTTAAAATTGGTAAAAATTATCTTAAAAGCGCCACCCGGCCATACGATTTTGCTCCGGTTAGACATATTCCGATTGTTCCGGACACCTATGACAATTGGGGTGGCAGTATTTCGCTTACTAATTTCACCGCGGAACCGACCTGGAAATACGCGACGCCCCATAATATAAGGCGTTGGACGGTTATGACAGACACAACCGGCGGCGTTTCCTGCGGTAGAGGAACCTGTCATAACGTCGGAACTTTCCTTGGAAACAGCGATAAATATTTCCTGCGTGAGGATTCTCTGACAATTGGTGTAAGCGATCCAAGTCTCCAGCAATTTCTTGACCAGGAAAAAGCGGCAAATCAAAATGTTGTCGTACAAAAAAGATAAGTGTTAAGCCAATCCGGAGGCGGATTTTATGTTGAATCCGCCTCTTTTTACCTAATCATAAGAGTAGAGTTATGAAAACGAAAATTGTTTTAACTAGCATTATGGTACTGGGTTTTCTTGCATTGAATCTTTTTGCCCAGGGTATTCAGACAAACGGACGTATTTCGAATACAGTATATTCATACGAAGATACCACATCACATACCCGTTTGTATCAGACTGTCCGTTTTCAGGCCAGGATGAAGGAGTGGGGAGATCTCAGATTTAATATGTCGGGCCGGATTCTCACCGATCTTGATGAAGATCTTGCGGATGAAAGAAGATTTAATGCTTATCGTATGTCCATTTCCGGCAAAGGATTGTTTAATAATCTGATGGACTTCGAATTAGGAAGGCAATTTCTTCATCCCGGATTGGTTCTGGGGAGTATTGATGGTCTGAATATGATTTTCCGTCCGATCAGGAACGTGGAATGGCAGCTTTATGGCGGTGTCGAATCTCACTTTAACAAAGCTTTTGAGATCTACGAATCCGATGACGCGGCTGTTTTCGGGACGGCTCTGAAATACAAGAATTTTTATGACACAGACGTTCAGGGCGTATATCTTCAGAAAACGCATTCAGGAGAAACGCAATGGCAAATCGCGGGGCTGAATTTATATAACTCATCGGTTAATAATCTGAAAATTATGTTGCAGACTCATTATGATTTAATAAATGACCGTTTGCATCGTTTCTATGTGTCGGGAAGATACCGGATGTCTGATAAATTTAGCGCTAATTTATACTTTAAGCAGCAGCATCCGCAAATTTACGGAGATTCCTATTTCCGTATTTTTGATGTGGAATCCTATACTTTAAGCGCGTTTAACGGTTCCTATGCGCTTACGGATGAATACTATCTTGGCGCGGAATATCAGTTTCTTCAATTGGAAGACGGAGACGCGCAGCGGGTACTGCTGACGCTGAATAATTCCAATGGAACGCTGGGATTTATATTTGAAACCGGTGATCTGGGTGATCAAACAGGCGTAACGGTCGATTATGGATACCAGGTCACACCAAAGCTTCTGGCTTCTCTCAGTGTGGACTATTCACAATACCGTTATGAAGAAGTATATGATTACGAAGATCAGTTAGCAAACGCGGTCAGAGCGTCATATAGTTTCTCAAAGAACTGGAGCGCTGATCTGGAATATCAGTGGCTGACAAACCGGGAGAAAGACTCGGATCAACGTATATTAAACCATATTCATTTCATTTGGTAAAAGGTGCTGTCGTATGAAAGGCTTATCATTTATAACCATCGTAATGTTCTGTCTGACCGGTTTTGCCAATGCGCAGGCTCCGGATCAGATTATATTCTCGCATCAATTACATGCGGAAGATGTCGGCGCAGCCTGCACAGATTGTCATGCCAACGCGAATAGCAGTCTTTCGCAGGCAGATAATTTGCTTCCGGCAATGGAGACCTGCAACAGCTGCCATAGTCCGGATGAAGTAGAATGCGCGATGTGCCACACGAATCCGGATGAACCGGGTATTGCTCAGCGTGTTGTCGATTATGGAAGCAAATTTCCTCATAAAACACATGTGTCAGGTAAAGAAAACTGTCAGACCTGCCATCAGGGGATCGATAAAAAAGAAAAGGTCGGTGCTCTGCATATACCCGATAATCAGGTCTGCGCAAACTGCCATGAAAATCCGGACTACAGTGAGAATAAGCAGGCATGTCTAACCTGTCATGAATCGGAAATGAAATTTGTACCGGAGACTCACCGGCTTAACTGGAAAAAAGACCATGGTATGATGTCACAGACGACTTCCTGTAGTCACTGTCATCAGAATAATTATTGCACTACATGTCATGAAGGTGATAATTTGAATCGCGAGGTACATCCGCTTAATTTCAGGCAGACTCACGGAATGCAGGCGAAGGGAAATAAAGAGAATTGCTTAACCTGTCACGAAGAATTCTCATTCTGTATCGACTGCCATCAGGCCGAGAGAGTCATGCCTCAAAATCATGCCTTTGCAAACTGGTCAAATACGGTGCCGGGAAACGGCGGCAGGCATGCAAGAGCCGGGCGGTCTGATTTTGATAACTGTATGAGTTGTCACAATGATGCTTATACGGATGTAGTTTGTGTCACCTGTCATGGAAAGTAGTGAGGAATTAATGCTTTTGAAACGAGTGCTATTATTGCTATTCGCAGCCGCGGTATTTGCTTTTGGACAGTCCAACGATGATTGTATGGAATGCCACAGCGATCCGGATCTGACAAGGATGATCAATGACACTACGGAAGTTTCTGTTTTTGTGCACGCGGAAAATTTCGAGAATTCCATTCATGGTGGATTTGAGTGTATCGATTGTCATCAGGGTATCGAAGAATTACCCCATGAGGAGATTCTTACCCCTGTGAATTGTGCCACATGTCATGAGGATGCCCAGGAAGAATATAACCGGAGCATACACGGGCAGGCGTTGGCAAAGGGTTCGGAAGCCGCCGCGAAATGTACGGACTGTCATGGGGTTCATGATATTCTGAGTTCAGATGAAACAGAGTCGAAAGTCCATCATGGAAACCTGGCCTATACATGCGCGTCGTGTCACGCCAAGCCGGAAGTTATTCGTCTGTTCGGCAGAAGAAACGTGAATCCGGTTGCAAGTTATCTTGAAAGTGTTCACGGGAAAATGATTACCGAAGATCCCGAGGCAGAAGTGGCAACCTGTACGGACTGTCATGATTATCATGCTATCTTACCGGCCATTAATCCTGAATCACATTTGAATGCCCTGAACATACCGGAAACATGCGGTACTTGTCATGAAAGTGAAAAAGATGAATATCATGACAGTATTCACTGGAATTCATTGCAGCGTGGACATGGCGAATCACCGGTTTGTACTGATTGTCATGGTGAACATGATATAAAGATGGCATCAGATAAAAACGCGACGACCAGCGGTCTTCTTCAGTCCACGAAACTATGCGCCAGCTGTCATTCTTCTCCAACACTCATGTCGAGGTTTGGATTGGATGCTGAGCGACTTGATTCCTATATGAAAAGTTATCACGGATTGGCCGCGCTGAAAGGATCTCCTGAGGTGGCAACCTGTACAAGCTGCCATGAAACACACGCGATCAAATCAAAATCGGATAGTCTGGCGAGTGTTCATCCCGCGCATCTGCAGGAAACATGCGGCAAATGTCATGCGAATATTTCGGACAGTTTTGTTAAAATTGATGTGCATCCGATAAATCAGCAGGTCAGAAATCCTATCGCGTTCTTTTTTAAAAACTTATATATATGGATGATTGTTGTTGTGATCGGCGGAATGTTCATCCACAATCTGATCATCCTTGTGCATCATATCCGTGAAAAAAGAAAAGCTGATAAGTATGCTGAGCGAGTGCCGAGATTTCAGTCGTTCGAAGTTTATCAGCACATGTTGATGTTTCTTAGTTTCACCTTACTAGCGATTACAGGCTTCGCGCTGAAATTTCCGGAAGCGGGCTGGGTAAAACTACTTGTCTCACTCGGTATGACAGAGATCATACGATCCGTAACCCACAGAGTCGCGGCGGTTGTTATGGGTACAATCTCAGTGGTTCAACTGGGTTATCTTTTGTTCACTCAGAAAGGACGAAGAGAATTAATAGAATTAATGCCGACGCTGGATGATGTAATCGGATTATGGAAAAATATTTCTTTTTATCTGGGACTGAGCAAGGAGCGACCCCGTTTTGGGCGATTCGATTATGCTGAGAAAGCGGAATATCTTGCTTTGATATGGGGTGTGATTGTGATGGGGGCAAGCGGTCTGGTGTTGTGGTTCCCTGAAATTTTTATCGGTTTTCTCCCGACCTGGCTATTTGAAACCTCGGAGGTGATTCATTATTATGAGGCATGGCTGGCTACTCTCGCGATTGTAATCTGGCACTGGTTCTTTGTTATTCTCCATCCTGAAAAATATCCAATGAGTACCACCTGGATGGATGGAAAAATTACTTTGGATGAAATGAAGCATCATCATCCGCTTGAGTATGAAAAGCTGATGGAGCAAAAAGACAATTCACATCAACCCAAAATTTAGGGTATTTATTAACCGGTTGCCGCTCCAATTCCAAAATGGCATTTGAATTTCCTGTCTTCGGAGAACGGAAATTTTTTGGACCGGCAACCGGATTTTTATAAATGTAGCGATTGTGTTCCAGAGTACTATGGATGAATATGATGAAAATCTGGCTGACATTATTAATGTTGTTAGCCGGCAGTAATCTATATGCTGTCGATGACGAAACCTGCCTTGAATGTCATTCTGATCCCGAGCTAACTGTTCAGCGCGGAAACAGGATGGTTTCCCTTTATATTAATCCGTCTATTCTTAAAAATTCTGTGCATAAAGATGTGGAGTGCGCAAGCTGTCATCCCGACGCGGATGTGGAGGAGTTTCCGCATCCCGAAAGGTTAAATCCTGTCCACTGTGGTGATTGTCATGATGACGTTCAGCTTGAGTTCGATTCGGGGATTCACGGCATGGCGCTCAAACAGAAACAAATCTATGCTCCGAATTGCAGTGAATGTCATGGAAAACATGATATCCTCTCACCGGAGAATCCTAAATCCCCGTCTTATAAAATGAACATTCCTTTTCTTTGCGGTAAATGTCATAGGGAAGGCGCCCCGGTAGCCCGTGTCTATAATATCACAGAACATAATATTCTCGAAAATTACAGCTTGAGTATTCACGGGGAAGGTTTATTTAAAAAAGGATTGATCGTCAGCGCCGCGTGCGCCGATTGTCATAGAAGTCACTTTATTCTGCCTCATACCAATACCAAATCCTCTATTTCCCCAAGGAATATAGCGACAACCTGCATGAAATGTCACAGCCGTATAGAGGATGTTCATGTAAAAGTAATTGAAGGTGAAAAATGGAGCAGTGATCCCGGATCGATCCCGGCCTGCACAGATTGTCATCTGCCTCATAAAGCGCGCAAGGAATCTCTAACCTTAAAAGTGTCTGACAGGTCGTGTCTTAAATGCCATGACAATCAGGATATCCACAAACTCAAAGATGGTAAAATTGTCAGCCTGCAGGTCTCCAAAGCTACCATCTCCGAATCAGTTCATAATGAAGTTACCTGCGTGAAATGCCATTCCGATGTTAACCCGCAATTAGAACGTCCCTGTAAAACAGTCGGCCCCGTGGATTGTTCAAGCTGCCATATTAAGATAGGCGAAGAATACGCGGCCAGCGGGCATGGGAAAGGTTATAAGCAGGGAAACGAGCATGTCCCTTATTGTATCGCCTGCCATGGTCATCATGATACAAAATCATCACTGGATGAAACATCAAATACATACAGGGCTTCCATACCTAAATTGTGCGGGGAATGCCATCGTTCAGACAGCAGCCTGGAAGAGACAAAGCATTTATCGCAAACGAACGCGTTATTCGATTATTCAAAAAGCGTTCACGGCCGTGGATTGACGGAGAAGGGGCTTCTGCCGAGCGCGGTTTGCACGGATTGTCATACCGCGCATATGGAGCTTAATCACGAGGATACCCGTTCATCGGTCCATCCCAAAAATATTCCGGCAACCTGCGCCACCTGTCATAGAGGGATCTATAAGGATTACACAAAGAGCATTCATTTTTCGGTGGATGAGAGGGAAATGGAAAAGCTCCCGACATGCACACAGTGTCATTCTTCACACAAGATCACCGAGGTGGAGAAAGATCAGTTTATGACCGAGGTGACGGATCAATGCGGAACCTGCCATAAAGAACTTTCCGAAACTTATTTGCAGACCATGCATGGAAAAACATATCAGCTTGGTTATCTTAAATCGGCGAAATGTTCCGACTGTCATAATTCTCATCTTATTTTTGGTATTAATGATCCGAATTCCAGTGTCGGGATGCATCATATTGTTTCGACCTGTCAAAAGTGTCATGAGGACGCTAATCAGCGCTTCACCGGATATCTGACGCATGCCACGCATCATGACCCGGTAAAATATCCTATCCTTTATTATACCTACTGGGCAATGACAATACTGCTTGTGAGTGTTTTCGGATTTTTTGGAATACATACGCTTCTGTGGCTTCCGCGCTCGTTTCGTCATCTGAGAGAGCGAAAGAAAAAGCAAAAAGAGCCGCAGACAAGATATTACATCCGGCGCTTTGAATTTTCACAAAGACTCACGCATATATTTGTAATTATCAGTTTTATCCTGTTAGCGCTGACCGGCATGATGCTGAAGTTTTCGGGAATGACCTGGGCCGGATACCTGGCGAAAATGGTCGGCGGTGTAGAGGCGGCAGGATGGATTCATCGATTCGCGGCAATATTGACGGCGGGTTATTTTACAAGTCATCTTTATCAGTTAATTAAAAGAAAGGTAAGCCGTAAAACCCCCTGGAAAGATTTTATATTCGGGCGTGATTCCATGATGTTCAATAAAAAAGACGCCGTCGATTTTTGGCGAACAGTCAAATGGTTTCTGGGGAAGGGAGAAAGACCGGATTATGGAAAATGGACATACTGGGAAAAATTTGACTACTTTGCTGTTTTTTGGGGGGTGGCCGTTATCGGATTATCGGGTTTGATGCTATGGTTCCCCGAATTTTTTACAAAATTTTTCCCGGGCTGGCTGATTAATGTGGCCACGATTATTCATAGTGATGAGGCGTTGCTGGCGGTAGGGTTTATTTTTACCATTCATTTTTTTAATACACACCTGAGACCCGAAGCCTTCCCGATGGATAAGGTTATTTTTACAGGACTTGTCCCCGTTGAGGAATATATGAAGGATCGTCCTGAAGATTATGCTGAACTTAAAAAGAGCGGCGCGTTAAAGAAGATCGTCGTAAAAGAGTACATATCGAAACGCAGGGAACGGTTTATTAATGTATTGGGATTTACATTCCTTTCCATAGGAATTATCCTGATTCTATTAATCATTTATTCGGTCTTATTTGGGTATAAAATTTAGTTGATAAAGCAAATCATAATAATTATTAATGAAGGAATAGTGAGATGAAAGTTTTTGGATACTTAGTCATGTTTTTATTTGTTCTCGGACTTATGGCCTGTTCGGAAGATACTTCACCGGTTGTCAGTGTTACGCACCCTGATGGCTGGAGCGAAGTAACGATTAGAGATAATGCCGTAATCAAGGCCGAAGTTTTCCATTCGAATAAAGTGGCTGAAGCAGGGGCGGTTTCCTGTAAATCATGTCACGGAGAAAATATCCTGTCTGCAGAGGCGGGAACATTCTGTGTGGATTGTCATAAAGATTATCCGAGAGCGAGTTATCCTCATCCGAGCGGCTGGACACTCGCGGGTCCTGTTTTTCATGGCCAGTTTGTTAAAGGTGTTCTGAATGAATCGGTTACCACATGCAATAAATGCCATAGCGGTGAGAATTCACTTGCGAGACCATCAAGCTCATGCGGGGATACAGGAACAAATTGTCACGGAATTTAATATCGGTAGAAAAAAAAAGACTGCCCGCAGGCAGTCTTTTTTTTATTTAAGTAATTCTCTGGCTTTATCGATAATATTTACCGCTCTCAGACCATAACGGTCCAGAAGCTCATCCGGAGTGCCGGATTCGGCGTATGTTTCCAAACCGATGAATCCCATTTTAACCGGGGTAGTTTCAGCAACAACCCGTGATACGATGCTTCCGAGTCCGCCGTCAAGCAGATGTTCCTCGACACATAAGATCGCTTTGGTTTCCCGCGCGCATCTTGCAATCATCTCTCTGTCAATTGGTTTTACGGTATGAAAATCAACAACACGCGCTGAAATACCCAAATCCTCCAGTTCATCCGCTGCCTTTAAGGCTTCAACGACCATCAAACCCATGGCCGCGATTGTAATATCACTGCCATCCCGGAGTAAATTTGCTTTCCCCAGTTCAAGTTCTGAATGATCATTATACACTACAGCAGATTTTGGCCGGCCGGTTCTTATATAAACCGGGCCCTTATGATTTAAGATTTGCGGCATAAGCTGTTTGACGGCAATCTCATCAGCAGGGATAACAACGGTGAAACCAGGTAACGCGCAGGCAAGCGCGATATCTTCAATACCCATCTGTGACGGCCCGTCTTCTCCTATACTGATACCCGAGTGCGATCCGCATATTTTTACGTTAAAATTGGGATAGGCAACAGATTGACGCAGCTGGTCAAAGCCTTTACTCATTAAAAATGTGGCAAAACTGCTGGCGAACGGAATTTTTCCTCCTGCCGCGAACCCCGCCGCGATCGAGACCATGTTTGCCTCGGCAATACCTATGTTGAAAAATCTGTCCGGAAACGCGTCCTGAAACCGGTTTGAATAGGTTGATTTTGACAAATCAGCGTCAAGGACCACGATATTCTTATTTGTTTTTCCAAGTTCAACAAGGGATTCCCCATAGGCCTGGCGGGTTGCTTTCCCTAAAGTATATTCTTTTTTCATTTATAACACCTGTTCTTTCAAAAAGTTAAAATACTCAGATTAGTCCTCTTGCGTCCGCAAGTTCCTGCAAAGCTGTTTTTAGCTCATCGGCTGTAGGAGCCACACCGTGAAATTTATTGTTATTCTCCATAAATGAAACACCTTTTCCCTTTACAGTGCGGGCAATAACTACGGTTGGCTTGCCTTTTGTTGTTTTGGCCTCCTTCAGCGCGTCAACCATGGCAGCCATATCATGACCGTCAATATCAATCACATGCCAGTTACAAGCGGTCCATTTGTCTTTTATAGGATTTAAATCGAGAATAACCGAGTTGGCGTCATCAAGCTGAAATCCGTTGAAATCGAGAATTACTGTCAGGTTATCAAGATGGTGATGACCGGCGTACATGGCGGCTTCCCATATCTGCCCTTCATTACTCTCACCATCTCCTATCACCACATAAGTATGATAATCAGCGCCGTCAAGTCTGGCGGCAAGGCTTAATCCAATCCCTGTGGATATTCCCTGTCCCAGGGACCCGGTAGAAGTTTCAAGAATCGGCAACACGCGCTTATCGGGATGACCCTGAAGAGGGCTTCCGAGTTTGCGCAATGTTTTAAGATGGCCCTTGTCAATAAAACCCGCTTCCGCGAGTGTCGCGTATAATACGGGCGCCGCGTGTCCCTTGCTGAGAATAAAACGGTCCCTGCCGCTCCAATTAGGGTTTTCAACATCATAATTCATAATTTCAAAGTACAAGGCAGTCAGAATTTCAACCGCTGAAAGTGACCCGCCGGGATGTCCGGACTGGGCCTCGAAAATCATCTTTACCACTTCCTGACGGATGGTATTAGCGGTAATTTTTAGCTCTTTTAAATCGCGTCCCATGATAAATCTGTTCTTTCTCTATTTATATGATAAAATTTGCGTCGGTTGCACACTTAAAACAGTATTAATCAAGAAATTCAACATCTGTTTCCTGATCAATAATACCGGCTTCAAAACCTCGTTTCAGGATGGTTTTAATCGCTTTCCGGCCTTTCTCGCCATAGTCAAGTGTCCAGTGGTTTACATACATTCCGACAAACCTGTCAGCCAGTTTGGGGTCCATGTCACCGGCAAATTTCAGCGCGTATTTCAGCGCGTCTTTTCTGTTATCAAGTGAATATTGAATGCTGCGCTTAACATAATCTGAAACTTCGCGCATGAGCACAGAACCGAGATCACGGCGTATCACATTTCCTCCAAGGGGCAGGGGAAGCCCTGTTTCTTTGTACCACCATTCACCCATATCCACTATTTTGTTCAAACCCTGTTCGGCATAAGTGAGCTGTCCCTCATGAATAATCAACCCGGCTTCATATTCACCCGAAAGTACTTTAGGTATAATCTGATCAAATGGGACTATATCATAATCGATGAGTGGATTATATAACCTAAGAGCGAGTAAGGCTGTTGTAAGAGTTCCCGGTACAGCAATTTTAACATTCTGGAGATCACGGGCATTGAGATTCTTTTTGGAAACGACCATAGGTCCGTATTTATCCCCCATACTCGATCCTGTCGGCATGAGGATATATTTATCCGCGACATACGGATATGCATGAATTGAAATCGCGGAAACTTCATAAACGCCATTCATAGCTTTTTGGTTAAGAGTCTCTATATCGCTTAAAATATGTGTGAACTTCAGGTCACCGGTATCAAAAACATCGTTCGCGAGCGCGTAAAACATAAAAGCGTCATCAGAATCCGGGCTATGTGCAATTCGAATTTCTTCCATTTGTAATCCTTATTTTGTTAAAAATATCAAACATAAAACTTAAGATTTTAAGAGCGGTTTTGCAAGAAATTAAACCGGAATGTGAGTTACTTGTTAATTATGGAAGTCAGATGATATACACGGATGCCGGGAACATCCCGGTCATATAAATCGCGGTAATAATATATAAATTTCCCGCGCTGCTTATACAAGGGTTTCAGATTGTTTAGAACAGTTTCTTCAAGGGAATCAAAGTGAGATGAAACAAACCAGATACCCTTTGAGTCCTTTTGGATTTTTGAAATCACTTTTTCCAGTTTTTCACTGCTATTAACATCGTCATCAGATAATCCGGCTGATCGTTCAGTGAGATCTTTTCCGTAATAAAGGAAAAGATAATTATAACAGAAATCAGCGCCGACAATAATGGGTTCGTCCTGGATGGCATTTGATCTCAAATCCATGACTACCTGATCCCACGGTTCGCGGGTGATGGATGAATAATGCTTATACAGGCCAACAACAGCAATTATAATCAAAATGAGCAGAGATAACCTGAACAGCGGGCGATTGGATATTTTATTTATCCCGAAAGCAATCAACGCGTAAAAGGGAACAGCGGCAAAAATAGTATATCTCACCTGAAACATTGGAGATACGATATGGGAAAGAATGAAAGGCAAGAGGACCGGGAATGCCGACCAAAAAAGTAAAAATAAAATGTGACGCCGCTGATCCTGTTCAAGTTTTTTGCTGATAAACAGAAAGGAGGATACAAGAGCAAAAGGAATCAAAATGACGAACAGTGGCAGATATCCGGCATATTGTTCAAAGACACCCGCGAGATGAATGAGATTTGGAATTTTGATCCAAAAATCATTTCTGGCGCTCAAAATCATCCTGAAATAATAAAAACTATATGGCAGAAACAAAAGGAGTGCAGCGCTGCCTGAATATATGACATGCAGGAACCGCTTTTGTGAAATACGCCCCTTCCGCCAGATATAAAAAGCCCAGGACCACTGGAATAAGAGTAAAAACCATCCATAAACATGGGCATAAAGAATCAGCGCAGCGGTAAAAATATAAATCACCACAAACCTGATTTTAAACTCATCCAGCAGTTTTAAAAATGAATAAACCGAAACCAAGCCAAGAAATTGCAGCATGCTGTAAACCCTTAATTCCTGGGCGTAATAGACCTGAAAAGGAGCGAAAACAAACAGGATAACAGTAATATAGGCGGTGTTTTTATCAAATAATGAATTGATTAATCGAAAAACAAGAACGATGCTCAGCAGGCTAAATAGAGCGGAGATACTTCTCGCGGCAACGATACCGGATCCAAATATTTTTAACCAGAAAAACAGGGTGACAGGAAAAAGAGGCAGTGCCGGATCATTAAAAGCTGATGAGAGCATCTCCCGAAAAGGCTCTGTGGCAAAAGCCAGACTCGCTGCTTCGTCAAGCCAAAGGCTGTCCTTTCCAAGGTGGTAAAACCTGGTAAACAAAGCCGGAATACCAAGAAGAACAATAATTGTCTTATCGGATAACGGAATTCTTTTTGACAGATCAACAATGGGTATTTTCATAAAAGCAATTTAAAACAGGAAGATGAAAAAAGGAATTTTTTTGTTGATTCTTAAATAGGTTAACTTGTATAATAAATCCGCACCGCGCAAATGATTTGACCGTTTAAACTTAACGACACGGGAATCACATGCTCTCATCCATAACTACTTATCTGAGAAACCTGTTTTTGAGACCGCATTTGTTAAAATTTTCGATTGTGGGTTCAAGCGGTGTGCTGGTCAATATGTTGGTGCTCTACGCGCTTACGGAATATTTCAAAATCTATTATATGGTTTCGAGTATTATCGCGATTGAGCTTTCAATATTGGCGAATTTTACCCTGAATGACGCGTGGACCTGGGCAGACAGAAAAAAAAGTGGTAACTATAGACGAATAGTCCGATATCATCTTTCCGTGGGTATTGCGGCCGTGCTGACGAACGGAGTTTTGCTGGTAGTTCTCACTGAAATATTTGATATCTATTATTTAATCTCAAATCTGATTGGAATTGCCGCGGGCATGCTGCTGAATTTTGTATTAAATGATTTGTGGACATTCGCGGGTGATGATTCGCGCCCGACGGATAAGTGATACGCGGAATTATTAAAAAATGGCCGCTGCATGCAACCAAAAATGCAAACTCAGTTTATCCCGCTGATGACGGCTTACGGAAGTTTAATTTTATAGCCTGCGAAGTCCGAATTGCCGCTCGATTTTACAAATTTTTTTCCGCGCCGGACAGGTGATTTCAAAGGTGAACGGAATGGAGTGAATAAAATTTTAAGTGCTTATATTTTAAAATTTATATTATATTTATAAAGGACATCAATCCCGAAAGGAACTTAATATGAACCAGGCTTCCGAATCAGTGAATTCATCAGTATTTCATCCATCGACAAAGCTCTACCGGTTCACAATTCTATTGTTTGTTTCCCTGCTGACTTTCGGCAGCTACTTCGCGTATGACATAATCGGGGCGATTGCGCCGACCTTAGTCGAAGAACTTGGCGCTTCCCGGGGGACTGTTGGCGCGTTTTACACAACGTACAGTATCGCGGCGATTCTTTCAGTGCTCTTAGGCGGGCTGCTCATCGATTATCTCGGGACACGAAAAGCAAGTTTAATCTTTTCAATTCTGGTGTTTATTGGGGCGGCGCTTGTGGCGTTTGCGGATAATCTGACTCTGTTATTTGTCGGCAGATTCATTTTTGGAGCGGGTTCAGAGCCTCTGGTTGTCGCCCAGAGCGCGATTCTCGCGAGGTGGTTTAAAGGAAAAGAACTCGCTCTGTCTTTCGGGATTGCCCTTACGGTAAGCAGAATGGGAACCATGTTTAGCTTTAACACAGGCGAACTCATTGCCAGCCATTATGGTGGATTTAAAGCGGCTTTAATTGCTGCCATGGTCTTCTGTTTGCTGTCACTTTTGGCAAACCTCGTTTACATCGTGATGGATCGGAGGGGCGAGCGCCTGCTTCAGCTAAAAGATGAAAGCTCAGAAGAAAAAATAGTTTTTAAGGATATTAAAAAGTTTAAACCATCTTTCTGGCATATTTCAATGTTATGTGTGCTGTTCTATTCGGCCATTTTTCCGTTCACCGCGCTATCAACCGATTTCTTTGTGGATAAATGGGGTATTTCGCGCGTCGCGGAAACAAGCGGTGGATTTTTCTATCAGGTCTTTAATAATCTCTTTCATATGTTTACCACAGCCGGTGGTGTTTCATCGATAATTATCTTTGCTTCTATGGTGCTCGCGCCGTTTGCCGGTCATCTGGTTGACAAATTTGGAAAACGCGCAAGCCTGATGATTTTCGGATCAATTGTGATGATCCCTTCTTATCTTATGATGGGTTTTACGAGCATCTATCCGGCCTATGCCATGATCATGCTGGGCGCGGCATTTGTGCTGGTACCGGCAGCGATGTGGCCGTCTGTTCCTTTGATTGTTAAAAAGGAACATGTGGGCACCGCGTTTGGAATCATTACGTTTATTCAAAATATCGGACTGGCGCTGTTCCCTTATTTAAACGGCTGGTTGAGAGACACGACTCACACCTATACCGCAAGCATGATCATGTTTGCCGGTCTGGGAGTTTTTGGATTGTTCTTTGCGTTTATGCTCAAAAGAGCGGACCGCCGGGAAGGAGGAGCCCTGGAAGCTCCCGGAATAATGAGCTAGGAAACAGGCGAATTTACTGTCCGGCGTTAATATAAATTTTGAATTCGGAATCCCGAAAATGGCTCAGCATCCAAAAATACACATTGGGACATCTGGATGGTCATACAAAGACTGGGTTGGGCCGTTTTATCCTGAAGGGACAAAGCAAAGCGGGTATCTGGGGATTTATTCGGGCATATTTGATACGGTAGAAGTTGATTCAACTTTTTATGGAATCCCAAGAACTTCCACCGTTGAAAAATGGTTTTCGATTACAGATGACAATTTTATCTTTGCTCCTAAAGTACCTCAGGAAATAACTCATGAAAAAAGACTGCTTCAATGCGAAAGCATCTGGGAACAATTTATTTCGACCATGAAAATACTTAAGCACAAGCTTGGTCCGGTGGTGCTTCAGTTTGATTATAAATTCTCGTTTGACGAACACTTTTCAAATCTCAAAAATTTTCTCAGCGGCATAAATGACGATCTCCAAATATGTATTGAAATCCGCAACAAAAACTGGCATAAAAAAGAATTTTATGATTTGTTGAAAAGTCACAATGCGGCTTTGGTGCTGAATGATCTTTATTATCTGCCGAGAGTGATTGAACTGACCGCCGATTTCACCTATGTGCGATTGCTGGGCAACCGGAAACAGATACCGGATGATTTTTCACATGTTCGCGTCAATCGTGACAAAGATCTTGATTGGTGGGCAGACTGGATCGAACAATTCCGGGAAAAGGAACTGGAAGTCTATGTCTATTCGAACAACCGCTATCAGGGGCACGCGCCGCAAACCATAAGGTCGTTGGCAACGAGAATTGCCGGATAATATCTAACACCTAACATCTCTGCGACTGGCAATGTTTTATCATCTGCGGATATCTGTAATTTCATTTCTTTCCCATTTCATAATAAAAAATAATAAGAATTAAATGCCGGCGAACTTCGTTAACATCCATTATAATGTTCTATGTCTGAAAAATACATTTTAGTGGAAATTTTATTACTTTTCATGACGCTCAACAGATTAGATGAAAATGTATAAAATTTAACAAGCTAATTAAACTTGCGCGTTTTGCTGTTATAAATATAAGCAATAATGTAAATATATAAGGAACTCTTTAAAGAATAACCAAGTTTACTTCGATAGTAATTATTAGATAAAAACTAATTCTCATCCTTTAAAAATAAAGCGGGGAGAAAATTATGAGTGTCAGCCAAAAAATTCTGGCAGAATTCCAGAAAAAGTTCAATGTGGAGGAATTTCAAAATCTGAACTGGACCGGCTCATTTGAAGAATATCTGGATATTGTAGTAAAAAATCCGGCAGTCTCCCGCAGCTCATACCAGCGCATATATGATATGATTTTGTCATTCGGATCGACTGAATATGTGGATAGTAAAAAGAAAATTGTGCACTACAATTTTTTTGACGATCCGATGAATGATGGAAAAGATGCTGTATACGGACTTGACATACCTTTGATGAAGCTGGTGAATGTTTTTAAGTCCGCCGCGCATCGATACGGAACCGAAAAAAGAGTCCTGCTGTTGCACGGACCGGTCGGAAGCGCTAAGAGCACAATAGTACGCCTTCTGAAACGTGGTATTGAGGATTATTCAAAAACCCCGGATGGCGCGCTCTATAGCTTCTCCTGGATTTCACTGAATGACCAACAGAACAGACATAGTGATGAAATGCCATGTCCGATGCATGAAGATCCATTGCACCTGCTTCCGATAGAGTTGAGAAGGGAGTTCGTGGGTGAAATCAATAAAAAATTATCGGCGGAGAAGCAACTGGTATTTGAAGGGGATCTATGTCCGGCATGCCGTCAGATCTACCGTGAGCTGCATCAAAGATATCAGGGAGACTGGACGGATGTCATTAAGCATATAAGGGCCAGACGGCTGAATCTCTCCGAAAAGGACCGGATCGGGATCGGTACTTTTCAGCCAAAGGATGAAAAGAATCAGGATTCAACAGAACTGACCGGCGATATCAATTACAGGAAAATCGCGGAATATGGTTCGGATTCTGACCCGAGAGCCTTCAATTTTGATGGTGAATTTAATATTTCTAATCGAGGAATCATTGAATTTATTGAAGTGCTGAAATTGGATGTGGCTTTTCTGTACGACCTTTTAGGCGCGTCCCAGGAACATAAAATTAAACCGAAAAAATTTCCCCAGACGGATATTGATGAAGTGATCATCGGACATACAAACGAACCGGAGTATAAAAAACTACAGAATAATGAATTTATGGAAGCGCTTCGTGATCGTACTGTGAAAATAGACATTCCGTACATCACCCGGTTGAGTGAAGAAATTAAAATTTACGAAAAAGATTTTAATAAGGACAAAATCCGCGGAAAGCATATTGCTCCGCATACCATTGAAATGGCTGCCATGTGGGCGGTGCTTACACGCATGGAGGAACCAAAAAAACACAATCTAACCCTTCTGCAAAAAATGAAATTATATGACGGACGAACATTGCCCGGATTTACGGAGGATAATGTCAGAGAGCTCAGAAAGGAAGTTGTCCGTGAAGGAATGGAAGGGATATCTCCAAGGTATATTCAGGATAAGATAAGTAACGCGCTGGTAAATGATGTTGAAGAAACCTATATCAATCCGTTTATGGTGATGAATGAGCTCGAAAGCGGTCTTAAAAATCACAGCCTTATTACCAGTGAAGAGCAGAAAAAAAGATACCGTGAAATTCTGGGAATTGTGAAGCAGGAATATACGGAGATCGTTAAAAATGAAGTACAGAGGGCTATCAGCGCGGATGAAGAATCTATTTCAAAGTTATGCTCCAATTACATTGATAGCGTTAAAGCATATACTCAAAAAGAAAAGGTGAAGAATAAATACACCGGAGAAGATGAGGAACCGGATGAAAGACTAATGCGCTCAATTGAGGATAAAATTGAAATTCCCGAATCCCGGAAAGATGATTTCCGGCGTGAAATTATGAATTATATCGGGGCGCTTGCCATAGATGGAAAGTCCTTTGACTACAGAGCGAATGAGAGATTGCATCGCGCGCTCGAAATGAAGTTGTTCGAGGATCAAAAGGATACAATCAAACTAACAACATTGGTATCGAATGTTGTTGATAAGGAAACCCAGAAAAAAATAGATGTTGTTAAATCCCGTCTGATAAAAAATTATGGTTACACGGAAGAAAGCGCAACTGATGTGCTTAATTACGTGGCAAGTATTTTCGCGCGCGGTGATATGAAAACTCAAACATGATGAAATGCGCGTGAGTCCAAAAATATCTTTGCCGATTTCGCTGTTATACGGCTGATGATAATGTTTATTTAACAAAGAAATAGGATGTCATGGTACTACAGATTGAAGAAGACCATAGCCGTTTCAGAAAGATAATAAAAGGAAAAATTAAGAGTAATCTCCGCAAATATATTACACACGGCGAAATGATCGGGAAAAAGGGTAAAGATCTTGTAAGTATTCCCATTCCCCAAATTGATTTACCTCGATTTCGCTATGGTGATCCGACAAAAGGAGGAGTGGGAGCCGGAGCTGGCAATGAGGGTGATCCGATTGACGCGGGAGAGGGAGAAGGCCAAAACCGCGCCGGTAATATGCCCGGTGAGCATTTAAGAGAAGTTGAACTTACCATTGACGAACTTGCTGAGATCATGGGCGAAGAACTGGAACTCCCGAGAATAGAACCCAAAGGGAAAAAAGAATTAACTTCAATTAAGAGCAGATACAGCGGTCTGCGAAGGACCGGTCCGGAAACATTACGCCATTTCAAACGCACATATAAAGAAGCGCTTAAACGACAGATATCCGCTCAGGAGTATGATACACGGAATCCAATTATTATCCCTATTAAAGAAGATTTGCGGTACCGTTCCTGGAAAACGGAATATAAGCCTGAAAGCAACGCGGCGATTATTTATATGATGGATGTATCCGGTTCGATGGGAGAAGAACAAAAGGAGATTGTGCGGATTGAAACTTTCTGGATAGATACCTGGCTGAGATCCAATTATCCGGGATTGCAGACACGTTACATAATCCATGATGCCGCCGCTGGAGAAGTTGACAGGGAAACCTTCTTTACGACCAAAGAGAGCGGCGGGACAGTCATTTCAACCGCTTATGACCTCTGCGCGAAAATAATTGAAAATGACTATCCCGGTGAGGAATGGAATATTTATCCATTTCATTTTTCTGACGGAGATAACTGGTCCAAAGACGATAATGAAATTTGTTTTGAGATCCTGGAAGACCGTATTCTGCCAATTGCGAATGTGTTTTGTTACGGTCAGGTCGAGAGTGTTTACGGGAGCGGACAATTTATCAAGGATCTTGATGAACGATTTGAGGAGAATGATCAAATACTTCTGTCAACGATTCCTGACAAAGAGGGTGTTTTTGATTCGATAAAAATGTTCCTGGGAAAAGGAAAATGATATTATCCGGTGAATTGGCAAAATCGAAAATGAAAATCGAAGGTTATGCCAGAGAGTATAATCTTGATTTTTATCCGGTTATTTTTGAACTGCTCCAATATGATGAGATCAGCGAGATTGCCGCTAAGGGTGGTTTCCCGACGCGATATCCTCACTGGCGGTTTGGGATGGAGTATGAACATTTGAGCAAAGGTTATCAGTACGGGCTTCAGAAAATCTATGAAATGGTGATAAATAATGATCCGTGTTACGCCTATCTGATGAGCAGTAACAGTCTTGTCGATCAAAAACTTGTAATGGCGCATGTGTACGCCCATTGCGATTTTTTCAAAAATAATTATTACTTTTCAAAGACCAATCGTAAGATGATGGATGAGATGGCCAATCATGCCATGCGTATCAGAAAATATATTGATATTTACGGCCAGGATGATGTGGAAAATTTTATTGACCGCTGCTTGTCTCTTGAAAATTTAATCGATTATCAGGCGCCTTTTATAAAGCGCAAAAGTGATGTTTTGACGGATGATCTTTATACGGGTAAGAAAATCAGAAGGTTGAAAAGCAAGAAGTACATGGAAAAATACATTAATCCTCCTGAATTTATTGAAGAGCAGATGCAGGATATCGAAACGGATAGGAAGAAATCAAAAAAATTTCCTGAACATTCGGAAAGGGATGTTCTGGCGTTCCTGATACAATTTGCGCCGCTGGAAGAATGGCAGCGCGATGTGCTGGATATGATAAGAGAAGAAGCCTATTATTTTGGACCGCAGGGGCAGACAAAAATAATGAATGAAGGCTGGGCTTCTTACTGGCATTCCAAGATTATGACAACACGGGTATTGAATGATTCTGAAATAATAGATTACGCGGAGCACCATTCGGGAACAGTGCAAATGACACCCGGGCAGCTTAATCCTTATAAAATCGGTCTTGAAATATTTCGTGATATTGAAGAAAGATGGGATAAAGGAAAATTCGGAAAAGAGTATGATGAATGTGATGATTATGTTGAAAAAAAAATGTGGGATAAAAAACTCGGGCTCGGAAGGCAAAAAATCTTTGAAATCAGAAAAATGTATAATGATGTAAATTTTATTGATACTTTTCTTACTGAAGAATTTTGCAATGATCACAAATTGTTTACCTATGAATACAATGAGCGTACCAAGCGTCAGGAAATAAGTTCGAGGAATTTCAAAAAAATAAAGGAAATGCTTCTGTTTTCGCTTACGAACGCAGGGCAGCCGATTATTGAAGTCGATGACGCGAATTATAATAACAGAACGGAACTGCTGTTAAATCACGTAACCGATTCCATTGGGCTTGATGTGGATTATGCTCAGCGGACACTGGAGAATATTCAGTACATCTGGAAACGTCCGGTTTTGATCAGGAGCAAATCCGAAGACGATAATGAGTATATGCTGTTATTTGACGGCAAAGAGCATAAAACAGAACGTATTTAATTTTGAGAGGTATAATTCATGGCAAACGTCAAAAACTATTTAAACTCTTTTAAAAATATAGATAAAAACCGGTATGATGAATTGCGTGTTTCAGAGAAGGCCCGATCAGGATACCGATTTGAGGATATGATTGACGGAAAAAAAGTTGAAGTTGATTTTTTAAGCATCGACTCCCTGAGCAGTAAATTTCTACGGATCAAAGTCGAAGACGCTTTTTTGAAGGATCTGGGTTTAAGTGATGAACAATTGGAACGCGTGAGCAATTTGCTTTGTGAGAAGATATCCTTTCTGTCGGAAAGTTTTAAACTCATAGAAAATGACCGCAGAAATAAACGTGTCCAAATCCGCAGCTATCCGCCGTATATCCATGATCAAAGCCGGAGTTATTTTGAAATTCTTCTGGATCTCAACGAAGCAGTTCTTACTTTATCAAGAAAAGAAACGGAATCCGCCGGTCACATCACGGAAAATATACCTTTTGTTTTAAGTGATGAACTTTTTGACCGCCTGTTAACGGTGCTGACCGGATTAAAAAACGCGTCCGCCCTGATATAATATTCTTGTTGTCAGCAACAATGATCTCAAGGAAAAAACCCGGCAACAAAAGCCGCTGCTCGTCCCACCTCGTCTTTTACTTAAAAACAGGTATTATCTCCTCATTTACTGAAGTGTGATGATGAGATTATAAAATTTATGTAAAATTGATTCACCGCATTGCGCCATTGAAACAGGGGTCAGGGTGTAGATATGAAATATGGAATTGCAAAAGGCGGTCAAACATACTAAATTTGTTTTAGGATTAAAAATTGTTACTGTTAATTCTGAGAACAAAACTCCGAACCCTGAAGATCCTATCGGGAAGTCAGGGACGCGACGGGTACCCGGGTAACCGGATACCCAGCCCGACGGATGAATGAATCATCCCGAATTGGCAAAGGAGTGATATTCCCTTGAAATACTGTTTTATTTCGTATTGGAGGGATGGCGTTTTTGGGGATACGTATGCCCAATAATGCAGCTCCTGCCGGTTCATACCGGGGCTGATCGGGGTGTCAATAAGGGGCATACAAATGAATCAGCTCATAGATCAATTTAACCGCATTCACACCTATCTTCGCATCTCCGTAACGGACCGCTGCAATTTACGCTGCACATACTGCATGCCTGCGGATGGCATCATTCTGGATAAGCGCGATCATCTTCTGACTTTTGATGAAATCGTAAGATTGTCATCCATATTTGCCGGACTGGGTGTTGAAAAAATCCGCATTACCGGTGGAGAGCCGCTGGTAAGAAAAAACCTGCCGGAGTTAATTTCCAGACTCAAAAATATTCCGGGTATTAATACGATCGGCATGACAACCAACGGCGTGCTGCTGACGGATCATATCAATCAGTTAAAAAAGGCCGGACTGGATAAAATAAATTTGAGCCTCGATTCATTGAGGCCTGAGCGTTTTAAGATGATCACTCTGCGTGATCATTACAATGATGTGTTTAGAAGCATCGATGCGGCGCTGGAAGCCGGTTACGATCCGGTTAAACTGAATACTGTTGTGATCAGGGGATTTAATGATGATGAGCTGCCCGATTTTGTCGAGCTGGCCAGAAATCATCCGTTGAATATCCGTTTCATAGAATACATGCCTTTCAAATCAAACCGCTGGAATATGGAAAGTTTTATTTCGTACACAGATATGATCAAAATGATCAGCCGGCATTACCCGTTAAAACCCGTACAGGCAGAAAACGATCCGAACAGTGTCGCCAAAGACTACATGATAGATGGTTTCCGTGGAAAAATAAGTTTTATCACTTCCATGTCCGAACATTTTTGCGACAGTTGTAACCGGGTTAGGTTGACGTCTGACGGGGCTATTAAATCTTGTCTGTTTCATTCGTCGGAAGTTTCCCTGAGGGATCTGATGAGAAACAACGCCACTGACGCCGAGCTGACCGAAATTATCAGAAGCGCTGTATTTATGAAGCCGGCTGCACATGCTCCGGTAAATGAATTAATTAAAATGGATAATCGTACTATGACGGAAATCGGAGGATAGTATGCGCGATATCTCCAATAAAGTTAATACTCTACGCATCGCTGCCGCGGAAGCGACACTGAAGGTGAGTCCGGAAACCATCACATTGATTAAAGAGAATAAAATTCCGAAAGGAAATCCGCTGGAAGTGGCAAAAGTCGCGGCGATTCAGGCGGCAAAAAACACCAGCCAGATTATTCCCTATTGTCATCCTTTACCGGTGGATTTTGTCGGCGTGGAATTTGAAATTTCTGAATATATGATCAGGTCAACAGTCACGGTCAAGGCGATTTATAAAACCGGTGTTGAGATGGAAGCGTTAACCGGAGCGTCTGTGGCCGCGCTAACCCTCTATGATATGATGAAGATGCTGGATGACGACATGGAAATTACCGGTACAAAACTCCTGTTTAAAAAAGGCGGAAAATCTGATTACAGGGGGCGTTTTGGTTCCAAATTAAACGCGGCGGTCATGGTAATTTCAGACTCTGTTTCAGCCGGGAAGAAAAATGATTTGTCGGGCCGGATGATTGTAGAGCGTTTGGAACAGGAAAAAGTTACGGTGGCCGATTATAAAATAATTTCTGATGATCAGAAGGGAATTGAAGAAACGCTTCAATACTACGCAAAAGAAAAAGAATATGACCTGGTAGTCACTACCGGAGGAACCGGATTCAGTCCGCGTGACAACACTCCCGAAGCGATGGCAAATGTTATCGAACGGGAAGTCCCCGGGATACCTGAAACCGTGCGTGCCTATGGCCAGGATCGCACGCCATACTCCATGCTTTCACGAAGTCGTTCCGGGATGATCGGAAAGACGTTGATTGTCAATCTGCCGGGATCGAAAAAGGGTGTGGCCGATTCTCTGGATGTTCTGTTTCCTGCCGTATTCCACGCGTTCAAGATGATCTGGGGCGGAGGTCACGAGAAAGACGGGCGGAAAGGACAGGAAGATGATTGATTTTGAATCAGCCCGCAAAATGGTCCTCAGTAATACCGGGATATCCGGTACTAAGGATTTGAAGATAACTGAAGCTCACGGTTATATTCTGGGGGAAGATGTTAAGGCCGAAGATCCGCTGCCGCGATTCGATTCTTCCGCCGTTGACGGATTTGGCGTAAAATATGCCGATTTGGAAAAAGCAAATCCGTCGGAGCCGGTTTCTCTGAAATTAAGTGGAATTGTCCGGGCAGGTGATGACCACGATCCTGAGTTGGAGAAAGGTTATGCCATAAAAATTATGACCGGCGCCCCGGTACCCGGTAGCGTGGAAGCCATTGTCATGCGCGAATTCGTTGATGAAAACGATGACACGGTGCGCGTCAAAAGAAAAGTCAGGCAAGGAGAAAATATCAGGAGAAGCGGCGAGGAATTCAGCCGCGGAGATATTGTTCTAAAATCGGGTACCTTGCTGACACCCGGAGCGATAGGGATGCTCGCGACACTTAACCGGACCCGGGTTACAGTTTATCGAAAACCTACGGTTGCTTTGATTGTTACCGGAAGTGAGACGCGTCTGCCCGGTGGAGAAATCGGTACGGGACAAATCCCTGAATCAAATTCGTTCGCTCTTAGCGCCGCGCTGCGGGCCATCGGAATCTCGCAGATCACGATCACTCATACAAATGACGATAAGACGGAAATCAGCGCCGCGTTTAAGGATGCGCTTGATTACGCTGATATTGTGATTTCTTCCGGCGGTGTTTCGGTCGGTGACTATGATTTTGTAAAAGATGTATTAAACGATCTCGGTGTGCGGACGGTCTTTTGGAAGGTGGCGATGAAGCCGGCAAAACCCTTTTATTTTGGCTTGCATTCAGAAAAGATGGTTTTTGGATTGCCCGGGAATCCGGTATCAGCGTTACTTTCATTTTATCTGCTGGTGAAGCCGGCGCTGAATAAACTAAGCGGACTGGACGCTTCGGAACGAATCATGATCAAAGCAGGATTGTTATCCGAACTGCGCAAAAAACCGGGCCGTAAAGAATTTGTCCGGGCTAAACTTATACACGGTGAAGACGGGGTCTTTTCCGTTCAGCCCTCCCGGGGACAGGATTCGCATATGATGGGCGGGCTGGCCGCCGCGGACTGCCTTATTCATTTTCCGGAACAGGCGGTTTTATTGGAAAAAGATAAGATTGTCGATGTTGAAATTTTAAAATGGGGTAATTTATGAACAACAATACAGGTAGAATTGTAGCCATATCAGTGAGTAAAAAAAAGGGTATTCCCAAAACAAATGTGGATCAGGCTGTATTGCTCAGTGAATGGGGGATTGACGGAGATGTCCACGCGGGAAAATGGCACAGACAAGTGAGTCTGCTCGCGATCGAAAGCATTGAAAAAATGTGCGAAAAGGGACTGAATGTCCGGCCCGGCGCCTTTGCTGAAAATATCACCACCGAATTTGTGAATATTCCGGAGTTGAAAGTGGGTGACCACATAATGATCGGCGATGCTGAACTTGAGATAACTCAGATAGGGAAAGAATGCCATACGCGCTGCGCCATTTACTATCGCGCCGGTGATTGTGTTATGCCGCGTGAAGGGATATTCGCGAAGGTCATCAACGGTGGAGAAATTAATGTTGATGATGAATTTAAAATTCAAAGCATGTCAAAGGAAAATTAATCATTCTGC
>JACDJC010000817.1_pt1 | contig 32235 bp, 41 predicted proteins | sample 7454191 | NCBI WGS metagenome assembly JACDJC01 (sample SAMN14253291, study PRJNA609438) | sludge metagenome | isolation source: sludge after 25d culture with pyrite and EDTA | collected 2018-12-20
ATACCCCTGCACTGAAACATTTGAAGCAGTCGCACGATATATCGCTTTACTAGCAACGCATCGAAACACTGCTGTTCAGGGACAGACTGAAAGGACTCACTATTGGAAACCGAAAATACAAATCCATACCTCTAACTATGTTGGAGCGCAAAACATGAAGAAAATACTTGAAGATGCAGAGTTGACTGTGGAGGCAAAAGTTGTAGGAGGAGCAAATCGTTTAGAGACGATTCTATGAAACTCTACTCCCACCAACAGAAAATCATCGACGAGGATCCCAAGCGCTGTGGCCTGTTCCTTGGTACAGGATCCGGTAAAACACGCATTGCGCTCCTGCTTGCAGAAGGCAAGACGTTTGTCGTCTGCCCCAAAACGCAGCGTGAGGACCAAAATTGGGAGCGTGAATTGACGAAGATCAGGAAGGAGATGATGGCAACACAGGGGGTATTACGACTCACCTCGCTCAGAGTCATCTCAAAAGAGGAGTTTAGGGCCATTGCGGACAGCCTAGAGCCTTGTGACACATTGATCTTTGACGAGGGCCACACCATCCTCGGAATGACCCCAAATTTGCGCACTAGGAAGGGTAAGGCCGTCCCTAAGGCATCACAGCTCTACGAGGCAGCAGAGGCCTATATCGCGCGCTGTAAGCCCTCACGCCTCTACCTAGTGACGGCCACCATCACCAAGAGTCCTATGACGGTGTTTGCGGCCGGTCGGCTTCTTGGCAAAATTCCCGGCGATATGAGCCATTTTTACACCTTCCGGCATACCTACTACACCAAGCTCCCAATGCCGGGCCGGGAAGTGTGGGCCCCGAAGTACACCAAAGAGGTAAAAGACAGCCTTGCAGCCATTGTGAAAGACATGGGGTATATCGGTCGATTGGAGGACTTTTTTGATGTCCCTGAGCAGACCTTTAGAACCATGCATATAGAGCTTAACGATAAGCAAAAGCGGCGCATAAAGGACATGACGCTAGAGTACCCTGACCCGATTGTCCGTGTGGGAAAGCGCCATCAAATCGAGAATGGTGTCCTTAATGGCAACGAGTTTGAGGCCCCTCAGTATTTCGACAACGGCAAAATTGACGCGATCCTCGACCTTGCAGCCGAGTTCCCTCGCATGATCGTTTTCTGCAAGTACCGAGAGCAGATCGGGCAGCTCGAAGCGGCGCTGAAGAAGGAAAAGTATTCAGTCCTGACGCTCACTGGCGACACAGAGAACCGCGGAGCAGTCATCGCCACAGCAAACGCCTACGATGCCGTGCTCATCGTGCAATCCCAAATCTCGGCCGGTTGGGAGGTCCCCAATACACCAGTCATGGTGTTTGCAAGCCGCACCTACTCCTTGGTCGACTACATTCAGGGGCTCGGCCGCATCCAGCGCGCGGACCACATCAAAAAGAACCTCTACATCAACTTGGTAGTAAAGGGAGGTGTTGACGAGGCATTGGACAAGGCGCTCAGCAACAAGCAGGACTTCCATGAGAGACTATATGCAGGGGTATGAGTGACAAAAAACTTTTCTTGCAGTGTGACGACAGCACCGTGCACATGAACGCATCGCACGTGTTTCAGAGCGACTACCTTGGCAACAAGGGCGCTGACCGCTGCCTCGAAATGTTTGGCGAACAGAGCGATGAGTGCATTGCCTACAACCTGACTTTGGAGTACGACGATAAAGATTTTATACCTGGTGCATGAAAGTCATCAACCTCTTAGAACAACATATGAAGGAGGCAAGCGAGTCTTGGGCTGAGTCAACAGACAAGCTCACTTTCGGATATCGAATAGGAAAATACTTCAGATGGATTTTGCCAACCTATAAAGGTCGTGGACGACCACGTAACGATGACTATGAAAAAGCGTGAAGCCGATTTCAGTCTCGTATTGCGCCACTGGATCAAGGCAGAGATGCCATTCCGAGATTCATGTGCCATCGAGGTGAAGCAAACACGTACCAACCGGCTTCCCTTCTCTGACGTACAGGAGCACCAAATAGATGCGCTCCAAGCAGCAAGTACCTACATGGGGCTCCTCTACAAGGCTCCTGACGACAGTCGCGGCGTGAAGCCATTCGATTTTTTCTATATGAAAAACGCCGGCGCATGGGTCGTCATCAAGTACCCTGGACAATTCTCAGTGATCAGCAAAGATGCCTTTCTTGCAGAAAAAAAGAGATCCGAAGAGAAGTCCCTGACCAAAGAGCGTGCAGAGGCGATCGCGTGGAAAACAGTTGTGTTATAGAAAAAGCCCCTCGGACACCGAAGGGCTTTTGCCGCAACTTTACGCTGATTCTCCCCTCACCATTTTACGGTGTCCAAAAGCCCACAAGCCGACTATCCCCAAAGTCATCGTGGCCGGCTTTGATGACGCAGGGTTGCCGGTTCGCGCCTTTGTAAAAGAAGCCATCAGCATCGAAGCCGGTGACCACTTGGTAGTGGATCACGCCATCGAAATCCATGATAGCCACTGATCCAACCTGCGGAGGACCATTCGGTTTGATGTACTGCGTCAACGGGAAGTTTTTGCCTGTTACGACCTGTGCGTAAGAGTAGCAATTACACGGAGTCCATTCGTACCATCCATTCTTTGCGATGTACTCCGCGGCCCAACGCATCGCACAGTCAGGATCGTACGCACATTCGTCAGAGACTTCTGAGTGCCATTTCCGGTTGATTTGTAAAATGCCCCGATCACCTTGTGGTGAGTCGGGGACGTTTTCATTCCACTTGCTCTCTTCATAAATGAGAGCTGCGAACGTGGAGGTTGAGATGCCGTACTCCTCAGCGATCAGAATGGCGCGCTGTTGAAGAGGAATAACCGGCAGTGGTGCTGCCGCAACATCAACGGTTGCTGGCGTGGATGTGGCGAAAGCGAAGCTGACAACTAACGAACTGAGTAGTGACGCAACATTGAAGAAGTTCAGATTTTTTAATTAGGGAAGGCGGTCACTTCTCGCGTATGTTATTGGGCGACACCCAAGAGTACGCTTTGCCGTGAGGATTACTTGCCGGCGTAAGGCTGACTCGGATCGCCCTTGTTGGCGAAGTAGAACGAGAATGCCATACCAGCGAGCATCATGAAGTCCTTAGGATCTATGATTCCGAAAGCAGTCATACCAATGACCGCAAAGGCCATTGCTATAAAGACAATCTTGGAAGCTGATTCGAGGATGTTCATGAGACTCACATTCATTTTATCGTATGTTGTAGGCCGTCAATATGTTATCCCCTGTCTGAAGAATGGCTTGAAATAAGGCGATGCGGACAACTCGCAAGGCACGCAGCACGTCCTAAGGGGTTCCGCGGCCATTGGATCTCACAATACGATTTGCAGTTACACTCACCGAACGACAGTGATTCATTGGACTCCATACAAGCTATTCATCTTGGCGCGAGTTTTTTCGTAAAAGTATTGCCCTGGCGACACTGAAAAAATGCCGTATTTCTTTTGGAAAGCAGCAACCGCAGCGCGTGTTTGCTTGCCGTAAAAATTGGCCGGTACGACCCATTCAGGCATACACTTCTCGTACTTCAGGATCTCTTGAAGCTTCATCGCTTCAACCGTTTCCATGCCGTACTCCAAATTGTTGTTGAAAGTGTAACGAGGTTTCGGTGATGACTCATTCAAAACATCGAGCACGAACCGATTATCAAAATAGGGCTGTGTGGGAACCGCCCCAGTATATCCATTGTCGCCACCAACGATCATGCTGTTTGCACCGCGGAACTTCATGCTGAAGTGCAAATGGTCACCAGCTGATGCGCCAGTGTTGTCAGCTGCCATGATGAGATCGCCAATGCGGATCTCAGGCATCATCTGAGGCGAACCATCAGCGAACGTCCCAACTTTTACCTTGGGTTTGTCCTCCAAGTAAACCTGCTTGCCGTGCACGTAGAGGAAGCAAATATGGATCTTCTTGTCCTGTGCGAGCCACAATGCTCGCGCGTGATCAGAAGCTTCCGGTGGGAGCTCGGGCCACGGGACAGGATCGAGTGAGAACACGTACAAGTTGATGCCCTTCGCATCATCGACTTCAACGCGCGCCCACCAGCGCATTGTTGGCATCGACTCGATGGCTACATTGAAGTACACCGGCTCGCCACTGAATGCAGCCCAATCTTCGCCATTGTGCCCTTTCATTCCGATCAGTTTGTAGAACTCACCGAATCCAGGAGGACACGTGTTGTTGATTTTGCTGACGATTTGGTACGGCTTTGCAATCGTGCCATCCGCATTCATGCGTGCACAAGCAATGTTTTCACCGAACTTTTGATGAAGGATATTTGACCGTACTGGACGGTAAATAGTCAGGATCATACCCTCATTATGTGCTCAAAAAAAGCACATAAAAATTGCCCTGTTGATATCTTGACAACGTACGGTAAATATGCTAAGCTTGACTTATATGGAATTCATTACTTGGCTAGTCGCCCTCCCCACGGCACTTTTGCTGTTCTTCTTCCCTGTGCCCGTACCAACCCCTCAGGAGGCCCAAATTGCCCCTTCAGCCCCTGTTGTAGAGGTCATTGAGATACAGGCCGAAAACGTGCCAAGCGTCAAATCTAAGGCCATTTCTGCCCTTCAGAAGGAGGGTATTGAGGTCAAGGAGATCAAGCCCTACATAGCCCCTATTGTGCTCCCTACAGTGCCATTTGTGGGCTCTGAGGTCCCGGTAACGCCATCTCAACCTGTTCAGGCCGAGCCTACGCCAGCTGCTGCCCCAGCCCCTGCTCCAGTCCCTACCACACTCTCTGTAACGCGCGTAGACCTCTACTCAAAGGCTTTCGGTGGCAACTGCTCACAGATCCGTTTCAAGGCCGTAACCAATAAGCCAGTCAGCGTTGCCTTTGCAACACCTGAAACAGCGACCACGACAAAACAAGTCGCCAATGAAGCAACTTTTACGTATTATCCGCAGCGCACGAATGACTACCAGCTGATCAGCTTTTATGTTGAAGGAGAGCCTGAGATCAAGGTCGACTTAAATCTCAACGTAGTTGGCACTATCAAAGACGAGCTCGGTGTCGAAAAACTTACCGATGCCGGTGACTACTATGTTGACGAGCTCGGAACCAAGATCTCAAAAGAGACTGGCCGCTGCCTCTAACTATTTACCATCGAAGAAGCTGCGCAATAGCTGATCGCCAGGGAGCGCTGAGTTCTTTGGATCGTAGTTGTACTTTAGGAATTTTTGTATAACCGAGTCCGGTGACTTCGTGAGCCGGTTCAACAGTTGGAGGTTCTTTGCGAGCTCTTTTTCTAGGTCGAGTGAGTTCATTGTTTTCAACCCAACGTTCGATGGAATGAACTTCGTCAGGAATCCTCGAAGTGCACCACCTGTCGCAAGATCCACACCAGTGCCGATTGCTCGGCCGATCTTCTCCAAGATGCCACGTTCCTTGATGCGCTGTTCGAGCGCGCTCACCTTCTCCACCATCTTCTGAACGAGCTTCTGCGTAGTAAGGAGTCGGCTGACTTCCTTGTCCAAATTGCGTGCCTTCTCGGTAGTTAGGAACGAACGTGCAAGCTCCTTCAAGCCTTTGCGCGTGTTTTCGTATGCCTGGTCACTGACGTTGGTAAGCGCTTCACCGACTTTTGAGAAGCCTTTCGCTTTGAACTCCGAACCGTACTTGCGCGCGAGTGCGTTGATTTCAGACGGTGTGAGGCCAACCGTTTTGGCCTTTTTGATGAGCTCTTTGATTTCAACGAGGGCAGGGAGCTCTCGTGTTTTCTTGTAGAGGTTACTGAGCTGAGTGAGTGCATCCTGTGCGTAGTTAGCTTTGGCACGGACCTTTCCAGTCTCTCCCTCAATGATCTGAGTAAGCTTGTCCAGTTTGACGGGCTTAGTGCTTTTTGCAAATTCAGCATCAACCAATCCAGTTTTCTTCTCAACTTCTTTGGTGAGTGTGTTAAAAAGATCGTCATAGGTTTTGACTCCTGAAGTGTCTAATTTTGTAAGTGCCTGAGCTGCAATGTTTTGCGCCTTTGTATTGCCTTGGACCACACGGCCAGCTACTTCCGCAGCTGTCTGCGGTGTCGATCCACGCATTACTTTGCTGACTCCACGAAGGGCTGGAGGAATAAGTGGCAGTGACGATCCAATGAGTGTCGCTGCACCGCCCGTATCTTCGCCTTGAAGCGCTGCACCAGTATCAAATGCTGCACCAGCTGTGCCACCTGCGACAACCTTGCCGGTGAGATCTGCTGCCTTCTTGGTGAGCGGAGCAAGCTTTGTTGCTCCACCAACCACCTTTGGAACGACCTTCGCGCCCTTCACCAATGCACCGACTCCAGTTGCGAGGCGACCGACAGGAATGAACATTGAACCAACCTGAATGACAGAACCAAGAACTTCTTTATCGGTAGGGCCCTCGGACACGTACTGCTTCTGATCTTCAGGCACGGTTGCTTTTGCAATCGTAGTGCCGGCGAGATCCGAAATGCCTTTGCCTCCAAAGAAATCAGACACCTTCTGCGCACCGCCAAGGATCTTGTCGACAAAGGACTTTTGCGGAGCTGGCGCAGCAGGAGTAGCGGCCTGAGTAGCTTGACCCTTGGAAGCAGCAATGAATTCATCAAGCGACATTTTTTTCGGCATACCAGTCGGAGCCGACATTGACGTGCCGGAACTTTGCGACTGGACGAATTCATCTATCGAGAGTGGTTTTGGGTTAGGCATAAAATCCTTCTTGACGTGCTATGGCTTGTAATAGTTGCTGGAATGGGACGCTTGTTGTTGCTGTAGTTGGGCTGACTCCGAGGATCTTTGCCACTTTGTTCGCCCATCCTGGATCCTCTGCATATACCTTTCCAAGTTCTGCGATCGTTGGGTTGGCTTTGACCTTTGTCGATCGGCCAGTCAGTTTTGCTTTGAGATCCTGTTCGAGTGCCTGGAATCCGACTTCTACTGAAGGGAAGATCAGATGACCCTGACTGTCTTTACCGACAGCGAGAGAGTCTGCAAGTCCTCCGCTTTTTAGGTTCCCAGGATTCTTATTCCTCTGAGGAACATTTGAGGCTTGATTTGTGTCGCCCCCAACCGAGTTAAAACCCACGGGGACCATCTCATTGCCCCGTTTTTCGTACTGTTGACCATTGAGCTCAAACACCGTTCCATCCGGTGAGTTCACCAACTGGAGTGTGCGGAATGATTGTTGGATACGACCGAGCGTTGCCTTCAACTGATCATTAGTCTGAATGGTGTTGAGAGAACCTTGAACCGACTGCAAGAAAGCAAGTTCGCGTTCGGTGATGTTACCGAGCGCACCGCCAGTAGGCGATGACTCGCGCATTTTCTGCAAGGCATCGAAGCCAACCAGTGCACGAACGGTATCGAGAGCTGAGTTCAAGTTGGCGACTGATGGGAAGGCAAGAGAAGAACCAGGGAGCGAACGCAATATGCGACTTTCGGATCCTTGCATTCCTTCAGGGTTGTCAATGAATTTAAGTGCATTGTCGATGTTGACCAGCGCCTCGTCAGCCTGAGCCTTTGCGTATTGTGCCTTTGGATCCTGGCCACTTGCACCACTCGTCACACCTTGTGCAACACGATCACGGTATTGAGCTGGAACATTTTCAAGCTTTGTCGTGTTGTTACGAACGGCTTTGACGTATGCATCCACTGTTGGATCAGCGCCTTCAACGTATGCACCGCCGCCACCAGCTGCGCCACCGCCAGCAATTTTATTGCCCTTTGCGTCATAACGAACCTGATCGGGACCGAGTGTAAAGCCTTCCTGTCCTTCAGGGAGAAGCGATTTGGTGAAGTCGAGACGAGCTTTGAGTGCATCAGTCATGCCAGTTCGTTTTGCGGTGAGTGCATTCAGTGCGTTCGATGCAGCTGTGATACCGAAAGAGTTCTCACGGTTGACGCGAGCTGCTTCGCCAGTTGCAAAGCCAGTTGTCTCGCCGCGGCTAAGCGCGGTTTCCTGATCCTTGTCTGCTTGAAGCTGAAGGTCAGCAAGCTTCTTTGATGCTTCACTTTCCTCATCACTTGGGGTCAAGAACTTCAGATAGTCAGCAAAAGCACTCTTGTAGTTCGAGGTTGCTTCATCCTCAACCGGTGCAGGTGGCGCAACGGGAGAGGCAACGGTCGGTGATACCGGCGCAGTAGCAAAGAGTTTCGATACATCACCGACTCCAAGCGGTGACGGTGTAGCAGTCCCACTAATGCTCTTCATGTAGTCCTGCGCAGCTGGTGTCTTTATTGACGATGCTGGTGTTCCAGTGACTGGTGGGACAGCAGGTGTTGCTGAAGGATTTGCAGCGTATGGCGCTTTGATTGGTCCATTCACCGTAGACATATTCGGTGTTTGGTTCTTCTTTTTCAGCGAGTCCACATAACCACTCATCGAGAACGGAGTGTTGTAGCTCTGCTGTGTCGGCGGCTTGAATGCCGAGAAGAGATTCGAGATGCTGTAGGGATTGTTTTGTGCCATACGTTTTTAATTGAAACCTGAAGCGTCCTGCGTTGGGAAGTAGTAGGGCGCTTGCTGGAGTTGAGTAATAAGTTTGTCCCCCGGCGGTATGTAGTTACCGTCAAAGGTTTCCCCTGCCTCATAAAGCATTTGCCCGATGAGGCCACCTGCCTCATCGCGCTTTCCTATCTCGCAGCCACCGTCATATTGCATCCAGTAGCTTGTCGAGAGAACAGTGTTTTCCTTCAGGCCCCAATAGAGAGCGAGTGCGCGGTAGATCGGAGCCATGTGATACGTCTCAGGTTCGTACGTTGATTGACCCATTGCATAGGTCGCAGCACCAGCTGCGATAGTCACTCCCTGGTATGGTTTCAAGAGTTCAAGTACGGTGCTACTGGTGACAGAGGCTACTTCGTACCATTCGTTATCTCCACCAAGCGCAGCTGCCGTTTTTGTGATGCGGATGAACTGACCGGCCATACCAGTTGTCCACGATGTACCGGAACCAGTAACAGTTGTTGCTCCATTTGCAATCGACACAATCGTACCTGTCGTATAGTCGGCAATGTTGAGGTCAATGATCTTTCGTTTGCCAGTGATGATGACATCGGTTCCAGTCTCAGAAGGAATTGGCGAGAAGAGAAGTTTTGGACCCTGTTGGAATGCAAAATATGGGTACTGGTTCGAGCCCAAACGATACGCCAAGATGAGTTGCCAACGCTTCACATCACACACTTCGACAGGAAGATAGATCGTAGCTGACGATCCTGTACCCACTCGGACGCGAACGGCAGTCACCTTTCGCATATTGTTTGGCACGTACAGGTAATCTTGATCAGCCACCGTATCAAGCGTGACCTCATATTCAAGCCACGGCCAGTTGCCACCGCGCATACCAGCTACCGTTTGACGTGACTGATTCCACAGCTGAATGAGCAGGTTCGATTGCGTAGTGTTTGTCGAGGCAACGCCCGACATTTGCTGCAAGAGAGTAAGTGCGCCAGTGTAAGTAAGCATATAATTATGGTGCTTGGAAAATAAGCTGATAAACAGGGAACGTCACCGTGTTTGCCAAAGTACCTGTCGCCGCAGCTCTAATTCTTATCCTATCACCCTGCTTCACGTTCAAGTTGGCAGGTGTGGTAGATACAGTCAGAGTACGCCGCGCATCGGCAACGAGGCCCGATCCACCAGTCGATTTGGTGGTATTTGGATCGGTGGCCGCCAACAATGCCGCTGTTCCTGCACCATCGAGGCCAAGATTTGTCATGGAGAATGTAATGTAATTCGTATTGTCTGCTGTAAGAGCAGCCGTCCCCGACACGAACGCTGAGGTCAACGTCATGTCCCTCGGAATGATGAAATACGTATCGGTATTGCCTGTCGTTGCTATAGTCGCTGACTGCACAAAAACTGCTTCTGTGTAGCCGAAAATGTCGAAAAAGTCGATTCGTTGGCTGAAGTTACCATCATGCCTATGGTCCATGATGCCTCTGTCGATTGCTGCTTGGGTTTCTCGATCTATCATATATTTATCCTTGGTTAGCTGGGTCTCCCCAAAACTCGATGCGCCGGATGCCCGGGTTCACGGTGTCCAAAATTGCTTGGAACTGAAGCTGGTAGACTCGCGTACCCGTGCCCTCTGATACGTCAATCTCCTTGACCGCATCAGCTGCACCGCTCGTGTTCCTAAGGTCAAAGAGCCCTGACTGTCCAATCGAACTGATTTCACCATTTTCGCCATAGAGCCTAATGGATCCAGGGTCCACGTTGTTGCTGACTTGGTTCTTCCAAAAGACTTTAATGCGCCGGAGCCACACGCCATCGTTGTACTCCTTCAGATGGTTCACTGCTGAGTAGAGGAGTTGTGTGTTTGAGGTCGCCACAGCCGTTGTGTCGAAGGTATAGAACTTGTCGGTCGAAAAGCCGATGGTGAGTAGGCCCGATCCGACATGAGCTACGTTGCCAAGCTGTGCTGCATTGACATTGTTTTTGTACGCAGGGTAGAAAATCTTTGCACCCCCTTGCTGCACCGGACCATGCGCCCATATCTTTGTTATTTCGATGACGTAGAGTGTTGGCCCAATGTTGGTGAAGTGATGCTTATACATCAGCTGACTCTGTGTGAAAGTAATTCCAAATTTACGGAGGAAAGTAGCACCAGCTCCATTCCAGTAGCCAAGGTTTTGACCGTACGCCACGTACAGTTGGCCTTCAGTGTATGGGAACGCAGTGACCATATCGTCCATAGGGACGACCTTCTCGACCTTTGGAGCAAAGCCGTTGTAATAGAGAACCTTGTTGGTATTTGCTTTCGTTCCCGAAGCATTGAAGCCTTGCGTGGTCGAAATGAGCATCTTGCCCGATCCAGGGTCGATGCCAAGCGCAACGATATTCTGACCAACAGAGAGAGTGAGAATCACGTCAGGCGTTGAGTCAGACGTATCAGTCATGCGCAACAACTGATTGCCGTTGCCGATGAATTGGTAACCTTCGTAGGTCAAAAGAGGATGGCGAACACCGGTGGCAAGTCCAGTAATAAAGTTATCTGTGAATACAGAGTCAACCGTCCACTTAACGACAGTGGTCGATGTCGTGGTGAACACCGAATTTTCGTAAGCATTCATGTCGGTCGTTCCAGGACTGTACCCACTTGGGTTCGTAGCATCAGTGCGCGCCAGCGTCATCGTTGTCCCGTTCCATGTGTAGTAGTGACCCTCATCGTCCACATAACATCGGTCAGCACCAAGGATGAGTGGATCCTCAGCCGAAGCGATGATCGTACCAGTAACGTTAGTGCTCTTGTCAGTTGGTGAAGCTGGCGAATAAGCAATACCAGGCGCAGCAAGAAGGTTTATGGCATCAGTCGATGGCGAAAAGCCACCGTCATCGAGGTCGTCAGAAGTCGTTGCTCCTGCGAGCATCGCATCTCTGTCCCAAACCCAAAACTTTTTGCCGAGTGCCATATTATTTTGTTGCTTTTTTAGATACGTATTCCAAGATCAACTTCATTGTCTGATCGCCGAAGAACCCACCGACACCAGCCATGATGTGTGGTATAGGGTTAGGGAGATGCATTGAATCACCGACAAGAGCAAACATGAGCCCTGAAAAACCGGCAGCAAATGCACTTGCAAGCAAAATACTAAGCTTGAATGGCACTTTCCCATCAGCAAAGCTGTTGAAGTAACGAGCCACACCACCGACCACAGCTACCATCATATAGATGGCCTGTACCGGAAAGTTTTTGATGAAGTCAGACATATCCATGTTATGCGTTGGTGTTAATACTCTTGATGTTGGCGAGCACATTCGTGTTGTAGGACTTGATGTTTGCCTTCACGTTCGTGTCGAGTGATTTTAGGTTGGTTGGACCTGATACGGCACATACAGATGGAGTGTCAGTTGCAAAAACTGGAGAGCCGGTTGCTGTGAGTGTATTAGAGTTTCCTGAATTGTCTGTATACACGTCATCCAGTGTCCACTCAGCTGAAAGGTTCGTAGTCGAACCCAAAACAGAACACATATTTGCTGACAAGTTCGCCGCACTTCTGTCAGTCGTCCATATACGCACTAAAGATAACTTACCGTCAAAATAGTACCCAAGGAATGATGGTTCACCGCCGACTGTAGTCGGGATGTTACTATCGGCGATTGATGATCCACCAGCACCGATTGTTGACTGCGAAGCATAGGTAGTTTCAGTTCCGTCTATAAATAATTTGACCACGTTGCTTGGCACCCACGTCATGGCAACGTGGTACCAAGTACCAGTAGACAGGTCAACATTCGATGTTGACACATAGCCAGCCGAACCGTTTGCGGTACAATCTATTTCCCCACGCAATCTGCCATTCCCAGCAAAGTCAGATGTGCTAAATCTCCAATTTCGTCGTGCTGTGTTGTCAATTTTCCCGACGATAAAACGCTCTGTTGCGGAAGACTCGAGCTTAATCCACGCCTCAGCAGTAAAGTTTGAGGTTACAGACAAAGATGCTGAGTCAGTAGCAGAGGCATACTGACTGCTTGTGCTCTCTAAGTCTAAGGATTTTGTCAAGCCGTATGCCATGTTTTATTTTATTTCATCGCCAAACAAAATCGCAGGGTTGTCTTCTCCAGTCCAGTTTTTTGTGTCATACAACCTACCATTTTTCCGAACGATAATGGCATCAAACCCATTGTCGTATTTCTCTTGCAGTTCTTTAAGAATGTGAGCAAAGTTCATGTTTTATGCCACGGTTATCTGTGAGTCCATTGAAGGGTTAAAGTAGATTTCGTCAGCAGTAAGCGCGTACCCGACACGGCGTATGACGTTGTCTGCGCCAGTAGGTATAGCAACCTGTATGTCGCCTGCTGTCTCACCCACGTATACAGCCGAACCGATTGTGAGGGCTGGGAACGCTGCATCAGCACGGATAGTACCCATAAGAAGTAGTCTTGTAGGGTCGCCGTCTGCTGCGGCCGCAAGTACGCACATACCCATCATGCGGTCTGAGGTTGAAGCGGCGTCTGCGTCAGCAAGTTCCCAACGACTATCTGCCGAGGCAAGGTATACCAAGTCACCAAAGGCAAGCGTAGCCCCTGCTGTACCTGCTATCGTGATGCCTGAGTATACTCCATCTGCTGAACCTGCCGCATCGAGGGCAATAGAAGCTCCCTCAGCAAGTTGCGTAATACCACCTATGGTTGCGGTATTTATGGTAGGCGAGGTGAGAGTTTTTGATGTAAGTGTCTGTGTACCGCCTACCGTTACTACCGAAGCAGTGTTTGTGCCTGCGGTTGTCACACGTAGGTCGCCAGTCGTGACCGTGAGTATACCCGATGAGTGGGTAAGTAGGACGTTGCCGTTCGCAAAGTTTATAGTCGACCCAGAAGAGAGACCGAGGATTGTGAAGCCGAGAGTCGCGGAGCCTATTGCTGCCCCGCCATCTGCATCTGGGAGGAATGAGGTGTTAGCGGTGATCGTCGTACCAACAATCGTCGTGGCAGATGTGGCACCGATGGTCGTACCGTCTATCGTACCGCCGTTAATGTCAGTCGTTGTGAGTACTGTTGAGGCAAACGTCGCAACCCCCGTTGAGGAATTGAACGTCATGTTTGTGTTTGATTTTACACCAAGATTGCCCGTCGCTGCGGTGGTGAAGTTAATGAAGCACGAGGCGTCAGTTGCTTCGTCGGCGACCGTCACTGTCGTTGCTACTGCCGCAGTACCAGTGATCGAACCGGCAATCGCGTTCGTAACCGTAAGGTCAGTGAAAAATCCTGCTGTCACACGTGTACCTGTAACTCCGAGAGAGGTGATGCCAGTGACCACACCAGCGTCAACACTGATTGTTGCATCAAGGACAATCGCTGATCCTGCTACAGGAGTGATGTTCAAGTTGCCCGAAGTCGAAGAGATTGTGTTGAGGTCGATGGACAGGTTATCTACGGTGATTGCCGTGGTAGTAAGTGTCGTACCGTCGAAAGTGAGTCCAGCAACACCCTCAATAACAGTGGCACTTGTCCAGATAGCCACTTGGTTATCAACTGGGGTGCCTGTGTTTGAGACGTTGCCTCCTCCCGCTGGCGTTTCCCATGTCGTGACACCGGAACCGTTCGTTGTGAGTACTTGCCCTGAGTCACCGTCATTTGCGGGAAGCTGGAATGTCCACGTGCCCGCTACATCAGCAACAGTAAGCGTAACCGTGCCAGACGTTGTCCCTTTGAAAAGAATGTCGCCAGTTGCTCCTGCTGCGGCACCTACCGTAATGTTCGTGGGGAAGGTTGGTCCTGTTGCCAGTACGACCGTTGAACCAGAACCAGTGGTGGTTGCTGCGATGAGTGCAGTACCGTTACCCGCCAAAACAGGCGAGTTAATCGTTGTTGAAATAGTGATGGCCGGTGTCGTTGTAGCAGTCGCTACAGTACCGGCAAAGCCGTTTGCAGTGACTACGGACACGGAGGTCACCGTACCCGATCCACCGGCAACATCGACGTACAAACGCCCTGTCGCCTCATCTCCAGTTGCGTTCACTGTCACGCCCGGATTGGACGCGCTCTCGAAGAGCATGACTGTGACGTGGTTTTGATCTCGAATTGCTTCTGCCATACTTTTAATGTTATGTGTCTATTAAAACTTCTCCATCAGCGGTTGCGACCCACGGATAGAGCAACCCGTCCTGCCCCTTGAAGGTCATACAGCCCACATAGTTCTGATCCCTTGGGTCAATCGGGACCATTGTGAAGCTGATTGTCGCACTCGTGCTTACTTTCATGCCGCCATTGTCCGCAATCTTGATCCGCACCAAGTTAGTCCCCTGCACTGTGTCAGTGTTGAGGCAAGCCAATCGGCTCGTTACGTGGTTTTGATCTCTGATTGCGTTTTCCGTCATGTTTTTATGCGGCTACCAAGTTTCCGTCTGAAGAAATAGGGAACCACAAGCAGTAATACGTGAGCGTGCCGGCCGTAAGCGTGTCAGAAGCGATTGTTTGAATGATGTCAGTGCCAGCAGTGAGAATTTGTAGCGCTGGAAGTCCTTCAACAGTCGATGGAGCATTATCCGTCCATATTTCACCGACATCGAGGGCGGTTCCTGCGACCTGCGCGAGGAGCGCTGCGGTGTTTCCTGAAATACCGGCCTCAATAGTGCCCGATCCAGTCACATCCGTCCCTGAAACGACCCCAAAAAGTCGCACAGCAACCGTACCAGTGACCGTGAAGAGTGTAGTGAGCCCCACTGCACCAGTCGTGAGGGCAGAGAAGGTAATTGCCTTCGTTTCAGTCAAGCCAAGCGCCGTGATCGGCACGTGGTTTGCGTCTCTACTGAAGGCTGAGGATGTGTCTGTCATACGTTTTTGTTAGTAATTCTTTTAATTGAACGCTCGAATGCGGCACGGTCGGACGCAAGTTTCCTCATGTCCTCGTTTATGTTGCGCTCTCGCTGATCCAAACTCTTTGTGAGGTTGCCAATACGCACATAGTCGGTTTGCACCTGCTGTTCACGCTGCTTCAACGATTCTTCGAGAGCCGCCAAACGTGTCTCTTCAGCAGCAAACTTTGTTTCAGCCGACTCAATGAGAGCACGGAGGCCATCATGAGCCTTCTCCAAAAGCTCTACAAAAGCTGAAACGGTATCAAACAACTCCTTCACTTTGTCAAAGTTGCCTGAAGCCTCGTTGAGAATGTCCTGAGAACGATCAACGAGTGCTTGAATGCGATCAAACGCTGCCTTCTCGCGTTCAGAGAGGTACTGCTCCTCATCTTTTTTGAGATCCGAAAGAAGCACCTTGGCCTGACTAATTTTGATATTAGTCTCACCGAGAAGCTTCAGTGCCTCCATCGTTTTTTGATCTACTTGGTGAAGTTCCATATTGCTACGTGTGAGCTTGCATCACTTTGCACGTCTTTGCGCCGTAGCGTGATCACTACGCCGCAGCTGCTGGCTCAGCAGGGACTACTCCCGATGGCACGGGAACAGCCGTTGAGGTCAACAGCGCTTCGAGATCATCTTTACTCTTCCGCTTGTCGTGCTTGATCCCACGCACTTCAAGTTCCGTAATCACTTCCTGTTTGTCTTTATAGACAACAGCTTTGGCCGGAGCCATTTGTCCAGGACCATCGTTCGTTGGCGCTGGAGCCATCTGACCAGGACCGGTTGCCGGAGCAACTGGAGCTACCGCTTCTGTCGCTGCGGAAGGCAAGCCTCCCATCTTCTCAGCAACAAGCTTCGTCAGCTCTTCGACCTTTCGCATGAGGCGATCAGTCTCGGTTTCTGCAATAGGACGCTGTTCAACGTACAACTCCTTCATGAAGGATTTTTGCAGCTGGATCAGCCTTTCCTCGGACCACAGAGGCTTTACGAGCGAACCTCGGTTGATGGTATTGTCATCATCCATCGGTGCTTGGCGCACCATGACTGCTTTCGCAAGGTTCTTGGCTAGTAAATTCCCCACGTGGTAGGGAAGGGTCAAACTTTCACCAGGCTTAATGCATGGTGCACCCGAAATGCCAAAGATGGGGCGGCTATCGAACATAGCGCCCATTTCGGGAGTGAACTCAAAATCGGTTCCGTTGTGGAATTCAACGACTTTGTAGTCATTTGGATTGTAGATTGGCGGGTTTGCCATAATCTTAATCGTTAGTTAGTAACTTCTGAGGCTTTGCCGTTCCTCAGTCAGGGCCTTCTTAATGCCCTGTACTCTCTCCCCCGTTGTGCAAGAGGGAGAGGTACAAGGCACTAGCGTACGATGTAACGTACGAGTGCACCCATGTCCGCAGCAGAGTTAGCCACGATTGCGTAGCCAAGGTTCTGTGCGTTGAATGGACCTTCAGCAGTAACAGACACAATGACCTGACCGGCCGTGTCGTCACCTGAAGAAAAGCCCTTTCCAACGACAAGAGTGTTGCCGGCAACTGCGCGACCATCACCATCAGTGAGGATCCAGCCGTAGTCACCGCTTGCCGCAGCACACTGGAATGCACCTTGTGTCATCTGTACGGTTGAAGTAACCGCAGCAATGATGACATCCGACATACCAATCCAGGTCAGATCTGAGTCTGACACCGAAAGAGCTGTCGCAAGTGCTGTTTCAGGGTAAAGCGTAAGGGTTGTAGCAGAGTTCGTGCGGATCTTGAAGGTCTGACCCTTGCCAGTACCATCGTCAACCACGCCGATTGCGTCCTCGTACGCACCAACAGTCATCGAAGATGCTGCGCGTGTGAGGTAGACAATTCTTCCCTGTGAGTCCGTAGACGAAGAGAAGAGGTCAGCCGATGACACCGTGTTAGGAATCACGATGTTACCGTTTGCAATCGTGGAGTTGTTCTTTACGAACTGCCACTCACGACCATCAGGTGTCATACCGCGCATACCGAGCTTAAACTCGCCACGAGCAGTAATTGTCTGATAGACGCTTTGGAATGTAATTGGAACCATAGATTTTCAGGTTTGAGTTCTTAGCTCTCCCCAATTTGTGTTAGCAACACTTAGTAATTATTCCGGTTCTTCAGCTGGTGCTTCTGCTTCCGCAGGAACTTCAGCCTCGGCCGGAGCGGACTCTGCTGCCGGAGCTGGCTCCTCTACAGGAGCTGGCTCAGCAACATCATCCTTCGGTTCTGTATCTTCGCTCATAGCGTTGTCTTTATTGTCAGAACGAAACCGTATCTTCGACCCGAAGGGAAGGCGATTTCGTACGACATCTTTTAATGATGTAGTCATACGCTAGGAAGCAGTTGTTATCGCAACCCAGTTCGTTGTGCCGTTATTCACGAACAAACGAGTGGATGACGATGAACCACCAGTGTTGATACAAAGGTCACCCTTTGTAGCAGAGAACGCTGGAGTATCGCTTGTAACCCAGATCGAGATGTTTGTTGAGAACATCGAGATACCAGGACCAGCGGCAACCGCACCTGCCGAAGCTGGAACAGCCGTTGCTGACTTTGCGGTCAGCAAGCCTGTAACCGAGACAGACACACCAGTTGCTGCGCGACCAAGAACAATGTTTCCAGTAGCCGTACCGTTGATGGTGACAGTTCCTGAACCCTTTGCGTTGATCGTCAGCGACTCATCCGTACCTGACGAAATTGCTGCAACTGCCACACCACCTGCTGCTGCCGCAGAGGTAACCGAAATACCGGTTGCCGAGGATGCGGTTGCTGCGTTCACCAAGAACGCAGGGTTAGCGCCAGCGGCCGTTGCCCCTACAGCAAACGCAACAGCGGCTGTGGAGTTAATGGTCGTAGCGCCAGTGACAGTGAGCGTATCAGTCACTGCATTACCGAGAACGGTGTTACCCGTTACAGTGAGCGCGTCAATCGTGATGTCATCGACAACAATGTCGCCAGTGACGTTCAGATCGCCGCCTACGGTAAGATCACTCGTAGTTTGTATCGCCAAGGCAGTGTAAATGCCTTCGTTGTACTTCACTACTGGTACGTAATCTTCAATCTTTTTTGTGCCTATTGCCATAATCTTTTCGTTAGGGCTCTCGCGTAGTCTTTAGCTCGCGGTGAAACCCGATTATTTATTAAGAGACACCTGCAAGTTGACCCTGCAAACGAGGCTCAGTTGCAAGGAAGTTACCTGCATAGATCAAGTAACCAACCTTGGTCAACTGATCGACAGGGCTCATCATCTTGCGGAACTGGAAGCCACGAGTTGACTTCACGTTGCCCGGAACACCAGCTGGAACCGCGTCAGTAGTCTGACGGAAGTTTGCAGTCATGATGTTCTCGTCCTCGTAGTTGAAACCTACGAAGCCGAAGCCCTTCGAGTTGAGGAAGTAGAACTGACCCGATGGGATCTGCTCGTCCTTCGCAATCGGAGTGCCACGGAACGTCAAGTACACGAAGCCCTGGCTTGCACCGAGTCCTGGAGAAGCTGGAACACCACCCCATGCGTTCATGCGAGGATAGCCAGCTGTCGAGAAGTTAGCGCGTACCGTAGGAGTGAGAAGTGCCTCGTACGATGACCAAATAGACTTCGTGGTAAATGCCAAGTCAGGTGAGTCAACACCGATCGTCACTGCGTCATCCGCAGTTGCGAGCTTGGCAAGTGTAAGCGCACCGGTAGCAGCTAGGTAGTAGCCGTTCCATGCGGTATACGTTGAGCGCGAGAGAGAACCGTACGTTGCGAACAACGTAGAGTCTGCTGCTGCGTTCTTTGCTGAGTCCCAATCATTGCCGGTACCGTTGCCGGTCCACAAATTTTGGGCCATCAAAGTCATGAGTGACTGAGCCTGAGAGTCAAACTCCGTATCAAGGAGGTTAACAATTTGCTCATCGCCCATGTTCGCAGTCGTTTCTGCGATTGCTACGACGACCGGCTTGTTAGCGGCCTTCAAGTTGAAGTCCGTCTTAACACGCACGTTCTGACGGTCAGTATCGAGCTTATCTGCGATACCCATGTTGCCGCCGTTCGTAGTGTCCTGATATTTGATCGGGAACTGGTACGAAGTACCTGAGATCCACTGATCCATCTCCTTTGGCTTGGAGAGGAAGGTCATCAAACCAGGTGTACCTGTGGTCACCTGATCAAACACCTTTTTCAGGATGAATTCACGAGTAGTGGTCGTGACTGCCTGATTAAAGATCATAAGTAATTATTTTTTCAGACTGCGGTAGTAGTCCACGGCACTACCAAACTGGCTTGGGTTCGGCGCTCCGCTTCCGGCACCCGGTTGGATGCTGACGGGATCGTTGCGCTTTTGGATGTTAGTGGAGGTCGTAGTGACGGCCTTCTTAACAGCCAAACCCATATCCTTCATGTTCTGATACGCAAGGCGTAAGTCCGTGAAGTGATACTTCGTAGCATGGACAAAGAGAGCTGACTCGTTGACGTTGGGATCACCTTTCTTCACTTCGGCCAATTGTTCATTGACCTGGTTGACGAGAGCTGTCTCAGCTTCAGCGGCGGCCTTCTGACTCTGTTCAATGCGACTGAATATGCCTTTGGCAATGTGCTCCTCCAATTCCGCGTACGTCGTTGGGACGTAGTTGGGATCGGAGAGCGGATTTCCGTCCGCAGGTTGATTAGTTGGTTGAGTAACGGGTGGGTTCCCTCCAGTCAGTCTCGCAAGCTCCTGTGATTTGCGAGTAAATTCAGGAAGAAGGTTCCTGTATTCCTGAGCGAGAGTCGCCCCGTCAACCTTTCGTCCATCAGGGAGTTCAAATAACTCCGGTTCTACTGCTGGCGCTTCAGTGGTTGCTACTGGCTCCTCTGCGGCAGGAGCGGCCGGTTCGGTTGGCTGACTTGGTGTGACTGGTGCGTCTATTGGGACGTTACCTTGGTCCTCACTGGCAGCGACCTCTACTGATCCTTCTACTTCTGGCATAGCTTTTTGCGACTGCCCCTTCCTACACTTGGTCCTTGCGGACTGAGAGGAATTGCTTGGTCGAGTTAGCTTTTAATTTCAGGGTTTGCACCCTGAGAAGAGGAGCGATGGACTTTACAAATGAAAGTGGTTGAGCCATCTCCTCTCTTCTCAGAGAACAATGCATGAGTGAGGTGTTACATACCGTGTTTTTTAGCGTACGAATAAGCAATCGCCACAGCTTGCTTTTGAGGAACTGCCTTACCATGCACCCCGTCTTTCAGGACTTTCTTGGTTTTCATAGCGATGTAATCAGATTTGGCACTCATGGTTGTTTTTGAGTAGTTACTTCACGCTTCACGTTCACACCTGTTTCTTTGATGTCAGTCTCACGCTTCACCTGCTTTCGGTCAGCCATCTTCTCCGCAACGACAATGTTCGGATCGGCCTGAATACCAATCTTGGCGAGGATCTGCACCTGTGCATCAGGCGGTAGGTCATCGTAGTTGATCGTGATTGAAGGTGGCTTCTCTTCGTTCTGTGAAGGTGCAAGTGCTTGTGCTTCTTGCTCAGTAAATCCAACAGAGACAATTGGATTCACCTTGAACTCAACAGCGCGCTTCGCAAGCTCTTTCGGATTGTCATACTGCGAGATGCGCAAGTAATCGGTGAGGCCGAGCGCACCCTTCTCAAAATCACCCTGTGCTTGTTCGAACTGGAACTCACGGTCAACCGGAAGTGACTTGCCGGCGATGACAGTAACTTCAAGCCCATTCTCAAAGTCGTCCTGAATAAGCTCAATCGTGTCCTTTGCTTCATCCGGTCCAACCCACTTTGCGTAGTGGTATTCGGTGTAGCGAGTCTTACCGAGCTGAAGCGCCCACTCAAATGCTTCCTTCGAAACGAAGTCAATCACCTGAACCAATTCGTTCAAACGGAGATACGACTGGTCCACCAATGCAAGACGACCACCCTTTGTCTCTTGACCCTCTCGTTCACCACGGAACGCAGACGAGGCAGCCATGATGTTGTCAATCTCATTACGAGAATCAATCATGTCGTCAAAAACCATTTGAGGGAGGGCTTGGCCTGTTTCACGAGTCACGCCATCCTTCACACCTTTACCCCAAATAATTCCCTTCGTCTCAAAACGAATGCGTTGTGCATTTGCTTTGTCCATCACAGTCGAATCAATCTTCAGCACACCGTTTGCAAGTTCGCAGTTCTCGTCAATGTCCATCTTGCGCTTATCAATGCCGCGCTGTAGCTCGGCAGAAAGTGTGATCATGTCGGTGCGACCGATTGGTGTGTTTTCATTGTTGAAAATCGTCGCATAGATGTACGGCTTGCGTGGCGCATCAAAGTAGTTGAAGAAGTACTGTCGATACGAAACTGGCTGCTCAATTTGGTCAGGTGCAGTTGCACCATCAGAAGGTTGCACATCGCCTGTAGGAACTTCCTCAACCGGAGGTGTTGCAGATCCCATTCCCGGCACAACCGACTTCAAGAAATCAGCGGCACGAGTCATAAGCCCCGGAGCTTGCGGATCAGACTCACCTGATTCTTCTACTTCATTCTCAGGTGGTGTAGGAGGCCGGCGTTCTTCTTGTGCGAGTTTGATTTGCTGCAAAAGTTGTCGTCGCTGATCACCTTCAAGTGGTTGTGCATTGGTCGTAATGTCTCCTTCGAGTTGGTTGTATTCTTCTTCAGTTACCATGACTCCATCCCAATCCCAATATGGATTTTTGATACAGTCGAGGACGATCGTGTCGAGTACGAAAATAACGTGGTCCTGAATCCATGCCTCTTTGTAGGTCACATCAGGATTCTTGATGTACATTTGTGCAACACCTGCTTCGTCATCCTTGAAGCCATACTTTTTCATCAGCTCCGCACGCTTCTTTGGGAAACGCTGCACGAGCGCACAGAGATTGTCATCAATCTCCTCGATTGAAAATTCTGAATCTTGTTCTTTGCGTGCATACTTACCGACACGAAGTTTGCGAGGATCAACTGCACGGAAATCAAAATCGCCGGTAGGGCCGAGTGATGGATTCCAAAATGGTTTGATGATGATGAGCCGGCCGAAGTAGAGATTGCGCAACCCCATGCGCAGGACTTCTTTGAAATTGCGATCGGCAATCTTCTTTCGGAAATAACTCTCCAATCGCATTGCGAGTTCTTGCGCAGCCTCACCTTTACGTGATGGCAAAATGTTGATTCCCGAAGGTCGGGCAATCAATGTATTGATGACTGCTTCCTGATCAACAAAAACGCGATTCGCTTGGACGCGGAATCGCTTGCGACGTTCAGGAAGATATTTGAGCCAATCGGTCTTGTTCTCGTATACCGCAGTGTTTGAGAGATATGCCTTCTCGACAACATCCCACACTTCAGACGAAGATTCCCAACGAGTTTGCACGAGCTGTGCCTTCTCGTTGTCCTTCATCTGTGTGATATCGAGTTTCATTTGTGTGAGAAAGAAAAAACGGCCAACACTCCTTTCGGAATGCTGGCCGTTGTCCGGGTTCAGCGCGACTTACTCCTTCATTAAAGCAACAGAATCAAATCATTCAAAGTTTAGGAAGTCTCCGAAGTGGATATCTTAGGGAATCGAGCCGAGTAAAGTTGATCCTTTCGTTCGATTGTTTGCAAAACACCATTGTGATCGAAGTTCAAGGTAACCGATGCACTCCTTTGCACAAAAACCCCGTTTTTGATGAGCAAATCGAACACGCCGTAGTGCTCCTGGAAGAGCATCCATTGCTGCGATTCTTGGTCTGAAAGCTCGATTTTAATCATGGTTTTCAACGTATCCTCCCTCATTGGCATCTCGAAAAGCGTGCCGAATGTCCCACGTATTGTCAGATCCGAGCACTGAAGGCTTATCCGCTGCACTCGGCTCCTGCCAAAAGACTCCAGCCCCTGCGCCCATGCGTGCCAAATAGCCATAAAGCGTTGCAAATACGAGGTGATCTACCCCTGTCGTGGAACTCCACACATAGCGCTCGATACCCTTGGCATTCGTCTCTTTGATGCGCCGCAAAGTCTCGAAATGCTTGATGTATTCGAGAAAATTGCGGTCAGAATCAACGCCAATGAGGAACTTTGCCTCTACCATGTCGGTCAACATACGGTCCAAAATGCGGTCGCGGTGCGAGTAGACTATTCCCTTGCGAGTATCCTCGCCGTACCACACCAAAGTCTGCGGATTGTCAGCATTTTCCTTGAAAAACGACATCTGCATGAAGTCATACGTGTCCACGTAGTACTTCGCCATCGTGTTGTCCGGCATTGCATCAATCACGCCGCCTTTCGGTTTGTAAAACCTGATCAATTCGTCCAAATCGTCCCACTTGGTGAACTTGCCCGTCTTGATCACCCCCTTATCGGACCAAACCGTGTACCACTTCACATTGCCTACGTCCACGCCGATGTAGGTATTGGGCGTTCTGATGTCCTTCGGGGTCCAAATGTCGAGAATCGTTTGACGTGAAACGCTGAAGTCGCCCGGATTGTACGGCTCACCGAGGACGAAGTTGTTAAAGTACTCCTGATCGCCCTCAGAGTCCTCGATTATCTCAGCAGCACTGATTTTTGGTGCAATGAGGTGCGAAAGATGGTAACCGGAGATGTCTGAGCCAGGGTTCTGTGCTACCCATTCGCCATACCTGCGCACGTCATCCGAGAGCGCTGCCTTGCAAAGCCGGCATTGAAAGGTTTTGGCCACTATGTCCACGCTATCCGGCCACACCATCGTCTGTTTCACGTGGCACGCAGGACATTCCACGGTCCACTCCTTTTGGTCAGACTTCTTCCATTCCTGATCGAGCAAGTCCTTCTCGGTAGTTGGGTTCGAAAAGAGCCATCGGCCCTTGTATTGGGACGCTTTGAGACGTGATTTGTAGGTCGTCAGAGTCGGTTGGTCAGAGCGCGATGCCTCGTCGTGGATGACCAAATCGGCTGAATTCGAAATAGCAGCCGTTTTTGACACCGTACCCTTGAAAAAGATGAATCGGTCACTTATTTCCTTGCGTTCAATGGAGTCCGTGTCCATGCCGGAGAAATCCGCATGATTGGCCTGAAGGATCTTGTTGACCTTCGAGGACACGAACTCCTTCACGTCATCATCAGTCGGGAAGGTGTAGATGACGTTGAAACGCAAATACTTGACCGCAAAGAGGGTTTTCAGGGTGAATGTGACAGACTTGCCGACCTGCGCGCACGCCTTCACTACGATCTTCGGATTCCAGTCAGTGAGGATGTCGAGGAGGAAGGGATGGTTGTAAAAGTCCAACGCCTCTCCCTTCTCCGAGACTATGCCGCGCTCGGCGATCCACTGAAGGATCGAGAAGTACTGTTTCTCTTCTTGCTCATGAACGGGTGTTGGCATTCTTTTGAGTAGGATCTTCCTCCAAGACGATTGCCGTTTCCATGCCTACCAATGAACTCGTGATGGCGACCGCCGATTCAAGGGCGAGTCGGGTCACTTTGAACGGGTCAATGATGCCGGCCTCGAACATATTTGCATGTTCTTTTGTGCGGAAGTCAATACCTGATTCGTAGCTCGTAAAGGCAAACTCACCTTCCATTCCTGCGTTTATGATCATCTGCGCCATTGGAGCACCGAGCGCTGACTTGAAGATAGGATCTTCCATAAGGCCTGAGACGTACTTCAACGCTGTGCCACCACCCGGAAGAATGCCTTCCTGAAGAGCAGCTTGCGTCGAGTTGATGGCGTTCTCGAACTTATACTTCTTGGCGTTGAACTCAGTGTCAGTGTATGCACCTACTCGGATCACGCCGATACCGCCTGTGAGGGCAGCCAAGCGCTCTTCAAGCACTTCTTTCTCGTACTCCGATGTCGTGGTCGCAATTTGGTCCTGAATGAGCTTAATGCGTGCATTGAGGGCATCTGAAGGCTTGCCGCCAATGATGGTCGTATGGTCCTTCGTAGCAACAACCTTCTCTGCCGTTCCACACACCGCCTTCGTCTGCTCGCTCAGCTTCATGCCTCGCTCCTCAGAAATCACGGTTGCGCCGGTGAGCGCTGCGATGTCAAAGAGAAAATCTTTTGCTCGGCTACCAGTGTACGGATTGCGGACACAGGCGATGTGAGCAATCTTGTTCATTGCGTTCTGCGCGAGTGTCCCAAGGGCAACTGAATCAATGTCATCGGCAACAAAGAGAATAGACGAGCCAGTACCCATCGAATTCAATAGGCTCATGATCTGCTCATTCGTTGAGACTTTACGATCAACAAGAACAATATAGGGATTCTCCAATACGGTCTGCATCCGCTCAGGGTCATTGACGAAGAATGGCGATACGAGCCCGCGGTCGAAACGGGCTCCTTTCACCACCTCTTTCGAGTACCCAAGAGCAGAGCCCTTTTCCACGGTCACAACTCCGTGAATGCCGATTTCATTGATGATCTCGGCAATGAGCTTAGCTACGTCGGGGTCAAGTGATGAGATGGTCGCAATGCGCTCGATATCTTCCGGTTTGACTTCACGCTTGATCTTGGTGAGTTCAGCAATAGCGACTTCAAGGCCTTTGGTCAGACGCTCTTTAACTTCACGAATCTTGGACGAGTCCTCAGCTACTTCCTTAAAAGCTGCGTCAGCAAGTGCTTGCGTAAGGACTGTAGTAGTTGCCGTGCCGTCACCGCCTTCGGTGGAAGTGCGCAAAGCAGCTTTACGCAGAATGTGTAAGCCCAAATTCTCATAGCGATCTTTGAAGGCGAGATTCTTCAGAATCGTAACACCGTCATCGCACTCAATCGGATCAAGCCCTTGCCACTCAATCATGGCAGTCATGCCGATTGGCCCAAGCGTAGGGCGCACTGCGTCACAGGCTTTGTCTACGCCGGCCTTCACCTTCTGTCGTGCTGCATCTCCTTTCGTGATTTCTTTGAACATAGATTAAATTATACAACTGCGAGTAAGTCTTTCACTGCGACAAAGCGCAACTTCTTGCCATCAACCGTGATCTCATGCGAGTCAGGCGAGTACTTGGCAAAGATAACTACGTCACCGACGCGGAGCTGGTGATTCCCTATCCATGCTGGACCTTCAGGTACGTGGCTGACTTTGCCTTTGTACACAAAGTCATCCTCGACTTGGACAGCTTCAAACTCACCTTCCTTCTTAGGAACCTCTAGCTTCTCAACGACGACGTAATTGATTGATATGTGCATATTACTTTGATGATTTGAACCAGCTGCCAACGAACCCTAGTAAAAAGATGATAGCGAGTGCGTACCAAAAGCTAAGCTCAGGCAGGTTGAACACTGCTGGCATAACAAAGTTCCACACGAGCATAAAGAGCCACGCACAGAAGGCAATGGCAGCAGCCACAAGAGCTACAAGGCCTACGATGATACTGAATGTTTGCATGATTATTTTTTACCGAATAAAAGATTGAAGCCATCCTGAAACGGCTGCAACGTGTCCTGATAATGCTTCGCTCTGTCACGTGCCAAGCGCTTCGACTTGGTGAAGTAGCCATCAAGGAAGCGATCGGTGATGAGCCGAACGCACCAATGGCCCTTGAAGCACTTGGTCCGATAGAACGCAATTTGATGGCCAGGACAATTCCAGTCGTCCTCGACCTGTTTCACTGTCTCTGACATGAAGTCAACCTTGCACTGCTCACACCAAAACTCTTTAAGGACCATGCCGGGCTCTGATGCAATGAAGCGAGTGTTCTCATCCTGCTGCTCCTTACGACTGCGATGATAGGCACGGTCATCAGAACGAAGCTCCTGAGCAGTGATCAGGTCTTGAATGTGATAGTGCTCTTCGACGAGCGGCTTAGGACCAATCCATTTGTTCATACGCGGTCTATGGGAAGCCAAAAAGCAAAACGCCAAAGGAAGCCTCGATAGTGGTCAGCAGTCATCATCTCTCCCGGATTCGGTAATGCACGCGGTATCATGACTCCAATTTCAAACACTCGCCAACCCCTCTCGAAGCGGATGTAATTCGGCACTTCAATAGCGAGCCACGCATACAGTTTGCCTGTCATCACTTCGCCTTGATACGTTGGTCTGTTGCCGATCATCATATTATTTTCCTGTACCGAACCATCCGTATTGACCTTTGTCGCGCTTCTCCTGTTCCTCAAACTCTTCCTGACTACCCTCACCAAGGAACTCGGCATTACCGTCACCGAGCGGTGCTTGCTTGATCGGAAAGATGTGACCGTCAACGTAAACGTGCGTAGCGTTCGCGGTAGCTTTTACTTTCGCATCAGCTTCAGCAACGCCTAAACCACTGATGTCAACGACACCTTTGGGTACGCTCTTATTGAAATAGCTAAACGGGTTCCACATGGTCAGAGGATTCTGCATTAGGCAGCTCTGCTTCGACTAAGCCGGTCGTTGCTTCACGCTCAACTGCTGGTGCTTCTGACTCATCACCGAAACGGATCTCAGGACTTTCCCATGTGCCATCAGCATTGACAGTGATGTGGATGAGATCACCTACTTTGATATTGACTCGTGCGTGTCCGACTATTTGATCGCTCATTGTGGTTTGTTAGGTTGTGTGAATAATTGCTTCAATCCATTTTCAAGCGCACGGATCTGCGCCTGTGCTTCGCTAGAAAATACGAAGTTGTATGTGTTGCCGCGAGGAGGTGGCACGCCTTCGTTACCGTAACGACCCTTCAATTTGTAGCCCTTGTCAAGTGCCGCGTCACGAGCTTTGTTGTCAGCAGCAAAAAAGTAAACATGTCGTGCAGTCTCTCCATGAACGATCCGGCGCAAAGTACAGTTCACATCAGCAAGGTACTCAGCAATATCGTCATCAGTCAAAAAGTCTTGCTCAACCCATTCCCTATTCGCTTTGAGTGCTTTTGCTTTTTCTTGCTCAACGTACTTTGCTCGCTGCGCTTCGTTGCGTGGACCGAGTGGAAACACCATGTGATCCAAACGCGATGCATTCAGCAAACTCTTGTGAACATCAGCGAGAAGCGAGTCCGGCATTTCTTCTTCAACGAGCTCCTGCCACGTTTTCGAGTTGGTGATCTTGTCGGGATTGCGAGCAACACTCTCTGAATACAATCCAGTCTCGCGTATAGCCTCAGCCAATTTGCCACCATTTTCAGCCAATTTAGTCAATACCTTTCGGTGTTTGACCTTCACTGCACTGATCTTCTTCTTAGGTTTTGGTTGTGTCGCCTCCATTTGGTTTTAACTCATCGGGTCCAAGCGGTGAAGGAACTCCCTTGTACTTCCGCTTCCATGACTGAATTGTACTCCTCACTCCGATTTCCGCACCATACTTTGCCAACACCGCGTTGATCTCAGCTTGCATCGCAGCCTCTTCAGCTGGATCCATCGGTACTAGCTCGAATGGTTGGTCGTCAGTGCTCATACGATTAGCTTCAATACCTCGTCAATCAACTCTGATTCTCCAGTCTTAGGTTTGTACTCCGTATTCTCGACAATCGTTTTGACGACATCAGGGAACTTGATATCGAGTTCCACCTCCTCCGCATTCAACGCTTCGAGCTCAGGTCCCATCTTCTCAGCTTCCTCCTTCTCAAACGTAAACAAGTTCTGCTTGATATCGGGGTTACCATCCGCATCCTTCTTCGCAAACGTCTCGTAGATCTTCCTTCGATCGTTATAGAACGCATCGAGCTCAGGTTGCACCTTACGAAGTGCCAAGTCTCGAACACGCGCTTGACTAAGCGAAAGCGTGGTATCACGGAGAGCCAGGAATAGAACCTCTAGGTATTGCTTTTTGACTTTCATGCTTTTTTCTTTTTAGCTTTATTTTTACGCGCTCGAACCAAAGACAGCGCTTGTAATCGCCGCTTACGCTTCGGTGTTTTCTTCCACCGCTCAGTCACCGCAGCACTCATTCGCTTTGAGCGCTCTGCTAAGGGGACCTTAGCCCAACGGAGTTTTGAGGCAGTGGAATGTGCCGAGGACATACGGACAGTTTACCGTACGACATGAAAGTGCAAAGTACGATATCCACATACGGTAAATTTTAGGGATTGACCCACAACGTACGGTAAATTAGAATGAGCGTATAACAGATAATAAAAACGAGAATATGTATAGAGACTACACGACAAGAGAACAGCGTTTGGGACTGCCACCAAAGCTTACGTTTTGGGACAAGGCAGCAGTATGGATTGCCCTGTTGCTACCGCTTTACATAATCATCCGAGCACTAACGACAACCTATGCCATCACCTAAACCAACTACCGCAGTCGCCATCAAGGAAACAAAAGAGCTTGATAAATATGTTGAGCAAGCCCAAGGGCTGAAAATCGCTACACCGGAGGATATGGTTGCAGCAACCGCATTCCTCTCCACACTGAACAAGTTCAACGACAAGATCACTGGAGAAAAAGAAAAAGTTACTAAACCACTCAATGCCGCATTGAGCGCTGAGAGAGCACGCTGGAAGCCACTAGAGACAAAGCTCGGTGCAGCGATTGACCTAGTACGGAGAGCAATGACCACATACCAAACCGCAGCTGTCGCAGCACAGAAAAAACAAGAGGACTCAATCGTCAACCGTGTCGGTGAAGGCCGAGGAAAGATCACTGCCGAGACTGCGGTCCGTAAGCTGGAGGACGTGGTTGTACCGGACGGTACGGTTGCCACCGATGCTGGAGCTGTGCAGTTCCGTTCAGTCAAGAAATTTGAAGTTATGGATGTGACCATGTTGCCAAAGGAATATCTGCTCCCAAACGAGACGATGATCCGTGAAGCCATGAAGCAAGGAAAAGAATTGCCTGGAGTCCGATACTACGAAGAGCAGGTTCCATACAACAGTCGCTAGACTGCTGTACGCAGTGATTGTTTGAGGGCTTATATAAGCCCTCTTTTCATATCTGCTTCCATAGGAAGTACACCACCTTCAGGTGAGCTAAAGGTATGCAAACGAAAAACCAGCGCTAAACAAAGCCAATCCTACCACCTAGTATACCTAGTATACCTACTTATATGTATGTATGAGTATATAGTAGTAGGGGGGAGGAGCGCTACACGCACCACGCCCACGCGCGCCACCGCCACCAACCGCGCGCCATGATTGTTGAAGGGGTGCGCAAGCGAGCTACGTGTGCAAATCCTATATTTTAAGCCATATTATTTTTTGAGAGCTGTGCAACTTGCACGCCACAAAACGTCTCCAACGTACGGTAAATATCAAAAAGATACCCCAAATCCCTATTTACCGTACGTTGTTTTTCATCTGAAACTCACGATATCCACAACTATTTTACGTACGTTTCCAAGTTCGTGCGGTACAGTTGAGAAATGTCACCTTCCTCCCTCTACGCACAAGCATTCCAACTGCACGTACAGGGCTATTCGATCATTCCGGTCGGCAAAGACAAGAAGCCGCTCATCCCAAGCTGGAAAACCTACCAAAAGCGACAGGCTACCGATGACGAGATCGTGCTGTGGTGGAAGAAGTGGCCGGAAGCAAACATCGGAGTCGTTACGGGTAAGATCTCAGGCATCACCGTTGTTGACGTTGACCTCTACAAAGGGGGCTCGATCTCCAAATTCCCTGAGACGTACACGGTCAAAACGGGAAACGGGGGCTATCACCTCTACTACCAGTACCAGCCAGGCTTCTCCGTCAGCGCCAGCGCGTACCCTGACCTTCCCTTCACCGACATCCGGGGCGATGGGGGCTATGTCGTAGGACCAGGCTCAAAAACTGCCTATCTCGACAAGGAAGGCAAACCGGTCGGTGGTCTCTATGAGGTCATTCAATCAACTCCACCAGCGCCGTTTCCGGTCAAGCTTTTCCCGAAAGCGAAGCTGAAGCGTACTCTCTCCTCAACTATCGCGGTGGGGGCAGGAGGGCGTAACGACTCGATCACCAGTTTCATTGGGAGACTCCTGCAAGCATCAAAGCCGAAGGAGTGGGAGTCAGAAGTGTGGCCGGCAACGCAGCGAGCGAATGCGACCTACAAACCACCGCTCCCTGAGAAGGAGCTCCGCACTACGTTTGAGTCGATACTGAAGAAGGAGCAGGAACGGCGCGCGTCCCTACTCATCTCGCCAATTCAAGTCAGGGCTGAAGGCCAACCAAATGCGACTATTGACGTGCATATCCGGCGCAACAAAGGCGGCGTGGCCTACAAAGACATGGCGAATGTGCTGGCGATCTTAGAGGAACATCCGTACTTCAAGGACACGATCAAGTACAACGAATTTCGGCAGCAGATCGAGTACAAGGAAACGGCCCTCGAAGAGAAGGACCTGCTGAAGATCCAGCACTTCCTTCAGACTGACGCGGAGCTGCCCGGTATTTCCAAGGATGTCGTCTATGACGCGATTCAGCGACACGCTCACCTCAATTCCTATGACGAGGCGCAGCAGTGGCTCACGGGCCTGAAGTGGGACCGCAAACCTCGGCTCGCCTCGTGGCTCCACGAAGCAACAGGCGTTGAAAACGACACGTATCATCAGGGCGTAGGCTCGCAGTGGTTCATGGGTATGATCCGGCGCATCATGCTCCCTGGTTCAATTTTTGACTATATGCTCGTGGTCGTTGGTCCGCAGGGTATCGGCAAAACGTCTCTGTTCCGCATTCTTGGTGGTCCTTGGTACAAGAGCTACACCGGTGCAATCGACAACAAGGACTTTTACCTCGCACTCCGCGGCGCGATGATCGTGGACTTGGACGAGGGTGCAGCGCTCTACCGATCGGAAGCCATCAAGATCAAATCCATCATCACCGACACACATGACGAGTACCGCGCGCCGTACGATCGCATCATGAAGAAGTACCCACGCCGGTTCGTGTTCTCAATGTCGACCAATGACACCGAACCGTTTCGTGACGTGACTGGTAACCGAAGGTACTGGACGATCGACACAAAGACCACTATCAACTTCAAGTGGTTGGAGGAGAACCGTGAGCAACTGTTTGCTGAGGCATACCACTACTTCGATCAGAACATCAAGGTTGCAGAAGTACCGCTCGCTGAAGCCCAGGACAAACAGGAAACGCACCTTCCTGAGGAC
>JACDJC010000818.1_pt1 | contig 32165 bp, 30 predicted proteins | sample 7454191 | NCBI WGS metagenome assembly JACDJC01 (sample SAMN14253291, study PRJNA609438) | sludge metagenome | isolation source: sludge after 25d culture with pyrite and EDTA | collected 2018-12-20
AATGCCTACTTCACCAAGCTCGGGCTGATCTCGTTCCTGAAGGAACATCGACGCCTACACTACGCTTCATGAACCGCCGTATACGGAACCGTACGTACGGTGGTGTGGGGGGAGGGCCTAAAATGCCCTCCTACCCGATTCACGCCTGCAAGTTCAATTGCCAGGAAACCCCGTATTTGTCCTTGATCCAGGCAAAAAGCTTGCTGAAACCGTAATTGTCCAGCGGCATCAGCGTCTCGCCGCCTTCCGAAAGCTTTTCAAAAACGCTGGTCAGGCTTTCCGCATCGTGGAAATCGACGAACAGCGATATGGATGGGTTGAAATCGAACTGATGCGGAATGGGGCTGTCGATGACGATCAGCCGGTGTTCGGCGAAGGTTACGCGTGCAATCTGCACCTTGCCGGGACTGCCGCTCGCTTCGTCATAGGTTTTGATCGACTCGATCAGGAAGTCGGGAAAGACCGAACGATATGTTTCCAGAGCTGCGCCTGCACTGCCCTGAAACATGAGATGGGTGCAAACCTGTGTCATGCCGGAAGCCTAACACGGTCCTGACAGTTCCGGCAATCGGGCTGTTATAGCAGGGCGCTAAGATGCTAACGCATCACGCCCTGAGAATGCTCAATCGCCGCACGGGCTTAACCAAGTCCCGATGAGTCAAACTCAACGAGACTTGGTATTAAAGGTTCTTTTTCGTAATTCGTCTCTCGATGCGCGCGGCGACGAAGCGGGCGATGGCAGGACCTGCCAGAAGCACGATGAAGAACCGGCTCGTCTGCATTGCGATGATGAAGGGCAGATCGACATTGCTTGATGCTGCGATGATCGCAACCGTATCGGCGCCGCCGGGACTGGTGGCAAGATAGGCGGTCAGCGGGTCAAGGCCCAGCACGTGACCGAGCGCCATGCCGAACAGTCCACATACGGCAATCAGGAGCAGCGTGGATGTGAGCACTGCTGGAAAAGCACGCGCCGCATGCGCGATGATGGCACGTGAGAAGCCGAGGCCAATACGCCAGCCGATAAGCAGGTAGCTGACCGCGAGCAGCCATGGTGGCAGGTCAATGGTGATGAAACCTGTGTCCTGGAGCAATGCGCCCAATATCAGCGGTACGAGCATGGCGCCGGTCGGGATGCGGAGGATTTCTCCAAGGAACGAGCCGCCGACGATCAGGAGCAATGTCGGTCCAAGGGTGGACCAGTCGATGGGCGGAAACCAGACGATCTCGATAGGCGCAACGGTCTCCACGCCTGTGCTGAGGCGCAGGACGAGCGAAGCTGCTGTGGCAACCAGCACGACACGAAGATATTGCATGAAGGCGACGAGACGAGCATCTGCTCCATGAGCTTCGGCCATCAGCGTCATTGCGGTGGCAGCACCTGGCGACGATCCCCACACAGCAGTTGTTCCTGGCAAAATGCGAAACCGCGCGAGCAGGTAGCCAATAAAAGTGCTGGTAAACAGCACATAGCCGACGGACAACAGGATGACAGGCAGGTGCTGCCCCATGCTGGTGAAAAACTCAGCGGTGATCGAGCGGGCAATGAGGCAGCCGACGACACCTTGTGCTCCAAGCGACAGCCAGCGATGAACCCGTAAGGTGCTTTCGCCAGCAGCCATCAGGATCGCACCGAGCATCGCGCCCAGAAGCATGGCGGCGGGTAGCTGCAACTCTTCCCCTGCGAAAATCAGAATAGCGGAAAACACAGCCAGCAAGACCCACTGGACTGGTCTGGCTCTGTTCTTGAAGCTGAATTTGCTTGGGGTCGAATTCGGCCCGGAAGGGGAGGTTTTCTGCATTGCCCTTCCTCACTACATCTGGCGAGAGAGCTATGCAAATCCGATTTTATTCGAGAAACATTGATTTCTAAATATCAATATACTGAGGAAAATGAGGTGTTTGCAGCAAACGCCAAGACGCTGCTTTTCGACAAAAGCAGCGTCTTGAATTTCCGTATGGCCGCTTCGATCAGCCGATCATGGCGCGGCGCTGGTTGACAGGGCGCTCGATCACTTCCCGCGGGGCCTTGCCGCCGTCGCGTTCTTCGAGCGCTTCGGCTTTCGTCAGTTCGGTTTCCGCAGCCGACAATTCGGCTTCGGCTGCTTCCTTCTGGGACATCAGGTCGCGAATCGATACGAAGAGATTGTCGCGCCGCTGGCGTGCCGCCTTGGCGAAGGTCGGATAAGCGAAATGATTGATGTCAGTGATGCCAGCTTTTTTCTCTTCCGATAGAATCTGGGCGTCGAGTTCTCCGGCCATCCGTTCGAACTCGCCGATCATCAGGTCGAGCTGGCCCAGCTGACGGCGCTTTTCCTTCACCTGGAACAGTTTCAGCCTGACTAGGCTTTCACGTGGCTTCATACGCAATACTCCTTGAACACCAACCAGCTTTCATGTGTTGGGGCGTTCCCCCCGACTTTATTAACAGGTGTAAACAGGCAAAACGCACCTGGTTCACCCCCGAATCTCCTTGCAAATTCAGCCCCCTAAAGGGGAAATCATCGCAGCCGCTTTTCCGAAATGGCTCAACAAGCGAAACAAAAAGTTAAGAATTCGCTCGTTTGGTAACCATTCCTTTACCGGCGAAGTTAATCATACGCGTTAGGACTTAAGGCTCGGTAAACCTCGTGTGGTTTTTCGGCAACAGGCGAAAGCTAGAGTCAGATGAATCGCTTAGCGAAGATTCTTAATGCGATGCTTTAGAGTCATCAGGAAGAGAATGTCTTTATGATTCAGGCACGTAAGAGAATTTTCTAAACAGGGCAGAAATATGCTTGCCAAGCAGAATCATATTTTGTTAACCATTTGCTGGCACCTTCATGCAAAGGCAACGATAGTTCCGTGTGCTGCCGTGAGGGACATCGGGTCGGCTGCGGAAAGGGGATAAGAGATGCGCGTCCTTTTGATTGAAGACGACAGTGCTATCGCACAGAGCATCGAGTTGATGCTTAAGTCCGAGAGTTTCAATGTCTACACGACCGATCTGGGCGAAGAAGGCATCGACCTCGGCAAGCTATATGATTACGACATCATCCTGCTGGACTTGAACCTGCCGGATATGTCTGGTTACGAAGTTCTTCGCACCTTGCGTCTGTCCAAGGTGAAGACGCCGATCCTCATCCTTTCCGGCATGGCCGGTATCGAGGACAAGGTTCGCGGTCTGGGCTTCGGCGCCGATGACTACATGACCAAGCCGTTCCACAAGGACGAGCTGATCGCACGTATTCATGCGATTGTGCGCCGTTCGAAGGGACATGCTCAGTCGGTCATCACGACGGGCGACCTGGTGGTCAATCTGGACGCGAAGACGGTCGAAGTTTCCGGCCAGCGCGTTCACCTGACCGGCAAGGAATACCAGATGCTGGAGCTTCTTTCGCTCCGCAAGGGTACGACGCTCACCAAGGAAATGTTCCTCAACCATCTCTATGGTGGCATGGACGAACCGGAATTGAAGATCATCGACGTCTTCATCTGCAAGCTGCGCAAGAAGCTTGATGCTGTTTCCGGTAGCCAGAGCTATATTGAGACGGTCTGGGGTCGCGGCTATGTGCTGCGTGAGCCGGATGCTGAAATGCGTGAAAGCGCCTGATCGGCAACAGGCTTCGAAATGTAAAAAGCTCCGCTTCGGCGGAGCTTTTGCTTTTTGAAGTAGCTATTTTGGGAATTAAGCGGACAGAATGTCTGCAAACTGCTCGGTGAGATAGGCGCGGTCAAATGGCTTCAGAATATAACCATTGGCGCCTGCACGCTTCGCCCGCATGATGCGGGTCACATCAAGTTCATAAAGACACAGGATGATGTGGGGGCGGTCGCCACCCGGCATGGCGCGCAGTTCGGTTACGACCTCCAATGCCGTCATATCCGGAAGGTCATAGTCGAGCAGAACGACGTTCGGCATGCGCGAAAAACAGGTTTCGAGCGCTTCCCGGCCGGTAGAGGCCTCGGCAAATTCTGCGATAGTTTCGGACAGGATGCGGCGCGCGACTTTGCGAATGACGGAGGAATCGTCGACCAGCAGGCAATAGCCTGTCATTGGTTCATTCGCCATGCAGTCCCCCTTCACAAATGCGCGCGGGCTGTCACGCCTTCGACACATATCTTCTGACGCATATCCTGACCGGAAATGCATTGCCTGACTGATAGAGGGTTTTATTGCTGTTTGCCAGTATGAGCGCGGGGCAGCCCCGCGCTCCGGGGCGCTTATTCAGCAGAAAATACGATATCTTCTGCCGTGGCGTGGATGGAAATCTTCATGCCTGCTTCTTCGGCCAGAAGCAGGGTGTAGTAAGGCTGGACGGAATGGGCGTCGATCGGCTCTTCCGGGGTAGCGCCTGAATGAAGCTCAAGGAACTTCGGCGGAACACGCAACATACGGCCCTTCACAGTGATGACGAAGCGCGGTTCGGTGTCCCCGCCTTCAAGGCGCACGGCCAGCGAGCCGCCACGCGGTATGGCAGCATTGGCGATCAGAAGCATGTTCAGGAGCAGCTTGACCTTGTTTTTCGGCAGAAGGACGCGAGTGCCTTCCCAAGTGAATTCCGGCTTTTCGTTCTTGAAATATTCAGTAGCAACGTTCTGTGCATCGCCTGTGTCAATCTGCACGCCGGCCGAGCCTGCGGCGCCGAAAGCGATGCGGGCAAACTGAAGACGGGCCGAGGCGTTACGTGCACTCGACTTGATGAGCGCCATCGCGTCCTCGTCTGCTCCGCCTTCTTCCAGCAGTTCCAGGCCGTTATTGATCGCGCCAACCGGCGAAATGATGTCATGACAGATCCTGCTGCACAGAAGCGCACCGAGGTCGAGCGCAGAAAGGGTAACGGGCATTGGCATGGCGTTTTCTCCGGAACGCGGATCGATCCTGCTCGTCCCAGCGTGTTGGATGAGCAGACCGTTGTCGGTTAACGAAACAGCCCGCAAAGCCAGAGTTTGCGCGCTGCATGAAGGTGGGCGAATCGCCCGGAATATCGATTTAATTGGATACACGGGCCATCGGACCGCCGCAACAAAGCTCTCTTTTCGATCCATGCGACCCCGGCATTCCCTCACATCAGTGTGAAAAAGACCGGAAATTACATGCCTTCGTAAAGCCAATTTCGATACTTAAAGGTTTGGACAATAAATTCGGGTCTAAAATAGGCGCGATTCGACCGAAATGTCCGGAAGAGACGTGGTCTGGCTTTTAACAGGGCCGTCAGACAGAGGAGCGGAGAGCCAAAAGGAATTTTACATGGCCATACAATCCCTGTCGCAAATCAGGTTCCGCAATGCGGCGTGCTTCGTTGCGTTTTTTGCGGCGCTGTTTGTTTCTTTCATCGCTCTGCCAAGTCAGGCCAGAGCACAGAACACATACACTGCCGAGGAAATCGTCGAATCTGGTCACAGGTTCTTCGGGTCAACTTCGGGCGGTATCGCAAGCGCGGTCGAGAAGGCGTTCCAGAGTTTTGGTCTGCCCAACGGCTATATTCTTGGTGAAGAAGGTTCCGGCGCTTTCATCGGCGGCCTGACCTATGGCGAAGGTACGCTCTATACCAAGAATGCGGGCGACCATAAGACTTATTGGCAAGGCCCTTCGCTTGGCTGGGATTTCGGCGGGCAGGGTTCTCGCGTGATGATGCTCGTCTATAATCTCGACGACATCCAGAACCTTTACGGCCGTTATGCCGGTGTTGCTGGTTCTGCTTATGTCATTGCGGGCGTCGGCTTCAATGTCCTGAAACGCGAGAACATCATGCTGGTGCCGATCCGCACCGGTGTAGGCGCGAGGCTCGGCGTGAATATCGGTTATCTGAAGCTTTCCGCTGCGCCGACGTGGAATCCGTTCTAAGGATTAGTTGCGTATATGTGTCTTTTCAGCCGGTGATTGTTTTTGCTGGCTGGAAAGACAGTCAACTGCGCACTATGAATAGTCAATGCTTGTCTGAAACCGCTCGGGCCCGTTTGAAACCGTGATCCAGTCCGCTCTCTTTTTCATATTCGGCGTTCTTGTGGCGGTTTTCGTCGTGATTCTACTCGGCCCGTCCGTCTGGCGACGCGCTTTCTTTCTGGCGCGCAGGCAGGTTCAGGCCGAATTGCCGATAACGCTGGCCGAAATACGTGCTGACCGGGACGGGCTGCGCGCCGAACACGCCGTCGCGGTTAGCCGGCAAGAACAACTGCTGAAGCTCGAACGTCACAAGAATGCGGAACAGAAGGTGACGCTCGCCCGGCAATATGAAGAACTGAAACGTATTCCGCTCCTTGAAGGAAGCCAGGCAGATATTGAGAAGCAACTGGCGGAGCACGAGCGGGTGACCAAAGATGCTGAGACAGCGCGCGACACGGCGCTGGAAAAGGCGGAAATCCTCCAGGCGGAACTGGAACGGATGCAGAGCCACTATAGCGCGCTTGAGGGATTGGCCGATACTTTGCGTATCGAGATAAGTGGAAGCGAGACGGAATATAGCCGTCTGACAAACGAGATGACCGAAATGCGTCGAGATCGCAAGGAAGCCGCAGCGCGTTACAACGAAGTTTCGACCCAGTTGACCTCTGCGCAGACGGAGTTGAAGAGCGAAAAGCGGCGCAATGGAGAACTGCAGCAGAAGCTTGAGAAGCTGATATCCGAGCTTTCCGATGCGCAGGAAAAAATCGAGCGCTATAGCCGCAAGAATGCTGGCGAGAACGAAAATCCCGAGCTGGCCGAGATCGAACGCGAGAATGCAGCGCTTCGTGAAGAAATGGCCGTGCTTGCCGCCCGCGTGGTGGCAGCGACCGCTGAAACAGAAGGACCGGAATCTCCGATCCATTCAATTCTTGAGGCGGCAGAAAAATCCAACGCTGGAAAAGACAAGAAGACCGGCTCCAAAAGTCTGGCGCGCCGCATTCGCGACCTGCAATAGAGCATTTCCAGTTTAAGTCGAATCGTTGGAAATGCTCTATCTCTTTGCCTTTACGCATGTCTTTATCCCATCGTAGTGGGGTCAGAAATCAGTCTGGTGGACTGATTTCTCCGCGAAGGCGGTTCCCACTTTTGGGAGACATGCTTGAGTTCAGCAATTATTCCTTGCCGAAAACATCTGACCAGTCCGGGTGACGCATCGCCTGAGCGTGCATGAAACTGCAGCGCGGGATGATTTTCCATCCGCTGCGGCGCGCGTCCAGAACAGCATTCTTGGCAAGCGCCTGCGCGACGCCTTTTCCGCGCATCGTGTCCGGCACGAAAGTATGATCAATGGAAATGAGGGAGGGGCCAAGCTTCGTATAGGTCATTTCGGCTTCGCTTCCGTCAAGAACAGCCGCATAACGTCCGCCGTCGGAGCTGTCTTCCTTGCGAATCTCGATAGTCCCGCTCATGCCATCCTCCTGAACAACTGCGTGCTTTCATCAACGCATCAAGTTCACAACATAGGAACGGAATGTGCAAATAAAAACCGGCCACGTGGGCCGGTTTTCGATTTGTCGATCCACGACCGGTTGCGGAAAATATTGTTCCGCAGCGGCCATGATCCCCGTCCTTCCAAAACCTGTCCCGGTTTTGGCGAGACAGGTCCTAGTGACGATATTGCTGTATTCTGGTGGTCCTGAGGCCGGCGAGACCATGCTCATCGATTGAGGATTGCCAGGAAAGGAATTCCTCCACCGTCAATGTATAACGCTGGCATGCCTCCTCAAGGCTCAGAAGTCCGCCCCGCACTGCGGCAACGACTTCAGCCTTGCGGCGGATGACCCAGCGCCTTGTATTGGCGGGGGGGAGGTCCGCGATGGTCAGCGGGCTGCCATCAGGACCGATAACATATTTTATACGCGGTCTTACCAGATCGGTCATTGTACTCTCTACACAACACTCAAGGACCTAATCGAGTGTGAGACTAACCCGACAGCTTTAAAAATTACCTAAACAGCTGGTAACTATCTGGTAAGACTTGGAAAAATTTTCGTTTTCGCCCTATTGCCGGCTTTTTTGCGGTATATGATCGGAAAACCTCACGGGGAAGTGTGCATTGCCTGTCGCAATCTGGACAATGATTGTTCCCGGACCCTTGGCAAATTGCCGCACTTTAGCCTATATAGGGCGCAGAAACCTAAATTTTGAGAAGCAGGGCACTTGCCCGGAAGCTGGAATCAATCATGAGCCTGAACAGCCTCGATCTGCCGGGAAAGCCGGAAGACACGCGCGTTGTCGTCGCCATGTCGGGCGGCGTCGATTCATCTGTTGTGGCCGGGATTCTCAAACGTGAAGGTTACGATGTCGTTGGCGTGACGCTGCAGCTTTATGATCATGGTGCAGCCGTTCATCGCGCCGGTTCCTGCTGCGCGGGACAGGACATCGAAGATGCCCGCCGCGTTTCGGAAAGTCTCGGTATTCCGCATTATGTTCTCGATTACGAAGCACGCTTCCGTGAAGCCGTGATCGACCCATTTGCGAATTCCTATGTCAGCGGCGAGACGCCGATTCCATGCGTTTCTTGCAATCAGACGGTAAAGTTTGCCGATCTTCTGCAGACCGCGCGCGATCTTGGCGCCGATGCGCTGGCAACGGGACATTATATCCGTAGCCGTGCCAATGGTGCGCACCGTGCGCTTTATCGCCCGGTCGATACGGATCGTGACCAGAGCTATTTCCTGTTTGCGACCACGCAGGAGCAGATCGATTATCTGCGCTTTCCGCTTGGACATCTGCCGAAGGCGCAGGTGCGTGAAATTGCAGAGGAAATGGGCCTCACTGTTGCCAAGAAGCAGGACAGCCAGGACATCTGCTTCGTGCCGCAGGGCAAATATTCCGACATTATCTCCAAGCTGAAGCCGGAAGCAGCCAACCCTGGTGATATTGTCCATATCGACGGTCGTACACTTGGCCGCCACGATGGCATCGTGCACTACACGGTCGGCCAGCGCCGCGGTATTGGCGTTGCCACGGGTGAACCGCTTTATGTCGTGCATCTCGATGCCGCCAATGCGCGGGTCATCGTCGGTCCGCGTGAAGCGCTGGAAACGCACAAAGTCTTCCTGCGTGACATCAATTGGCTGGGTGATGCGCCGATCAACGATCTGCCTGAAGGCGGCATGGAAGTGTTCGCCAAGGTACGTTCGACCCGGCCGCCACGCCCTGCCGTGTTGCGCCATGGCGATGGCCAGACCTGGGTTGAGCTGGTCGATGGCGAAAGTGGTATCGCTCCGGGACAGGCCTGCGTGCTTTATTCCGATGAAAGCAACACCGCACGCGTCTTTGGCGGCGGGTTCATCGGTCGGTCCGAGCGGGAGCCGCAGGCAGAAGAAATGCTGCGCCGTCTGGTCGCCAATACGGCGAGTGCCTCAGCGGCCTGAAAAATCAGTCTTTCTTGTAATAAAAAATCTCCGGCTTCAAACCGGAGTTTTTTTATTTTGGCGTCCGAATGCGATGTTCTTACGAGAATTTGCTGAACCGGGACAGAGCTATGCCCGACGCAGTTGCGACATTCAGGCTGTCGAAGGCAGTGGACATGGGGATACGCGCCGTCTGCAGCTTTGCGAGCAGGCGAGGCGGCAATCCTTCCCCTTCTGTTCCAAGCAGGAGTGCCTGTCGATCGAACTTGGCCGCATCATAAATGCCGAGCGAGGATGACGGGCTGAGCGCGAGCAGATTAAAGTTGGCATCGCCAAGCGCGGCGATGATCTCATCGATATTTCCACCGTGGAAATAGGGAACCTTCAGCGTGGCGCCGACCGACACGCGGATGGCCTTGCGATAAAGCGGGTCGCAACAGGTTTCGTCCATCAGCACGCAATCGGCTTCGAAAGCGGCTGCGTTGCGAAAAATAGAGCCGACATTGTCGTGATTGGAAATGCCGCACAAAACGACAACGAGCGATTTCGCGGGCAGGGCAGCCAGCATCGTGTCAAGGCTCGGCTGTGTCTTGCGACGGCCCACTGCGAGAATGCCGCGATGGACATGAAATCCGACGACCATATCCATGACAGTCTGCGGGACGGAATAGACAGGAACATCCGGCGGCAATTGGCCGAGTTGTTCGCTCAGGCCCGCAAGCCGGTTTTCCAGAACAAGCAGGGATTCCGTCTCGAAGCGTGCCGAGGATGAAAACAGGACGTTCAGAACCACTTTGCCCTCAGCGATAAAACGCTGCTGGCGTCCCACGAGATCTTTTTCGCGAATGCTGCGATAGGGGGAGAGGCGGATGTCGTCCGGATCGTCAATCTGCTGGACGCAGCCGTGCGAATGAGAATTTTCGTTCATCGCACGGCTGTGACCTCATGATGTTATGCGTGAGCGACGGCCGCCAGACTGTGTCTGCGCGGTGTTGGACTCATATACAGACTCGAGAGTGTCGACAACATCAACTCGATATGCGGCGAAGAAACCATATAGTAGATGGTCTGCGCGTCGCGACGGGTTGAAACGAGATCAAGAGCTCGTAGTTTTGCCAGGTGCTGAGACAAGGCAGATTGGCTAAGGTCAATCGCCTTGGCAAGTGCACCTACCGACATTTCATTATGAAGCAACTTACATAAAATTAGTAATCGCTTATTGTTAGCAAGCGCCGACAGGAAATCGGCAGCCTGATCTACGTTTTCAATTAAATCAAAGAAAGTATTTTCGTTGCTCATTTGCCGTCATACCCCCGTAAGACTGGACAAAGTTAAAAATATACATGCGAATTTTCATAAGCATGCATATTCAAAATAAGGCTATATGCCGAATTTGAAAAGCCCTTGCTTATATTCAATTCAGTATAAAGACGTGCAATTTCGTCCCAAAAAAAATGCGGTTTTGTTTCAGGGGCTTTATTTTACCGTTTGGTCAGTGCTGTAACAGCTTCCCCCACGGAATCAGGGCTCTTTGGAAACATATGACGCAAAACGATATCGCCGCTGGCGATGTCGACACCGTCGGGGTCCAACCCTATCACTTTCCATTGGTCTTTAATAGCGCTGCTTTTCGCAAGCTGCTGTGCAATTCGGGCAATTTCCGACGTGTGGTGGTCGTTGAACTGATCAAGCGCACTTTGTTCGCCTTCGGCAAAGTGCGCACTGGTCGAAGCTGCACACAGCAGGTCGTTTGGCGTCAGGTTGAATGCCTTGCCGAAGCCGCCGTTGAGGCTGGCGCTTTCCAGTTCGAGCCGGAAAAAGACAAAGTCTCCGAGGTCCACATAAAGCGAACCCTTCGGATTGTGATTGAGGTAGCGTCGCCGAATGCGGGGGTAGTCAACGGATGCTCTCTCAATTTTCCGGGCCTGACAATGCAGTGTGACGCGCGCATGGGCGAGGGGGTCTCCCTTGCCAACCTCTCCGAGCAGAAGCGAGCAAGCCGGGTTTGCCAGCAGCCCCGGCGTGTGTGCTGCCAGTCCGGAAACAAGAATGAGAGGTGTTCCATCCATATCCGTCGCCACCGAGACGCGGCTTGCCAGTGGTCTGCCGGTCGCTGCGTCGAAAACGGCGATGGCGCCGTAGCGCGATGCCCGCAGCAGGGTCTTGGCAAGCTGGATGGCTTCGGGCGTGGTTGGACGAATTGGATTGGTTTCTGGCATGATGGCGGACTCAAATATGACTAATACAGTCCACTTAATAATGCACCTTTGCCGATAGGGCTAGCGAATTCGGCGGAACAATCGTGTCGAAAAGTCAAAACTGCGAGCAATTTCCGATTGATCGGGTGCATCGGCGTCGCGTCTGAGTCGGTGATGCAGAAGTTGCATTATCCCATGCAAAATGCGTGCGAATAATATTATAAATCAGAGAGCCTTAGCGCAATATTCCGAAATTGTAATGATCTTTAGAATAAAAATCTAACGATTGGGGCCAAATTCGGTTGAGAATGTGAACTGGTTCTAAAAATTGCGCTTGCAAAGTGGCGGTCCACACGTTTCGATAAGCGCAAGCTGCGGGCAATGGGGTGCACGCGGCATGCTTTTCCGTGGAGGCGGACAATAATGAAATTCTACCAAAAACTCCTGGCAGCAACCGCGCTGGTGGCTCTGATGAGCGGTGCTGCATCGGCAAAGACCTTTGTGTATTGCTCGCCGGCTTCGCCTGAAGGTTTCGATCCTGCTGCCTATACCGGTGGTGACACGTTCGACGCCTCGGCTCATCCGGTCTACAACCGCCTTGCCGAATTCGAAAACGGAACGACGAAAGTTGTACCGGGCCTCGCAGAAAGCTGGGAAGTTACTGCCGACGGTCTGGAATACACCTTCCATCTGCGCAAGGGCGTCAAGTTCCATTCGAACGACTATTTCACGCCGACCCGCGATTTCAACGCAGACGACGTGATCTTCTCGTTTGATCGCATGCGTAACAAGGACAATCCTTGGCACCAGTACACCGCTGGCATCACCTACGAATATTTCGACAGCATGGAAATGGGTGCGCTGATCAAGGACATCGCCAAGGTTGACGATTACACCGTCAAGTTTGTGCTGAACCGTCCGGAAGCGCCGTTCCTCGCAAATATCTCGATGCCTTTCGCTTCGATCATTTCGAAGGAATATACGGACAAGCTTGCCGCCGACGGCAAGAAGGACGACCTGAACCAGATTCCAGTCGGCACCGGTCCGTTCCAGTTCGTCGCCTACCAGAAGGACGCCGTTGTTCGCTTCAAGGCCAACGAAAACTACTGGGGTGGCAAGCCGAAGATCGACGATCTCGTCTTCGCGATCACGACCGATCCTGCTGTGCGCGCGCAGAAGCTCAAGGCTGGCGAATGCCACCTGATGTCCTATCCTGCTCCGGCGGACATCAAGGGTCTTCAGGCTGATTCCAACCTCAAGGTTGACGAACAGGCTGGCCTCAACGTGGCTTACTTCGCGTACAACACGCTGAAGGCGCCTTATGACAAGCCGGAAGTTCGCAAGGCGCTGAACCAGGCTGTCAACAAGCAAGCTATCGTCGATGCCGTGTTCCAGGGTCAGGGCCAGGTTGCCAAGAATCCGATCCCGCCAACAATGTGGGGCTATAACGACAAGGTCGAGGACGACAAGTACGATCCGGAAGCTGCCAAGAAGGCTCTCGAGGCTGCTGGCGTCAAGGATCTCAAGATGAAGCTGTGGGCTATGCCTGTCAGCCGTCCTTACATGCCGAACGCACGTCGTACCGCTGAACTCATGCAGGCCGATCTGGCCAAGGTTGGCGTCAGCGCCGAAATCGTTTCGATGGAATGGGGTGAATACCTCAAGAAGTCGTCCGACAAGGATCGTGACGGTTCCGTTATCCTCGGCTGGACCGGTGACAACGGTGATCCGGACAACTTCCTGGGCACGCTTCTCGGCTGCGCTGGCGTTGGCAACAACAACCGCGCCCAGTGGTGCTACAAGCCGTTCGAAGACCTGATCCAGAAGGCCAAGGTCTCGACCAGCCAGGAAGAACGCACCAAGCTCTATGAAGAAGCACAGGTGGTCTTCAAGGAGCAGGCTCCTTGGAATACGCTTGCTCACTCGACGGTCTTTGTGCCGATGTCGGCCAAGGTTACCGGCTTCAAGCAGAGCCCGCTCGGCGACTATCGCTTCGAAGAAGTTGATATTGCCGAGTAAAATCTGACAACACGAGTGTGGTGGATTTGAGGTTCCTATTCCTTGCGTGACAAGCGCGGTCAGGAGCCTCAAATCTGTAAACCACACTCGATTCAATTGGTTGCTGGTTTGGTTTGAAACCGAAATTCGCTCACGCCTTGTTTGAGGGGCATGCGAATTTCGGTTTTGCCAAACCAGGGGCCGGGTGTAGGGTGATCCCGGCACCCGGTCGGAGTTTTTGTATGTTCCGTTTCATATTGAACAAACTCGTCTATCTGGTTCCGACCTTCATAGGCATTACAATCGTGGCTTTTGCTTTCGTCCGGGTTCTGCCCGGCGATCCCGTGCTGTTGATGGCCGGCGAACGCGGCGTGAGCCCTGAGCGCCATGCCGAACTGATGGCGCAGCTCGGCTTCGACCGTCCGATCTGGCAGCAATATCTGGACTATGTCTGGAACCTGCTGCACGGTGATTTCGGTCAGTCTCTCGTGACAAAAAAGCCTGTTCTTGTTGAATTCTTCGCGCTGTTTCCTGCAACTGTAGAGTTGTCCATCTGCGCGATCATCGTGGCTATTCTGTTGGGCATTCCTGCTGGTGTCATCGCTGCTGTGAAGCGCGGCTCGTGGTTCGATCAGGGGCTGATGGGCATTTCGCTGGTCGGTTATTCGATGCCGATTTTCTGGTGGGCGCTTCTGCTCATCATCTTTTTCTCAGGCGTGCTGCAGTGGACGCCGGTTTCCGGCCGTATCTCTCTGCTCTATTTCTTCCCGCCTGTGACCGGTTTCATGCTGATCGACAGTCTGCTATCGGACCAGAAGGGCGCTTTCATCTCGGCGGCCTCGCATCTCATCCTGCCGACCATCGTGCTTGCGACCATTCCGCTCGCCGTTATCGCGCGCCAGACCCGTTCCGCCATGCTGGAAGTCCTGGGCGAGGATTATGTGCGCACCGCGCGCGCGAAAGGCCTGCCGGTTCGTCGCGTTGTCGGACTGCATGCGCTTCGAAATGCGATGATCCCCGTCATCACGACCATCGGCCTGCAGGTCGGCGTTCTGATGGCTGGTGCGATCCTGACCGAGACGATCTTCTCATGGCCCGGTATCGGCAAATGGATGCTCGATTCCATTTTCCGTCGCGATTATCCGGTCGTGCAAAGCGGACTGCTGCTGATTGCATTCATCATCATGCTGGTGAATCTGGTCGTGGATCTGCTGTACGGCCTTATCAATCCGCGTATCCGGCACAAGTGAGGGTATCATGACACACTCAGCTATTCAGCCGGAAGCCGCGAACGACATTGGCAAGATGCGCGCGCTGAAGGATTTCTGGTTTTATTTCAGCGTCAACCGTGGCGCTGTGATCGGTCTTTTCGTATTTCTCGCAATCATTCTGGTGGCGATCTTTGCTCCGATTATTGCGCCGCACGATCCTACGGAACAGTTCCGTGAATTCGTGAAGGTTCCGCCCTTCTGGGAAGATGGTGGTTCGACGCAGTTCCTTCTGGGAACGGATGCGGTCGGACGTGATATTCTGTCCCGCCTGATCTATGGTTCGCAATATTCGCTGCTTGTGGGCTTTGTCATCGTCATCATTTCGATGTGCCTTGGCATCACCATCGGCCTTATCACCGGCTATTTCGGTGGCGGCGTCGATACCGTGTTCATGCGCATCATGGATGTTATTCTGGCGTTCCCGTCGCTGCTGCTGGCGTTGGTTCTGGTGGCTATTCTCGGACCTGGCCTCATCAACGCCGTGCTTGCGATCACGCTCGTCTTGCTGCCGCACTTTTCGCGTCTCACCCGTGCCGCCGTCATGGCGGAAAAGGAACGCGAATACGTGACCGCTGCCAAGCTTGCCGGTGCAAGCAAATTGCGCCTGATGTTCAAGACCATTCTGCCGAACTGTCTTGCTCCGCTCGTGGTGCAGGCAACGATGTCGTTCTCCAACGCCATCCTCGACGTGGCGGCTCTCGGCTTCCTTGGCATGGGCGCTCAACCGCCAACGCCGGAATGGGGCACGATGCTTGCCGAAGCGCGTGAGTTCATCCTGAGCGCCTGGTGGATCGTTACTTTCCCCGGTCTTGCTATCCTGATTACTGTTCTCGCCATCAATCTGATTGGCGACGGTCTGCGCGATGCGCTTGACCCGAAACTGAAGAGGAGCTGATCGATGGCTCTGCTTGAAATCAAGAACCTCACGGTTTCTTTCGACACTTCGACAGGCCCGTTCCGGGCGGTCGACGGGATCGATATAAGGGTCGACAAGGGCGAAGTGCTTGCGATTGTCGGCGAGTCCGGTTCGGGCAAGTCGGTCGGCATGCTTGCGGTCATGGGTCTCCTGCCCAAGACGGCAACTGTTACCGCCGACACCATGACCTTCGATGGCAAGGACTTGCAGGCAATGTCCGACAAGGATCGCCGCAAGATCATCGGTCGTGACATTTCGATGATTTTCCAGGAACCTGTCGCCAGCCTCAATCCCTGCTTCACGGTGGGTTATCAGCTTGAGGAAGTGCTGAAGCAGCATATGGGTATGAATGGCTCGGCGAGCCGTGCACGCGCCATCGAGCTTCTGGAGCTCGTCGGCATTCGCGATGCAGCGGAACGCCTGAAAAGCTTCCCGCATCAGATGTCGGGCGGCCAGTGCCAGCGCGTCATGATCGCTATCGCGATTGCGTGCAACCCGAAGCTTCTCATTGCCGACGAGCCGACGACGGCTCTCGATGTGACGATCCAGAAGCAGATTCTCGACCTTCTGATGCGGCTTCAGGTGGAACACGGCATGGGTCTCATCATGATTACCCATGACATGGGTGTTGTGGCTGAAACGGCGGACCGCGTGATTGTGCAGTATAAGGGCCACAAGATGGAGGATGCCGACGTGCTGTCGCTGTTCTCCGCCCCCAAGCACCCTTACACCCGTGCGCTGCTCTCGGCCCTGCCGGAAAATGCGACCGGCGATCGTCTTCCGACGGTTTCCGATTTCGTCTTTGAAAATAATGGTGCGGGAGAAGCGTGATGAGCGAGATTGTTCTCGAGGCGCGCGACATCAAGCGCGATTATGATGTTGGCGGCGGTCTGTTCGGCAAGGCGAAAGTGGTTCATGCCGTCAAGGGCGTGAGCTTCAAAGTCGAAAAAGGCAAGACATTGGCCATTGTTGGTGAATCGGGTTGCGGCAAGTCCACGCTGGCTCGTATTCTCACCATGATCGATCCGCAGACCTCCGGTGAACTGAAGATCGGCGGCAAGGATGTGAACATCGCGCGCGATGGTCTGACGTCGGAAATGCGCCAGAAGGTGCAGATCGTGTTCCAGAATCCCTATGGCTCGCTCAATCCGCGCCAGAAGATCGGTGACGTTCTGGCCGAACCTCTGCTGCTGAATACCAATATGTCAGCCGAGGAACGTCGCGCCAAGGCGATGCAGATGCTGTTGAAGGTCGGCCTTGGTCGCGAACACTTCAACCGCTATCCGCATATGTTCTCAGGTGGCCAGCGCCAGCGTATCGCTATCGCACGTGCGCTGATGCTCAACCCGAAGCTGCTTATTCTCGATGAGCCGGTTTCCGCGCTTGATCTGTCCGTGCAGGCGCAGGTTCTGAACCTGCTTTCTGATTTGCAGGAAGAGTTCGGTCTTACCTATGTCTTCATCAGTCATGACCTTTCGGTTGTGCGCTACATCGCCGATGAGGTGATGGTGATGTATTTCGGTGAGGTGGTTGAGTACGGTTCGCGGGACGATGTCTTCAACAACCCGCAGCATGACTATACGAAGAAGCTCTTTGCTGCGACGCCGCGCGCGGATGTCGATGCCATCAAAGCTCGCGTGGAAGCCCGCGCCGCTGCAAGACAGGCAGCGCATAGCTGACCTATATCCATACGCAGCATAGAATATAAAAAACCGCACATTCTCATGTGCGGTTTTTTATTTGCGTCATGAATGTTGCAACCCATGGGATTTCAAAGTATAGGAGAGATATTTTAATAGTTATAAATTTGGAATTGCCATGTATTTTTATTTTGTTGTTTCTTTTGTATCAGTAATATTATCCACTATTTTTTGGGTTGCGAATTCTGAATTCCTATTTTGTATTTAAGTCATGTATTTTTATTAAATATACATGATATAGGTAATTCATGCGTAATTTTCTAATCATTCTTTTCGTCGCGTTGCTCGTCCTGTTTGGCTTCTTGGCTCTTCTATTTGTTAGTGTTTCATAGGCGTGTTTATGTGCCACGCTGTTGATGCCAGGCGAGGGCGCGTACAATGTCATCCGCCGCAATCTTGCCGACGATTGCTCCGTTTTCGATGATCCCGACGTCGCCGCTGCTGTCCGCTACAGCATTCATCAGCTCGCGCACCAGAGTTTCGCGCCGGGCGGTTGCGGCAAAAGGACGTGGCGCTGCATTGCGATCGAAGGGCACCATGATGTCGCCTGCCCGAAGCACGCCGAGCGGGTTCATATGGGCGACGAAGTCGGCAACATAGTCGTCGGCGGGTTGCAGGAGAATCTCCTGTGGCGTGCCGCACTGAACGATACGACCGCCTTCCATGATGGCGATGCGATTGCCAATCTTCATGGCTTCATCGAGATCGTGGCTGACAAAGACGATGGTCTTTTTCAAACGTGACTGGAAGGCCAGCAATTCGTCCTGCAGGCGTGTGCGGATCAGCGGATCAAGGGCCGAGAACGGCTCGTCCATCAGCAGGATCGGCGCACCGGTTGCAAATGCGCGGGCAAGCCCGACGCGTTGCTGCATACCGCCGGAAAGTTCTCCGACCTTGCGTTTGGACCAATCCTGCAGGCCGACAAGTTCAAGCTGATCGCGCGCTTTGGCAAGGCGTTCTTCCTTGCCCATGCCGGAAATTTCCAAGCCGAAAGCGACATTTTCCTCAACCGTGCGCCATGGCAACAGGCCGAACTGCTGGAACACCATGGAGACAAGTTCGGTACGAAGATGGCGAAGGGTCCCGCGGTCAGCCTTGCCGACGTCGATTGCGCGCTCGCCTTCCCGCACGAGAACGCGCCCGCGCGAAATCGGATTAAGCCGGTTGATTGCCCGAAGAAGCGTGGATTTTCCCGAGCCTGACAATCCCATCAGAACGAGGATTTCGCCTTCCTCTATGTTGAGCGTGCAATTATGCACGCCCAGCACAAGATTGGTTTCAGCCTGAATCTGTGAACGGGTGGCCCCGCGATCTGCAAGAGCAAGTGCGTCATCGACATTGCTGCCGAAAATGATGCAGACGTCTTCGAGTGCGATGATGGTCATCCGCTTGCTCCTGATCTCAGTTTAAGCATGATCTTATCCGAAAACCGGTTTCCACTTTTCGGGATCATGCTATTTCTCGCGTCCGGCGCGGAAGATGCGGTCGAGCACGATGGCGACCACGACGATGACAAGACCGGCCTCGAAGCCGAGTGCGGTATTGACTGAATTCAAGGCCCGCACGACGGGTACGCCAAGGCCATCTGCACCGACAAGCGCTGCAATGACCACCATCGAAAGCGACAGCATGATTGTCTGGGTTAGACCGGCGAGAATTTGCGGCATGGCGTAAGGTAGTTCAATTTTCCACAAGAGTTGTGACCGCGACGCTCCGAACGCTTCACCAGCTTCGATCAGCGATGAGGGCGTGGACGATATACCGAGGTGGGTCAATCGTACCGGCGCAGGCAGAACGAAGATTGCCGTTGCAAGGAGGCCCGGCACCATGCCGATGCCGAAGAAAACAATCGCCGGGATCAGGTAAACGAATGTCGGCAGGGTCTGCATCAGATCGAGTACGGGGCGCATCGCAGCGTAAAGCGCCGGGCGATGAGCTGCCGCAATGCCGAGCGGTACGCCGATCGCCATGCAGAGAAAACAGGCCGACAGAACAAGAGTCAGGGTTTCGAGCGTTCGATCCCAATAGCCCTGATTGATGATGAAGAGGAAGCCGATCACGGTCAGCACGACCACCGAGATACGGCGCTGGATCAGCCACGCGATGATAGCGAAGATGGCGATCAGAAGCAGAGGGTGAGGGAGTTTGAGAAGGAAAAGCAGCCCGTCAATGAGGCTCTGCATGACGGCGGCCAAGGTATCGAAAAAGCCGCCCATATTGTCCGTCAGCCAGTCCACCACGGATTTGGCGGTCGGTCCGACAGGGATCTTGTAGTCCGTCAGCCAGTTCAACGATCAAGTCTCCTGCTGCGTGCTAGAGCATTTCCGGCAAAGGTGCGATGCGATTTGCGTAGGATAATGCGTAAAAACTAAGAGAAAGGGTGCGGGCATCCTTGAAACTGCCGGGCCGCGTTTGTCGCAGCCCGGCAAAATGTCGGGATTAAAGGCCGAGTGCCGCCTTGACGGCTGGCAGGCCTTCCTTGCCATCAACGGTCGTTACGCCGCCGAGCCACTGGTCGAGTGCGCCCGGATTGGCTTTCAGCCAGTCGGTTGCAGCCTTCGAAGGCTCTTCGCCATCGTCGAGAATCTTGCCCATGATGTCGTTTTCGATGTCGAGCTTGAATTCCAGATTGGTGAGGAACTTGCCGACATTCGGGCATTCCTGCGTATAGCCGGTGCGGACATTGGTTTCGACCTTGGCGCCGCCGAGATTGGGGCCGAAGAAATCGTCGCCACCGGTGAGGTATGCGATTTCGAAACGCTTGTTCATGGGATGCGGCTCCCATGCCAGGAACACAACCGGTTCCTTGCTCTTGATGCTGCGCGCAACCTGCGCCAGCATGCCCTGTTCGGACGATTCCGCCAGTTCGAACGACTTGAGGCCGAAGGCATCCTTGTTGATCATGTCGAGGATCAGACGATTGCCGTCATTGCCTGGCTCGATGCCGTAGATCTTGCCGCCGAGCTTATCCTTGAACGTGGCGATGTCCTTGAAGTCCTTGAGGCCTTCGTCATAGGCGTATTTTGGCACGGCGAGCGTATATTTCGCGCCGGTCAGATTGGTGCGCAGTGTCTCGACGGTCTTGTTGTCCAGATAAGGCTGGAGGTCGGCGGTCATGGACGGGTTCCAATAGCCGAGGAAGACGTCGATATCCTTTTTGCTCAGTGACGCATAGGTCACCGGCACGGAGAGAACCTTGATGTCGGTTTTGTAGCCGAGACCTTTCAGGATTTCTGTCGCCACCGCCGTTGTCGAGGTGATATCGGTCCAGCCGACATCCGAGAAGCGGACGGTCGAGCAGCTTGCGGGTTCGGCGGCGAAACCGGTTGCAGGTGCGCTTAGCATTGCCGTTCCCGTGGCAAGCCCACCCAAGGCAAGCGTAAGCATATAGGTCGATACGGACTTCATTGTTCTCTCCATTTACCGGGCCGTTTTGACGGATTGATTGTTTTTCCGGTTCCAGCTTTAGCAAACACCAAAGATTGCGCCATTCAAGTACCATAGCGGCGAAAATGTTCTCGATTGCGACGTTGGCCGCAGTTTCTGGCGGAAAACCGTTTCACACCAGACTTGAAACTGCCTTGAAGCTGTTTGTCGCTCATCATTTTCCGGAACCGACGGCCAAGGGGAAACGGGCAGGATTGCCACGCATTTGGCCGAAGCGGGTTGGCGCCATGTTACGGATCGGCCCTCGGGATTCAACCCTGTCAGCGGAAAATGACGGATAAAATCAGTTGGATGGGGCTTCGAGGTTGTCGAAAAGATGAGCACACTCTATTTGAGAGCTGGAAGCTTTTTGAGGCTTGGCTGCTTGCGAACGGGACTTGCGATGCATAGGTCCGTAGGCGACGCAGAAGCGGTGGAAAGCCCGGAGTTTCGGGCAAAAGGAAGGATTTTTTACAGTGTGGAATGCAGTAAAGGGCGTTTTTTCCTTCCTGGGCCGTTTCATCGCGGCACTCGCTCGCCTGATTGCCATTCCGCTCGGCGGATTGTGGCGGCTTTTCCTGCGGCTCGGAATTTTGTGGAAAGTTGCAGTTGCGGTCGTCGTGATCGGTCTTGGCGGCCTTTACGTTTATTTCATCTGGCAGACTCAGGTATGGACGAATTTCGATCCTGACTATCCGGCCAAGTACAGCTATCAGGATGCGACCACGCCCGGTGAAGAGGTAAAGGCCCAGGTCGCTCCGGCTGAAGCGCCGTCCACCGCAGCACCCGTGGAACAGCCTGCCGCCACACCCGAAACCAGTCAGACTGGCAATGAAGCATCTGCGAATCAGCCGGTTCAGGCCGCGCAATTGCCGTCCTCGGCGCGCAAATGTTCCCGTTCGGCCATCGCTGAAGTCGCCGCCGATCTTACCGACTTCAATGTCAACCAGAATGCATGGATTTCCTCCATGCTGCTCTACAAGCTCGGTCTTTTCGGTATGGACTGGGATCGCACGCCATTCCTCGACAACAAGGCGTCGTTCCAGCGCGGCATCAATGCAGCCGTACGCCGTACCGCGATTGAACTCGTCGACAATATCGGCCGTCTGCGCGGCACGTCGCAGATCGACGGCGATCTGCAAAAGGCACGCGGCAATCTGCAATTTGCCGAAGATTCCTGGTATTTCGGCCTGAGCCCGTTCGGTCCGAAGACGCCGACGCCGAGCTATTACCGTTCGGCGATCAAGGATCTGCGTGCCTTCAACGGACGACTTGAAAACTGTCAGGCGACCTTCGATGCCCGCGCCGACAATCTGATCCAGTTTGTCGACCGTATCGCAAGTGACCTCGGTTCAACTTCGGCCATCCTCAAGGACCGTGCCGAGAATTACCACGCTGGCTGGTTCGACACGCGGGCGGATGACCGTTTCTGGTTCGCCTATGGTCAGCTCTATGCTTATTACGGCCTGCTGCGTGCGGCGCATTCGGATTTCCGCGGTGTTCTGGCTGAAAAGCACCTCGACGGTGTGTGGGACGAGATGGAAAAGCAGATGCGTGCCGCGCTCGACATGCAGCCTTTCATCGTTTCAAACGGTAGCCCTGACGCCTGGTTCACGCCATCGCATCTGACCACGATGGGCTTCTACATTCTGCGTGTCCGTTCGAATCTGGTCGATGTGAAACAGGTTCTGGAGCGCTGACCGGCAATGGAACTGCCAGCTTCATTGCGACAGGCGGTGGATGCTGCGCTTGAGGGCGTGGCATTGGCCGATCTGAAGCGCGCATCTGAAATGCTTTCACGCCGTTACCGCGCCGAGACGCGGGATGGCCGCATGCATATTTCCGATGATCTTGCCGCGAAGGCCTATCTGGCGGCGCGCCTGCCTGCGACCTATGCGGCGGTTCGCGCCAGCATGGACAGTGCCGCCGAGGTCTGTACCGATTTTGCGCCGCAATCCATGCTCGATGTTGGGGCAGGGCCGGGAACCGCCCTTTGGGCGGCAAAACAGTGCTGGCCCACGCTTCAATCCGCAACCATGATCGAGGCAAGCCCTGCGATCAGAGCCGTGGGCAACGATCTTTCGCAAAATAGCGGACTGCCTGACCTCGACTGGCGGGCAGGGGATGTGGTTCGGGAGAAACTGGATTTTCCGCAAGCCGATCTCGTGACCATTGCCTATGTGCTTGACGAGCTTGCTCCTGAAAAGCGGCAGGCACTGATTGAGCGTCTGTGGGCGTCGGCCCGGCAGATGCTGGTGATCGTGGAACCCGGAACACCGGCAGGCTGGCAGCGTATTCTCGATGCACGCAGGGCGCTTGTTGCTGCAGGCGCAATCATTGCGGCACCCTGTCCGCACCAGCTCGATTGCCCGTTGGTCGAGCCCGACTGGTGCCATTTTTCGCGCCGCGTTGCGCGCTCGCGCATTCATCGTCTGACCAAGGAAGCCGAAGTGCCGTGGGAGGACGAGAAGTTTATCTATCTTGCTGCGGTGCGCGAGACGGTCGGTGATGTGGAAGCGCGGATCATCGCGCCGACGCGGGTTGGCGGCGGCAAAGTTTCGGTTAAACTCTGCAAGGATAACGGCAGTGCGGAAGAGCGTCTCCTGACCAAGCGCGACGGGGATCTGTTCCGTTGGGCGCGTCGCGCTGACTGGGGCGATGCCTTGATGAAAGAGTAAGCCGGAACCGAAACGATGAAGATCAGTCTGGTCCAGTTACGTCTGCTTGAAGCTGTCGCGGAGACCGGCAGCGTCGGTGCGGCGGCACGGCGCTTGCGGCTCACACAATCGGGAGCCAGTCAGGCGATTGCGACACTGGAAAAAATCCTCGGGATCGATGTGCTGGCGCGAAAGCGCGATGGGGCTGCCCTGACGGCGTTTGGACAATCGATCCTTGCCGATGCCAAGGCGGCTCTTGCCGCAATCGACCGGATAGAACTACAGGCACGATGCAGTGCATCCGGCGCGCCCGAACGATTGCGCGTCGCCGCAATTCCAAGCCAGCTTGAATATGTTCTGCCCGGTCTGCGGAAGTCGTTTCAGCGGCTTTATCCGGGCATTGATTTCAGCGCTTTTGAGGGCGGGCACGACGATGTCAGCCTGTGGGTGCGCGACGGTATTGCCGATCTCGGCATTACATCGCTGCCGACGCCCGAGCTTGAGGCACGGGAAGTTGGCCGGGAGGAACTTGTCGTGGTGGGACGACGTGACGACCCCTTCATGCGCAATGACACAATCGCAGCGGAGGACTTGCGGGATCGCCAGTTGATCGCCGCAGCAGGCTGCGAAATGATTATCGACAGGATCATTCATGGTGATGGCGAAATGCGCAGCGAGCAGGTACGTACCCGCGACGTCGCCACGGTGCTGGAAATGGTGCGGCATGGCATCGGCACGACGCTTCTGTCAGAAATCAGCCTGCCGGGCGCCGATCTGCATGGATTGCGGGCGCGCCGCCTCGATCCGCCGACGTTCCGCACCGTCTATATTGTTTTTCGGGCCGACAGCCCGGTCAGGCATCTGGTTGAACGGTTCTGCGATATAGCAGTGGATGCCAGAAGCCGGGCGGCATAAGAAACTCTAATATCTTATATCTTGCTTATCCGTGGCGCTCGCGCATGCCAGGGGTGCAATAGTCTGCGCTCTTTCCTCATCCTGTAGTGAGTAACCATGACGGCAATTACCGAAACCACCTCGACGAGCTCGACTTCCGACACCATACGCGGTCTGGCCTGGGGACTGTCCGGGGTTCTGGTATGGTCCGGTTCGTTTGTCCTGACCCGTTTCGGGTTCAAGACCGCATTGACGCCTTTCGACATCATTGCCCTGCGCTTTGGTGTGGCAGGGCTGGTGCTGTTGCCGGTGGTTCTGATGAAAGGGTTTGGCTTTCGCAAGCTTGGTCCGCTCGGCTTTGTGCTTCTGGTTTCCGGTGCGGGCGTTCCCTATGCGCTGCTGACCACCTGCGGCCTGCAATATGCTCCGGCGTCCCATGCGGCAGCGCTCATTCCGGGACTGATGACAGCAATGGTTGCCGTTCTGGGGATGGCGCTTCTCAAGGAACATCTTGCGCCGTCGCGCTGGTCGGGGGTCGTGCTGATCCTGATCGGCGCCATGCTGATCGCCGGTCTGTCGCAACTGGGCGGACCGGAAATGCTCGGACACCTTTTCTTTTTCATCGCGGCATTGGTGTGGGCGATCTATGTCATGGTGTTTCGCAGGAAGGGAATGGACGGGCTGCACGCGACCGCCATCGCGGCCGTCACCTCGGCAATCGTCTATCTGCCGATCTATATGATCTTCCTGCCCAAGGGACTTGGCGCGACATCCTGGGGCGATATTGCCTTGCAAGGTTTCTATCAGGGCGTACTTACTTCGGCCTTTGGCGTTTTTGCCTTTAATCGTGCCGTTGTGCTGCTGGGAACGGCGGCAGGGGCAGCGCTGTCGGCACTGATCCCTGTCATCACTCTGGTTCTGGCACTTGTCCTGCTGGGTGAAGTGCCGGGCTGGACCGACACGCTCGCCGCCTTCCTGATCAGCCTCGGTGTGCTGGCACTGAACAGGAAGGGAAAGAAGCCTGTCGCATCATGATGCCTGCAGAACGGCGCGAGGAGCAGGGCGGTTGATGATGAAGACCATGGCCGCGGCGGCAAAGCACATGGCACCAGCGAGGATCAGGGCAGGGGTGTAGCTGTCATAGTCCGTGCGGACGAAGCCGGCGAAGGCTGCTGCCGCTGCGGCACCGATCTGATGGCCGGTGAAGACCCAGCCGAAGACCAGCCCGGCTTTTTCCGGGCCAAAACGCTCGGCAGCGAGCTTGACGGTCGGCGGCACGGTCGCAACCCAGTCCAGCCCGTAAAAGACAGCAAACAATGCCAGTTCGTAGACGGTGAAGTCGGTAAAGGTCAGATAGATCAGCGACAGGCCGCGCAATGCATAGAACCAGAACAGGAGCCAGCGATTGTCAAAGCGGTCGGAGAGCCAGCCGGACATAATCGTGCCGATCAGGTCGAATGCGCCGATCACAGCAAGGATGCCCGCCGCGCCGACTGGCGCAATTCCGAAATCCCCGCAAAGCGTGATCCAGTGCGTCTGGATCAGGCCGTTGGTGGAAAAACCACAGACGAAGAAGGTCAGAAACAGGACCCAGAAAGTTGCGGTTGAAGACGCTTCGCGCAAGGTGACGAGCGGTGAGGCCAGCATGGCGCCGAAGCTTTTCCGGGGCTCGGGTGCCGGAAGTGGTGCAGTGCGGCCATAAGGCTTCAAGCCGATATCCGCCGGATGATCGCGCATCAAAGCGAGAACCAGTACAAGCGCGGCAACAAGGAAGCAGACAACGATGGTGAGCGATGTACGCCAGCCAATCGTCTGGCTGACGCTGGCAAGGATAGGCATGAAGACGAGCTGGCCGGTGGCGTTGCTGGCTGTCATCAGGCCGACGACGAGGCCGCGCCGCTTTTCGAACCAGCGCGCTGCGACGGTTGCGCCGAGCACAAGTGCCGTCATGCCGGTACCAAGGCCAATCACGACGCCCCAAAGCGCAACCATCTGCCATTCCTCGGTCATGAAAATGGAACCGACAAGCCCCAGTGAAATCATGACGAGAGCGGCTGCAACCACGCGGCGCAGGCCGAACTGGTTCATGAAGGCTGCCGCAAACGGCCCCATCAGGCCGAAAAGCACGAGGCGAAGCGCCATTGCGAAGGAGATATTCGCATTCGTCCAGCCGAATTCACGCTGGAGCGGTTCGATCAGAATGCCCGCCGACCCCATGGCGGCGGCTGTCGCCAGCATGGTCAGGAAGGTTATGGCGGCGACGACCCATCCGTAATGGATGTTTCTCTGGGCGAGAAAGCTGGCAAGGCGGGCAGAAATCATCTTTGGCGCTTTCGGGGTTCAAACTGGTTTCGAGCTGGCTATTGGCCAGCCATGCGTCTGATGGCGAAACCGTTCGCTCCATAGAGGGCGTGTGGCTTCAGGTCATTGTTTTCAGTCAAAGGGCGTTCGGTGCCCGATCAATCGAGACTGCGAAGAAGGCTTTGCAATTGCTCAACGCCGTCCTCTCCCAGTCTGGCTTCAATCTCCTCCTGCGCCTGATCCCACAACGGGGCGCCGCGCTCCACGAGATCGCGACCGTCAGCCGTCAGTGTAACGCTGGTCTCGCGATGGTCGTCGCTGGCCGCCGGCTCAATCAGGCCCATGCGCTGCAGAACCTTTACATTGCGGCCCATGGTCGAACGATCCAGTTCGGACAGATGTGCAAGTTCCGTCAGCGAGATGGAACCCGCACGACGGACTTTTCGCAGCGTGCTGAACTGTGCAACGTTAATCCCAAGCGGGGCCAGAGCGTTGTCATAAACACTCGAAGTCTTGCGGGCTGCCTGACGCAGAAGGATACAGAAACACGGATGTGGCATATTGCGGGTATATACCCGTAAATAGCCGATAGCAAGATCGAAGTGAAAAACAGGGAGTTCGTTGCTGCCATTCTGCTGACAGCAACGATGCCTTCAGGAAGGGCTTGTCGCTGGTTCAGACAGCGATATAGGCGGTTTCCTTCACTTCCTCCATCACGGCGTAAGTGTGCGATTCCCGCACGCCGGGCAGAGAAAGAAGCGCCTCCGAAAGGAAGCGCCGATAGTGATCCATGTCGGATACACGGGCTTTGACGAGATAATCGAAGCCGCCCGCAACCATGTGGCATTCCAGAATGTCGGGATTGCTGCGGGTGAAGGTCGAGAAGGTTTCAAAGACTTCCGGCGTGGTGCGATCAAGCTTGATCTCGATAAAGACCAGCATGGCCCGGTCGAGCATCTTGGGTGAAAGCCGCGCCGAATAGCCGAGAATATACCCTTCACGGGTCAGTCGTTTGACGCGTTCGGCAGTTGCCGTTTGCGAGAGATTTATGCGATCGGCCAGTTCGGTATTGGTCAGGCGTCCATTCTCCTGAAGGGCGCGCAAAATACTCCTGTCCATCGCATCGAGATTCTTCATCAGTTGTCCCCAATGGCCGTTTATATGTGACGGCTCTGTTCTTGATTTTTGCATATGTGTTTGAGTTGCCACGGAAATCAATCCGAAATCGGCCCCCGACGCAAGACGAAACTTGTTGGGTGGTCCTACAAATTTTCGAACAGTTTCGATGAATGCAGCTTAAACATAAGCATAAATGCAAATAACAATCACAGATTGCAAACTATATACAACCTGTGGTAATAATAGTGCGCATACTGAAAGTTATATTGCACCTGTAAATTTTGGCATGGGGTAAGGGGTGCCCGGATCTGGAGGAATCGTCCCATTCCTTCCGTTTCGTTTATCCTGGTTCTGAGGAAATCCGGACAGCCCCAAACTGTCCGGATTTTCTTTTGTGAAACTTATGGAATGTCCTTCTGATGACGGCCTGCAATGCACATTTCGACGGTTGAATTTTCCGGTTGCAAGCGGACATATTGAACGCTAACAGTACGTCCATGAACATTTCGCGCAATATCGTCATCAACGGTTGGTGGTGGGCCCGCTAAAAGCGGCCACGCAGGCGTTTGTGCATTTGCGTTTAGGAAACAGGCCGCTGGGATTATCCGGGCGGCCTTTTTGTTTGGCTGTTTGAATAAGACCTGCGGGGGAAACCGGGTTCTGGAAGTATTCGGAAACAAGTTAGATTTGGGATAGCCGATCATGAATGCGAAGATTGCGGATAGCGAGATATTCCAGCACGAAACGGCAGGCGGCATCGTCGTCGAACGCGTGCGCCACCTCACTGCCTATAAGGGTGCGATCGAGACCTATATCGATGCGCTGAACGAACGGCGTGGTGCGGTGTTTTCGTCAAATTACGAATATCCGGGCCGCTATACGCGATGGGACACGGCTATCGTCGATCCTCCGGTGGCCATCACCTCGCGCGCCCGCACGATGCGCATCGAAGCACTGAATGCCCGTGGCGTCATTCTTCTGCGGCCTATCCTGGACACGGTAAAGGCTCTTGCCGAAGTAACGGTCGACAAGGCCGAAGAAAACCGCATCGAGCTGACCATTGCCGAACCGAGCGGAACCTTTACCGAGGAAGAGCGCTCGCGCATGCCTTCGGTTTTCACGGTTCTGCGGGCGATTGTCGGCCTCTTCTTCTCCGAGGAAGACGCCAATCTCGGTCTTTATGGTGCCTTCGGCTACGATCTGGCGTTCCAGTTCGACCCGGTTCAGTACAAGCTGAAGCGTCCCGACGATCAGCGCGATCTGGTGCTGTTCATTCCCGATGAAATCTTCGTGGCTGACCACTATGCGGCACGTGCCTGGGTGGATCGTTATGAATTCACCTGCGGCGGGTCTTCCACGCATGGTCTTGCACGGGCGACGCCCGCACAGGCGTTCAAGCCATCGGAGGCCAAGCTTGAGCGGGGCGATCACAATCCGGGCGAATATGCCAAGCTCGTCGAGCGCGCCAAAGAAAGCTTCAAGCGTGGCGACCTCTTTGAAGTGGTTCCGGGCCAGACTTTCTATGAACGCTGCCATACTGCGCCTTCGGAGATTTTCCGTCGGTTGAAGACAATCAATCCGTCGCCCTATTCGTTCTTCATCAATCTGGGTGACAACGAATATCTGGTCGGCGCATCGCCGGAAATGTTCGTGCGGGTCAATGGGCGGCGTATCGAAACCTGCCCCATCTCCGGCACGATCAAGCGCGGCGAAGATGCGATTTCGGATTCGGAACAGATTCTGAAACTGCTGAACTCCAAGAAGGATGAATCCGAGCTGACCATGTGCTCGGACGTGGACCGCAACGACAAGAGCCGTGTCTGCGAGCCGGGTTCGGTGCGGGTCATCGGTCGCCGCCAGATCGAGATGTATTCGCGTCTGATCCACACGGTCGATCACATTGAAGGACGCCTTCGTGACGGCATGGATGCTTTCGACGGTTTCCTCAGCCATGCATGGGCTGTGACAGTAACCGGCGCGCCGAAGCTGTGGGCGATGCGTTTTCTCGAAGAAAACGAACGCAGCCCGCGCGCATGGTATGGTGGCGCCATCGGCATGATGCATTTCAATGGTGACATGAATACCGGCCTGACGCTGCGCACCATCCGCGTGAAGGATGGTGTGGCTGAAATCCGTGCCGGTGCAACGCTTCTGTTCGATTCCAATCCGGAAGAAGAAGAAGCCGAAACCGAATTGAAGGCATCGGCAATGATCGCGGCTGTGCGCGAAGCACAGAAGAGCAATCATATCGCCGAAGAGCGCGTGGCGGCGAAGGTGGGCGAGGGGATTTCGATCCTGCTCGTTGATCACGAGGATTCCTTCGTGCATACGCTCGCCAATTATTTCCGCCAGACCGGCGCCACGGTCTCGACGGTGCGCTCGCCCGTTGCCGATGACGTGTTCGACAGGGTCAAGCCGGACCTCGTGGTTCTGTCACCCGGACCGGGCACGCCGCAGGATTTCGATTGCAAGGCGACCATCGACAAGGCGCGCAAGCGGGAGTTGCCGATCTTCGGTGTCTGTCTCGGATTGCAGGCACTGGCCGAAGCCTATGGCGGCACGCTGCGCCAGTTGCGCATTCCGATGCACGGCAAGCCGTCGCGCATTCGCGTGTCGAAGCCGGAGCGGATATTCTCGGGCCTGCCAAAGGAAGTGACGGTCGGGCGTTATCATTCGATCTTCGCCGATCCGGAACGTTTGCCGGACGATTTTCTGGTGACAGCGGAAACCGAAGACGGTGTCATCATGGCTTTCGAGCATAAGAAGGAGCCGGTTGCCGCCGTTCAGTTCCACCCGGAATCCATCATGACGCTCGGCCACAATGCCGGAATGCGCATGATCGAGAATGTGGTGACGCATCTGGCGGGCAAGAACAAGGCGCGTCGTAACAACTACTGATCGAACACCTTTCGTTCCGATTTTGAGCCAGCCGCAGCCATTGCTGCGGCTGGCTTTTTTGTGCTTTTTCGCTGCCTGCCCATTGCCTGCTTTGGCAACTCATTTGCAACTGTAATGCCTTGCATTTGCAGGAGAAAATTAAATGCGAGAACTGAAAAAACAGGGGTACGAAGTTTCGCTTTTCTGGGGTATAGAACGGCGGTGAATTGTTGCTGCATATGCCAGATGCGTTTTGGATGCGTCTTGCGCGCCAAAACAAACATTAGAGCGCCGATCTGATTCAGTCAGGTCGAACTGCGCTCTAGTAAATGAGTGAAGGGCTGTGCGTAGGCCCGTCCCGGTTTCGGGACAAGATCAAAAATATTCAAAGGTTCATCATGGACGCGAGTGCAAAGGTTCGGCGGCTTGCCGCTTGGTCTATTCCGATTGCTTTCGGTGTGATGGGTTTGAAATATCTAGCCTATGCGCTGACCGGCTCCGTGGCCCTTTATTCGGACGCGCTGGAATCCATCGTCAATGTGATCGCGGCAGTTGGCGCATGGTGGGCCATTCGGGTCAGCTATTTGCCTGCCGACGATAACCACCCCTTCGGACATCACAAGGCGGAATATATTTCTGCCGTCGTGGAGGGCGTTCTGATCACGGTGGCCGCACTTTTGATCTTCCGCGAGGCCTGGTTTGCGCTTCAAACGCCGCGAATGCTCGATGAACCCTGGCTTGGTCTCGGTATCAACACGGCAGCCGCCGTCGTGAACGGCGTATGGGCGACATTGTTGATTCGCACCGGTCGCAAGTCCCGCTCGCCTGCGCTGGAAGCCGACGGAAAACACATCATGACCGATGTGTTCACCTCTGTAGGTGTTCTGGTTGGTCTTGTCGGTGCTGTCGTGACCGGCTGGGCCATACTCGATCCGCTGCTCGCCATTCTGGTGGCAATCAACATTCTCTGGCAGGGCTGGCATGTCATCAATTCCTCGGTGCAGGGATTGATGGATATTGGTGTCGAGCCGACCGAGGAAATGCGCATTCGCGATGTCATTTCGGCCAATGCGGGCGGCGCCATCGAGGTTCATGATCTGAAGACCCGTATTGCGGGCCGTGTCACCTTCATCGAGTTTCACCTGGTCGTTGCGGCGGATATGAGCGTCGGTGATGCCCATGTGATTTGCGACCGTATCGAAGAGGCTGTGAAGAAGCAGATCGATAGCGCGCGGGTGGTGATCCATGTCGAGCCGGAAGACGAGGCAAAGCTGCCGCCGGGAACCAGCGCGGTGCCGTTCGCCTGAATGAAATACTGTCTTGCACAGTACAAATCTCGCGTGTAAAAGCTTTTCTCATGACGATCAAAAGCGCAACATCCCTGGAACATTCCGCAGCCGCCTTCGGCGCGCGCGTTGATGTTTGCGTTCTAAACTCGCTTCTTACCCTCGGCCTTAGCGGCGATCGCCGGGCTCGCTGAAAGGAGCGTCCGGCGGTCGATCTCCGGTCGCAGGCCTGTGCTC
>JACDJC010000821.1_pt1 | contig 32025 bp, 32 predicted proteins | sample 7454191 | NCBI WGS metagenome assembly JACDJC01 (sample SAMN14253291, study PRJNA609438) | sludge metagenome | isolation source: sludge after 25d culture with pyrite and EDTA | collected 2018-12-20
ATCGTCGCCAAGATCGCGCGCATTCCGCCGGCTTCGGTGTCATCGGACGACCGTGGCCGCCTGCAGACGCTCGACCGGGATCTGAAGGCGACCGTATTCGGCCAGGATCCGGCGATCGACGCACTGGCGGCCGCGATCAAGATGGCGCGTTCGGGCCTGGGCAAGCCCGACAAGCCGATCGGCGCCTTCCTGTTTTCCGGCCCGACGGGGGTCGGCAAGACCGAGGTGGCGCGCCAGCTCGCGTTCATTCTCGGCATCGAGCTGATCCGCTTCGACATGTCCGAATACATGGAGCGCCATGCCGTCTCGCGCCTGATCGGCGCGCCGCCGGGCTACGTCGGTTTCGACCAGGGCGGCCTGCTGACCGAGGCAGTGACGAAGAAGCCGCATGCGGTGCTGCTGCTCGACGAGATCGAGAAGGCGCACCCGGACATCTTCAACATCCTGCTGCAGGTCATGGATCATGGTGCGCTCACCGACAACAACGGTCGCAAGGCCGATTTCCGCAACGTCATCCTGATCATGACGACGAACGCGGGCGCGACCGAGCTGCAGAAGCGGGCAATCGGTTTTTCCGACACGCGCAAGACGGCGGACGAGATGAACGAGATCCGGCGCATGTTCACGCCCGAGTTCCGCAACCGGCTCGATGCGATCATCAGCTTCGGTGCGCTCGACGAGCAGATCATCCTGCGCGTCGTCGACAAGTTCCTGATGCAGCTCGAAGAGCAGCTGCACGAGAAGAAGGTCGAGGCGATCTTCACCGATGCGCTGCGCGCGATGCTGGCGAAGAAGGGCTTCGATCCGGCGATGGGTGCACGACCGATGCAGCGCCTGATCCAGGACACGATCCGCAAGGCGCTGGCCGACGAGCTCCTGTTCGGCAAGCTGGTCGCCGGCGGACGGGTCACGGTCGACGTCGACGAAGCGGACGACGTGACGCTGTCGTTCGCCGAGGGCGCACCGCCCGATCCGGGCAGCGAGGGCGAGGAATTCGTCGACGTCCTGCCGGCCTGAGCCTGACCATACACGCAGCCGCCGGCCCCGGCCGGTGGCTGCCTTCGCTCCCCCTCCCGCGCTGATCCCGCCGTTTGCGCCGGCAAGCCCTTGTCACTCCTGCGCATAATGGGCGATCATGGCCGCGCGCATGGAGACGATCGGCCTGCGCCTGCGAAAGAGGGAAAAGAGGGAGGGGGCTTGGACGTCCGGCGTACACCGTCGAACAGCGTGGAAGGAAGGCAGCGTGTCCTGCGGTCGCCAGACCGGTTGCGGGGCGTCGGAAGCTGCCGATGAGGCTGATTCGCCGTCTGCTGGAAGTGTTGCGCAGTTCGCCGCATCCTGGTACCCGGGTCGGACGCCTGCTCGGCATGGGTGCCGGCCTGACGGTGCTGGCCGCGCTGGCCATTTACGGCGTCATCCTCTATCCGCTGCTCGAAGTCACGAATTCGACGGAATTCTGCGCCTCCTGCCATTCGATGCAGGCGACGGTCTATCGCGAGTACAAGACGTCGGCGCATTACGCCAATGCCTCGGGCGTGCGTGCCGGCTGCCCGGACTGCCACGTGCCGAAGCCGCTGGGCCAGAAGCTGGTTGCCAAGGTGCTGGCGGCCAAGGACGTCTGGCACGAGATGCTCGGCACGATCGACACACCGGAGAAATTCGAAGCGCATCGCTGGCGGATGGCCAATGTCGTCTGGTCGAAGTTCGAGCGCAGCGACTCGGCGACCTGCCGCTCGTGTCATGCCTGGGAATCGATGGATCTGGACGAGCAGGACCGCATGGCCCGCTCGAAACACCGTTCGGCGCAGGAGGAAGGGCGCACCTGCATCGAGTGTCACAAGGGGCTGGTGCACCGGCTGCCACGGCCGCCGCAGCCGGCCAGCGCCGGGGCCGTACCGGACGCGGTTCCCGTTTCGCACGACGCGGGGCGCGCGGCCGGAGGTGCGCGATCTGGCCGGAGGGATTCGTGACGCCGGCCGGCAATGCAGCGGTGCCGGCCCTGGCGGCCAACCGCACGGCCAGGGACAGGACCGGCGCGCGCCGGAACGGAAATGGATTGTTCATCCGATATGGTTATGCCGCAGACCCGGGACGCTTCGGGCCGGGCATCCATGCAGGGATCATTCGCTGTTTGCAGCGAGCTTGAGGGGAGTGAAAGCCATGAAAAAGAAGGGAGTGGGGGCCGCGCTGGTTCTGGCGGGGCTGATCTGGGCCGGCGGCGCATCGGCGCAGCCGGCACCGGTGTCGGTGCTGGCCGGCAACTGCGTCGGTTGTCACGGCATCGACGGAGTCAGCCGGGGTCCGGCATCACCGACGATTGCCGGCCTGTCGAAGCCTTATTTCGTCAGCGCCATGCTGGCGTACAAATACGGCAACGATCGCGCGAAGATCGAGGCGGCGGCACGCACGCTCAAGATCGATCCCGATGATCTGTCGGCGTTCGAGCGTCCGGCGACCGTCATGGACCGGATGGCCACCGGCTACAGCGACGAGGAAATCGGCATCCTGGCCGATTATTTTGCCGGCAAGACCTGGGTGCCGGCCCTGCAGGCATATGACGCCAGGCTGGCCGCACGCGGCCAGCAGGTGCACGACGACGCCTGCGAGAAGTGCCACGAGAACGGCGGGCGCAAGGGCGATGAAGGCGAGGGCGTGCTCGCAGGGCAGTGGATGCCGTATCTGAACTATACGTTTGCCGATTACAACGAAGGGCATCGCGGCATGCCGAAGAAAATGCGTGCGCGGATGAAGGAACTCGATGCTGCCGATTTCGAGGCCTTGCTGCATTTCTACGCCAGCCAGAAATGAGGGAGGACGAAATCATGACGAACATCACACGCAGGGACTTCGTTCTCGGTACCGGAGCGGCCGGCCTGACGCTGGCGGCACCGGGGTTTGCAATCGCACAGGGCCGGAAGAAAGTCGTCATCGTCGGTGGCGGCATCGGCGGGTGCACGGTGGCCGGTTATCTGCGCCTGGGTGATCCGTCGATCGACGTAACCCTGATCGAACCGAATCGCGATTACCACACCTGTTTCATGAGCAACGAGGTGATCGCCGGGGATCGCAAGATCGAGACGATCACCTTCGGCTACGACGGGCTGAAGAAACGGGGCGTCAACGTCGTCCACGATACGGTGACCGGGATCGACACCGGGGCACGCACCGTGAAGACGGCCGGAGGCAGCAGCTTCGGCTATGACCGGCTGGTCGTGGCGCCCGGCATCGACTTCAAGTGGGGCGCCATCGAGGGCCACGAGGCAGCCACTGCCGAGACGATTCCGCACGCCTGGAAAGCCGGCCCGCAGACGCTGCTGCTGCGTCGCCAGCTCGAAGCGATGCCCGATGGCGGCACGGTCATGATCTGTCCGCCGTCGGGTCCGTTCCGCTGTCCGCCCGGACCGTACGAGCGCGCCAGCCTGATCGCCGGCTATCTGAAGCGCTTCAAGCCGAAATCGAAGCTGCTGATCGTCGATGCGGCCACTGCCTTCTCGAAGCAGGGCCTGTTCATCGAGGGCTGGAAGGCGCTGTATGGCTACGGCACGCCGAACAGTCTGATCGAGTGGATCAGCGGCGAGCAGACCGACGGCGGCATCGCCCGGCTGGATGCCGCGACGCGCACGGTCACGACGAAGTTCGGCGACAAGCACAAGGCCGACGTGCTCAACCTGATTCCGGCCCAGCGGGCGGGTTCGATCGCCGCCAAAGCCGGCCTGACCGGCGATGGCGACTGGTGTCCGGTCGATCTGGTCACGTTCGAGTCGAAGATCCACAAGGGCGTGCACGTGCTGGGCGACGCGTCGGTCGCCGCGACGATGCCGAAATCGGGCTATTCGGCCAACTCGCAGGCGAAGGTGACCGCTGCGGCCATCGTCGCCCTGCTCAAGGGACAGGCGCCGGGCACACCGTCGTACGTCAATACCTGCTACAGCATCGTCGGCAAGGACTACGGCATCTCGGTGGCCAACGTCTACCAGCTCGGCGCCGACGACAAGGGCGCACAGGTGATCAAGGCGGTCTCGGGCGGCGTCAGCCCGCTGAAGGCCTCGGCCGAATTCCGCCGCCGCGAGCAGGCCTACGCCTACAGCTGGTTCGAGAACATCACGCACGACGTGTTCGGCTGACTGCTCTTCAAACCCGGCAGGAACGGGGCCTTCGGGCCTCGTTTTTTTTTCCGTCTGCCGCCAGGGCACGGTGACACGCCGGCGGGCAGAGCCGGCGACGACAGCGATGGCATCGGAGTGTGCACATGTGCCGCGGAGTGCGCGCGTGAATGCCGGCAGAGGACTCGCACGAATGACGTATATTCGCGGCATGTCCGGGCGAAACGCTTCCATTCTGCTTGCCGCCGCACTGGTCGCACTCGGTGCGGTCGGTATCGCACTCGTTCTGCAGCACGGCTTCGGCATGGAGCCGTGCGCCTGGTGCACGTTCCAGCGGCTGCTGTATCTGGTGTTCGCAGCCCTGGCGGTGCTCGCCTGGCTGAGTGCGCGGCAGCGCATCGTCACATCCGTGTTCGCCGGTCTGGCACTTGCGACGGCGCTGGCCGGCCTGTGGGCAGCACTGCATCAGCAGTTCGTCGCCGCGAAGAGCCTGTCGTGCAGCTTCACCTTCGCCGATCGCGCCCTGATGAATCTGCGGCTCGACGAGACGTTGCCGTGGCTGTTTGCCGCGACGGCTTCCTGTGGCGAGGCCAACGTGCCGTTGCTGGGCATTCCGTTCGCCTGGTGGAGCGCGACGCTGTTCGGCCTGCTGGCGCTGGCGGCGGCGCGTGCCGTCTGGCGTGCGTGTGCGGCCGGAGAGAAAGCCTGAAGCGGGTGGTCCGCTACCAGACCCCCATGGCCACGCCGGCCGCCAGCATCGTCCCCAGTTCCTGCGCGCGCGCCAGAGAAGCCGCGTCGATCCGCTTGCGGGCAAGGATGGCTTCCGGTGTTTGCGCGTGGGTGATCACGATCAGGGGTTCGGTCACTGCCTTCAGGCGCCAGCCGGTGGCGATGCGGGCGATCTGGCGCGCCGATCCCTCACCGTCCGAGCCGGCACACACGATCGTGGCGTAGGGACGTCCTTCGATGCGTCCGAGCACCGCGTAATAGCAGCGGTCGAAGAAGTCCTTCATCATCCCGGCCATCGTGCCGAGATTCTCCGGCGTCGCAAACAGCACGGCATCCGCTGCGAGCAGATCGTCCGCCCGCGCCTGATCGGCGCGCCGCCTGTGCAGCACGACCGATGCCTCCTGCGCCGCGCCCTCGGCAAAGGCGTCGACCAGCTGGCGCGTGCCGTCGGTCATCGTCCACCACACCGCCAGCAGCTGGCGCTCTCCGTCGTGCTTGCTCATGGATCCCTGCTGTCCGTGTCGTTCAGGAAAGCCTGTCGGTCCGGGCCCCTCGATGGACCAGTGCACGCCGGATCGCCGGATCGGGTCCGTCGTGCAGGCATGCGCGTCGTTTCGGGCGGTCGTCGATCGGGCGGTTTCGGTCGGTGTGCGGATGGAGGTAAGGTGAAGCGTCTTCGGGATCGCACGGGTCCCGAACACGTTTTTCTGCAAACGGGAGGTTTCGCATGCAGATCGGCATGGTCGGATTGGGGCGCATGGGTGCCGGCCTGGCACAGCGCCTGGTGCAACAGGGGCACGCCGTGACAGGGTACGACCCGCAGGAGAGTGCGCGCAAGCGCGCCGAAAACGCTGGCCTCGTCAGTGTGGATTCGCTGCCGGCGCTGATCGCTGCGTTGAAGGTGCCACGCACTGTCTGGCTGATGGTGCCGGCAGGCGAGCCCGTCGACCAGACGCTGGACACGCTGTTGCCGCTCATGGTCGCCGGCGACGTCGTCATCGACGGCGGCAACTCCCACTACAAGGACACGCTGCGCCGGGCCGGGCGGGCGCGGCAGGCCGGCATCGGGTACGTCGATTGCGGCACCAGTGGCGGTGTCTGGGGCCTGGAGGAAGGCTACAGCATGATGATCGGCGGGGATGCCGCCGTCATCGACCGGCTGCGACCGCTCTTCGAAGCGTTGGCGCCCGCGGCCGGGAAGGGCTGGGGACGCGTCGGACCGGTCGGCTCGGGGCATTTCACCAAGATGGTGCACAACGGCATCGAGTACGGGCTGATGCAGGCGTATGCCGAGGGGTTTTCGATCCTGCGGCACAAGCACGAGTTTGGTCTCGATCTGCCTGCCGTGGCCGGGATCTGGCGTCATGGCAGCGTGGTGCGATCCTGGCTGCTGGATCTCACCGCGGCGGCACTTGAAAGGGATCCGCAGCTCGACGAGCTGGAAGCGTGGGTGGACGACTCCGGGGAGGGCCGCTGGACCGTGGCCGAAGCGATCGATCTGGACGTGCCGGCACCGGTGATCACGCAGGCGCTGATCGAGCGTCTGCGTTCGCGCGATCGCGATTCGTTTTCGGATCGCCTGCTGGCTGCCCTGCGCAACCAGTTCGGCGGCCATGCCGTGAAGAAAAAATGACGGTTCCGGCCACGCGCTGGCATGCCGTGTCCGATGCCGCGGAACTGGCGCAGCGGGCCTGTGCCCGCATACTGGAAGCCGCCCGGGCCGCGGTGGCGGCGCGTGGAGTCTTTTCGATCGTGCTGGCCGGAGGCGGCACGCCGCGCGCAACCTACGCGTTGCTGCGAACGGCACGCGCCGACTGGGTGCGCTGGCAGGTCTGGTTCGGCGATGAACGGTGCCTGCCGGCGGACAGTCCGGAGCGCAACAGTTGCATGGCGCGCACGACGTGGCTGGATCATGTGCCTGTTCCGCGCCAGGCCGTGCACGTCATCGATGCCGAATTGGGTGCCGCGGCTGCCGCCGCCGCTTATGCGCGGACGCTGCACGGTGCGGACCATTTCGACTGCGTGCTGCTGGGACTGGGCGAAGACGGGCACACGGCCAGTCTGTTTCCCGGTCGTGACTGGGGCGTCGGCGTGCACGCGCCGGACGTGCTCGCCGTGCACGATGCGCCGAAACCTCCTTCGGAGCGCGTGTCGCTCAGTGCCGCGCGCCTGGCGCGGGCGCGGGCGGTCTGGTTCCTGGTGGCGGGCCCGTCCAAGCAGGCGGCAGTCACTGCCTGGCGATCGGGTGCGATCATCCCGGCGGCGGCCATCCGGCCCGCGGCCGGAGTCGACGTGCTGATCGAACAGCGTCTGCTGTCGTCCGCACACACCACCTGATTCCGGACCCGGCGGGTGCGCGTCGAACGGCACGCGCCTGCAGCCTGCGTCGTTCGACGCTGCGGGCGAGAACGGGCGCAGCGTTCGGGGTCGGAAATGCTCGTGCTGCAGGCCTCAGCGCTTGCGGCTGATTTCGGCCATGAGCTGCTGCCACGACTGGACGAAGGCAGCCGCGCCCTCGCGCTGCAGCTTTCCGGCGAGCGCCGCGACGTCGATGCCGGCTTGTTCGAATTCGGCCAGTACGCGGGCGCTGTCGCCGCCATCGTCCGTCAGATGCTGCTGCACCCGGCCGTGGTCGGCGAACGCCTCGAGCGTCTTGTCCGGGATCGTGTTGATGCTGTCCGGCGCCGCCAGCGCTTCGACGTACAGCACGTCGGAGGCGTTCGGATCCTTTGTGCCGGTACTGGCCCAGAGCAGGCGTTGCAGCGGTGCGCCGGCCTTCAGGAGCTTCTGGTAGCGGTCGCTGGCCACCAGCCGGCGCCAGGCGGCCCAGGTCTGTCCGGCCACGGCAATGCCCAGGCGGTTGTGCAGCGCCGCGGGCACCTGGTCGTGCACCGCCGCATCCCAGCGGCTCACGAACAGCGAGGCTGTCGAATGCACGACGGGATCCAGATCGTTCCGCAGCCGCCGCTCGATGCCCCGCATCCAGGCATTGGCCACGGCCTCGTACTGGCCGGCGGAGAAAAGCAGGGTGACGTTGACCGGCACACCGGCAAAAATCGATTCCTCGATGGCTTTCACACCGGCCGCCGTGCCGGGAATCTTGACGAAAAGATTGTCCCGGGCGGCCTGCCGATGGATCTGCCGGGCCGCCTCCACGGTGCCCGATACGTCGTCGGCCAGCAGCGGCGAGACTTCCATCGATACCCAGCCGTCCATCCTCCCGCTGGCCTCGTGCGCCGGCCGGAACAGATCCGCTGCCCGGGTCAGATCGGCGAGCGCGAGCCGGATGAAAAGCGCTTCGGTATCCATGTCCGCACCGGCCGCGGCGATCTCGGCATCGTAGGCGGCTCCGCCAGCCAGTGCCTTCTGGAAGATGGTCGGGTTCGACGTGAGGCCGGTCACCGAGAACTCGTCGATGTAGCGCTTCAGTGTGCCGTCATCGAGCATCTCGCGGGTGATGTTGTCCAGCCAGAGACTCTGGCCGAGCGCATGAAGTTTCTGTGTCGGTTTCATGGGGTGAATTCTCGTGAGGTGCGGGCAGGTAACGGGATATCCGATGGGGTATCCGATGGGGCGGCATGCGATGGGGCATATGAGGGCGGGTGCTCCGGCGATGCGCCGACGTGCGGGTCGTGCCAGCCGCCGCCGGCGATGAGGCGCTCGGCGCTGTCGGGCCCCCAGGTGCCGGGTGCATACGGCTCGACCGGACGGCGATCGTGCAGCACCGGCTGCACCACGTCCCACGCCGCTTCGACGCAGTCGTCGCGCGTGAAGAGCGATGCGTCGCCGCGCAGCGCATCGCCCAGCAGACGCTCGTAGGGCAGCATGTCATCGCTGCTGTCCTCGCGTGCGACCAGCTCGATGTTGTTGCCGACCATGGCCTCGCCCGGCGTCTTCACCCGGGCGCCCTGCGCAATGACCATGTCGGGGCTCAGGCGAAAGCGTACCGAGTTTGTCGCGTGTGCCGCATCCTCCGGGAACAGGTTCTGCGGCGGGCGCAGCAGGTCGACCCGGATTTCGGTGCAGGTCACCGGCAGATTCTTGCCGGCGCGGATGTAGAACGGCACGCCGGCCCAGCGCCAGGTGTCGATGGCCAGCCGGATCGCGACGAACGTCTCGGTGTCGGAATCCGCTGCGACGCCGCTTTCGCGGCGGTATCCGTCGAACTGGCCGCGCACGATCGCGTCCGTCGACAGCGGCCGGATCGCACGGAACAGCCGCAGTTTCTCGTCGCACAGTGCCTGCGTGCTTTCGTTGATGGGTGCATCCATGGCCAGCAAGGCAAGCACCTGCAGCAGATGGTTCTGCACGACGTCGCGAATCGTGCCGACCTCGTCGTAGAACGCTCCACGCCCCTGCACGCCGAACGACTCGGCCATGGTGATCTGGACCCCGGCGACATGGTCGCGGTTCCAGATCGGCTCCAGGAATGAATTGGCAAAACGGTAATAGAGCAGGTTCTGTACCGGCTCCTTGCCCAGATAGTGATCGATGCGGAAGATCGACGATTCGTCGAAGCCGTCGTGCAGCGTGGCATTCAGCGCCCGCGCGGATGGCACATCGCGGCCGAACGGCTTTTCCACCACCACGCGTGCGCCCCGGGTGCAGCCTGCCGTGCGCAGACCATCGATCACCGAGGCAAAGCGGCTGGGCGGGACCGCCAGATAGTGCAGCGGGTGTCTGGCCGGGCCCAGCGCTTCGGCCAGCCGGCGAAACGCCGCCGGGTCGGTGTAGTCGCCGCGGACGTACTGCAGCTTTCCCGCGAGCTGGTCGAAGGCGTCCGGGTCGAGCTTTCCGTGCGTGCGGATCGCTTCCCTGGCGTGCTCGCGCAGGCGTGCGTCGTTCCAGTCCGAACGGGCGAAGCCGATGACCGGCAGATCGAGCCGCCCGTCACGCGCCAGGGCCTGCAGCGCCGGAAACAGTTTCTTCCGTGCCAGGTCGCCGCTGGCGCCGAAAAGTACCAAGGCATCCGATTGCAAGGTTCCGTCCTGTTGCCGAGCGCTACGAGGATCATGGTGCGCCGTATCCATTTTCCGGGTCATGCACGGCCCCGGGAAATGGCTTCCGCCCGGATGGCTTTCTCCGTCCGGACGCCTAGCTGCGGCCCGTGCTGCCGAAGCCGCCGTCGCCGCGTCCCGTATCGTCGAACGAGTCGACCGGATTCCATTGCACCTGCACGACCGGAACGATGATCATCTGCGCAATGCGCTCCATCGGTTCGATGGTGAAGCGCTCCTGCCCGCGATTCCAGCACGACACCTGCAACGGTCCCTGGTAGTCGGAGTCGATCAGGCCGACGAGATTGCCGAGCACGATGCCGTGCCGGGCGCCGAGGCCCGAGCGGGGCAGCAGCATGGCCGCGAAGCCCGGATCGCCGATGTGGATGGCAAGACCGGTCGGCAGCAGTTGCGCCGCCCCGGGTTCGAGCACGAGCGGCGCATCGATGCAGGCGCGCAGATCGAGGCCGGCGCTGCCGGTGGTGGCGGGGGTCGGCAACTGGCCGACGAGGCGCGGGTCGAGAATGCGGACGTCGATCTTCATGCGGTCGGTGTGGTGCAGGCGATGGTGGTCAATGGTCCGGAGGAGGCTGTCTTCACCGAGCCAGCCGGCGCGCGAACTCGGCCGCCAGCGCGTGGCCGAGTGCCTCCTTGCCGGCGCGCGGCAGCGGGTATGACCCGTTTTCATCGACCAGCAGCAATTCGTTGTCATCGCGGCCGAAAGTCGCCGGCCCGAGATTGGCGATCAGCAGCGGCACGTTCTTGCGCTGGCGCTTGGCGACGGCGTTTTCCTCCAGGTTCTCGCTCTCGGCGGCAAAACCGATGCAATACGGCGCATTGGCCCGCCGCGCGACCGCGGCCAGGATGTCGGGGTTCTCGCCCAGTTCCAGAACCGGCGGGGGGGCGCCGGGGATTTTCTTGCGCTTGTGCGCGCTGGCGTCGACGACCCGCCAGTCGGCGACCGCCGCCACGCCGACGAACAGGTCGAAGGGCGTGCCGGCGTCGACCGCGGCATCGAGTTCCGTCATGACCGCATCGTGCATTTCCTGCGCGCTGCCGACATCGACGCGGTGTACCGCCGGCGGTGTCGGCAGGTGGACCGGCCCGGCCACGAGCACGACGTCGGCGCCGGCGGCGCGCAGCGCACGCGCCAGCGCGAAGCCCATCTTGCCGGAGGACCGGTTGGTCAGGCCGCGCACCGGGTCGATCGGCTCGAACGTGGGTCCGGCGGTCAGCAGCGCGCGGCGCCCGGCCAGCAGCTTCGGCGCCAGCTGCGCCGCGATTTCCTCGACCAGCGCGACCGGTTCGAGCATGCGCCCCGGCCCGGTTTCACCACAGGCCTGGTCGCCGCGATCGGGTCCGAGGATGGCGACGTCGTCGGCCATCAGTTGCGTGACGTTGCGTTGCGTGGCCGCATTTGTCCACATCTGGCGGTTCATTGCCGGCGCGACCATCAGCGGGCACTCGCGGGCGAGGCATAGCGCGGATAGCAGGTCGTCGGCCCGACCCTGCGCCAGGCGGGCGAGGAAGTCGGCCGTGGCCGGCGCGATCACGATGGCGTCGGCTGCACGCGACAGCTCGATGTGCGCCATGTTGTCCGGGATGCGCGGATCCAGGGCATCCGTGAAGACGAGCTGTCCGCTCAAGGCCTGGAAGGTCGTCGGGCCGACGAAATGCGTCGCCGCCTCTGTCATGACGACCTGCACGCGGGCGACGCCGGCGCGCTGCAGCTCGCGCACGAGTGCAGCGGCCTTGTATGCCGCCACGCCGCCGGTGACGCCGAGCACGATTCGTTTGCCGTCGAGCATGGGTGATCCGGATGGTGGAAGGTGAACGGAAGCGGTGCGCAAGACCCGGAAAGCACGGCCGGAAGTTCGGTCCGCCTCGTCAGGGTAGCCGATCCGGCAGCCGTGCTCCGTCAGTCAGTGCGCATCCGGATCGGCGGCCGGAGCGGCGGCGCGCAGGGCCTGCTCCGCGCTCACTGCACCGGGCCTGTCGCCGCGCAGCCGCAGCGCGTGTTCGGGCACCGAGAAATCGAGTTCGTGCGTCGCCAGCAGATCCAGGATCGCCAGGTTGACGCGCTGCTGCTCATCGCGATACAGCGCGAAGTCGGATGAACGCACGTAATAGACGAATTCGAATTCGAGTCCGTACTGACCGAAGGTGGTCTGGTGGCCGCGGTCGAAGCGCAGCGACTCACTCGCCCGGATGATTTCCCGGACGCCGTCGACGACCAGACGCACCTGTGCCGAGGTCGTGCCATACGGCAGCCGGAAGCCGAAGGCGATCCGTCGTTCGCGCATCCGGCTGTAGTTGTGCACGATCTGGCCGAGCAGGTTCGTGTTCGACAGGATGATCTGCTCGCCGCTGAGCGAGTCGATGCGCGTGCTCTTGATGCCGACGCGACGCACGGTGCCGACCTCGCTGCCGAAGCCGATGAACTCGCCGACTTCGAAGGGCTTGTCCAGTCCGATGCTGATCGACGAGAAAAGATCGCCAAGCAGGTTCTGCAGCGCCAGCGCCACGGCAATGCCGCCGATGCCGAGGCTGGCGACAAAGGCCGTGATGTTGATGCCGGCATTGGCCAGCATCGCCAGCAGCAGCGTCGTCCAGACGATCAGCTGTGCGACCCACTTCAGCACGCCCGCCAGTACCGGATTGCTGCGCGACCTGCCGTCGATCGTGCTCGGGCGTGCCAGCCAAAGGGCGATCAGCGCATTGATCCACAGTGCGAATTGCAGGCCGATCAGTGCAAAAGCCAGATTGCCCAGCGTCGATTCGACGGGCTCGGGGAAGTCGAGCCAGCGCGCGGCGATGACGAACGCCAGCAGCAGCAGGATCCGGTTGCGCGTGTGATCGAGCAGCGTGCGCAGCGGATGCGTGGCGCGCGCGGCCGCTGTCGGCAGATTGTCGTCGGCCTTGTGCAGATACGAACGCGCAGTGGACACGGCGGCGCGCACGAGAAGAAAACCCAGCAGCGCGGCGATGGCGGCAATGAGCCAGTCGATCGCCGGATTGCCCAGCCAGTGCAGACGGTTCAGCTCTTCGAACATTCCCCTCGGATTCCCTGTGTTGGCCCGTTGGCCCGTTGGCCCGGTCTCGGGTCGTTCCTCTTCTTTCCTTCCGCTCACGCTTTGCCGGCGGAAGCGGTGGCGGTCAGGCCGGATCGCGTTTCCGCCGACGCGTCCGGCGCAGTTCGTCGATGACCAGCAGGACTGCGCCGATCGTGATCGCGCTGTCGGCGATGTTGAACGCCGGCCAGTGATATGTCTGCCAGTACAGGACGATGAAATCGACAACCTGGCCGCGCGTGAGGCGGTCGATCACGTTGCCGAGTGCGCCGGCGAGAATGAGCATCAGCGCGGCGGAAAACAGGCGCTGCGAACCGGCATGCCGCAGCAGATACACGATCCAGCCGGCGGCCGCGAGGCCGATGGCGGTAAACAGCCAGCGCTGCCAGCCGCCGGCACCGGCCAGAAAGCTGAATGCCGCGCCCCGATTGTAGACGAGCGACAGATCGAGCAGGCCCGGCACCAGGACCATTCGCTCACCGACGGAAAACCAGTGCTCGATGCCGGCCTTGCTGGCCTGGTCGAGCGCGATGATGAGCATGGCGCCGAGCAGCCACGGCCAGGAGCCGGTCTGTGCCCCGCGCCGGTGACCGGTTTTTCCGTGCATGCCGCAACGGCTTGCGGAACCGGGCGGGCCGGGTGGTCGCGCAGCCTCGGCCGGGTCCGGCGTCATGCGCAGCAGCGGGTTTCGCCGTCGCCGTACAGGTTCGCGACGCAGCGGCCACAGATGCCCGGATGGGTGGCGTCGGCGCCGACGTCGCTGCGCCAGTGCCAGCAGCGCTCGCATTTCGTCGCCTCGCTGGCGCGCACTTCGATGGCTTCCTGTCCGGCCGACTCCACCCGCACGAGACGGGCGGCCGACGTGATGAAGACGAAGTGCAGATCGTCGCCGAGCGAGGCGAGCGCGTCGTGCGTCTCACCGGCCGCGCGCACTTCGACCTCGGCCTGCAGCGACGAACCGATGGCGCCGGCGGTGCGCACATCCTCGAGCCGGCGCATGACGTCGGCGCGCACGCCGCGAATGCGCGTCCAGCGGGCGATCAGCGCGGCCGTTGCCGGATCGTCCGCATCGGCCAGCGCCTGCAGGCCCTCGAAGCGGTGCCAGGTCTGCGTGAAGATGGTCTCGCCCTGGGCCTGATGCAGGGCGGGCGCGAACAGCGGCCAGGCTTCCTCGGCGGTAAAGGACAGCACCGGTGCGATGATGCGCAGCAGGGCATGCGTGATGTGATGCAGCGCCGTCTGCGCCGAACGGCGCGCGCGCGAACCGGCCGCGCTCGTGTACAGGCGGTCCTTGAGCACGTCCAGGTAGAACGCGCCCAGTTCCTCCGAACAGAAGGTCTGGATGCGGGCGATCGCCGGGTGGAATTCGAAGCGTTCGTAGTCGGCCTCGATCGAGCGCTGCCAGGCGGCGGTCAGGGCGATCGCGTAGCGGTCGATGTCGAGCAGTTCGTCGGCCGCCACGGCATCGCGCGACGGGTCGAAGTCGGCGACATTGGCCAGCAGGAAGCGCAGGGTGTTGCGGATGCGTCGATATGCCTCGACGACACGCGCGAGGATTTCCTTCGACAGTGACAATTCGCCCGAATAATCGGTGCTCGCCACCCACAGGCGCAGGATCTCGGCGCCCAGCGTGCCGGCGATCTCCTGCGGTTCGATGCCGTTGCCGAGCGACTTGCTCATCTTGCGGCCCTGGCCGTCGACGGTGAAGCCGTGCGTGAGCAGTGCCTTGTACGGAGCCACGCCGTTGAGCATCGACGACACCAGCAGCGACGAGTGGAACCAGCCGCGGTGCTGGTCGCTGCCTTCGAGGTACATGTCGGCCGGGAAATGCGACTTGTCGCGGTGCGAGCCGCGCAGCACGGTCTCGTGCGTCGAGCCCGAGTCGAACCAGACGTCGAGGGTGTCGCGGCTCTTCACATAGTCGGGCGCCTCGTCACCGAGCAGATCCTCTGGCTCGATGCGCTGCCAGGCCTCGATGCCTTCGCGCTCGACGCGCTGGGCGACCGCCTCCAGCAGTTCGACCGTGCGCGGATGCAGCTCGCCCGTCTCGCGGTGCAGGAAAAAGGCCATCGGCACGCCCCACTGGCGCTGGCGCGACAGCGTCCAGTCCGGGCGCTGCGCGATCATGGCATGCAGGCGCGCCTTGCCCCAGGCGGGATAGAAATGCGTCGCCTCGACACCGGCCAGCGCGGCCTCGCGCAGGGTCGGGCCGCCGTCGACGGGCGTGACGTCCATGCCGGCGAACCACTGGCTCGACGCGCGGTAGATGACCGGTGTGCGGTGACGCCAGCAGTGCATGTAGCTGTGCGTTTCGTCCTCGGTGTGGAAAAGCACGCCGGCCTCGCGCAGGAAGGCGACGATCTGCGGATTGGCCTCCCAGATCGACAGCCCGCCCCAGTGCGGCAGCGTGTCGGCGAAGCGGCCGTTGCCGAGCACCGGCTGCAGGATGTCCTCATCGCGCATGCCGTGCGCCTTGCACGACAGGAAGTCCTCGATGCCGTAGGCGGGCGCCGAATGCACGATGCCCGTGCCGGTGTCGAGCGTGACGTAGTCGCCGAGGTATACCGGCGACAGGCGATCGGCGAACGGATGGCGAAAGGCGATCCGATCCAGTGCGCGGCCCTTGCAGGTGGCGATCACTTCGCCGTCGAGCTGCCAGTGTGTCAGGCAGGCCTCGACGCGATCGCGTGCCAGGATCAGCAGTGCCGGTGCTCCCTGCCACGTCACGCGCACCAGTGCGTAGTCGATGTCCGGGTGCACGTTCAGCGCCTGGTTGGACGGAATCGTCCACGGCGTCGTCGTCCAGATGACGGCGTAGCCGCGCTCGACTGGCAGCGTGTCCAGGCCGAAGGCCTGCGCGATGCGCTCCGGTTCGGCAAAGGGAAAACCGACGTCGATCGCCGGGTCGGTGCGCTCGCGGTATTCGACCTCGGCCTCGGCCAGCGCCGAGCCGCAGTCGAAACACCAGTTGACCGGTTTCAGGCCACGGTAGAGGAAGCCTTTTTCCAGCACGCGCGCGAGCACGCGCAGCTCGCCGGCCTCGTTGCCGGGTGCCATCGTCAGATAGGGGTCGTCCCAGTCGCCGAGCACTCCCAGGCGGAGGAAGTCGCGCTTCTGGCGGCCGACCTGCTCGGTCGCCCAGGCGCGTGACCTTGCCTGGACTTCGTCGGCCGTCAGCGTCTTGCCGTACCGCTTTTCGATCTCGATCTCGATCGGCATGCCGTGGCAGTCCCAGCCGGGCACGTAGCGCGCATCGAAGCCCGCCATGTTGCGGCTCTTGACGATGATGTCCTTGAGGATCTTGTTGACCGCATGCCCGAGATGGATGTCGCCGTTGGCGTACGGCGGGCCGTCGTGCAGTACCCAGACCGGGCGCCCGAGCGAGGCCGTGCGGATCCGTTCATAGACCTTCCCGTCCTGCCATTGCTGCGTCCAGGCCGGTTCGCGGCGGGCGAGGTCGCCGCGCATCGGAAACGGCGTCTGCGGCATGTTCAGGGTGGCGCGCCAGCCCTGGTCGTCTCGTGTGGCAGGGGGCTTGGCGGATTTGCCTTCGGCCATGGGTTCTCCGGGAATCAGGGAATCTGTCCGGCATCGCCGGACGCAGCAAACCAGGCCCGCGCCTGGCGGGCATCGCGTTCGATCTGCGCGCGCAGCGCATCGATCGATTCGAATGAGGTTTCGTCGCGCAATTTTGCGATGAATTCGATCTCGACCAGCCGGCCGTAGACCGCTTCGCCGAAATCGAACAGATGGACTTCGAGCAGCAGGGCGCCGTCGCGTTCCACCGCCGGACGCGTGCCCAGGCTTGCAACGCCGGCCAGCGGCGCCGCGCCCAGACCGTGTACGCGCACGATGTAGACGCCGTGCACGGCCGGACGCGCGAACGGGATCCGCACGTTGAGCGTCGGAAAGCCGAGCGTGCGCCCGAGTTTGCGCCCGTGCAGGACCCGCCCGCTGATCGAGTACGGGCGCCCGAGCAGGGCGGCGGCCGTATCGAAGTCGCCGCTTTGCAGCGCGGCGCGCACGGCCGAACTGGATACGCGCTGGTGGTCGTGCTCGATGGTGTCGAGGCGGGCCAGCTCGAAACCGGCCGCCGGCGCCCGCTGTTGCAGCAGGTCGAAATCGCCCGCGCGGCGCGCGCCGAAGCGGAAATCGTCGCCGATCAGCAGATAACGGGTCTGCAGGCGATGCGCAAGAATCTCGTCGATGAACCGTTCCGGAGCCAGCGCGGCCAGACGCGCATCGAAGCGCGCGACGCACACCGCATCGACACCGCAGGCGGCGAGCCGGGCGACCTTGTCGCGCAGCGTGCTGATGCGCGCCGGGGTACCGGTTTCGGGTTTGCCGGCGGCGGCCGCGCGCGCGGCGAAGTACGCCCGCGGATGGGGCTCGAACGTCAGTACGCAGACCGGCAGGTCGCGTGCCTGCGCCTGCTCGCGCAGACGGGCGATGACCGCCTGGTGCCCGATGTGCATGCCGTCGAAATTGCCGATGGTCAGGGCGCACGGGCGGCGCACTTCAGGCGGTGGCTGGCAGCGGAAGATTTCCATCGCCCGATGATAAGCTTTCACGATGAAAAGAATTGTCGTACTGATCTCGGGACGCGGCACCAACCTGTTGTCGCTCGCCCAGTCCATTGCCGAGGATCGCTGGCGCGCACAGATCGTCGGCGTGATTTCCGATGGGCCGGACGCGCCCGGTTTGCGCTATGCGAAGCAGTATGTGCTGGAGACCGAGGTCGTCGACTTTCGCACCTTTGCGGTCCGTGCGGACTTCGATCGGGCGCTGGCAGCCGCAATCGATCGCCGGGAACCCGATTTCGTCGTGCTGGCCGGTTTCATGCGCGTGCTCGGGCGCGAATTCGTCGATCATTATGCCGGCCGACTGCTGAATATCCATCCGTCGCTGCTGCCGGCCTTCCCCGGTCTGCACACGCATCGGCGGGCGCTCGAAGCGGGCGTGGCGGTGCACGGCGCGACGGTGCATCTGGTCGGACACGAAGTCGACAGCGGGCCGATCATCGCCCAGGCGGCGCTCGCGGTCGGTGCCGGGGACGACGAAACGCGGCTGGCGTCGCGCGTGCTGGCGCTCGAACACCGCCTGTACCCGATGGCGCTGCGCTGGTTCGTCGAGGATCGGGTGCGCGTCGAGGACGGGCGCGTCGTCCTCGTCGAACCGCGCGAAGGCGACGCGCGCTGTCTGTGGGGAGGGTGAACCGATGAGTTCGCATCAGTCTCCGGCCGCACCGGCCGGCGGGGATCGCAAGCCGGTCACACAACCGCGCCTGGCTGCCCTGCGCGAGCAGGGTGAACCGATCACGGTATTGACCTGTTATGACGCGAGTTTCGGCGCGCTGCTCGATGCCGTCGGCATCGATTGCCTGCTGGTCGGCGATTCGCTCGGCATGGTCGTGCAGGGGCATTCGTCGACGCTGCCGGTCACGCTCGACGAGATGGCCTATCACGTACGCTGCGTGGCGCGTGCGGTCCGTTACGCCTGGCTGATCGCCGATCTACCCTTCGGCACTTACCAGGCCAGCCCCGAGGCCGCCCTGCGCAGCGCCGTGCAGTTGATGCAGGCCGGTGCGCAGATGGTGAAGATCGAGGGCGGCGCCTGGCTCGCGCCGACGGTCGAACTGCTGGCCCGCGCCGGCATTCCGGTATGTGCGCACCTTGGCCTGACGCCACAGTCGGTGCACGTCCTGGGCGGTTATCGCGTCCAGGGGCGGGATGCGTCCGCCGCCGAAGGGCTCGTCGCCGACGCAAAGGCGCTGGAACGCGCCGGCGCCACCATGCTGGTGCTGGAGATGGTGCCATCGGCGCTGGCCGGTGCGCTGACGAAGGAATTGTCGATCCCGACGATCGGCATCGGCGCCGGGCCCGACTGCTCCGGCCAGGTGCTGGTCCTGCACGACATGCTCGATGTCTATCCGGGGCGCAAGCCGCGCTTCGTGCGCAATTTCATGGACGGGGCCGCGAGTGTGCGCGAAGCCGTCGAGCGCTATCGGGATGCCGTCAAGTCACGCGCTTTCCCGACGGCCGCGCACGGCTTCGAATGATGTCGGTCACCGGTGGCGCGGGCAGTCGCGCCGGTGTGTGCCGCCCGGGTGCGGTTCAGCGGGGGAAGTGATCGGTGCCCGACATCCCCAGGCAGGAAGTCGCGATCGTCACCGGCGCTTCACGCGGACTGGGTGCCGCCCTTGTCGAGGCGCTGGGAGCGCCGCAGCGTCTGGTGATCGGCGTCGCCCGCTCGGAAAACGAAGCACAGGTCGCGCGCATGCAGGCACGCGGTTTCGGCTTTGCGTACCGCCGCTGTGACCTCGCCGACCGGGAGCAGACGGCCGGGCTGACGCACTGGCTCTCGTCGGTGCTGCGCCGGCAGCGTGCGGCACGCCGCTTCCTGCTGATCAACAATGCCGGCGTCGTCGAACCGGTCGAACCGATCGGGACCCTCCCGGTCGATGCACTCGTGGCGGCACTGCAGGTCAATCTCGTGGCCGCGATGCAGTTGAGTTCCGCCTTTCTGGCGGCGACGGACGAGTTCACGGGCACGCGCATCATCGTGAACATTTCTTCGGGGGCGGCCCGGCATCCGGTGGCCGGGTGGGCGTCTTACTGCACCGGCAAGGCTGCGCTCGACATGTTTACCCGCTGCATTGCCGAGGAACAGGCCACGCATGCCAATCCGGCGCGCGTCTGTTCACTGGCGCCGGGTGTGCTTGATACGGAGATGCAGGAAGTCCTGCGGGCCGCGGATTTTCCTTCGGTCGACCGCTTTCGCAGTCTGCACGCAAGCGGCGATCTGGTGGCGCCGGCCGACGCCGCACGGCGCATTGTCACGTATCTAGAACGTGACGATTTCGGTTCCGTCGTGATCGACGATCTGCGTCGATCCAGTCCGCCGCTTACTTGATCTTGGTTTCCTTGTACACGACGTGCTTGCGGGCGACGGGATCGAACTTACGAATCTCCATCTTTTCCGGCATGTTCCGCTTGTTTTTCGTCGTCGTGTAGAAATGGCCGGTGCCGGCCGTCGACTCGAGTTTGATCTTGTCGCGCATCGGTGGATCCTCCGCTCAGTCTCAGTCGCTCGCGCGTGATTCGGCCAGCCGCAGTTCGGCCAACACCTGATCGATGCCTTTCTTGTCGATCAGCCGCAGCCCGGCATTGCTCACTCGCAGGCGAACCCAGCGGTTCTCGCTTTCGACCCAGAAGCGGCGACTCTGCAGATTGGGCAGAAAACGGCGCTTGGTCTTGTTGTTCGCATGCGAAACATTGTTGCCGACCATCGGCATCTTGCCGGTGATTTGACAGACTCGGGACATGGTACGTCGTCCGGGTTGGATGAGAAAAGCCGCTGATTATAGCAAATCACGCGGGCAGGTGCCGTCCGCGGCGGCCTGCCCGGGGCGGTCTGGCCAGCGATCGGCGCCGATGACTGCACACCTTGTCACAGAATGCCTGCTTCGGCGAACGAGAAGCACCGCTCGGCGCCGACGATGAGATGGTCGAGGACCGGGATGTCGAGCTGCCCCAGTGCCGCCTTGAGCGTTTCGGTGAGCAGGCGGTCGGCTGCACTCGGTTCGGCGACGCCGGACGGGTGATTGTGCGCGACGATGACGGCGGCGCAGTTCAGTTCGAGCGCACGGCGCACCACTTCCCGGGGGTAGACCGAGGTCTGTGTCAGGGTGCCGCGAAACAGCTCTTCGGCGGCGATGAGCCGGTTCTGGCTGTCCAGGAACAGCCCGGCGAAGATCTCGACGCTGCGATCCCGCAGCCAGGCAGCCAGGAAAGTGCGCACCGACGCCGGCGAGGCCAGTGCATCGCGTTCGCGCAGGCTGGCGAGCAGGTTGCGCCGGCTCAGCTCGAGGGCGGCCTGCAGCGTGGCACGGCCGGCGGGCCCGAGGCCGGTGGCGATCAGGCTGCCGCTGTGCGTGGCGCTCAGCAGGGGCCGCAGGCCGCCGAAACGCGCCAGCAGTTCGGCGCCGCATTCCACGGCACTGCGGCCGCGCCGCCCGGTGCGCAGCAGGATGGCGAGCAGCTCGGCATCGGACAGTTGCGCGGCGCCGGCCGTCAGCAAACGCTCGCGCGGCCGGTGCTCGGCAGGCCAATCGGTGATTGCCACGTGTGTTCCTCTAAAATGGGACGGATGAACCCGACGACTTCCGCGCAGGTGCCGATCGTGCTGGCCGGCTCGCACCTGACGCTGCATTACCGGCTCAGTCTCGCCGACACCGGCGCCGATGTCATCAGCACTTTTGGCGGACGTCCGGCCACGGTCCAGCTCGGCCTCGGCCAGTTGGCCGAGCCGCTCGAACGATGCCTGCTCGGCATGACCGAGGGCGAGCAGCGCCGCTTCGACCTGGCGCCGGCGCAGGCCTTCGGCGAACGCAATCCCGAACTGCAGCAGAAGCTGGCGCGCGAGTCGTTCGACGCGAACGTCGACGATCCCGAGGAGGTTCAGCCGGGAGACGTGATCGAAATCGCCGGTCCGGACGGCATGCGCCTGGCGGGGATACTGGGTGAACTGAACGAGCGCTATGCCTTGCTCGACTTCAATCATCCGCTGGCAGGCCGGGCGCTCTGTTTCGAAGTCCACGTATTGGGAGTGCTCTGAATGTCCGACGATTCTGCTTCCGCGCGCAGCGGCGGGGCCGTGGCAGCGCCCGCCATCGGGCCGGTGGCGCAACAGGCAGTACTGGCGCAGCCGCGCGGATTCTGCGCCGGTGTCGAACGCGCAATCGGCATCGTCGAACTGGCGCTTGAGCGTTTCGGTCCACCGGTCTATGTCCGGCATGAGATCGTGCACAACGAACACGTTGTGGGTCGTCTGCGCGAGCTCGGAGCAATCTTCGTCGACGAGGTCGATGAAGTACCGGATGACGCGGTGCTGATCTTCTCCGCCCACGGTGTCTCGCAGGCCGTACGCAAGCAGGCCGACGGGCGTCCGTTGCGGGTGTTCGATGCCACCTGTCCGCTGGTGACGAAAGTGCACATCGAGGTCGCCCGCATGCGCCGTGACGGCTGTGAGGTCGTGATGATCGGCCACGCCGGCCATCCCGAGGTGGTCGGCACCATGGGACAGGCCGACGGCGGCATCTTCCTCGTCCAGACGGTCGAGGACGTCGCGCGACTGCAGGTCACCGATCCGGAAAAACTCGGTTACGTGACGCAGACGACGCTCTCGCTCGACGATGCGCAGGCGATCATCGAGGCGTTGCGGCAGCGTTTCCCGGCAATCGTCGCACCGAACAAGCAGGACATCTGCTATGCCACGCAGAACCGCCAGGATGCGGTGAAGATGATGGCGCGTCAGTGCGACCTCGTGCTCGTCATCGGTTCGACGACCAGTTCGAACAGCAACCGCCTGCGCGAAGTGGCGACGAAGGCGGGCTGCGAAGCCTATCTGGTCGGTTCGGCCGCCGAGGTCGATCCGGCCTGGCTCGAAGGAAAGAAATGCGTCGGTGTGACCGCCGGTGCATCGGCACCGGAAGTCCTCGTTACCGAACTGTTGCAGCGGCTCGAGGACCTGGGCGTCGGCACGGTTCGTCGCCTCGAAGGCATCAGTGAATCGATGCACTTCGGCCTGCCGCGGGAACTGCTGGCACCGGACGCGTGATCCTCGAGATCGACCGCGTCTCGAAAGACTATCCTTCGGGGCTGCGTGCGCTCGATTCGGTGTCGCTGGATGTACGCCGCGGCGAGATCTTTGCGCTGCTCGGCCCCAACGGCGCCGGCAAGACGACGCTGATCGGCATTGTCTGCGGGCTGGTTGCCGCCACGCAGGGGCACGTGCGCGTCGACGGTCGCGACAACGTCGCCGATTACCGGTACACACGGGCCCGGATCGGACTGGTTCCGCAGGAACTGACCACCGACGCCTTCGCCACCGTCTGGAGCACGGTTTCGTTCAGCCGCGGGCTGTTCGGCAAGCCGCCGGCGCCGCGCCATCTGGAACAGGTCCTGCGTGACCTGTCGCTGTGGGACCGGCGCGATGACAAGCTGCTGACCCTGTCGGGCGGCATGAAGCGGCGCGTACTGATCGCCAAGGCGCTGTCGCACGAGCCGGGTGTGCTTTTCCTGGACGAGCCGACCGCCGGCGTCGACGTCGAGCTGCGCCAGTCGATGTGGGCGCTGGTGCGCCGGCTGCGCGACAACGGCGTCACCGTCATCCTGACCACGCACTACATCGAGGAAGCCGAGGAGATGGCCGATCGCATCGGTGTACTGCAGGCCGGGCGCCTGATGCTCGTCGAGGAAAAGCACGAGTTGATGCGCAAGCTCGGCCGCAAGCAGCTCGTGCTGCAACTGCGCCGGCCGATCGCGGCCGTGCCTGCGGCGCTGACACCGTTTGCGCTCGAGCGCTCGGCCGACGGCGCCACGCTGACGTACCACTACGACGCACGCCGCACCGACACCGGGGTGTCCGAGCTGGTCGCGGCGCTGGCCGGAGCCGGCATCGACTGGTGCGATCTGCGCACCGAGCAGAGTTCGCTGGAGGACATCTTCGTGCGCCTCGTGCACGGCGGCACCGCGCAGGCGGAAGGGCGGGTCGACCGATGAATCATCACGCCATCGCCGCGATCTTCCGCTTCGAGATGATGCGCATGCGCCGTACCGTCTTCCAGAGCGTCGTCTCGCCGGTGGTCTCGACGGCGCTGTACTTCGTCGTCTTCGGGTCGGCGATCGGTTCGCGCATCTCCGACATCGGCGGCGTCAGCTACGGCGCTTTCATCGTTCCCGGGCTGGTGATGCTCAGCCTGCTCACGCAAAGCGTATCGAACGCATCGTTCGCGATCTACTTCCAGAAATTCACCGGCACCATCTACGAGCTGCTGTCGGCACCGGTGTCGCACGTGGAAGTCGTCATCGGCTACGTCGGCGCGGCCGCGTTCAAATCCATTGGACTGGGCCTGATCATCCTGGCCACGGCGACGCTTTTCGTGCCGCTGGAAATCCGCCATCCGCTGTGGATGCTGCTGTTTCTGGTGTTGACGGCGGTCACCTTCAGTCTGCTCGGCTTCATCATCGGCATCTGGGCCGACGGTTTCGAGAAGCTGCAACTGATCCCGCTGCTCATCATCACGCCGCTGACCTTTCTCGGCGGCACCTTCTATTCGATCGACATGCTGCCGCCGTTCTGGCGCGCCGTGACGCTGGCCAATCCGGTCGTCTACCTGGTCAGCGGCTTTCGCTGGAGCTTCTACGGCAGCGGCGACGTCAGCGTCGCCATCAGCCTGGCGATGACGGCGGGTTTTCTCGTCGTGTTTCTGGCGATCGTGCGCTGGATGATGACCACCGGATACCGGCTGCGCACCTGAGCGCATATGTTCAGACCGAACCGCCTTCCGGTTCGGGCGCACGGCAGGAAAAGACAGGCGGCGGAGGCTGCCGCGAGAGTGGTGCTGGTGCGCAGACTCGAACTGCGGACCTACTGATTACGAATCAGTTGCTCTACCAACTGAGCTACACCAGCACGTGTAACAGACGACGGGCGACGCGAGTGGCCGCCCGCCGATGCTTTCCGGAACGGAACCGGTCTGCAACGGCAACCGGTCCGATCGGCAGGATTTCCGGCGGATTGGCGCCCGGCCGGATCCGGAAGCCCGCCATGCGATCGGGCGCGGGCCGAGGGAGCGTGATTGTAGCAGAGTGCACTGCCTCATCCTGCGCCGCCGGCCCGCTCCGATGGCGCGATGCCCGGCTGCGCCGGCACCGGCCAAAAAAATGCCCCGGAAATTCCCGGGGCACAGCCAGCCCGATCGTGCATGGCTGGAAGAGGAGGCCAGACACGGAGCATCAAGCATGCCCCGCATGCCTTCAGACTAGTTGGATGACCGGGGAGCGGAAAGCACGCGGGGATGGATGGCTGGTGCGGCACGACGAATGCCGGTTGCCGATCCATGCCGCACCGGCGGGACGCGCCGTCGGAACGTTTGTGCTGACCGTTCGGCCGGCCGATACGCAACACCACCTCCTGCTGGGGCACATTCGGAGCTCTTTCGGAGTGTCGAGCCCAATGCCTTTTGTCTGGGTCGGGTTGCTGCTGATCGTCCTGAAGTGGTTCGGGGTCACCCTGGTGGCCGACTGGTCCTGGTGGATCGTGCTCGCCCCGCTGGTGCTCGCCTTCACCTGGTTCGAACTGATCGAACCGCTGACCGGTCTGGATCGGCGTCGTCTCGTCGACGACGAGCAGGCGCGACGGCACGAACGGCGGCTCGCCCGCGATTTCCCGCAGTGGCGCGCGCGCTCGCGCAGTCGCCGCCTGTCACGCGACTGAGCCCCCGCCTGCGCGGGTCAGCACTCCGGCTATCATCGCAGTTGGGCAGGACAGCCGGATCTCCGATGCGATACGTCGTTTTCAACCAGAAGGGTGGGGTGGGCAAGTCCACGATCACCTGCAATCTCGCGGCCATCAGTGCCGCGCGCGGCCTGCGCACCCTCGTCGTCGATCTCGACGCACAGGCGAACTCGACGCAATATCTGTCGGGCGGTGCGGTGGATGAGGGCGCTGCCGGGCAGGAATCCGCTGCCGGTGCAGGCCGATCGACTGCATCCGGTGTTGCCGGACTGTTCGACCAGACGCTGAACTTCTCCTTGCGCCCGGCCGATCCGGGGCAGTTCGTCGTCGCCACGCCGTGGCCGGGGCTCGATCTGATGGGGGCGAGCGCGCGGCTCGAGGAGATGCACGGCAAGCTGGAATCGCGCTACAAGATCTACAAGCTGCGCGAGGCGCTCGCGGCGCTCGAAGATCGCTACGATCGCATCTACATCGACACGCCGCCGGCACTGAATTTCTACACGCGCTCGGCACTGATTGCCGCCGATCGTTGCCTGATTCCGTTCGATTGCGACGAATTCTCGCGCCGGGCGCTCTATTCACTGCTCGATGCGGTCGCCGAGATCCGTGCCGACCACAACGAAGCGCTCGAAGTGGCCGGCATCGTCGTCAACCAGTTCCAGGCGCGTGCAAGCCTGCCGCAGCGCACCGTGCAGGAACTGATCGACGAGGGTCTGCCGGTGCTCGAACCCTTTCTCGGCGCGAGCGTACGCATCCGCGAATCACACGAGCAGGCGCGGCCGATGATTCATTTTGACCCACGTCATCGGCTGACCGGGCAGTTCCTGGCCCTGCACGACACGCTCGAGGCGCGAGCGACCGGCGCCCGCGCCTGAAGCAAAGCGGGCAGCCGCGCCGGCCCCGATATCGGGGAGCCGGCCCGCACCCGCTTCCGGGCCGGCCGGCGCTCGTCGAACGCTGCCGTCAGAAATCGTCGAGCACCGCGCCGCGGCTGGCACTGTTGGCCAGCTTGTAGAACTTCGCCAGCACGCCGCGCTGGTAGCGCGGTGCCGGCTCTTTCCATTCGGCGCGACGACGCGCGAGTTCGGCGTCGTCGACGTGGATCTGCAGCACCAGTTGGTGGGCATCGATCGTGATCGAATCACCTTCGCGCACGAGCGCGATCGGCCCGCCGACGGCGGCTTCCGGCGCGACGTGGCCGACGACCATGCCCCAGGTGCCGCCGGAGAACCGGCCATCAGTGATCAGGCCGACCGATTCGCCCAGGCCGGCACCGATGATCGCCGAGGTCGGCGCAAGCATCTCCGGCATGCCGGGGGCACCGCGCGGGCCGAGATAGCGCAGCACCATCACGTCGCCGGCAACGATCTTGCCGTCGAGAATCGCCTGCAGCGCGCTCTGCTCGTCGTCGAAGACGCGCGCCGGGCCGGTCATGACCGGGTTCTTCAGGCCGGTGATCTTGGCGACGCAGCCTTCCGGCGACAGATTGCCCTTGAGGATCGCCAGGTGCCCTTCGCGGTAGAGCGCGCGCTCGATCGGGAAGATGACCGGCTGGTCCGCCGACGGTTGCGCCGGCACGTCGGCCAGTTCCTCGGCCAGCGTGCGCCCGGTGATGGTGATGCAGTCGCCGTGCAGCAGGCCGGCTTCCAGCAGGATCTTCATCACCTGCGGCGTGCCGCCGGCGCGGTGCAGATCCGTGGCCAGATAGTGGCCCGAGGGCTTCAGGTCACACAGCACCGGCACGCGCTTGCGCACGCGCTCGAAATCGTCGATCGTCCATTCGACTTCGGCCGCATGCGCGATCGCGAGGTAGTGCAGCACGGCGTTGGTCGAGCCGCCGACGGCCATGATGACGGCGACGGCATTCTCGATCGACTTGCGCGTGACGATGTCGCGCGGCTTCAGGTCACGCTTGATCGCCTCGATCAGCACGCGCGCCGATTCGGCGGTCGAGTCGACCTTTTCGTGGTCGGGATTGGCCATCGTCGATGAGCCGAGCAGACTCAGGCCGAGCGCCTCGAACGAGGACGACATCGTGTTGGCCGTATACATGCCGCCGCAGGATCCGGTGCCCGGAATCGCGTTTTCCTCGATGCCGCGGAAGTCCTCCTCGCACATGCAGCCGCGCGAATACTCGCCGACGGCCTCGAAAACCGAGACGATGTTGAGGTCTTCGCCCTTCCAGTGGCCGGCCTTGATCGTGCCGCCGTAGACGTAGATCGACGGCACGTTCGTGCGCAGCATGGCCATCATGCCGCCGGGCATGTTCTTGTCGCAGCCGCCGATGACGATGACGCCGTCCATCCACTGGCCCTGCACGCAGGTCTCGATGCAGTCCGAAATGACCTCGCGCGAGACGAGCGAATACTTCATTCCCTCGGTGCCCATCGCCATGCCGTCGGCGATCGTCGGCGTGCCGAACACCTGCGGATTGCCGCCGGCGGCGCGGATCGCCTCGATGGCGGCGTCGGCGAGCACCTGCAGGCCGGAGTTGCAGGGCGTGATCGTGCTGTAGCCGTTGGCCACACCGATCATCGGCTTGTCGAAGTCGCTGCGGCGGTATCCCATGCCGTAGTACATCGAACGGTTCGGGGCGCGGGCAGTGCCCTCGGTGACGTGGCGGCTGCGGCGGTTGATGGGCAGATCGTCGGACATGGTCGTTGGCGCGAGGCGTTGTACAGGTGAAAGAGGGGTTGTAACAGATTCCGCAATGGCGCTCGTGGCACGAAGGGCTTGCTTGAGCGGATACATGAGCGGTTACATGAGCGGATACGCGGGCAGAAGTTCGTTCGAAGGGCTTGCGTCGCCGGAAGACTTGCAGTAATCTTAATGCGAACGATTCGTGTTTACTGTCAAGTGTTCAGGGAAGTGTGGAAATGATTGTCTGCGTTTGCCGGAATGTCTCTGATCGACGCATCCGCTCGAGCCTGCTCGACGGCGCACAGAACGTGCGCGACCTGCGCGCCGAACTGGGCGTGACCGGTTGCTGCGGGAAGTGCGGTCCGCGCGTACGTGAACTCGTCGCCGAGCATGGTGCCGCCCGGACCGCGGTCCGGGCATTGACCGCCGAGTGCGCCTGCGCCGCCGCGCTCTGAGCGGGCATCGGCAGGTTCTGCACCGGGCGACGCCGCCCGATCGGTTTCAGCCGGGCGCACCCCAGGCCGACTTCCGTGGGGCGCACCCCAAGCCGGCTTCCGTCCGGTGCTCCCTGAGCCGGCTTCTGTCCGGCACGCCCCCCTTCCCTGTCTTCTCCGTCCCCGTCGGCCCGCGCCGATGCCGGGCGCACCGGCCGCACCGTAGTGCTGATGCCGGTCATCGCCGCGACACACATCGCGGCGATCGCACTCACTCCTTGTTCATGAACGTCTGCTGGTAATTCTGCAGGCCGACCTTGCCGATCAGTTCGAGCTGGGTCTCCAGGAAGTCGACGTGTTCCTCCGAGTCGTCGAGGATCGTCACCAGGACCTGGCGCGAAACGTAGTCGTTCACCGATTCGCAGTACTCGATTCCGGCGCGCACCGTGTCCAGTGCGGCGCGCTCGAGCGCGAGATCACTGCTGAGAATCTCTTCGGTCGACTCGCCGATGTTGATCTTGCCCAGATCCTGGAGATTCGGCAGCCCGTCGAGCAGCAGGATGCGCTGCATCAGCATGTCGGCATGCTTCATCTCGCCGATCGACTCGTCGTATTCGATCTTTTCCAGTCCGGGCAGACCCCAGTGGCCGAAGATCCGTGCGTGCAGGAAATACTGGTTGATCGCCGTGAGCTCGTTCTTCAGTTGACGGTTGAGCCACTCGATGACTTTCGGGTCGCCTTTCATGCTGCTTCTCCTCGATGACACCATCCGATTATCGGGCAGAATGAAAGCAGGGCGAAATGGTCAGCCGGGGGCAGGGGGATTGCGCACCGGCAATCGCCTGCAGACGTCCGTTTGCCCGTCTGTACGTTCCGTCTGTGCCTTCGGCCCGAATCTTCCGGTCGGGGGATCACCCCGTGATCCGGCCTTCTTCTGCCGCATGCTGACGCATGCTTTCCAGCCAATGCTCGTTCATCCGCAGTTCGATCCGATTGCTTTTTCGGCCGGCCCGCTGGCCGTGCGCTGGTATGGCCTGATGTATCTGCTCGCCTTCGGCCTGTTCTGGTGGCTCGGTCGGCTGCGCCTGCGCCAGCCCCTGTGGGCGCAGGCGAGCGGCCTGCAGACGCGTGACCTGGAAGATCTGCTCTTTTACGGCGTGCTCGGCGTCGTGCTCGGTGGCCGGCTGGGCTACATCCTGTTCTACAAGCCCGGCTGGTACGCTGCGCACCCGCTCGAGGTCCTGGCCGTCTGGCACGGCGGAATGTCGTTTCACGGCGGACTGATCGGTGTGCTCGTCGCGGTGGCGGTCTTCTGCCGGCGTCGGGAACTGCGGTTCCTGCGCGTCATGGATTTCGTCGCACCGCTCGTGCCGGTCGGCCTGGCTGCCGGACGCCTGGGCAACTTCATCAACGGCGAGCTCTGGGGCCGACCGAGCGATCTGCCCTGGGCAATGGTCTTTCCGCAGGTGGATGCCCTGCCGCGTCACCCGTCGCAGCTCTACCAGTTTGCAGGCGAGGGGCTGCTGCTCTTCGCCCTGTTGTGGTGGTTCTCCGCCCGTCCCCGGCCGGCGGGAGCCGTCTCCGGGATGTTTCTCGCCGGCTACGCGTTTTTCCGCTTCGTCGCCGAATTTGCCCGCGAGCCTGATGATTTCCTCGGCCTGCAGGCACTCAGCCTGACGATGGGACAGTGGCTGTGCCTGCCGATGTTCGTCGCCGGTATCGTGCTGCTTGCCTGGTCGCGGCGCACGGCGGAGGCGCAGCGATGAGCACGGGCAACCTGTACGACCTGCTGCGCCGCGGCTTTCCCGAAGACCCGTCCGCCTGGTGCATCGAAACCGAAGCGGGCCGGCGCTACGACTGGTCCGAAGTCGAGCGCACGAGCGCGGCACTGGCGAACCTGCTGGTCGCGCTGGGGCTGCGCCCGGGGGATCGCGTGGCCGTGCAGGTGCCGAAGTCGCCCGAGGCGCTGCTGCTGTACCTGGCCACGCTGCGTGCCGCCTGCGTCTTCCTGCCGCTGAATACCGGCTATCGGCAGGCCGAGATCGAGTATTTCATCGGTGATGCCGAGCCGGCGCTGGTCGTCTGTGCACCGGAAAACGCGAGCTGGATCGAGCCGCTGGCCCGGCGCCATGGTGTTTCTCATGTCCTGACACTGGGCAGCGAGGGCGACGGCAGCCTGCTGCCGGCGGCGGCCGCGCAGGCGCAGCAGTTCGACACGCGGCCGGTCGATGATGCGGCGCCGGCGTGCATCATCTACACGTCGGGCACGACCGGGCGCAGCAAGGGCGCGGTGCTGTCGCACGGCAACATCGGCAGCAATGCGCTCGTGCTGCATCACTACTGGCGCTGGCGCCGCGGCGACGTGCTGCTGCACGCGCTGCCGATCTTTCACGTGCATGGTCTGTTCGTCGCCTGTCACGGGGCACTGCTCTCGGGCAGCCCGATGCTGTGGCTGTCGAAGTTCGATGCGCGGGCGGTGATCGAGTGTCTGCCGCGCGCGACGGTCTTCATGGGGGTGCCGACGATGTACGTGCGCCTGCTCGACGAGGATGGCTTCAGTGCGCAGGCGACGCGCTCGATGCGTCTTTTCGTGTCCGGTTCGGCGCCGCTGCTGGCGGCCACCTTCCGGCAGTTCGAGGAGCGTACCGGGCAGCGCATCCTGGAGCGCTACGGCATGAGCGAGACGGTGATGCTGACGTCGAATCCGTACGACGGACGGCGGGAGCCCGGCACGGTCGGCCTGCCTTTGCCGGGGGTCGACCTGCGCATCGTCGACGAGGATGGCAATGAATGCGGGGCCGGTGCCGTCGGCGCCATCCAGGTGCGCGGGCCGAACGTCTTTGCCGGTTACTGGCGCATGCCCGATAAGACACGCGAGGAGTTCACCGATGATGGTTATTTCCGCACTGGCGATCTCGGCAGTCGCGACGCCAGCGGGTATGTGTCGATCGTCGGACGCAGCAGGGATCTGATCATCAGCGGCGGCTACAACATCTATCCGAAGGAGCTCGAGCTGATCCTGGACGGGCTCGACGGCGTCGCCGAGTCGGCCGTGATCGGTCTGCCGGATCGCGACTACGGCGAGGCCGTGGCCGCCGTCATCGTGCCAGCGCCGGGTGCCCGGCCCGACGGATCGGCCCTGCTGGCGGCACTGAAGGAGCGGATCGCCTCGTTCAAGCTGCCCAGGCATGTGTTCGTCATCGACGAACTGCCGCGCAACACGATGGGCAAGGTGCAGAAGAATCTTTTGCGCGAGCGCTTCGCCCGGGTTCGACCGGACCGGCCGGACCGGCCGGATCAGCCGGATCAGCCGGATCAGCCGGATCAGCCGGATCAGCCGGATCAGCCGGATCAGCCGGATCAGCCGGACGCCCGCTCAGGCTGATCCGCCGAACGTGCCGACCAGACCGCGCCACATCATGTACGCCGCCAGCACGTACAGCAGCAGGGCGAACAGGCGGCGCAGGCGATCGACGGAGGTGGCGTGCGCCACCCGGGCGCCGAGGGGTGCCGTCAGCACGCTGGTGACGGCAATCGTGGCCAGCGCGGGCAGATAGATGTAGCCGACAGCGCCGGCCGGCAGGTCCCGCTCCCAGCCGGCCAGGATATATCCGACCGTGCCGGCCAGCGCAATCGGAAAGCCGCAGGCGGCGCTGGTGGCCACGGCCTGATGGATCGGCACGTTCGAGCGCGTCAGGAACGGTACCGTGAGAAAGCCGCCGCCGGCACCGACCAGTGCCGACAGCACGCC
>JACDJC010000823.1_pt1 | contig 31980 bp, 31 predicted proteins | sample 7454191 | NCBI WGS metagenome assembly JACDJC01 (sample SAMN14253291, study PRJNA609438) | sludge metagenome | isolation source: sludge after 25d culture with pyrite and EDTA | collected 2018-12-20
CCTTCAGCAGCCGCGCGTCTTCCAGGGCGCGCAGGGCCTGGTTGGTGCGCTGGCGGGAAATTCGCGCCAGATAGCCGATTTCTTCCTGGGTGATTTCCAGCCGCATGGAATTGCCGGGATACAGCAGGGGGTTGAACAGCTCGGCCAGACAGCGAGCCACACGCGCATCGGGTGCCAGCAGACGGTCATATTCGGCCTTGCCGATGAACTGCGCGACACGTTCGTTCAGCTGGTGCAGCAAATAGCGGTTGAAGGGAATGCTGCCGTCCAGCAACCAGAAGAACGTCTCGCTGCGCAGCCGGGCAATCGTGCTTTGGCGCAGCGCGATCACGTCGTACTTGCGCGCTTCGTGCTTGAGCAGCGAGCCCTCGCCGATCCAGCCGCCCGCAGGCACCCCGGTCAGCGAGGCGAGCTTGCCTTCGGCAGTGCCGACCGAGACCTTGACCAGGCCATCCACGACGCCAATCCAGGCGGTGGCCAGGACGCCCTTGTGTTCGATGAGGGTACCCGCCTGGACTTGTGTCAGCGCGGTGTCCCGCAGAACACGCGCTTGCTGGGGCGGATCGAGCAGGTCAAACCATGCGGCGTGGTTTTCAAGGGCCTGTTGCAGATCCATGGGTGATTACCCTAGATGAGAATTGAATGTCGGCAGCATGACAGTTGTGTGCTCTCCTGATGGGTATGGTAACCGTGAACATATCCCTGTTGGGAAGGAATATGCCATGCAGTCTATGACGCCGGACAACGCGCAGGATGTGGTCCTGTCTTGCAGCCACATGAGCCGCTGGTTCGGGGGCCTGCACGCGGTCAGGGACGTCTCCATCGAGGTGCGGCGAGGCGAGATCCTTGGCCTGGTCGGCCCCAACGGTTCCGGCAAGACGACCACCGTCAATGCCATCACGGGGTTTTTCCCGCCCCAGCAGGGGGAAATCCGCTTTGGCGGTGTGCGGCTCAACGGCATGGCGCCGCATCAGATCGCCCATCAGGGCATTGCGCGAACATTCCAGAATGTGGCCCTGTTCAAGGGCATCAGCGTGCTCGACAACATCCTGCTGGGGCGCCACCACTTCATGCAGCCCAGCGTGCTGGCCGCCATGCTGTACTGGTGGTGGGCACAAAAGGAAGAAATCTCCAATCGCCGCAAGGTCGAAGAAATCATCGATCTGCTCCAGCTCGAAAGCGTGCGGGAAGAATGGGTGGATGTCATCCCTCTGGGGATCCAGAAGCGTGTCGAACTGGCCCGGGCCCTGGTGGCCGAGCCCACCTTCCTGATACTGGATGAGCCCATGGCGGGCATGAACCAGGAAGAAAAGGAATACATGGTGCGCTTCATCCTGGATGCCCAGCAGGCCCTCGGGCTCACCATTCTGCTGATCGAGCACCATATGGATGTGGTCACCGCCATCTGTGATCGCCTGGTGGTGTTGAACAATGGTGAAAAGATCAAGGAAGGCCTTCCGCAGGACGCGATCAGCGATCCGGATGTCGTGGCGGCCTACATCGGCAAGGTCGGTGCGGACCATGACTGAAACCGAAGCCCCGGCTGTGGCAGCGAACCTGCATCCGCACTGGCAGCGCCAAGACAATCTGCTCGCGCTGCTGGCCGACAACGCACGCAAGCACCCTGATCAGGTCGCGATGCGCGAGTACGATCGCGGCATCTGGCAGGAATACGGCTGGGCGCGTTACCTTGACGAGGTACTCAGTTTTGCGGCCGGGCTCGACGCGCGCGGGGTGCAAGCCGAAGCCGTTGTGCTGGTCATCGGCGACAACCGGCCTGCCCTGTATTTCGGCATGCTGGGGGCCATCGCGCTGCGCGCCATCCCTTCGCCCGCGTACCCCGATCTTCCGCCTGACGCGCTCATGGGCCAGATCCGGCGCGAACAGGTACGTTACGCGATTGCCGAGGACCAAGAGCAGGTGGACAAGCTGCTGCACGCCCGTGACAAGGGCGGCTGCGAACTGGATCTGATCGTTTATGACGATCCGCGCGGCCTGGGCAACGAAGACATCCTGGTGTCCTTTGCCACGGTGCAATCCGAAGGGCGCGCACGCCTCGAGCGCGAACCGGGCTTGCGCGACGAGCTGCTTGCGCGTGCCAGCGTCCACGATGTGGCGGCCCTGCTGCATTCATCCGGCACGACGGGTGTCCCGAAAGGCATTCCGCTGAAGCACGGCCACATCCTGCACGGGGTGCGCAATGCGGCGGCGGCCGGCTATTTCCAGGAGGGCGAGGTTCACATGGCGTATCTGCCGATCGCCTGGGTGGGGGATTTCATATTTTCCGTCGGGGCGGCGATCGCATTGCGTTTCGTGGTCAACATCCCCGAGAATCGCGAGACCGCGCAGCATGATTTGCGCCAGATCGCGCCCACGCTGTATTTTTGTTCGCCACGAACCTGGGCGAACATCCATACCCGCATTCAGGTGGGCATCGGTGAATCCACGCGGCTGAAAAAGCGGCTCTATCACCACTTCATGCCCTTTGCGGTCAGGCTCGAGCGCAAGCGCCTGGACGGCGTCGCACCGACCGTGGCCCAGCGCCTCTGGCGCCAGCTGGGCGAATGGCTCATCTACGGCCCCATCAAGGACCATTTCGGTCTCTCGCGTGTGGTGCGTCCGTACACGGCCGGCGAAGCGATCGGCGAGGAAATCTTCCTGTTTTTCAGGGCCCTGGGGCTGAATCTGCGGCAATTCTACGGCCAGACCGAAAACAGCGCACTGGCGGCCGCGCAGTCGCACCACGAGGTCATGCTGCACACGGTGGGCCGGCCCTTCCCGGGCGTGGAACTGCGCATCGATCCGGATGGCGAGATCCTGATGCGTGGTGACAATGTCTTCGATGGCTACTACCGGCAACCCGAGGAAACGGCCAAGGTCCTGCGCGATGGCTGGCTGCACACGGGTGACGCGGGCTATCTTCAGGACGACGGCCAGCTGGTCGTGCTGGGGCGGGTGTCCGAGGTCGTGCACACGCGCGCTGGCGAGCGTTTCATTCCCACCTATATCGAAAACCAGCTGCAGTTCAGCCACTACATCCGGGATGTCTGCGTTCTGGGCCAGGGCCGTGATTACCTGGCTGCGATTGTCTGCATCGATCTTCAGGCCGTGGGGCACTGGGCTCAGGAACATGGTGTCCCGTATGCCTCGTATGCCGAGCTCTCCCAGCACCCGCGCGTCTACGGGCTTGTGGATGGCGTGATCGCGCATGTGAACCGGGTGCTGCCCGAAAAGCTCCGGATCCGGCGTTTCGTCAACCTGCACAAGGAATTCGACGCCGACGACGGTGAAATCACGCGTACCCGCAAGCTGCGACGCAAGGTCATCGACCAGACGTACCACATCATCATCGAGGCCTTGTACGCCGGGCTGTCCGAGGTCGAGTTCGATGCCACCATCGTCTATGAAACCGGGGAAGTCGGCTCACTGAGACGGCTTCTGCGCCTGGCGGACGTATCCGGGGTGGTGGACTGAACCATGGAATATTTTTTCGAACTGCTCATCAACGGTGCCCTGACGGGGCTGATGTACGGGCTGGCCGGGCTGGGCTTCGTGCTGATCTACAAGTCTTCCGGGGTGGTGAACCTTGCCCAGGGTGCGATGATCATGCTGGCAGGCTACGTGGTCTGGCTTCTGGCGGGCGCAGGCTGGCCGCTTTATCTGGCCATCCCGGGGGGCGCCGTGCTGATGTTCGGCTTTGGCCTGCTGGCCGAGCGCGTGCTGCTGCGCAAGATGGTCGGCCAGCCCGTCATCATGATCGTGATGCTGACCCTCGGGCTCGAGGTTTTCCTGCGCGGCGTGGGTCCGGGCTTTCTGGGTGCCTCGCCCAAGCAGCTGGGTCTGGGGATCCCGCTGGCACCCATCATCCTGGGCGACATCTTCATCAACCGTACCTATGTGGTGGGCGGCGTGGTGGCCGTGGTGCTGATCCTCGCTTCCCTGCTGTTTTTCCGCACGCGCCTGGGTACCCGGCTGCGTGCCGTCTCGGACGACCACGTCGCCAGCTGGTCGGTGGGCATTTCCGTCGAACGGGCCATCGGGATTTCCTGGGGGCTGGCCGGCATCTCCGCCATTGCGGCCGGGGTCGTCTGGGGCTCGGTGCAGGGCGTGGACTGGACCCTGTCGCAACTGCTCTTTCCGGCCATTGCCGTGGTGATCCTGGGGGGGCTGGACAGTGTGGTCGGGGTGCTGGTGGGCGGTCTCATCGTGGGAGTGCTGGGCAGCGTGATTCCCGGCTACCTGGACGAGCTGGCCGGCGGCGGCACCCGCGATGTCGTCACCTCGCTCATCATCCTGTTCACCATCATGATTCGTCCGTACGGCATTTTTGGCCGTGAAGACATAGAAAGGGTCTAAGCACGATGTTCTATCGACTCTCGGGCATCCACCATACGCGCTACGCTTCGGCCCGCCAGCTCTGGCCGGTGCCGGCGGACCGTCGGCAAATCGTCGTGCTGCTGGTGCTGGCGCTGACGGCACCCCTTTATCTCAGCAATTTTCACCTGTTCAGCTACATGCTGCCCTGGCTGATCTTCAGCGCCGCCGCCTTGTCCCTGACGCTCCTGATGGGGATTGCAGGACAGCTGCATTTCGGCTTTGCCGCGGTCATGGCTATCGGCGCCTATACCAGCATTCACCTCAGCCGGCTGGGGGTGCCGCTGGGTTTCGCCCTGTTCGGCGCAGGTCTGGCTGCGGCGCTCATCGGCACGGTCTTCGGGGCAGCGGCCTTGCGGGTCAAGGGCTTGTACCTGGTGATGGCCACCCTGGCCATGCAATACCTGGTCGACTGGATCATCGTCAATGTCCCGGCGATCAGCGGCGGGGCCCAGGCCACCTTGCAGGCGCCGCACACCACCTTTTTCTTCCTCCCGCTGGCATCGGGCCTGACACGCTACTACCTGACGCTTCTGTGGGTGCTGTTCGTGACCCTGCTGATCCTGAACATCAAGCGCACCAGCATCGGCCGCGCGCTGGTGGCCGTGCGCGACAAGGACTACGCTGCCGCGGTCATCGGCATCAATGTGGTGCGCATGAAGCTGGTGGCATTCTTCACCAGTTCGTTTCTGGGCGGGGTGACGGGGGCCATCCTGGCCTTCTGCTATTACCAGGCCGTCACGCCCGAGCAGTTCACGTTCAACGTCTCCGTGCAGCTGGTGGCCATGGTGCTGGTGGGCGGGCTGGGCAGTGTCCTGGGGGCTTACCTGGGGGCGGGTTTCGTGCTGCTGGTGCCGATCGCCCTGACCAATCTGGTGGTCTACCTCAACACCCTCGGGTGGTTCACGGTATCCACCAACCTGCTCTCGCACATTCCGCTCATGATCTACGGGGCACTGATCATCGGCTTTCTGCTGCTCGAGCCGCTGGGGCTGGGCAAGATCTACGACAACATCCGCAATTACCTGCTGGTCTGGCCCTTTCGCCATTCCAACCCATAGGAACGGCCTGCGCACGGTCGCAGCACCTGTCCTGCATGCTTTCCGGGCCTTGCGGCCTGATTTCCAAGGAGACCAAGATGAAAGGATTGCTCAAGAGGCTCGCAGTCGTCACCGCACTCGGTACGGCTCTGGGGTCGGGGTCGGCCCTGGCGGCGGACAAGGCCCCCATCAAGTTCGCCGCCGCGCTGGACTTCACGGCGGTCTACACTTTTCTGACCGACGAATACAGTCAGGGGCAGCGCGACTATGTGACCTTGCTGAATCAGCAGGGCGGAGTCGATGGCCATCCCGTCGAACTCTCTGTTTCCGACACGGGCAATGAGCCCCAGCGCGGCATCGAAGCCTACAACCGGGCCAAACGCGATGGTGCGGTGCTGGTGGATTTTCTCAGCACTCCCGTGGCGCGCGCCATGGTCAACCGCGTCATCGACGACAAGATCGTCATGATCACCGCACTGCACGGGCGCGGTGATGCCAGTGATGGCCAGGTCTTTCCCTATGTGTTCCCGCTGATGGCCACGTACTGGTCGCAGGCGGCCTTGCTGGTCGACTTCATGAATGGCAAGGAGGGCGGGCTCAAGGGCAAGAAGGTGGCGCATGTGTACATTGATTCGCCCTTCGGCCGGGAACCGATACCGGTGCTCGAAGCCCTCTCGAAGCGTCTGGATTTCCAGCTCAAGACCTTTCCCTACGCCAGCCCGGGCAACGAACAGTCTTCCACCTGGTCCGAGGTGCGCCGTTACAAGCCGGATTTCGTGATCATCTGGGGGGCCGGCGGGGCACAGGCCGTGTCCGTGCGCGATGCCATCCGTAACGGCATCTCTCCCGACAAAGTTCATTCCGTGGTCTGGCTGGCAGAAGCCGACATGAACACGGTGGGCAAGGACATCGCCAAGGGCGTGCGCAAATTTGCCCCGACCGTGAACGGCACCGACACACCCATTTTGCAGCAGATCGAAGAAAAAGTCGTGAAGGCCGGCAAGGGTGCAGGCCCCGCTGAAAAGGTGGGCAATACGTACTACAACATCGGAGTGGCCACCATGGCCATCTCGCTCGAGGGTGCGCGCCTGGCCCTGAAGGAATTCGGCGAGCCGCTCACGGGCGAGAAACTGCGCAAAGGCATGGAGCTTGTCAAGGGCTACACGGCCGATGGCCTGATTCCGCCGGTGACCTTCTCGGCCGAGGATCATCAGGGCGGCGGCTATGGTCGCGTGGCCCAGTGGGATGGTGCGCAATGGAGCCCCCTGACCGACTGGCACGCTTCCTTCCAGGACGTGGTCTGGGAGCAGATCCACAAGGGCGCCGAGCAATACAAGAAGAGCCGCGAGTAATGCTTGCCCTGAGCAACATCGAGGTGGTGTACGACAAGGTGTTCCTGGCCATCCGGGGCATATCCCTCGATGTCGGGCAGGGCGGCATGGTGGCGCTGCTGGGCGCCAACGGGGCGGGCAAGAGCACGACCCTGAAGGCGATCAGCGGCCTGCTGGCACCGGAACGCGGCGACGTCACGCGCGGCACGATCGAGTTCCAGGGGCAGAACATCCTGCCCCTGGCCGCCGCGCAGCGTGTGGCCCTGGGCTTGGTGCATGTCATGGAAGGACGCCGCATTTTCGGCCACCTGACGCCCGACGAGAACCTGTATGCGGCCTTCAGGTCGGGCGGGACGCGCGCCCAACTGAATCGCCTGCGCGACAGGGTGTACGGATTCTTCCCGCGGCTGACGCAGTTTTCCCGCACCAAGGCCGGCTATCTGTCAGGCGGCGAACAGCAGATGCTGGCCATTGGCCGGGCCCTGATGACCGAACCGCGCCTGCTGATGCTGGACGAGCCCAGCCTGGGGCTTTCCCCGCGTCTGGTGCAGGAAATCTTCAGCATCATCCGGCAGATCAACCAGGAAACCGGGGCCAGCGTCCTGCTGGTCGAACAGAACGCGGCAGCGGCACTGGAAGTCGTGGATCATGCCTATCTGATCGAAAACGGCCAGATCGTCATGAACGGTGCCGCCGCCGTCCTGAAGCAGAATCCGGATGTCCAGGAGTTCTACCTGGGCGGCAGCGGCAAGGTCGATTATCACAACGTCAAGCATTATCGCCGGCGCAAGCGCTGGCTGGCCTGACGCATGGGGGAATGGCATGCAGGCATATTACGACACGCGCGAGACCTTGCCCGCCGATGAACGTGAGCGGCAGCTGTTCGATCGTCTGCCAGGGGTTCTGGCCGCCGCCCGGGATCGCGCTCCGGCCATTGCACAGCAACTGCAGGGCATCGACCCTGCCGCACTGACGTCGCGCGACGCGCTCGCGCGCGTGCCGGTACTGCGCAAGAATGAGCTCCTGCAGGTGCAGCATGCGGCCCGCATCGCGGCGCCGGGCCAGGCGGGCGACGCGGAGCGCATCCGCGTCTTTGGCGGGTTTTCCACGATCGGCTGGGGGCAGGCGCGCCGCGTGTTTGCCTCGCCCGGACCCATCTACGAACCCGAGAGCGCCCGGCCCGACTACTGGGGCTTTGCGCGCGCCCTGCATGCGGCCGGCATTCGCGCCGGGCAGCTTGTCTACAACTGTTTTTCCTACCATTTCACCCCGGCGGGCTCGATGATGGAAACCGCCGCGCATGCCCTGGGCTGCACCGTCTTTCCGGGTGGCGTCGGCCAGACCGAGCAGCAGGTGCGTGCCATGGCCGATCTGGCTCCCCAGGCCTATACCGGCACGCCCAGCTTTCTGCGCATCATTCTCGAGAAGGCCGACGAAATGGGGGTGGTCCTGCCCTTGCTGCACCGGGCCCTGTTTTCCGGGGAAGCCTACCCGCCTTCGCTGCAGGCCTGGTTCCAGGCGCGCGGCATCCAGGGTTTCCAGGCATATGGCAGCGCGGACCTGGGCATGGTGGCCTTCGAGACCCGGGCGCGTGACGGTCTGGTGCTGAACGAGGACCTGATCCTGGAAATCGTGCGCCCCGGCACCAGTCAGCCGGTGCCTGACGGCGAGGTCGGCGAGGTGGTTGTCACCACCTTCAATCCGGATTATCCGCTGCTGCGCTTTGGCACCGGGGATCTGTCGGCCCTGATGCCGGGCGCGTCGGCCTGCGGGCGCACCAATCGGCGCATCCGCGGCTGGCTGGGCCGGGCCGATCAGACCACAAAAGTTCGCGGCATGTTCGTGCATCCCGAACAGATTGCCCGGGTGCTGGATTGTCATCCACGCATCGCGCGCGCCCGTCTGGTGGTGTCCGGCGAGTCGGGGCACGACCAGATGACGCTGAAGGTCGAAGGCGATGCCGGCCTGGATCTGGCCGCCATTGCCGAGACCGTGCGCGACCAGACCAAGCTGCGCGCCATCGTGGATCTGGTGCCGGCCGGCAGCCTGCCCAACGATGGCAAGGTGATCGAGGACGCACGCCGCTACGAGTGACCCTGATGGCGTGTGGTGTGCGGTACTATCTTCGTTCCAGGGCATTTCCGGCCACAAACACAGGGAGACTATCCATGCGCGGATTCAAGATCGCGGCGGGCATCGCCGTATTGCTGGCTACAGGCCTGCCACTGGCCCATGCCGACACCTTGTCGGTGGTCCAGCAGCGCGACGCGGTGCGTTGCGGCGTGACCACCGGCTTTGCCGGGTTTTCTGCGCCGGACACCAAGGGGGAATGGCGCGGTCTGGACGTGGACATGTGCCGTGCCGTGGCTGCGGCGGTGCTGGGCGATGCCTCAAAGGTCAAGATCGTGTCGCTGAATGCCCAGCAACGGTTCACGGCGCTGCAGTCGGGCGAGATCGACTTGCTGGCGCGCAATACCACGGTCACGCAGTCGCGCGACACGGCGCTGGGGGCCATTCATGCCGCAATCAATTTCTACGATGGCCAGGGCTTCCTGGTGTCCAAGTCGCTGGGCATCCGCACGGCGCGTGAACTGAATGGTGCCACGGTCTGCATGCAGACGGGCACGTCGAACGAGCAGAACATGGCCGATTGGGCGCGTGCCAACGGCGTTCAATACAAGCCCGTCGTGATCGAGCAGTTCAACGAGGTGGTCAATGCGTTTGCCGCGGGCCGCTGCGATGTGTTCACGACCGACGCCTCGGGCCTGGCCTCGATCCGGATCTCGAAGCTGACGAATCCGGGGGATTACGTCATCCTGCCGGAGATCATCTCGAAGGAGCCACTGGGGCCGTTCGTGCGCCAGGGTGACGACGCCTGGCTGAACATCGTGAAATGGTCCTTTCAGGCCATGACCGGTGCCGAGGAACTGGGCGTGACGTCTGCCAATGTCGATGAACAGCTCAAAAGCCCCAACCCCAATGTGCGGCGCCTGTTGGGCGTGACCGGCAGCGCCGGCAAGAACCTGGGGCTGGATGCAAAGTGGGCCTACCACATCATTGCGCAAGTCGGCAATTACGGTGAATCGTTTGATCGCAACGTCGGCATGGACAGCCCGCTGCAGATCCATCGCGGCCTGAATGCCTTGTGGAAGAACGGCGGCCTGATCTACCCCTTGCCGATCAGCTGATCGCGGGCGCCGCGCCGCCCAAAGGCCGCCAGAAAGGTCATCAGGCCTTTTTCAGTGCCAGTGCGCGCCCGGCGCGGCTGGCCGTGGGGCGGCCGAGCTGTTCTGAAATCCACTGGCCGATATCCACGACGGCATCCAGATCCACCCCGGTGTGCAGGCCCTGGCCGCGCAGCAGGTACAGCACGTCTTCGGTCGCCACGTTGCCCGTGGCCCCCTTGGCATAGGGGCAGCCGCCCAGACCGGCCACGGAACTGTGGAAGATCCGCACGCCGCAATCCAGCGCGGCCAGGATGTTGGCCAGCGCCTGGCCATAGGTATCGTGAAAATGCCCCGAGACCTGCGTGCCCAGGTCGGCCACCTGGCCCACGGCGCGCAGCACGCGGCCCACCTGGGCCGCAGTGCCCACCCCGATGGTGTCGGCCACGTCGATTTCATCACACCCCAGGTGCAGCAGCCTTTCGGCCACGTCCACCACGGCGGCCACCGGCGTTTCGCCCTGATAAGGGCAGCCCAGCGCGCAGCTGATGCTGCCGCGCAAGCGCAGGCCGGCCTGTCTGGCAGCTGCCGCCACGGGCTCGAAGCGCGCAATCGATTCGGCAATGGAGCAGTTGATGTTGCGCTGGGAAAAGGCCTCGCTGGCCGCCCCGAAGATCACGACCTCATCGGCACGGGCCGCCTGCGCGCCCTGGAGCCCGCGCAGGTTCGGCACCAGGGCCGAGTAGATCGTGCCCGGCCGGCGTTCGATGCCGGCCATCAGCTGGGCGCCGTCGGCCATCTGGGGCACCCATTTCGGAGACACGAAGGAGGCCGCTTCGATATTGGGGAAACCGGCGGCAGACAGGCGATCGACGAGCGCGATCTTGGTTGCCGTGTCGACAAACTGCTTTTCGTTCTGCAGGCCGTCGCGCGGCCCGACTTCCACGATCTTGATGTGTTCGGCCATGAAAAGAATCCGTCAGAAAATGTTCGCGACGAGGGCGTCGCCAGGCGGCAGGCCGCGCGCTCGACACGGAGGAGAGAATCATCATAACGCAGCGCGGCCGGCACGAAGCGCGTGTCACGCGGCGTGCGTCATGCAGCGCGGTGCGGGTTCAGGCCAGCCGGCGATAGCGGCCGTCGGGCTGGCGTACCAGCCTGCCCGAGACCTCGAGCAGGGTCAGCTGGCCCATCAGGTGGCCGATGGCCCAGCCGGTGCGGGCCTGCAGGGCATCCGTGTCCACGGGCTCGTAACCCAGCGCATTGAGCAGGGCCGATGCCTCATCCGGTGGGTCAGCTTGCGGGCCGGGCGTGGCACCAGCGACCTCATCCGCGCGCTGGGGCGCGCTCAGCCCCGGCAGGGATTCCTGGCGCAGTTCCTCGATGATGTCCTGGCCGGATTCGACCAGCTTGGCGCCCTGCCGGATCAGGGCGTGGCAGCCGCGCGACAGGGGTGAGTGAATGGACCCCGGGATCGCGAAGACCTCGCGCCCCAGCTCGCCGGCCAGGCGGGCCGTGATGAGCGAACCGCTGCGCGCTGCCGCCTCGACGACCAGCACCCCTCTGGCCAGGGCCGCCACGAGGCGGTTGCGCCTGGGGAAGTGGTACGGCAGGGCGCGGGTTCCCAGGGGGAATTCGGACAGCATCAGGCCCTGGGCCGCAATGCGGTGCGCCAGCGGCCGGTGGCCGGCGGGGTATACCAGATCGATGCCTGTACCCAGCACGGCCACCGTGCCGGCCCCCTGTGGGCCGGCGTCAAGGGCGCCTTCGTGCGCTGCGCCGTCGATGCCGTTGGCCAGTCCGCTGACCACGCACCAGCCCTGCAGTGCCAGATGCTGTGCGAAGGCGTGTGCGTTGCCCGTGCCCTCGGGTGTGGCGTGGCGCGCGCCGACAATGGCAATCATGGGGCGCTTGAGCAGTTCCAGGCGTCCGTGGGCATACAGCAGCGGCGGTGAATCGGTGAGGTCCAGCAGGGCTTGCGGGTAGAGGGGGTCGGCGAGCGTCAGCACATGGTGATCGGCTGCATCCAGCCAGCCCAGCGTCTGTTCGATGGCGTCTTGCAGGGCGGCATCCGGCGCCTGGCGCAGGCGTGTCGCCAGGACCGGGTCCAGGTGCCGCGCCAGGCTGCCGGTCGATGCCGTGCAGATGTTTTGCGGCAGCCCGAATACGGACAGCAACTGGCGGATCCGCGCGGGCCCCAGATCGGGCTCCAGGCTCAGGCGGATCCAGGCGCGCAATTCGTGTTCGTCTGCAGTCAGAGGCATCATGTCAGTGTGCCACGGAAGCCGGGCCCGTGGCGCCCCGGTGTGATCACAAGGCCCTGCTGGGCCAAGCCGGGCAACTTGTTTTATCATGGGGTTTTCAGGCTTTGAGCAATCAGGTTGTCGAAATGGCTTTGCTTCCCATCCTCAAGTACCCGGACCCTCGGCTGCACAAGATCGCCGCGCCCGTGCGACAGGTGGACGACCGCATCCGCCGGCTGGTGCACGATATGGCCGAGACCATGTATGCTGCGCCCGGTGTGGGTCTGGCCGCCACTCAGGTGGATGTGCACGAGCGTGTCGTGGTCATCGATGTGTCCGAAAATGGTGATGCCCTGCATGTCCTGATCAACCCCGAGATCACCTGGAAAAGCGACGAGCTTCAGACCTACGAGGAAGGCTGCCTGTCTGTGCCGGGCATCTATGACGAGGTCGAGCGCTCGGCCCGCATCCATGTGCGCGCATTGAACACACGGGGCGAATCCTATGAGTTCGACGCCGATGGCCTGCTGGCCGTGTGCGTGCAGCACGAACTCGATCACCTGGTGGGCAAGGTCTTCGTGGAATATCTGTCCCCGCTGAAGCAGAACCGCATCCGCGCCCGCCTGCGCAAGCAGCAGCGCGAGGCACAGCGCGAAGCCGCTGGCGTCCAGACATAATGGTCGCTCCTCAGGCGAAGAAGACCCGACTGACGAATTCGAACGCCCCGCTTCGGCGGCCGGACGCGCTGCGCATCGTGTTCGCCGGCACGCCGGAATTTGCCCGCCAGGCCCTGTCTGCGATCCTCCAGGCGGGCCATCGGGTCGTGGCCGTTCTTGCCCAGCCGGACCGGCCGTCCGGGCGCGGCATGAAGCAGGTTCCCGGTGCGGTCAAGCAGGCAGCCCTGGCGGCCGGCATCCCGGTGATGCAGCCGCGCAGCCTGCGGCTGGATGGCAAATACCCGCAGGACGCACGCGCGGCACAGACCGCCCTGCAGGCCCTGGCGCCTGACGTGATGGTGGTGGCCGCCTACGGCCTGATTCTGCCGCAGTGGATGCTCGATCTGCCGCCCCATGGCTGCCTGAACATTCATGCCAGCCTGCTGCCGCGCTGGCGCGGAGCCGCACCCATTCAGCGCGCCATCCAGGCAGGCGACAGCGTCAGCGGGGTCACCATCATGCAGATGGATGCCGGGCTGGATACAGGTGCCATGCTGCATCGGGTGGAGCGTCGGCTGGCTGCCGATGAAACCGCTGCCAGCCTGCACGATGCATTGGCGGCCGACGGGGCCCGGGCCATCGTGCAGGTGCTGGATCGGCTGCGATCCGGTGACGTGCTGACGGCGATACCCCAGCCGGCCGCAGGGGTCTGTCATGCCGAGAAATTGCTGAAGTCCGAAGCCGCCCTGGACTTGACCCTGCCGGCGGCGGTGCTGGCGCGGCAGGTGCGCGCCTTTGATCCCTTCCCGGGTTCGACCTTGTCATTGCCAGGGCTCGACCAGCCGGTGAAGGTCTGGGCGGCACAGGCCTTGCCGGCTACGGCCGCGTCACGCCAGGCATCACCCGGAGCCATTGTGCAGGCGGGCCCGCATGGCATCGATGTCGCCACGGCCGACGGCATTCTGCGTGTGACGGCCCTGCAAAGGCCCGGGGGCCGACGTCAGCCCGCAGCCGCGTTCATGCAGGGCTGGCCTGCCCCGTCCGGGGTGCCCATAGTCGGCTGCCCATAGCCAGGTGCCCATGGCGGGCTGCCCATAGCCAAGTGCCCATGGTCCGGGGCGTCCATGGCCCGGTGCCCATGGCGGGGGCACCAGCGCCGGCTGAAGGGCGCAGCGCGTCAGGTCGGTCGCATCGATCGCTGCGCGCGGCGTGCCGACGGGTTCACAGAGTGCCTGTGGATCAGGAGGATTTCTTGCGGGACGTGTCGATGCCGAGCTGCTTGAGCTTGCGGTACAAATGGGTGCGTTCCAGGCCGGTGCGCTCCGACACCCGCGTCATGCTGTGGTTTTCATGATGCAGATGATATTCGAAATAAATGCGCTCGAATTCGTCGCGTGCTTCGCGCAGCGGCTGGTTCAATGAAATACGGCCCAGTTGCGAGTCGTCCGCTGTGGCGGGCATGGCCTGCACGGCGTTGGCAGGCTGCGTCGCAGAGGTGTTGGACAAGGGCGGCGGCTGGGTGAAGACGGGGTCGGCCACGATCGGTCGTTCCGTGCGGCTGCGCATGGAAGGCGGGATGACGGGCCGGGCCAGGCCGGCCGCCACGGCCTTCAGCAATTTCTGCAGGGTGATGGGCTTTTCCAGAAAGTCCACGGCGCCGATGCGGGTCGCTTCGACCGCGGTGTCGACCGTGGCGTGACCGCTCATCATGATGACGGGCATGTTCAGCAGCCCCTGGCTGGACCATTCCTTCAGCAGGCTGACGCCATCGATATCGGGCATCCAGATGTCCAGAAGGACCAGATCGGGTCGCTGGCGAAGACGGGATTCACGCGCCTGTGCCGCATTTTCCGCGAGTTCGACCGTATGGCCTTCGTCGTAGAGAATCTCGGACAGCAGTTCGCGGATGCCTATTTCGTCGTCCACCACCAGAATTCTGGCCATATCACCTCACTTGTGCATTATGCGTATTATCCAGTGCTTGCCCCACTGCGTCCAGCCGCGCGGGCGGCCCCGACAAGCGCGAGAACAGGATGGAGATGCGCGCACCGCCCTCGGCACGGTTGGAAATGTCGACCTGGGCACCGTGTTCCTCGATGATTTTCTTGACGATGGCCAGACCCAGCCCCGTACCGGTGGCTTTGGTGGTCACGTAAGGTTCGAAGACGCGGTGCAGGACGCCGGCGGCAAAGCCCGGCCCGTTGTCCGAGACGGTCAGGCGGATGCGCGCATGCGCGGCGCCATCCTCCGGCACGATCAGCCGGGTCTGCACCCGGATTTCCGCCGTGCCGGGCGCTGCATGCTGTACGGCGGCGTCGCGGGCATTGGACAGCAGGTTGTGGATCACCTGACGCAACTGCGCAGGGTCTCCCTGGATGCCGGGCAGATTCGCGGCCAGATGGGCGTCGATGCGGGCCGCCCCCGGTGCGACGGGTGCCGGGTGTTCGGACGGGTCCCAGCCATAGAGCGTCAACACCTCGGCCAGCAGGGCATTCAGATCGATATCCTGCATCTGCACGGGCGGGGTGCGGGCATATTCGCGAAATTCGTCGACCATGCGTTTCAGGGATCCGACCTGGTTGACGATGGTCTGGGTGGATCGCTGCAGCATGGCGGCGTCCTCTGGTGACAGCCGGTCCTTGAGCTTCATCGCCAGGCGCTCGGCGGACAGCTGGATGGGGGTCAGCGGATTCTTGATTTCGTGCGCCAGCCGCCGTGCGACTTCGCCCCAGGCCACGGTGCGGTTGGCAGAGATCACCTCGCTGATGTCGTCGAACACGACCAGGTAGCTGTCCTCGTGGCCTTCCATCAGCAGCCGGGTGCCGCGCGCCAGCAGAGTGACGACGTGCATCTTGCGCTCGTTGTCGGGCGCCTCCTGGAGCTCGACCTCGAATTGCTGCTGCCAGTACGGCCGGGTCGATTCCACGGCCTCGTGTGCCGCAAAGGCCTGGCGGATCAATTGCGCCAGTGTCAGGGCGCCCTCGGCGGTCTCCAGCGGGCGGCCCTGGATGGTGCGCAGGTTGATGTGCAGAATGTTCTGCGCGCCCTGATTGAACAGAGCCACCCGGAAGGCCCGATCGAACACCAGTACGCCAGAGGACAGGTTGCTCAGGACGGACTCCAGATACAGATTGCTCTGTTCCAGCTGGCGACGGTGCCGATCCACCATCTGGCGCGCTTCCTCGAGCTGGCGCGTCATGGCGTTGAACGAGCGCGTCAGCTGGCCGACCTCGTCGCGCGCGGGAGGTTCGGGCAGCGGACGGTAATCACCGACGCCCACCGCCTGGGTGCCCGATGCCAGCGTCAGCAGTGGACGCACCAGCCGCCTGGATACGGCCAGTGCCATGACGACCGCGGCGAACACGGCCAGGATCAGGGCCAGGGTCAGCGTGATGCCGTAGAGCTTGCGCAGCCCCAGGCGCGACAGGGCCAGTTCCTGGTAGTCCTGGAAGCCTTGCTGGACCTGGTTGGCATTGTGTGCAATGCGTTCCGGAACGGCCTGAATGAGTTGCAGCCAGCGGGCCTCGCCGCTCAGGCCCATGGCATTTCCCAGGCGGTCCGAGGCGTTGTTGAGCGGAATGATGACGCGCAGGTGCAGGCCGCTGCGGGTCGGGCCGTCGCCCGCGGCGTTGTCCGTCTCGGCCGCGGCGTAGCCCTGGGACACACGCAACTGGTTCATGACGCTGCTGGGGGGCAGGTCCGGCAGCAACTGGCCAAAGGCCGACGAAGAAAAGGCGACCAGACGCCCGTTGCTGGTGAAGACCATCGCTTCATCGATCTCGTTGCCCTCTCGCAGGGAGGTGATCAGCAGGGCGATTTCAGCGTCACTGACGTTGTTCAGCCGCAGGGCCATGTTGTGCGCGCGATGATTCAGTTCGGTCAGTTGCGCATCCAGGGCGGCGCGACCCAGGTTCAGGCCGGCTTCCAGGGCGCTGTCCACGCGCACGTTGAACCAGGATTCGATCGAGCGGGACATGAACTGAACCGACAGGACGTAGATGACCACGCCGGGCAGGATGCCGATGAGCGTGAAATAGAGCGTGAATCGAGCCGTCAGCCGGGCACCGAACTGCCGCCGCCGGATCTGGCGCAGCAGGCGGATCGACAGGATGGCCACCCAGGTCATCAGGGCGACCGCCAGCACGCCATTGAGCAGCAGCAGCAGATCGTATTGCTGTGCGTACCGGGACGCATTGCCCGTGGACCACACCAGCAGGGCCAACAGCGCCATCGCACTGATGGCGGCCACGACCAGGGCGCCGCGCAGCGCCCAGCGGATCATTCGCGGGGCGTTGTGGCGGAAATCGAAAAAGTGAAATTTTTCCATGGGGTCGTCAGAGACCAGGCATTGCTATTGATCGCATCGACCTGGAAGGGGCGCGCAAGGCGCGAAGTGTCCAGCCGCAATCGCATCTGGCCCTGGTACGGGATGCCGGGATGCAGCTGGTCTGCGGAGCCGACCGCCCAGTCGCGAATGTGGCGCACCAGATCCAGGGCCTCGGTGAGCGACGTGGCCGGCAGGGACAGGTCGCCGGTGCCCACCCGCCACTGGCGCGTCAGGGCGTTGAACTGGATGCGCCAGGTCTGGCTGGCCGTGATGACGGTTTCGTCGAACCACCACCAGCGCGGTCGCAGGATCTTCAGATCCACGGTGAAATACAATGGCACGCCCTTCTGGGCGGCCTCATGCAGTTCATCCCCCAGTGTGAAGTCGATGTCGGCGTTGATCGTCAGCTGGCCATCCTGCATCTGGGGCTGGATGCGCGTGACCCGGCCTTCGTTTGAGCCGGCCAGGGCGGGCAGCAGGCACAGGAGGCTGAGGGCAAGGACCATCAGGATGCGGGGCATGCGCGGGATCGGACAAGAGTGGCAAACATTGGCGGTATTGTTGACGACTCAACCCCGCTTGGCAATCAGGGCATAGAAAAACCCGTCGCCCTCGTGCGGGCCGCCCGGCAGGATCTGGCCGGGTGCGGGCAGGCGTCGGGCATCGTCATGGCGCTCCATGAATGCCTGAATCCGGGATTCGCCTTCCTGGGGAAAGATCGAACAGGTCACATACAGCAGATGGCCCCCGGGCACCAGCAGCGGCCAGAGTGCGTCCAGAATGCGCGCCTGCAGTGCCGCCGTACGAACCACGTCTTCGGCGCGTCGCAGCCAGCGGATATCGGGGTGGCGGCGCACGATGCCGGAAGCCGTGCAGGGCACATCGGCAAGAATGGCATCGTAAGGCACGCCATCCCACCACTCGGCGGGCTGGGTGGCATCGCCGCAGCGCAGGCTGACGTCCGCCGATTGCAGGCCCAGTCGTTGCAGGTTTTCTGCGATCTGGGCCAACCGCCGCGCATCCTGGTCCAGCGCGGTCAGCCGCAATGCGTGGCGCTCGAGCAGATGGGCGGTCTTGCCGCCGGGCGCCGCGCAGGCATCCAGCACACGCAGGCCATCGCGCAGTGGCAGCAGCGGTGCCGCCCGCTGTGCCGAAGGGTCCTGCACCGACCACCAGCCCTCGGCATAGCCGGGAATTTTCTGAACCGGGCGGGGGGTGTCCAGGATCAGGCCGTCCTCGCCCACGGTGCGCGCCGGCAGGCCGGCTGCCTGTAGCCTGGCCTGCAGACTGGTCCGCGTGAGACGCCGGATATTCGTGCGCAGCGCCAGGGGCGGGGGCAGGTTGGCGGCTGCCAGAATGGACTGCCACTGGTCAGGCCAGGATTCGCGCACCAGGCGGATCCACCAGGCAGGGTGATTCCAGCGTGCGGTCGGGCATTGGGCCAGCAGGCCCAGCAATTCCGGGCGTTCGCGACCGTAGCGGCGCAGCACGGCATTGGCCAGGCCCTTGGCCGAACGCGTGCGCCGGTCGGCGGCTGCGGCCTCGACCAGCTGGTGCACCAGCGCATGTTCCTGGTAAATGGGCGTGCCGGGCACCTGAGAGGTGCCTTCGGCATGGCGGCGGCTGGCTTCGAGCAGGCACAGCCCCAGCAACAGCAGGGCCTCGGTCAGCCGTTCCGGGGGACGGCGCGGGACCAGCCGTGCGAGTGCGGCCTGGGCGAAGCCCAGCTGGCGCATGGCATGAAAGGACAGGGCCTGGGCGCCCGGACGCAGCGCTGCGGGCGCCTGATCGAGTGCGGCGGACAGGGACTGGCCATCCAGTACGGCGCAGACGGCGCGTGCAGCTGCCAGCAGCTGGCTGGACAGGGTGGCGGCGGGCCGCGCCGGCGGACCGCCAGCCGTCGGAGTGCGGGATTCAATCGCCATGGTCGTCCGGCTTGCGCGGTACCACGCGCGGAGGCGGTTTGCCCGGCTCCAGGGCGCGTGCGCGCTTGAACGTGGTGACAGGCAGGTCGCCAAAAACACCGCGCCGGGCGGCGGCGCGCCAGGCATGGCCGTAGGCGACTTCCAGGCTGAGGTGTATGGTGCCGTCGGCGTGGCGCTGTCGTTCCAGAGCCTGCACCAGACGGGCGCGCCACGCGCGCCCGGGCAGGCCGGCGCGCCGTTCGGGGTGGGGATTGCCGCCCAGCGCGTGGACGTCCTGCAGCAGCTTGTCGGCCGTCTTGTACGTCAGCGTGATGATTTCCTGGTCCATCACCGGATCGGCGAAGCCGACCTGGATCATCAGATCGCCGAAATCATGCATGTCCACGAATTCCATGGCTTGTGTTTCCAGATGGGCGTCGACCAGGGCCTCGCGCAGTTCACGCAGGGTGCCCGGGCCCAGGCTGGAGTACATGGCCAGGGCGTCGTTGCGCAGCACCCGGCGCCATTCCTGCAGGACCAGGTGGGGTTCGGCATGCCAGTGCAGGGCCAGGTTGGACCAGATCAGGTCCTGGCTCTGGTCGGGCAAGCCGGTTTCGGCCAGATCGGCCTGCAGAAAATGCGGCGCCGGGGTGGGCTTGTTGCGCAGCTTGTGCCAGAAACCGGGTTTGGCCGCGTAGCGGGCTCTGGCCGCGTCCAGCAGCGCGGCGCAGGCATCCAGGCCGGTGTAGTTCAGGTTGGGATAGCGGGCCCGCAGCGGATCCAGAGAATGGGCGGCGCCGCAGCCCGCATCCAGGATGTCGTGCGGAGCGATGCGGATGTAGCTCAGGCGCCGCAGCATGCGCTGGGCAATTTCGCCAAACAGGAACTGGGGTGCATCCAGTGGCGCGCGCCGGGCGAACTGCCGGGTGACGGCCTGGGGGTCGATAGGCAGGCGGGGCAACTGTGACATAAAGGATCAGAACCGGTTCCACAGCAGGCCAAAGCGTGCTGAGATGGGCATTTTCTGCGGCAAGAAAGGTGACATTATGCTGGATCTGACACTATGGCGCGACTGGCGCAGCCGGGTGCCGGCAGAGTGCCCCGGCTGTGGGCAGCGGTTACCGGGCCAGGGCTTGTGCGTGGCCTGTGAGGCGGCGCTGGCTTTCCCGGAGGGCAGCTTGCGCTGTCGCGTGTGCATGCACCCGCTGGTGGCGGGCAGTTGTCCGGACTGCGCACGGCAGACACCTGTGTTCGATCGCATCGTGGCGGCCTTTGATTATGCCGGCCTGGGCCAGACCCTGATCCACGATTACAAGGTTCGCTGCAGTCTGCCCCTGGCCAGCCTGCTGGCAGACCGTCTGGTGCAGGCGGTTCGTGCGGCAGGACCAGCGCGCGCCGCAGTTCCGGATTGGGTGGTTCCGGTGCCGGCCCGGCAGGCCGCCCTGCGCCAGCGCGGCTTCAGCCCGCCGGCCGAGATCGGCCGACTGGTGGCGCGGCGGCTGGGTCTGCGTTATCGCCTGGATCTGGTGCAGCGCGTTCGCGAAGGCCCCAAACAGGCCATGCTGGAACGCGGCGCACGCTTGCGCGCACAGGCGGGTGCCTACGCTTGCGTGGCCCCGGCGGGCCGACGCGGCGCCTTGCCGGGCTCGGGCCAGCAGGCGCTGGGTGGCGCCCGCGTGGCGGTGGTGGATGATGTCCTGACTACGGGTGCCACCCTGCAGGCGGTGGCCGTGGCCCTGAAGACCGCCGGCGCCAGCGCTGTCGAGGGCTGGGTGCTGGCCCGGGCAGTGGACATGTCACCGTGAAGCGTTGCGACCGACCCGCGGCCAGGGGCCGGGCCGGCCTGCCGCGAGCGGTCTTACAATGCCACGATCCCGGCGCCTGGCGATTCATTGCAGAACGCACCATGTTTCACATTGTCCTTGTCGAACCTGAAATACCGCCCAATACCGGCAACGTCATCCGGCTGGCTGCCAACACGGGCACCTTCCTGCATCTGGTGCGCCCGCTGGGCTTTGCCCTGGATGATGCGCGCATGCGGCGGGCAGGGCTGGATTACCACGAATGGGCACGCGTTCAGGTCCACGACGGCCTGGACGGTGCCCTGGACGCGATCGGCGGCGATCCGTCGCGTCGCTTCGCCCTGACCACGCGCGGGTCGGCCCTGATTGGCCAGCAGCCGCTTCGCCCGGGTGATGTGTTCGTGTTCGGGCGCGAGACCGCCGGGCTGTCTTCGGAACAGCTGCAGCGGTTTCCCGTGGCCCAGCGCATCCGCCTGCCGATGCGCCCGGCGCAGCGCAGTCTGAACCTGTCCAACGCGGTGGCCGTGACGGTGTTCGAGGCCTGGCGACAAGCGGGCTACCAGGGGGCAGTCTGAGGTGCCGGACCCGCAGGGCAGCGGCAGCACGTCTGAATCCCCGGATGGAGGCCGTCCGGGTCACAGGCCGTCATTCGGGCCGCGGGTCGCGCGCCAGCAGCGCCGCCACGGCACGGCGCGGCGACAGGCCGTGGAACAGCACCTGGCAGACGGCATCGGTGATGGGAAGATCGAGCCCGTGCTGCCGGCCCAGTGCCAGGGCCGCCCGGGCACAGCGCACGCCCTCGGCGGTCATGCCGCCGGCCAGAATCGCATCCAGCGACTGCCCCTGGCCAATGGCCAGGCCCACCCTCCGGTTGCGCGAGAGATCCCCCGTGGCGGTCAGGACCAGGTCCCCCAGCCCGGTGAGGCCGATGAAGGTGTCCGCCTGCCCGCCCAGGGCAACGCCCAGTCGCTGGATTTCAGCCAGCCCGCGGGTGATCAGGGCGGCGCGCGCGTTGGCGCCCAGATTCAGGCCATCGCTGATGCCGCAGGCAATGGCGATGACGTTTTTCAGGGCACCGCCGACCTCGACCCCCATGATGTCATGGGTGGTATAAATGCGCGCCTGCGTGCCGTGGAATGCGGCTTGTGCCACGCGGCCGGTATCGGCCTGCATGCTGGCCACCGTCAGGGCCACGGGCAAGCCCTGCGCCACTTCGCGGGCGAAGGATGGGCCCGACAACACCCCGGTGTGCAGCCAGGGCTTGTCAGGCAGGGCGTCAGCGACGATCTGGTGCGGCCACTGCTGCGTGTCTGCACTGATGCCCTTGCAGGTCCAGAGCAGGTGCAGCGGCGCGCTGTGCTCAGGCAGGCACGCGGCCAGGCGCCGACAGACGTCTGCCAGCGCGGCCATGGGCACCCCCAGCACGAGCAGGCGATCCGCTGCAGCCGGCGCCTGAAGGACATGGTCCAGGGCTTTGCCGAGGTCGTCCGTCGCCCGCAGGGCGGGTGGCAGGGCGATGCCGGGCAGATAGCGCGGGTTGGTCTGTCGCTGATTGATGTCGTGCACCGGGGTGGCATCGCGCGCCCAGATCAGGACATCGGAGCGGACGCACGCCAGGGCCGCCAGGGCGGTACCCCAGCTGCCGGCGCCCAGCACGGCCAGCCGCACGGTGCTCATGGACGGCACATCAGGTGCGCGTGCCCGGGGGCACGATCAGCCCGGAATCCTGTTTCTTCGTCTGTTCCTCGGCCTGTTGGGCGAGGCGCTGTTCGTACAGGGCCTGGAAATTCATTTCGCTCAGGTGCAGCGGCGGCATCGAGGTCCGCGTGATCGCGTCTGCGACGTTGGCACGCAGGTAGGGATAGAGCATGGTCGGGCAGACGATGCCCAGCAGCGGGTCGAGCTGTTCGGCGGGGATGTTGGAGGCTTCGAATATGCCGGCCTGGCTGAGCTCGATCAGGTACAGCACCTTGTCGCCGATGCGCGTGGTCACCGTGGCAGTGACCACCGACTCGAAGACGGTTTCCGCCAGCTGCTGGCCGCCGACCTGGATCGAGACCTCGACGGTCGGACCGTCCTGTTCCAGGAAGATTTCCGGCGCGTTCGGCATTTCCAGCGACAGATCCTTGACGTAGGCGCGCTGCAGGCCAAAACTGGGGCCTTGGCCGTTCTGGGTTTGCGTTGCATCAGAGTTTGCTTCAGACATGGGAATTCCGGTAAGTGGGGGTGGATGAGAGCCTGGCGAATTCAGGCCAGCAGCAGCGGAAGCAGGCCATCGGCCCGATCCAGTGCCACAAGATCATCGAAACCGCCGACATGGCGTTCGTCGATGTAGATCTGCGGGACGGTGCGCCGGCCCGTGCGTTCCATCATGAGGGAGCGCTGCGAAGGGTCGCGGTCGATGAAGATCTTCTGGATGTCGGTCACGCCACGCTGTTTCAGCAGCATTTCGGCGCGCACGCAGTACGGGCACACTGTGGTGCAATACATTGTGACTTCTGCCATGGTCGGGTCTCTGTCAGGATTTCTTCAGGGGCATGCCGCCTTCGACCCAGGTGTCCATGCCGCCCTCGAGGCAGGATACCCGATCGAAGCCATGCTTGCGCAGTTGGGCGAGCGCGCGGGCTCCTTCGCGGCCGCGGGCGTCGACCAGGATGATGGGTTTGTCCTTGGGCAGGCTGCCCACGTGCGCCTCCAGCGTGTCGAGCGGAATGTTGCGGGCTTGCGGGATGCTGCCCGCCTTGAATTGTTCGGCCGGGCGCACATCCACGAACAGGCCGTTTTCACGGTTGACCTGCTGGATGGCATCGGCCAGGGAAGTGCGCCCGGTCGAACGCCCCCTGGATAGGCTGGGCCACAGCAGCAACCCCCCGGAAACCAGGGCGATGAGCAGGATCCAGAGGTTGTTCTGGCTAAGTAAAAAGTCCACGGTGATTCCTGTAACGGCGGTCGGAAAAAATCGTATGCTGGGGGATTATAAAATGGACGGCTCTTTTGAACTTTGCAGGCTTGCCGATCATGTACAAACTGGTACTCATGCGCCATGGCGAAAGCCAGTGGAATTTTGAAAATCGCTTTACTGGCTGGACCGATGTGGACCTGACCGCAAGGGGCCGCGAACAGGCGCGTCTGGCGGGGGAACTGCTGCGCGCGCAGGGGTATGAATTCGACCTGGCGTTCAGCTCGGTACTGAAGCGCGCGATCCGGACCCTGTGGATCGCCCTGGATGCCATGGATGCCATGCATACGCCGATCGGCCTGAACTGGCACCTGAACGAGCGCCATTATGGGGCATTGCAGGGCCTGAACAAGGCCGAAACCGTGGCGCGTTACGGCGAGGCTCAGGTGCTGCAATGGCGCCGCGCCTACGCCGTTGCACCGGAACCGCTGACCCTGGACGATCCGCGTCACCCGCGCTTCGATGCGCGCTATCGCCGCGTTCCGGTCGATCAGCTGCCGGCCACCGAGTGTCTGCGTGACACGGTCCGGCGGGTCGTGCCCTTCTGGAATGAATCGATTGCCACGGCCGTCCGTTCCGGGCGGCGGGTCCTGATCTCCGCGCATGGCAACAGCCTGCGTGCATTGATCAAGCACATCGACGCAGTATCCGACGAGGACATCATCGGCGTGAACATTCCGACCGGGCAGCCCCTGGTCTATGAGCTGGACGAAGATCTGCGGCCGCTGCGGCATTATTATCTGGGCGACCCGCAGCAGATCCGCGCGGCCGTGCAGGCAGTGGCCGACCAGGGCAAGGCGGCACGGGCCTGACATGTGGCGTCCTGTCCTGGGGCTCGTGCTGTGTCTGTTCGTGGTCCAGGTTCGGGCGGAGACCTCCCTGCAGACCCGTCAGGCACGAGCCCTGAAGGACCGCGCCGCCTTGCGCGAGCAGATCGGCGCACTGCAGAAGCGCATCGAAGCGGCCGAATCCTCGCGCCAGGACGCCAGCGCCGCCCTGCAGGCCTCGGAGCAGGCCATCTCCGACATCAGCCGCCGTCTGCACGAACTCGAAGAGCGCCAGGCGGCGCTGCGGGCAACCCTGCACAAGCTGGATGACGCCCGTGCCCAGCAGACTGGCGAGCTGGCCCATCAACAGCAGGCGCTCACGCGCCAGCTGCGGGCCCAATATGCCAGCGGCCTGTCGCCCTGGACGGCGCTGCTGTCGGGCCGCGACCCGCAGGACATCGGCCGCGAGCTGGCCTACCTGGGCTATGTCTCACGCGCTCGCGCGCAAACGCTCGGGGCCTTGCGCGCGACGCTGGCGCGGCTGGCCGATCTGCGGCAACAGACCGATGCCAGTCAGGCGGATCTGGATCAGCTGGTGGCCGATGCACAGGCGCAGAAGCAGGCTTTGCAGGATCAACAGGCCGTGCACCAGCAGGTTCTGCGGCAGATCCAGACGCGTCTGGTCGACGAGCGCGAGCGCGCCCAGGCCCTGGCGGCGCGCGACGGCCGGCTGGGCGACCTGATCCGTGGGCTCGAGGCCGAGATTGCCAAGGCCGAGGCCAGGCGCCAAGCCGAGCTCAAGGCGCAGGCGGCTCGCCAGGCTCGCGAACGGGCCGAACAGGCCCGGCGCGCGCGCGCCGCCGAGCAGGCCAGGCTGGCCCGGGAACAGGCCGGGCGGCAGGCCGGGCCGGACACGCAGGCGGCTGCGGGCACGACGCAAGAAGCGGCCGGGACGCCATCCGGACCGGGCGAATCGCAGGACGCGGAGCTTGCGTCCGCACGGACGCAGGCGTCGCAGGGTGCCGGGCAGCCGGTGCGGGTCGCGCCTGACGGCGGCTTTTCAGGGCTGCACAAGGGGCTGCCCCTGCCGGTTGCGGGCCAGGTGCAGGGACGCTTTGGTGCCCAGCGCCCGGACGGCGGCCTGTGGCGCGGCATCGTCCTGCGGGCACCCGCCGGTACGCCGGTGCGGGTGGTCGCTGCAGGCCGTGTGGTCTATGCCCACTGGCTCAGCGGTTTCGGCAACCTGCTGATCGTCGATCACGGCCAGCAGTACCTGAGCATCTACGCTTACAACCAGACCTTGCTCAAACAAGTGGGCGACGTGGTGGCCCGCGGCGATGTAGTGGCGCGTGTCGGCGCCACCGGTGGCCAGGTCGAGCCGGGGCTGTATTTCGAGCTGCGCCATCAGGGTGCTCCGATCAACCCCCAACTATGGTTGCAGCCTTAATTTCTGTACTATGTGAAGTCCGTTGCAGGCGCGCAGCACGCGCACCTGCGGCAAATGTCAAGGCAAGAGTGAATCTTTCAGGAACGTGCATGGGCACTCGAAACTACAGGTCGTTTGGCTGGATCATGGTGGGCTTTCTGGGGGGCATCCTGGTCAGTCTCGGCATCACCGCAGCTGCCCAGAAGGGCGAACCGCTGCCGCTCAAGGGCTTGCAGCAGTTCGCCAATGTCTACGGCGCGATCAAGTCCAGCTATGTCGAGCCCGTGTCCGATCAGACGCTGATCAATGACGCGATCAAGGGGCTGTTTTCCGATCTGGATCCGCATTCGGTCTACCTGGACGAGGAAGGCTACAAGCAGATGCAGGACATCACCCGGGGCGGGTTCGGCGGCCTGGGCATCGAGATCGGCACCCAGGACGGCATGCCAAAGGTCATCGCCCCGATCGAGGACACGCCGGCTGCGCGCGCCGGCATCCTGACCGGTGACGTGATCACCCAGATCGATGGGGTGCCGACCAAGGGCATGACCCTGAACGATGCCGTGAAGAAAATGCGCGGTGAGCCGGGCACCCCGATCGATCTGACGGTCGAACGGGCCGGCAGCCCCAAGCCGCTGAAATTCCACATCGTGCGGGAAATGATCAAGACCCGCAGCGTGCGCGGCAAGATGCTCGATCACAACATTGCCTACGTGCGCGTCAGCCAGTTCCAGGATCGCACCACCGCCGACCTGGTGCGCATGCTGGGTACTCTGTCGAAGAAGCAGGCCCCCAGCGGCCTGATCCTGGATCTGCGCAACGATCCGGGCGGGCTGCTGGACGGCGCCATCGGGGTGTCTTCCGCATTCCTGGAGCCTGGCAAGCTGGTCGTCTCGACCAAGGGCCGCATCCCCTCCTCGAATGAAGAATTCTACGCCCGCCGACCGGATGGCGGTCATGGGCCGGACAGCGAAGTCCCTGCCTGGGCCCGTACCGTGCCGATGGTCGTGCTGGTGAACGTGGGCTCGGCCTCGGCCTCGGAAATCGTGGCCGGCGCGCTGCAGGACTACAAGCGGGCACGCATCATCGGCAACCGGACTTTCGGCAAGGGCTCGGTGCAGTCCGTGCTGCAGCTCAGTCCGGACACGGGCATCAAGCTCACCACCGCCCGTTATTACACGCCCAGCGGCCGGTCGATACAGAATACCGGCGTGGAACCCGACGTGGTTGTGGATGACAGCGCGGCCGGCAACCTGTTTCGCATCGAGCGCGAGGTCGATTTGCAGCATCACCTGGAAACCCAGACCGACGCCGAGCAGCAGGATGCCGAACAGGAAGACGATTTCGTGCAGGGCGAAATCAAGATGTTCGAATTTGGCGGCAAGGACGACTGGCAATTGCAGCAGGGCCTCAACGCGCTGCTGGGGCGGCCCGTGCTGAAGGCCGACCCGGCACTGGTGCGCCAGGCGCGGGCAGACGCCAAGGCAGCGAAAAAGGCCGGCGAAACGGCGGATGCTGAAAAAAAAACCCTGAATAATGGCGCCGGGCGTGTGGAACGTTACCGCGTGACTCCCGAGGGCCTGATCAAGATCCAATGAACACGCATCACAGTGCAAGCCCCGCCCTGCAGGGCGGGGAGCGGCAACACCAGAGCCACGCGGCGCGGCAGGTGGCGCCACGCGATGGCAGGAATGAACCGGCCGCAAGCGCTGCGTCGCAGGCCGCGGCCCTGGCCCTGGATGACGTGCGGCTCATGCGGTATGCGCGCCACATCCTGCTGGACGAACTGGGCATCGAGGGTCAGGAACGGCTGCTGGCCGCCCGGGTGCTGATCGTCGGTGCGGGTGGCCTGGGTTCGCCCGCGGCCCTGTATCTGGCGGCGGCGGGTGTGGGGCACCTGGTGCTGGTGGATGACGACGTGGTCGAGCTCAGCAACCTGCAGCGCCAGATCCTGCACGGTGTGGCCGGGCTGGGCCGGCCCAAGGCCGAATCGGGGCGTGATGCGCTGCTGGCGCTGAATCCCGACGTCGCAGTCCAGGCATTGGTCGAACGCCTGGATGAAGCCCGACTGCGCACGCTGGCCGGGCAGGCCGATCTGGTGCTGGACTGTACCGACAATTTCGCCACGCGGCATGCCATCAACCGCGCCTGTGTGGCCACCGCCACGCCGCTCGTGTCTGGTGCGGCGATCAAGTTTTCAGGCCAGATCAGCGTCTATGATTTTCGCGATCCGCAATCCCCCTGCTACCACTGCCTGTTCCCCGAGGCCGACGATGTCGAGGAACTGCGCTGCGCGACCACGGGTGTGCTGGGACCGCTGGTGGGCATGGTGGGCAGCGTGCAGGCCGCCGAGGCCCTCAAGCTGCTCACGGGTATGGGGGAACCGCTGGTCGGGCGCTTGCTGTCCGTCGACGCGCTGCGCATGCAGTGGCACACGATCCGCTTCAGGCGCGACCCGGCCTGCCCGGTATGCGCCCGGCGCGCGCCTGCAGCAGCAGCGTCCCCAGGCGATTGATGCGCACGTCCACATACAGATCGCGGCCGTGGCGCTGATTTGAAAACGGTGTGCCCGGATGGTACAGGTAGGCCGTGCGTAGGCCGGCCTGGCGTGCGGCCTTCAGATTGCGCAGTGTGTCTTCCACCAGAATGATGCGTTCGGCGGGCACGCCCAGGCGTGCCACGATCTGGCGCATCAGCGCCAGTGACGGCTTGGGCCGCGGCAATCCCATGGGCATCATGTGGTCGATGGCCCACAGGCCGTCGAATTCGTGCAGAATGCCCAGCGCTTCGAGCACACGACGGGCGTAGTGTTCCGGTGCATTGGTCAGGACGATGCGCGTGCCGGGCAGGCTGCGCAGGCGAGCCGACAGCCCGGTTTCGCCATGAACCAGGGGGGCGACGTCGAAATCATGGCAGATGGCCAGGAACTGACGCAGGTTCACGCCGTGATGGCGGGCCAGGCCGATGGCCGTGGCACCGTAGCGCTGCCAGTAGCGCCGTCGCAGGATGTCTGCCTGATCCGCTGCCACGTTCAGGGCTTGCGCGACGGCCGTGCTCATGCGCCGGTCGATGGCACGGAAGATGCCGTGCGACGCATCGTGCAGGGTATTGTCCAGGTCAAACAGCCACACCGGGCCTCGCCGAGCCCCCGGGCGCACACGGCGCAGCGGGCTGGGCGCGCGCAGCGGCGACATCAGTGCGAGCTGATCATCGTGCCGACGCCGCGGTCGGTCAGGATTTCCAGCAGCAGGCAGTGGGGCACCCGTCCGTCGATGACGTGTACGGAATTCACGCCAAAGCGCGCCGCGTCGACTGCGGAGGCGATCTTGGGCAGCATGCCGCCCGACAGCGTGCCGTCCTGGAACAGGGTGTCGATGGTCTGCGCCGACAGACTGCGCAACAACATGCCGTTCTTGTCCAGCACACCCGGGGTGTTGGTCAGCATGACCAGCTTTTCCGCACCCAGGACCTCGGCCATCTTGCCGGCCACGACGTCGGCATTGATGTTGTAGGCCTGGCCGTCCTCGCCGTAGCCGATGGAGGAAATGACCGGGATGAACTGATCGTCCTGCAGGGCCTTGACCACGGCGGGTTCGATGCGTTCGATGTCGCCCACGAAGCCGATGTCGAGCATTTCACCGGGATGGTCCGGGTCGGGCATGAGCTTCTTGCGTGCCCGGATCAGGCAGCCGTCCTTGCCGGTCAGGCCCACGGCCTTGCCGCCCGCCTCGTTGATCATCATCACGATGTCTTGCTGGACCTGACCGCCCAGCACCCATTCGACGACTTCCATGGTCTCGGCGTCGGTGACCCGCATGCCCTGGACGAAGGTGCCCTCCTTGCCGATGCGCTTGAGCGCGCTGTTGATCTGCGGGCCGCCACCATGCACCACGACCGGATTCAGGCCCACGAGCTTGAGCAGCACCACGTCGTGCGCGAAACTGCGCTGCAAGGCCTCGTCCGTCATGGCATTGCCGCCGTATTTGATGACGACGGTCTTGCCGTGGAAACGGCGGATGTAGGGCAGGGCCTCGGAAAGGACCTCGGCCTTGACGGCGGCTGACAGCGGTGCGGATTCCGGCGTCGGGGCATCGTGCGGGGCCGTGTCCCGGCAGACGGCTTCGGGGCGGGTGCTCATGACGCCAGTGCCTTTTCGACCGTGGCCATGAAGGCCTGCTCGTCGTAGTTGCCCAGATAACGCTTGATGATGTTGCCGTGCCTGTCGAGCAGGAAGGCGGTGGGCGTCAGGCGGACGTCACCAAAGGCCTGGGCCAGCTTGCCCTGGGCGTCGATGACCACCGGAAAGGGCAGCTTGCGCGTTTCCGTGAAATTCTTCACGTAATTGGGTGGGTCGTATTGCATGGCCACCGCGATGGTGTCGAAGCCGCGGGCCTTGAGTTCCTGGTAGTGGCGGATGGTGTCGGGCATCTGGGCCACGCACGTGGTGCAGCTCGTGGCCCAGAATTTGACCAGGACGACCTTGCCGCGCAGATCCTGGGTGGTGATGGTGTGGCCGTTGAGATCCGTGAAGGCGACCTCGGGTGCCGCCTGGGCGGAACCCTGGAACTGCCAGAGGACGGCGGCGCCGATCGCAAGGAATGCCGCCAGGCCAAGAACGAATTTTTTCATCAGTTTCCCCGAGAGACTCCGGCGTTCAGACCGGGGAGGAAAGGAGCGCAAGCGATGGCTTGCGCGGTCATTTTATTTCACAGGCATGGTTTGTGCGCCGCCATCGTGGTCGGTCGGGGACTGGGCAGCGGCGCCGGATGAACCGGATTCCGCGACGGGGGCGGGCTGACCGGGTTCGGCCATGATGCTGGCCCGCGAGACGATGTCGAACAATTTTACGACTTTGTTGACGCCCGAGACACTGGCGGCTGCGATGGCCGCGCGCCGGCCCTCGTTTTCGGTGACCTTGCCCATCAGGTAGACCACCCCGCGTTCGGTGGTGATCTTGATGGTGCGCGACGGGACGTCTTCGGTGGCCACGAGCTGGCTTTTGACCTTCGAGGTCAGCCAGGTGTCGTTGGCGCGCACACTGAGCGGCGTGATGCTGCCGACGCGGATGTAGTTGTCGACCTGACGGACCTTGGGGATGGTTCGGGCGATGGCTTCGGCACGCTGGCGGTCGGCCTCGGCGGGCACGTCGCCCAGCAGCAGCAGCCGGCCGGCATAGGCCGTGCCCAGTACGCGGGCTTTGTCATCAAAGGCCTTCTCCATTTCGCTGGCGACGCGCAGCTCGATCGTCTGATCGTCGAGCTGTTCGCCCGCGGTACGGCGGTCGGTGGCGACGATGGCCGACGTGGCGGCCGTGCCACCCACCACTGCCAGGGCGCAGCCCCCCAGGATGGACAGGCAGCTCAGCGACAACAGGCAGCGGGCAAGGGTTTGGGCAGTGGTGGGCATCAGAGCGGGTCTCCCAGGAGCAGCGCGTCGATCCCGTCGCACAGCGCATGCAGCAGCAGGATGTGGACCTCCTGGATGCGCATGGTGCGGTCGTGGGGCACGCACAAATGGATGTCGGTTTCATAGAGCAGTGAATTGATCTGGCCGCCGCCCTTGCCGGACAGCGCAATCACCTGCATTTCACGATCATGGGCGGCTTCGATGGCGCGCAGCACGTTGGGCGAATTGCCGCTGGTGGAGATCGCCACCAGGATGTCGCCGGGCTGGCCGAGCGCATTGACCTGGCGTTCAAAGACGGCATTGAAGCCATAGTCATTGCCCACGGCCGTCATGATGGAGGTATCGGTATTCAGGGCAATGCCGGCCAGAGGCAGACGGTCGCGCTCGAAGCGGCCGACGAGTTCTGCCACAAAGTGCTGCGCGTCGGCGGCCGAGCCACCATTGCCGCACGCCAGGATGCGGGCATTGCCGGTCAGCGCGCCAAACAGCAGTTCCACCCCTGCGGCCAGGGCGGGTGCCAGTTCCCGGGTGCTGGATCTGAAGGTATCAATGGCATCGTCGAAGTGCGACGTCATGCGGGA
>JACDJC010000829.1_pt1 | contig 31787 bp, 27 predicted proteins | sample 7454191 | NCBI WGS metagenome assembly JACDJC01 (sample SAMN14253291, study PRJNA609438) | sludge metagenome | isolation source: sludge after 25d culture with pyrite and EDTA | collected 2018-12-20
AGATCATTCAATAACACTCTTTCTAGCAACTCGCTAGCTGTCCATGTGTTGTTGGACGCGTATTATAGCACCGTCTCTACTCTTTGTCAAGGGTTTTTTGCGTTTTTGTCGAAATTCTTTGAAAATATTTATTTACTTACACTATATATGTAAATATTACTTAAAATTTGCTGTCTTATCTTTAAAAAATGTTTACTAGCATCATTATTATTTAATGTGTGTGGCGTGTAATAGGTTTAGAAAAGGAGTTTAGTGCAAAGAGGGTATGTTTTAAGTGATATGACTAAACGGAGCAAAGTCCATTTAGTCAAAGATAGTGTAAAGCAGAAATAATTATAATTCTTCTGCTATTTGTACATCATATAAAATATCATCCATTGGGTGACGATACATAGGCATAGCAAGACGTTTTTCATCAAGTATATGACCAATGAAACCAATACTTCTGCCCAAGATGAAGAATGCGTTAAGTGCACCCGCTTCAATAAATACGTCGATCTCTTCATCAGTGTAATCCAAAGCTCTCCACATATCAACCATAAGGATACCAATCGTACCATCTACGTTAAGAATAAGATTCTCTTTTTTAGAGGTAGTCAGCGCTTCTACTGTTTTTGCATAATCAAGAAGTGGCGTTGCAGGAAAATTCGCCGCAGCAAATTCCATTAGTCCCTTCACTCTTAAGTCCGGGTTCTTAAGTGACTTAATTCTATGACCAATACCTGGAATTGGTATACCTTCTTTCTTCATATGATCCAAAAACTCTTTTGGTGAAAGGTTATTATCATTAGCATACTTAAAGTGTTTAGCAGCACCATCAATCGCACCACCAAATCTTGGGCCAATAGTAAGAAGACCTGCAATAAGTGAAGAGATAACATCTTTACCCGCACGCGCAGTTACTCTTGCATTGTGTGCACCCGATACTGCCGGTCCATGGTCTGCAACCGTTTTGAGTACTGTTTCTAAGAAATCAACTGCCCATCTTGGGTATCTTTTCTTAAACCAAAGAATAGACATTACATCACCAATTGTAAATCCGGTATCTGGTGTTGCTACAGATGAAATAGGGTAACCACAGTAATGTGCTTCTTCACCTCTATCATCGGAGATAGTACAGATGAACTCTTTACTTCTTCTTATTTTAGGCACTGTATTCATCTCTGGTTCTGGAATTGCAGCGAGATTAAGAGACTCGTAAACTTCTTTAATTTTAGCCGGAAGGTCGTTAAATGATGCAGGTACATGTATACCTGCTTCAGCCATTGCTCTGTTTTTGAACTCAGCTGTTTCAGAGTCTGCATTTGCAGAAGCCCCTGCATGACCAAACTGAACACCTGAATCATAATACTTAGCAATAGTACCAATGCACCATGCAATAATTGGTTTTTTGATCTTACCTGACTTCACAGCTTCGATAACCTTGTACTCTTCCGTACCCCCAACTTCACCAAGAAGGATCATATATTTAACTTCCGGGTTTTTTTCCATTCTAAGAAGGTTGTCGATAAATACAGATCCAACGAATCTGTCTCCACCGATCGCAACACCCTCAGCGATACCATCAGCATTGATAGCGATGATGTTTGACAGCTCGTTGAAAAGACCACCTGAACGTGTTACAAGACCACAAGAACCAGCTCTATGTAATTTAGAGTTGATGATGTTATCAATTGTTCCACCAATGTTTGCAATTTTAAATGCACCCGGAGCAATCGCACCAACAGTCGCCGGTCCTATAACTGTTACACCTTTTTCTCTTGCAAATTCATTCATGCCACGAGCAAGTCTCTCAGGGATACCCTCAGCTGTGATCATGATAGTGCTAAATCCACCGATATTAAGTGCTTCCATCGTTACATCATATGCTGTTCTGAATGATGCAAAGTTTAAAAGAACATCCGCTTTGGGATGAGCAGCTTTTGCTTCAGATGTTGTTTTGTACAGTGGGATCATAATTTCACTGCCGCCCCAGAAGAATTTATCAAACTTGCTACTACCTGTTGGTGCCACAATGGCTGCTACTGATGGTTTTTCTCTTTTGATTGCATAGTCATAGTCTAACATTCTTTGAATAGCAGTTTTGTTGTTATTCCAAAAAATTGCTTGTGTGTCTTTAGTAAATAATTTTGGCATTCTCTTCCCCCTACGCTTCTAGTGCCATACGCACGATGTCTGTAACATGTGTTTCTGGTCCATATACTTCAATGTAAAGACCCAGTCTGTCGGCTGCTTCTTTAATATCTTTAAGACCTTTTTCATAGTTTGGCCCACCACGTCTAACATAGATCTTAATGCCTATTTCTTTCATTTTATCTGCATACTCTTCGAATGCCTGAATGATACCTGTAAATGTTTTTGCAACATCCGTAAAGTTAGCAATCGCTCCACCAATGATAAGAATCTTATCTCTACCTTGTGCATCTTTTTCTCTTGTCATAAGATCAAGAAGTGTTTCTGCATAGAATTTAGTCTCACCTGTTGTTGGTCCACCCGAGTACTCACCGTAGTTGGCAAGATCATCAATTCCGGCAAAATCAGCAATTGTATCAGCATATACAACTGAAGCACCGCCACCCGCAACCATTGTCCAAATTCTAGCTTCCGGTTTAAGGAGTGTCAATTTAAGAGAAGCGCCTGTTTTAGCATCTGCTTCCTCAATCGCTTCAACTTCAGGAGATTTAGCTTCCATACCAAATGCAGTCGGGTACTCTACTTCACCCCACTCTTCTATCATCATGAATCCGGCAGTATCATCTAGTTTTGCAACCATATCAAGAAGTTCGATTTTGTTACCTTGCATTACAAACGGATTGATTTCAAGATATGCAAAGTTCAACTCTCTATATGCTCTAAAAAAACCAATTGCAAATTCAGCAAAAGAAGCTTTATCAGCTTCTGCCACATCAACAGGAATATTAGCCCTGATTTTATTTGCAATTTGCTCTTCAGTATCAGTAATTTTAAAAGCAACTTCAGTCACTTTCTCTTCCCAGCCCTCTTCAACTTCCATTCCACCCTCAGCTGACATGTAAAGCACATCATCATCACCTACGCATGTGGCGGAAATATAATATTCTTCTTCTTGTGAGTGTGGGGTGAACGGTTCTACAATAAAATGAGTCAACATATCTACAGATGCTTCACCTGTTGGGGTATCACCATCAAATGAAAAATAAACTGATTGCGCAGAGCTTGACTTCTCATCGATCCAACTAGTTGCTTTTGCTAAAGAAACATCACCTGGTTTAGCATCTCGAAAGAGCACCAAATTATTTTTGCCTCTTTTGCCAAAAAGCATATCTGGTTTTGCAACCAATGCCTTTTCATTTAACCATTTGTGTGTTTTTGCAGCTTTAGTAAGTTCTGATCCGTTTCGAACCATAACCGATTCATAGGCATAAGTAAAGCCTGGGAAATACTTATCCCAATGTCTAGCTAAGATTGACTTCGCGTCGTATTCTCTAATCGCTTTTTGAGCCATCGAGTTCTCCTTTTTTTAAGTTCTCATTATTTTACCACTAGATAGATATATCTTTTGTATAGGTAATATAAACTATAAGCAGAAAATGAATATTGTGTATTTTAGAAACAGTTTTTAGAGCTATACTCAGAGTATTATTTCTCTTTGGTACAAGGAAGGATGCCATAATACCTCAACTGGTAACGTTCTGACCATTGTGCAGTGTCATAACAAGTTATACCCTCTGCCTTTAATCGCTCAGATAGAAGATAGGGGGCATAGATACGATTTGCAAAATGTTTGCTTGGATCAGAGGCAACATAAAGTAACATTTTATGAAAAACAATAACAAAAACACTCAAAGCTAAAAATACCATCACTGTATTAAAACCCCATCTATAACGCTTTTGAAATTGAGATAAACGTACACGGACACTATGGTTAAACACATCAAGCATTAAAACAATTGCAATCATCACATAAGGAGCAAAGTCCGTAATATAGACACGCTGTCGTATAGACAGGAGTAAGGAGAAAGCAAATGCCGTAAATGAGATGTACCATAGGAGTGTCTTTTCCTCTCTTAGTAATATGCGGTACATGGCATAAAAGAAATAAATAAATATCAATGGAGAAAAAACTGTTGCGTAAAGTCCGAATATCTCTATAAAATGTCCCGAAGGTCTTCCGCCTATCTCGATACCTTTTGCCAAATAGATAAAAGCAAGAAGAAACGCAGAAGAGCTGATAATAAGTTTTTTATCTTTATGTATCGTGGCATAAATCAAGACGGCAACAAAAAAGATGATCGAAGCTTCATGAATAAAAAAGAGTGCTAGCATAATAAAAGGCAGTAATATAAAGTGGCCTTTTTCATAAAGCAATACAAAAAGTAACACAAGAGGCAATACAATAATAGCTACATTGGCTAGTGTAGTGGCAGTAAGAATACCTGGCAAAAACATGAAAATAAATGTCGAAAGATAGGCATCTTCACGTTTTGGAAAATAACGCCGGCCAAGCTCATAAAAAAGTCCAACCGTTAAAAAGCCAAAAAAGAGATAAAAAACTCTTAGCCCTATAAACCCGGAGACTACACTTTCTCCCCATCTCATGAATATTCCTACAATATCATGTGAAGTATAAAATATTTTTGCCTCATGGGGACTAATGGGGGTTGTGGCAGCAAGATAAAAAACGGCTGTAACATAAAAAAAAAGTGCTAAAAGAAAGTACTGTTTTTTCATTATAAAAGATTAAAGCTTAAGAAAGTTATCTAACATTTCATGTCCATATTCACTCATAATAGACTCCGGGTGGAACTGCACTCCATAGATAGGTTTATCTTTAATCTGTAATGACATGATTTCACCATCATCTTTACTATGTGACGTTGCGATGATATGATCTGGTAAATTCTCTTTGTTCACTGTCAAAGAGTGATAACGCGTAGCTCTAAACTCTTTGGGCAAGTCTTTAAAGATAGCTGTTTGGGTATCTACTTCAACTTGTGATGTTTTACCATGCATCATATTTTTAGCTCTTATCACTTCTCCGCCAAATGCCTGCGCAATGCTTTGATGCCCCAAACAGATACCAAAAATAGGTGTGGTATTGGCAAACTCTTTAATAACCTCCAGCGTAACACCTGCATCATCGGGCGTAGAAGGGCCAGGGGAGAGGATAATCTTTTGGGGATGTAGGGCTTTAATCTCTTCAATCGTCAGTTCATCATTACGTATAATCTTCAAATCTGCACCAAGTTCTCTACAATACTGTACTATGTTATAGGTAAAGCTGTCGTAGTTGTCTATCATTAATACCATTTAGTTATTCCTCTTTATATCTTCTGTCCAAAAAAAATCTATCCACGATTTGGCTTCTTTAGCATACCAATCAGGAGTCATTTTAGCACTTTTTTTATAAAAAAGTGACGCTGTTTTAAATGTAATATGAGGATATGCTTCACTTAAAATTTTTAAAACTTCTACTAATGTATCTCCGCTATCAACAATATCATCAACGATAAGTACTGAACTTGCATCTTTTATTTGGGGAAGATTAAAAACTTTTACAGCGTCAAGCTTTTGGCTGTCATTATAGCCAATCGTATTGATACTATAGACTGCTCTAAGCTGATAATATTCTCCTAAGAATTGAGCTAAGCAGAGCCCTCCCCTGGCGATAGCAATGATAACATCAAACTCCTCGTCTATCTTTTCTATCAATACTTTTGTATCAGTTAGAAAATGCTCATAGGAGTAATAGAGCTTTTCCATTAATACGTTTTTAACTCATTATAAAGACTATCGCGTTCAATGGGCTGGAAACCGGAGTTTTTAATCAGTGCTACGAAATCATCAAGGTTCATCCCATGACTACTTTGTGCCCCTGCGGCAGATTGGATAGACTCTTTTTCTATGGTTCCGTCTAAATCATCACAGCCAAACTCTTGAGCTATGAGTGCAAGGTTAACGGACGCAGTGACCCAATATGCTTTGATATGAGAGATATTATCTAACATAATGCGGGAAATGGCGTAGGTTTTAAGTATTTCTTGCCCGGAGGGGAACTCTTTTACTTTTAAAAAGTTATTGTCTTTTTGATAGACAAGCGGGATAAAGGCATTAAATCCTCCTGTTTTATCTTGCAAGGAGCGCAGTCTTATCATGTGGTCTATACGATGTGCCCTTGTTTCTACATGGCCAAAGAGCATCGTTGCATTACTTTCTCTGCCTCTTTCATGCCATTTTTGATGTATCTGTAACCATTGGTCTGATGTTACTTTACCTTTACATAGATACTCCCGGACCTTTTCATCAAAAATCTCTGCACCACCCCCTGGCAGAGAATCTACACCGTTTTTTATCATCATATCGATTATTTCATCATAGCTATGTCCGTATTCTCTGCTTAAAAAGTCAATTTCTGCTGCAGTCATCGCTTTTACATGCAAATTGGGGAACTGTTCTTTTATCTTTCTAAAGGCACCCATGTACCACTCTACACCATCATTGGGGTTATGTGCAGAGACGATATGCATCTCTTTAGCCCCTATTTCATAAGAGTTTTTGACGATATCTAATATCTCTTCGTGGCTCATTGTATATTGGTTAGGATTTTTTCTGCTTGCTGAATAGGCACAAAATTTACAAACATCCGCACATACATTAGTGGGGTTGATATGGCGGTTGATGTTAAAATAACTTTTCTTTCCATGCTTCTCTTGGCGTATCTCATCTGCGAGTTCGCCTAAAATATACAAGTCCAAATCATAAAGAGCTTCGCCTTCATCTTGTGTAAGTCGTTCTTTGCTGCGTACTTTTTGTATTAAATCCATCTCTTAGTATCCGCCATTCGTTATTTTTGGTATTATATCACTAATAGTTTAGGAGTTACTAATGTCAAAGAGATCTTCCTCATCCAAAAGGATGGAAACTTTTGTCATAATACGAACAAAATAATAAACTTACAGGAAAGAAATAACTATGTGCGGAATTGTTGGGTATATTGGGCCAAAAGAGAAAAAAGAGATACTTTTAGATGGTTTGCAAGAGTTAGAATACCGAGGGTATGACTCTGCGGGTATTGCTGTTATTGAAGGTAAAAAACTCAATAATTATAAAGCCATAGGAAAACTCGCCAACTTAAGAGAAAAAACCAAAAACTATACTTCTGAGGGGTTTGGTATCTCTATTGGTCACACACGATGGGCAACACATGGCAAACCTACAGAACTCAATGCCCACCCACATCTGGGAGCATACAGTTATGTTGTTCATAACGGAATTATTGAAAACTATCAAGAACTTAAAGAAGAACTGCAAGCTGAGGGTATCAGCTTCTTAAGCCAGACTGACACTGAAACCATCGTCCACCTTTTTGAGAAGTTCCATAAAGCTTCAAATCAGCCTTTCTTCGCATTTCAAGAGACTATTGCCCGATTAGAAGGCGCATTTGCTACCCTTCTTATCACTGAAGCAGACCCGGAGGCTATCTTCTTTGCTAAAAATGGTTCTCCTATGCTTATAGGATTTGACGGTGATGAAGTCTATTTTGCCTCTTCTGATACACCTGTAATAGGTAAAGCTACAGAAGTTTACTATCTTGAAGATGGAGAGTATGGATATGTAAAAGATGGCCTCGCACATCTTTATAACGCCAAGGGTGAAAAAAGTTTTACAAAACAACCTCTTGCCACAGATAAAATCTCTGCACAAAAAGATGGATATAGATTTTTTATGGAAAAAGAGATCTATGAGCAGAGCCGTGTAATGAGTGAAACAATGATAGGACGTGTTTTAGACGACTCTATCCACTTTGAAGAGTTAGATAAAAACTTTTTTGATGGAATCAATGACATTAAAATATGTGCATGTGGCACCAGTTACCATGCTGCACTTGCAGCTAGCTATCTTTTTGAGCGTATCGGTAAATTGCGTTGTGATGTTGAGATTGCATCTGAATTTCGTTATAAAGAACCATTTCTTACGGATAAAACACTTTTTATTACTATTTCACAAAGTGGGGAAACAGCTGATACTCTACAAGCTCTTAAAATGGCAAAAAAAGCCGGGCTTAGAACACTGAGTATATGTAATGTGGATAACTCTTCTATCGTACGTGAGAGTGATACGGCTATTCTTACACGCGCGGGCATAGAAAAAGGTGTTGCCAGCACAAAAGCATTTGCTACGCAGAGTATGGTTCTTTGGATGTTGGCTCTGTATGTAGGCCAAATAAAAAATACGGTTTCAAAAGAAACTATAAAAACAGAAATAGATGCCATGCTGCATACTCCAAAAGCACTTATTGTGAATGACAAACTTCATGCGAAACTCACTAAACTCTCCAAACGCTACTTGCATGGACATGGTTTCTTCTTTATTGGTAGAGATATTTTCTACCCTCTTGCATTAGAAGGAGCACTCAAACTTAAAGAGATAAGCTACCTCCATGCAGAGGGGTATCCCGCCGGAGAGATGAAACATGGGCCTATCGCTTTAGTAGACAGCGAACTCTTTACCATAGCGCTCATGCCAAAAACCATGCTTTATGATAAGATAAAATCAAACGTAGAAGAACTTTCTGCTAGAGATGCCACTATCTTAGCTATCTCACCAGAGCCATTTGACCTGGCTGATGACTTCATACAAACCACTTATGACACTCATCCTATGTTAGAATTTTTTGAAATGATGGTAGTGACACAACTGTTTGCACTTGAAATTTCTGTAAGACTCGGGAATGATGTGGATATGCCAAGAAACTTGGCAAAAAGTGTTACAGTAGAGTAGTATCCAACGTTTCAAACCATTGCGCGCACAAGACTTTATAAATAGTCTTGTATGCAGCGAGTTTCTCTTTGTATATCTCTTCCCCTGCATCAAAATACTGTTCTAAAAAATACTTTTCATCCGTCTTGTTCAAATTAAACTCTATGCATATAGAAGCTAAATCAAAATATCTGTCCATGACATTAGCAAATTCCCAGTCTATGAATTTTACTTCATCTGTAAAGAGTATATTTTTAGGATTTAAATCATTATGGCATAACACTTCTTCTGTTTCATATGCTTCCAAAGTGACAAATGCCTGTTTTACCTCTTTAGATTTAGAAGTAAGTATGTTTTTCAAATTTAGAGGCTTAGATTTTAGTTTTATACTGTGTAGCTTTCGTAGCACAAGTGCCAGTTTTTTTAGATCATCCTCATCTAAAATCATCTTATGCTTACCCTCCAAAAACGCGCTTATCATCAAGCCATTCTCTTCATCCAAAAGTATAATTTTTGCAGCTATATTTTTATCATAAGCTAATGTTTGCATTTTAAACTCAGACTTTCTATCATTTTGAAGTTTAAACTTTCGTATGAGGTACTTTTCACCTTCTGCTTTAAGCAAATAGTTCTCATTGCAGTACCCCTGATTTTCCAAGAGTTTAAATTCTTCTATCACTTTGTTTTTAAATATTGGGTATTGTTTAAGTAAATCTATCATTGTTCTGTAAGTGTGTGGTTTTGGACTTTGTACACTCTATTGGCAATGCGTTTAGCATCTTGCATATCATGCGTGACCATGATGGTATGTAAATGATTTTCAATTGTTATTTTTTTTACCAGGTCAAGCATTTGGATTCTTGTATCCAGATCCAGTCCGGTAAAGGGTTCGTCAAGGAGCAGTATGGGTTCTTGGCGTATAAGTACGCGTGCAAGTGCAACGCGCTGCTGTTGACCGCCTGAGAGTGATGAGGCTAAGGTATGTTTATATTTTTCAAGTCCTACTTCTCTTAGAATTTCCTGTACTTTATTGACATCCTCGATATTGTCTTTTAAGACTTTACTTACCCCTAAAAGTATATTTTTCTGCACAGACAAATGTTCAAACAGATTATGGTTTTGAAAAAGTATGGTTATCGGTCTTTTTTCAACTCCGATGTGTGTCAAGTCAATGTCACCCAGTTCTATACTGCCGCTTGATGCATTTAAAAAGCCTGCTATGAGATCTAGCAGTGTTGACTTCCCGCTTCCACTTTGTCCAACCATGGCTACTATTTCGCCTGCTTGTACGGACATGGAATACTCATATACCTCATTAGCATCTTTATATTCATATGTTAGATTGGTTATCTTTAGCAATGTTACTCCTAAACAGTTTTGGTAGTAAAATAAATACACTCAAGGTAATAGATAAAAGTATCAGTGCAACTCCTGCTGCGTCACTTGTTCTGTAAGAACCCATAAGTTGGTACAAATACCAAGGAAGTGTTGAAAATTCATCACTTCCAAACAGTGCTATGATACCTAAATCCCCCAACGAAAAACAAAAAGACAATGCAAAGACATACCCAAGTGATGACTTTAAATAAGGGTACTCACAATATACCCATCTTTGAACTTTACTAAGGTTGAGCGAAAAAATAAGCTTATCATACCTTTGTGCAGTTTTTTGCATTGCAGGCGCTAAAACAGAAAGTGCAAAAGGCAAAGACATGAGAATGTTTGCAGTCAGTAAAGCTATAGTTGACCACACTACAAGTGGGGCTTCAAATTTTTGAGATAAAAGAAAAAATCCTAAACCCAGTATCAGTGAGGGGATTGCAAGATACAGATTTCCCGAAAATGAAACAATGATGTTCAGTACTTTTGAAAATCTGCCATTTTCCAAACGGTCTTTTGAGGTAAAATTTCTTTTTGTATCACTTAAAAGTACAGCAAAGATGACTGTTAATATACTGGAGACAGAAGCGAGAGTTATACTTGTAAAAAAAGATTTTATAAAGAGTGTTTCACTTATTATTTTTCCAAAATCCGCTCCTATGCCATCTATAATGATGACTACCAAAGGGCTCAAAAAAAACAGTGCAAAAAGACCGATAATAGCCATTTGGATCTGTTTTATATGCGTGGGTTCTCTCCAGGGTATAGTAACACCACTTGTTTTTAAGTTTGTCAGATTGGTTCTGAAATTAGAAGAAAACACAACAAGCAGCGTAGAGATGCCAAGCTGTATGAGTGCCAGCTTTAAAGCCATAGCAATGTCAAAATCAAGTTTAACCGCTTCATAAATAGCCACTTCCAAAGTGTTATATGCAGGCGAACCGCCAAGTACCAATACAATAGCAAAAGAGGTAAAACATAAAAGAAATATAGTAGAAGCTATGCTTAATAGTGTGGGTCGAAGAGCCGGCCATTCTACATACATAAATCTTTGCAATATAGTGAAATTCAGGCTAAGCGCCAGTTTATATTTCTCTTTTGGGATACTCTCAAAGGTATGTAACAAAGATCTCGATGCAAATGAAGCATTAAGATAAACATGGGCTAACAAGATACCAACCAAGCCATAGAGGTAAGAGCCAAAAGAATAATCAAACAGATAAAGCGTTAGCTGGTTGATCCATCCGTTTCGCCCAAAAATCCCTATGAGTCCAAAAACAACGATAAGTGTTGGCAACACCAACGAGGATGAAAAGAGTGCTACTAAAAGGGAACGTCCTTTAAAACGGGGTTGGTGTGCTAAACTCCAAGCTAAAAGTATGCCTACCAATACAGACAAAAGAGTAGATAAAAAAGCTTGATAGAGCGTGAATTTTAAAAGAGAAAATACTCTCTCATCAAGTTGTGTCGCGATACCATCATTTTGTGAGATAAAAAGTGTAAAGAAGAGTAAAAAGACAAAAGACAATAACAATAAAGAGACAAGCCCTCCAGGCAAAAGAGAGTATTTGAATCTGGCAAAATTTTTGAACATTTTATCTTTCCAGTGCTTTGAGCCATTCGTTGATAATTGCTTTTCTATTTTGGACTACACTCTTTTCATCCATTAAAAGCATCTTTTGTGGTATGGTTAATGTTTCAAAAGCCGTTGGTAAACTTTTTTTTGTTTTTACAACCGGATATGCCCAATTGGCTGTGGGTATGATCTCTGCAAATGTTTCACTATGCAAAAATGTTAAAAATTTTTCAGCCAATGCTTGGTGCTTGGAAGACTTTAACACCGCTGCTACTTCTATCTGCCCATAATGTCCCTCTTTAAAATGTGCTGTTTTATAATTTGTTTTTTTTTCTTCGATCATATGATAGGCAGGTGAAGTCGTATAGGACAACACCATATCTGCTTCTCCTCTTAAAAAGAGTCCATACGCTTCTGACCACCCTTTTGTGATGGTTAAAATGTGAGGGGAGAGCTTTTCCCAGTATGCTCCTGCATTTTCTTTATAGATCTCTTTTACCCATAAAAGTAAACCAAACCCCGGTGTTGATGAGCGAGGGTCCTGTATGACGATTTTAAAATCTTCGGGCATAGCTGCTAATGCTTCAAAAGAGAGTGGCGGGTTTTTCAGTCTGTTCTCATCATAGACAAATGCAAAATAACTATAATCAAAAGGTACGAAATTTTCATCATGGTAGACTATCGGCAAATTTAAATTCGAACTGTTCAAGTCATGTTTTGCAAAAAGCCCCGTGTCATTTGCAACTTGTGCGATACTCGTATCTAACCCCATCAGGATGTCTGCTTTAGTATTTTTACCCTCAAGCTGTATTTTTCTTAATGCTCCTATGGAACTGGAAAGCCCTACAAATTTTACAGTGCAATGGTTTTCTTTTTCAAATGCTTTTTTTATTTTTGGTCCTGCGCCCCATGAAGCAGTGAAGGAATCGTAGGTGTAGATGGTTAAAACGGGCAGAGTATCGCTTCCATGAGAAGCGATACTAAAAAGTAGTATTAAAAATAAAGTTCGCATGGGTTTAAACATCATATATTATAGCACAGATTAGAAATCGTATGATATGGTGAACCCAACAGTTCTAGGGACGCCTAACTGTGTATAGCGTGTTAAATCATAGTTGATGGAAGGATCTTGTTCCCAAAAAAAACCTCTTACATAATACGTTTCATCAGTGATATTTTTTACCCATACTGTTGCTGTCCAATTCGCATATGTATATTCTAAACTACTATTAAATAATGTATAAGAATCTGATTTTTCATTATGTGTATTAGAGAAATAATAACCCCCTTTACCTTCGGCATTGGCTCTGAACATCCAATTTTCAATAAACCTATAATTAATTCCTAAATTGTACTGATATTCAGGGGCATGTGCCGGTGCTCTGCCTTCTAAAAATGAATCAACCTTATTCCCATCTTCATCATACGCTTCGTAATCATCAAACTTAGACTTTAGTAAACCCAAACTTGCATAAAGCTGTACATTATCATTGGGAGTATAATTAAGCTCAGCTTCTACTCCATAGTAGTGACCTTCTGCCGCGTTACTCAAATAATCAGTCCACTCCTGTGGCCCGCTTGGGTCATATATTTTGACTTGTTGATCTTTCCTTTTTCCATAAAAAAGATTCAGTCTGCTTTTTATCTTATTATCAAAATGGCTGGAGTTAAGCCCTGCATCTACATTCCATAAGGTTTCAGTTTGATACTTTTTATATTCAAGCGACGGTACATCACTGGCATTCACTCCACCGGGTTTATATCCTCTAGATAGATTTACATAATATAAATAGTTCTTGTCTTGTTGATACTGTAATCCTATCTTCCCACCATATAAATTTTCATCGGTATTGATAATGACATCGTCTGAGTCAGTATAATCCACTTCCCATTTTTCAACTCTAAGACCTGTTGTAAGTGTTAACTTTGGTGCTATTTTACTGTCAAGTTGAGCGTAGATTGCCCTGTTTTTAGTTTTATACTCATTTTCAAATAAAACATATTTATTTCCTTTTCTGCGGTTTCTAGTTAAGTCTTCCGTATAGTTTTTAACATAAGCTCCCATAGTCCAATCGGTAGAATCATTAAAAATACGACCCTCATCGTCAGAGATCAATCTGACATCCATATCTGTTTGCTTTCGATCTCTAAGATATTGGTCAAAATAGCTATATGGATAAAAGGAAGGGTCAAACTGCCCAACGTATGACCAGTCTTCATCATAACTATATTCAAGGTCAGAATTACTATGGCTTATTTTAGATACTAAATGCATCTTTGGATTAATCTGATAGGTTGATTTTAAAGAAAAAGCATCTGTTTTTTGTTTGTCTTTTCCTTTTTCATCTGAATTGGTTGTTCTTGTGTTATCAAAGGCAAAGGCATCATAACCATTGTCTATATCAAGATGCATATAATTGAAGTCTATCGTATGATTATCAGAAGCAAACCAGCGAAGTTGTGCTTTAAGTGTAAGTTCATCTATATTATCAGTATCATCTTGACTTATGAGATTACCATCAACGTCAACGTGTCTATTGTCCATAAACCCATCACTGGTGTTTTTATACACAGAAATTCTGCCAAGTAGTGTGTCTTCTATCAATGTCCCGCCCACAGCAGCACCAAATGCCTTGGTATTGTAGTCACCAATGGTTGCTTCTATATGTCCCTCAGTCTCTTTTGTAGGCTCATTACTTTGAATGTTTATAACCCCCGCCATACCTGTTGCGCCAAAAGCTGTTCCTTGTGGACCTCTTAAGACTTCTATTTGGTTGACATCAAAAAGAGTCACACCCAAAGCGCTCTGGCTAAATTCTATTCCATCGACATTGATACCAACTGAAGGGTTCACAGGTGTAGTAAACTGGCTTCTTTCCCCGATACCGCGTATTTGTATATAATGTGCTCTTGATGCACCACCTGCAAAATTTACATTTGGTGTTTTGCCTATGATCTCTTCAAAAGTGGCAGATGATTTATCGTAAAGTTTTTCTTCTCCTATAACAGAGACACTATTGGCAGTTTGCGATAATTTTGCTTCTCTAAAATCAGCAGACACAACAATAGGATCAAGTGTTGTTTCTTCTGCAAACGCTGGTGCGTTCAATAATGCATATGATGCGATGATTGACAGAGTTAAAGTTTTGGATTTCATTTTATTCCCTTAAAATATATATAAAAAGGGGGAGAAGTATATAAACGTGATAAAGTATGTATTACTTTTAATTATGTACGATTCTCTTCCCTACGCTGGTATTATCCAGTTCAAGTTCGGCGGGTTAGCGACTGCTATCTCAGCTAAGTATCATTTAAGATTTTTAGCACCCCGAGAGATTGATTTCAACTTATACATAAAATTATGTTAACACAGCCTGAATTATAAAATAGATTCTTTTCTATCTTGTAATTTTTTTCTATAATGAAACTGTAAAGTGTCAGATTTGACCAGACTCTCATACAGAAATTTCTTAGACAGCTCAATACTTTTATCTAAACTGTAACCAGATGCCAAACAGGTGGCTATAGAAGAAGATAAAATACACCCCGTACCGTGTGTGTGTGTTGTGGAGACTCTTGGAGTGGCGTATTGTTTTATATGGTTTTTATTTTCCATAAAGTAATCTATGGCTTTTTCTTTATTTGTACTGTGGCCACCTTTTATCAACACTGCATTTGCTCCTACATTAAATAACCCATTTGCCATCTTTTTTATCTCTTCAAAATCACCTTTATAATGACTATGTAAAAGGGCATTTACTTCTGGAATATTTGGAGTAATCAAATCTACACGCGGAAACAATTCTTTGATCATGGTTTCAATTGCATCTTTTTGAAGCAGTCTTTTACCACTGGAACTTACCATAACCGTATCAAGTACAATGTTTTTTAATCTATATCTATCGATCATTTCTGCTACTGCCAAAACGATATCTGCATTTGACAACATACCGATTTTAACTGCATTTACCTCAACATCATCAAGAATAGTTTCAATCTGTTGCCTTAAAACATCAATAGGCGTCTCAAATACCGCTTTTACACCTCTGGAGTTTTGTGACGTAAGCGCTGTGGGAGCGGTAAATGCATATCCGCCCAAGGCATGAATGGTTTTTATATCCACTTGCACGCCTGCTCCACCATAGGTATCTGAACCCGCTATGCTAAGTACTGTGGGCGTAAATGTTTTACCCATCGTATGCGTTTTCAAATATCTCTATAAGTGCTTTGGTCTTTTGCTTTGATACTTCCATGTTTTCAAGTACCCCAGCAATCATCGCTACACCATTTGCCCCATTTGTTTCAACCACGCTTCTTATTGTCTCCAAATTAATTCCCCCTATGGCAACCACTGGGTAGTCCACATTTTTTGACCATCTTTTCAAGTCTTCTAAACCCACAGGATCATACACCATCTTTTTGGAGTTGGTTTCATAAATAGGACCAATGGCTACATATGAGGGTTCTATATCTAATGCAATTTGTATTTCATCGGTAGTATGCGTACTGATGCCTAAGCGCATCCCTGCATTATATATAGCTTTTATATCTGCTTGCATGATATCTTCTTGCCCCAAGTGGATGCCGTAAGCACTGTGTTTGATGGCAAGTTCCCAGTAGTCATTGACAAACAGTCTTGCACCATACATTTTTGAAATTTTGATTGCTTCTATAATTTCATCTTCCAAGGCTTCATCTTGCATATCTTTTACTCTAAGTTGCGCAGTTGTAATACCCGCTTGGTAGAGCGCTTCAAGTTTGTATGCCCGCTCCACCACCGGATAGATGCCCAATGGCTTCGTTCCACAATCTAAAAATCTCATCTCCAGCCTTACTTAAACTGATGCCAAAAAGGCGTACCGACTACAGGGGTTGAGGGTGATGCAAACTCTCTTTGCTGCATGACTCCCGCTTCATAAGCCAAACGGCCCGCTTCAACTGAGTATTTAAAGGCTTTTGCCATTTTTTGTGGCTCATGTGCCAGGGCAACTGCAGAATTTAGTAAAACACCGTCATACCCCAATTCCATAGCCTGGGCTGCGTGTGACGGCTTGCCGATACCCGCATCGATGATGAGTTTCATTTCAGGAAAATGTTCTCTTATCGTTTTAAGATTGGAAGGGTTCATCAACCCTTTACCCGAACCTATCATCGACCCCCAAGGCATGAGTATCTTGCACCCTGCATCTACAAGTCTCTTTGCTACGACCAGATCATCTGTGGTGTAAGGAAAAACTTCAAACCCCTCTTTGATTAAAACTTCTGCCGCTTTTACCGTTTCAAATGGGTCTGGCTGAAGATTGTATTGGTCACCGATCACTTCAAGTTTTATCCAGTTGGTGCCAAAAACTTCTCTTGCCATTTGTGCTGTAGTAATAGCTTCTTTAGCACTGTGACAACCTGCAGTATTGGGTAAAACATCCATATTTAAAGATTTGATGATGTTCCAAAACCCACCACCGCCCTGACTGCCTGCAGCCTGACGGCGTAAGGCAACCGTGACGATCTGTGCACCTGAAGCTTCGATAGCTGCTTGCATAATAGCAGGAGAAGGGTAAAGCGCAGAGCCGATGAGCAATCTGCTGTTAAATGTTTTACCGCCTATCTCCCAAGTGTCGTTTTCTACCATCGCATTGATATGTTTTGTCATATTACCCCCCTTGTACAGGCGAAAGTATCTCTATGCTGTCATTATCGCGAATAATAGTCGTCTCATAGGTTGAAATAGCAACAAAAGTTCCATTAAGTGCCAGTGCAAAGCCCTCTTGCGTAAATTCAAGTTCCTCTATTACTTCTTTAACATTCATTTCGTCGTTTATGGGTGTTCTAACACCATTTACTATAATTTCAATCATTTAAATATCCCTTCATTTAATGCCTGTTCTACCACTGAGGGTGCCAACAGGTACCCGTGTCTGTAAAGCCCGTTGATGCGTGTCAGCTTTTCAGAGTGCTCTATGCGCGGCAAGTTGTCTTTAAATGCCGGACGGCAATTGGTTTCCGTGTTGACTATGCGTGCCTCTCCAAAGCCCGGATGTACTGAAAAAACTGCTGATAGCAGTTCAAGACTCGAACGCACTGACATCGGACTTGTATCGTCACTCTCTATCTCCGTTGCTCCTACCACGTAACGCTTTGATCCTGGAGTTTGAGATACCTTGCACTCGTTGCAATACTCCAAATCCATACCCTCACAACCCTTTTCACGAGGCACAATGTATATTTTGTAACGAGGATGAAGCAGTCTTGTTGGGCGAGTGATGTTTATCTCGGAGGATTCAAGCCAAAACACTTCACCTCTTACACCACGCAAATCATCAAAATACTCTTTAGCCCCTAACCCTCTGGAGTCAAAAACCCAATCAAACTCTTCTACTGTATCTTCATAAAAAACTTTTCCAGGCTCTATTTTTTCTACGGGAGTATATTCTCTCCATGTCACATTGGGGTTCATACTTAAGGTATTGGTAGAAAATGCCATAAACCTTTGTGAATCCACTTGCCCCTCATCTTTTAGATAAAATGCTTTACTATGGTGTCCAAGTTCTGGTTCCAGCTGGGCTAGTTCCTGGCTATCTAGCATCTCTATCTCTTGTGCCTCGGCAATTTTATGACGCAGTGAATCCATAAAATGCTCAAGCTCTCCCATATCTTGCGGATGCGCTGTGATGATCGTTCCTTTTTGTTGAAAACCATCATAAAGACCTGCTTCTTTTAAGATATCTGGCCAAAGTGCAATAGAACGTTTGCCATGCTCAAAGATAACAGATTCAGCCGTCTCCAATTCCGCAAACGGTGCTAACATGCCCGCAGCCGTAAATCCCGCAGCGTCCGTTCCTTGTTTACTGCTTTTATCAAAAAGTGTTAATGTATGTCCCTCTTTTAGTAGATTGAGTGCTAAGACTCTACCTACCAAACCTGCCCCTACGATTGCTATATTCATTATGTCCTCTTACTTACTAATGATGTCGCGGCGAACGCCCTTAAAAGCAAAGCGATTCGAGAGCCGTGACGATTTTTGTCTACTTTTTCTAAAAAAATAGACAAGAAATATGCATAAAATAAAACCTTCAGTTTATGAAAGTTTATCTACCTCAACATACACTTGGGACCCCATCTTTTGAAACTTCAAAGACATTTCATCCATACCCTGCTGCTTTGCACTTTCAACATCTGTTTCCAATGCATCTGCATACTCACGCACTTCTGCAGAAATTTTCATAGAACAAAACTTTGGACCACACATTGAACAAAAATGTGCGACTTTTGCTGCTTCCATAGGCAGTGTCGCATCATGATACTCTCTGGCTCTGTCCGGATCAAGTCCTATGTTAAACTGATCGACCCATCTAAATTCAAATCGCGCCAAACTCATCGCGTCATCTCTTGCTCTGGCTCCCGGATGCCCTTTAGCGATGTCTGCTGCGTGCGCTGCTATTTTATACGTAATGAGTCCCTCTTTTACATCTTCTTTGTTAGGCAGTCCCAAATGTTCTTTAGGTGTCACATAACACAACATCGCACATCCGTACCAGCCTATTATTGCTGCGCCGATTCCTGATGTGAAGTGGTCATAACCCGGAGCGATATCTGTCGTTAAGGGCCCAAGTGTATAAAAGGGTGCTTCGTAACACCACTCAAGTTGTTTATCCATATTTTCTTTGATCATATGCATCGGTACGTGTCCCGGTCCTTCTATGATCGTTTGTACATCATGCTTCCAGGCAATTTGTGTTAAACGTCCAAGCTCTTTAAGCTCGGCAAACTGCGCTTCATCATTTGCATCCGCTGTAGATCCCGGACGAAGTCCATCTCCTAGCGAGAAAGTCACATCATACGTCTTCATAATTTCACAAATATCTTCAAAGTGTGTATTTAAGAAGTTTTCCTGGTGGTGGTGTATCATCCATTTTGCCATAATCGCCCCGCCACGGCTTACGATACCTGTCACTCTCTTAGCTGTCATGGGTACATGGTGAAGTAGAAGTCCAGCATGAATAGTAAAATAATCCACCCCCTGCTCTGCTTGTTCTATAAGTGTATCTCTAAACACTTCCCAGGTAAGATCTTCTGCAATCCCGTTTACTTTTTCAAGCGCCTGATAGATAGGTACAGTTCCTATGGGTACAGGAGAGTTACGAAGTATCCAGTCGCGTGTCGTATGGATATTTTTACCCGTAGAAAGATCCATCACGGTATCTGCACCCCAGCGCGTAGACCATACCATCTTCTCAACTTCTTCTGCGATAGAAGAGGTTGTTGCAGAGTTACCGATATTTGCATTGACTTTCACTAAAAAGTTTCTACCGATGATCATAGGTTCAACTTCGGGGTGGTTGATGTTACAAGGGATAACCGCTCTGCCCTCTGCTACTTCTTTTCGAACAAATTCAGGTGTGATTTTTTCTGGTAAATTTGCGCCAAAGTTGTGGCCTTTGAGTCTTTCTTCACGCTCTTGGTCATAAAGGTACTCTTTACTCATTTCTAAATTCTGGTTTTCACGAATCGCAATAAACTCCATTTCAGGCGTAATAATGCCCTGTCTTGCATAGTGAAGTTGCGTAACGTTAACATTTTTACCGTCTTTGCTTTTTTTGGATCGAAGAGGAGTTCTGACAAGTCCTTTGGCACCGGCTGTCACAAATTTCAACTGCTCGTCAGTATTGTATCCGTTGTCTTGGGGAGCCATAATTCGCCCTTTATACTCTTCTACATCACCCCTCGCAGTTATCCACTCTTTACGAATACCAGGGATACCTTCACCCACATCGATCTCCACTGAAGTATCAGTATAAGGTCCTGAAGTATCATATACGCCTAACTTAGTGTCATTGCTGAGTGAAATTTCACGGACAGGTACACGTATCTCTTTGTGTATCTCTCCTTTTAGGTAAATCTTTTGTGAAGCAGGAAGAGGAGTCCTTGTTAGAAGTTCATTTGATGTTGTGAGTGTGTCTTTATATGGTTTTGTCATAGTGTTTCCCTTAAATAGTTTTAAGGAAGAGGAGTTATAGAAAGAAGGAGATTTGCTCGTATATTGAAGTACAAAAGCAAAACAGTTCTACGTTACACAACTTCTCTTCCTTACGCTGGTGTTATCCAGTTCAAGTTCAACGGGTCAAGCATTTGCTATCTCAGCTTCATATTATTAAAAATATTCAGCACCCCGAGAGGATTGATAAGGCACTATAGTTTAAATAAAATAAAATTTACCTTAATTAAAAAAACAACTTCAGATTTAATAAATACTATGTCTGATATACTCTCACAAATATTTTAAAGGAGTTACCTATGCCAGCACTTATCTCTTTGCTACTAACTCCTGTAAAGCATACTCTTTTAGAGCCACCTAAGCCCTGCCATTGTAACTGTATCTTTAAACTTAAAGCAAGAATGGCTCTTCTTCTTAATCATTACATCCCTAGATGTCCTTATTACTGTACCTATTTTGCGTTCAGACGCACCGGTGTACACCCCCCTCAAATTCTTTTTTAATACAACAACCACCAACTATACTCCATAAACCAACTGCAGTAGCTCATTGTACAAGTTGCCCATGAAGCCAACTTTACAGTAACGCAGTTTTTTCGGGCTTTGCCCAAAAATGTTCGTATAAGAACAAAAGGATGACACATGTCAAAAAATTACGTAGTAGGATTTCCAAGAATTGGAGAACAAAGAGAATTAAAAAAAGTATTGGAACTTTTTTGGGCACAAAAATGCCCCTTTGAAGAAGTAAAAGAAGTAGCATCTGCACTCAAAAAGAGACACTGGAATTATCAAAAAGAAGCAGGTATAGACTTTATCTCTTCAAATGATTTTTCGCTCTATGACAATATGCTAGACACTGCGGTAATGCTTGGAGCGATCCCAAAAAGATTTAAAGGGCTTAAAGAGGTAGCACTCTATTTTTCTATGGCCCGTGGAAACAAAGATACAGTTGCTATGGAGATGACAAAGTGGTTCAATACAAATTACCACTACATCGTACCAGAACTCTCAAAAGAAGATGAGTATAGCCTTGATGCATCTAAGATCATCAATGAGTACAAAGAGGCAAAAGCACACGGTATCAAAACCAAAATAAACCTTATTGGTCCCATTACATTTTTAGGGCTCTCTAAAAGAGTAGACAGAGGAGATACTTATGAGTTTTTTCATAAAATTTTGCCTCTTTATGAAGCACTTATTAAGGAAATTTCAAAACTTGATGATGACATTACCGTACAAATTGACGAACCTATCTTTGTGAAAGATATAGAACCAAAAGTACTAAGCCTCATCAAACCTTGTTATGACACCTTGGCAAAGGTTTCTCATAGTGTTAAAATAATCGTGACTACGTATTTTGAACACTCCAATGAAGCAACAAAAGTATTAGTACATACTCCAATCTGGGGCATAGGACTTGATTTTCTTCACGGAGCAAAAAACATTGAAAGCTTAAAAGTCATAGAAGAGAGTGGTAAATATCTCATTGCCGGGGTAGTAGACGGTAGAAATATTTGGAAGAACAATATCCAAGAGTCAGCGTCACTTCTTACAGAAATTTCTAAAATCGTCAATAAAGAAAAGATCATAGTCAGCTCATCATGCTCTTTGCTGCACACACCATTTAGCCTTAAATATGAAGAAAAAATGAATCCGGAAATTAAAGATTGGCTCTCTTACAGTGTTGAAAAACTCTTTGAAATTTCACTTCTGTCAAAGTTCTTCTTTGAAGGTGTTTCAAGCTTTACCCAGAAGCAAAAAGAAGCGTATGAAGCCAATATGCAAGCAAACCAGAAAAGAAAAGCTTCTGCTCGTATTCATAATACCAAAGTACAAAACAGAGTAAAAAATGTTAAAAAATTACAAAGAGACGGGAAATACGAGGATCGTATAGAAATCCAAAAAGAGTTACTAGGCTACAAAGATTTGGCTACCACCACCATAGGCTCTTTCCCGCAAACGCCTGAAGTAAGAAAAGCAAGAGCCGATTTCAAAAAATCTGCCATTTCAAAAGAAGCTTATGAAGCCCAAATGAAAAAATACATTGATAACTGCATCGCTTTTCAAGAAGAGTGTGGCATCGAAATACTTGTACACGGTGAACCTGAGCGTAATGACATGGTGGAGTATTTTGGTGAGCAGCTTGATGGATATGGATTTAGCCAGAACGGTTGGGTGCAGAGTTACGGAAGCCGTTGTGTAAAACCACCGTTTATCTATGGTGACATTAGCCGTCCAAAACCTATGACTGTGGATTGGATGACTTACGCACAAAGTAAAACAGACCATATTATGAAAGGTATGCTTACCGGTCCAGTCACCATTCTCAATTGGTCATTTGTAAGAGATGATATGCCAAGATCTGAAGTTTCCAAACAAATAGCAGTTGCATTAAGTGATGAGATAGATGACTTGCAAAATGCCGGCATAAAGATCATTCAAGTAGATGAAGCTGCCTTTAAAGAGGGGTACCCTCTACGAAAAGAGAACATAGGCACATATGAACAATGGGCAGTGCGAGACTTTAAGATCGCTGTGAGTTCTGCTAAAAAAGAGACGCAAATCCATACACACATGTGTTACTCTGAGTTTAACGACATCATACGTACCATAGAAGACATGGACGCAGATGTTATCTCTATAGAAACAGCAAGATCTGGAAATGAATTACTCAAAATCTTTAAAGAGGTAGGATACAAACAAGAAGTCGGACCTGGCGTTTACGACATTCACTCTCCACGTATCCCCTCTGTAGAAGAGATAGTAACCCAAATTAAAAAATTACTTGAAGTACTGCCAAAAGAGCAGTTATGGATAAACCCTGATTGTGGGCTAAAAACACGAAAATGGGAAGAGGTAAAACCAAGTTTGGAAAATATGGTTAAAGCAGTTGAAATAGTCAGAGCCCAACTGCCCAAATAAGAGACTAAATGAACACAGAGGAGGCTTACTCCTCTGTTTTCATATCTAGAAGTTCAGCTAAAAGCTCTTCTATCTCATCTTCTTCAAGCTCATCACGTCCAAGTTCTTCAAGGATGGCAAAACACTCAGTACGCATCTCTCTCATCTCTTCAAGGTCTTCTTTTTGCTCTTTTGACGCTGTTTTTGCTTTGTCTATGGCTTCAAAAAGTTCGTCTATTGCTGCTTCAAGGTCTGGAATAATCTCTAAGTCTAAAAGGTTTTTGAGTTTGTCTGCTGATGTCATTGTCTTTTCCATGTATTTATTTTTAGCATATTGTATCTAAAAATACATAGGCTTGCGCATTTGATGTAGCAAAATGCCATAGCGTTATGTCATCTTTTAGATATAGCATATTTTCCTGCTAACATTAGGTTTTTTAAAAGAGTAGAAGAACTTAAGATATTTCACCATAAAAACTAACCTATTTAACCCTCAGCAAATCTAAAAAATCATACAATAGTAATAATTTATATTAATGGATTTTTATGACAAAAAAGAATATCTTATTTATCAACGGAATCCCTGATGATAAAAAAGTAGAGGTCCACACTATACTAAAAGATGGTCGTATTGGTTGGGCTACAAGTGGAAGTGCCAATATTGCTGATTATATTCAAAATGATTTTTTTAATCGTTCTATGGTGACTTTTGATACAAATCTAGTGCAAGACATTGAACTTAACGATATTCATGCTGTTTTCAATCATATCTCAGATGCCGATACCCACAAAATAGCACTTTCAAAAGTAGAAGATCTTCATAAGCACGTTTCGGGAAAAATGCCTTTTTTTAATGCACCTGAGAATATCAGAAAAACAACAAGAGACAACATTTACCAACTGCTTCAGGGCATCGACAAACTGCATATTCCCAAAACAGTCAAGATCCAGCCAACATCTCCTTCTGATGTTTATGATACCATCGAAAAAGAAGGTTTTAAATTTCCTGTCATATTTCGTCAAGCTGGCGATCATGGGGGTATCAGTACCATCAGAATCGATGATAACTCCCAACAGTTTCATGCCTTTGCACTTGATGGTAAAGAGTATTATCTGACGCAGTTTGTAGAGTATGCTGATGACGATGGTATGTATGCAAAATACCGTCTTGTTGTTGTCAATGGTGAAGTGTTCCTTCGTCATGTGATGTTTGCTAAAAACTGGATGGTCCATGACAAAAATCAACTCGAAGAGATAAAGGCAAGGAAAAAAACTTCTAGTCAATTCAACAATGAAATCAAACCATCAATTCAGCCTATAATTACTCAAATTCACCACCGCCTTGGTCTAGACTACTTTGGTATTGATTGTCATATCGACAATGAGATGAACCTATTGGTTTTTGAGATTAATGCAAATATGAATGTTTTTACCACTATGCACAATAGTGTTTTTAAAAAACATACTGAAAAAATCCTTCAAGCTTTAATTAAAATGCTGACCAATGATACACACTAATTTATAAAACACAGTTATTATGGCTATCCAATACAAATATCTTTCCCACTTGCTTGATAATGATACTCCTACATATGGTAACGCATACAATATATCTGTAACACTGTCTCATGATATACGAAAAGGAGCTATAGCCAATGAAAGCAACATTTCAACAACTACACATATAGGTACACACATAGATTTTCCTTACCATTTTTTTGAAGAGGGACAAACAATTGAATCCTATGATGCATCTTTTTGGATATTTACCCACCCTTTATTCATAGAAATCAATACAGACAAAGAGATAATCAAAGATGAACTTATCAGTGCATTAGAACTACACTCTGATAAAAAAAATACTGATCTAATTATTGTACGCACAAACATAGAAAAAGTAAGAGGAGATAAAAAATTCTGGGCCGAAAACCCGGGTTTTGATCCAAACCTTTACCAGTATTTAATTTCATCATTTCCAAAATTACGCGCTTTCGGATTCGATTCTATTTCACTTTCAAGTTACAAACATCCATTTATTGGTCGCAAAGCACATCAAGCTTTTCTCAATCCAAAACGTCCAATTATAGTGATAGAGGATATGCATTTAAGCGAAATTCAAACCAATGAAAATATTTTACAGGTTATAATATCTCCATTAAGAATTGCAAAATGTGATGGTGTGCCATGTACAATTATTGCAGCTCTAGAGTGAAATTTTACAATCTGACGACGCTCTATGGAATTTAAAAAACTACTATAAATATTAATAAAAAAGGATTTTCTTGATAAAAAAGAGTAGAACTATCTTTATCACAGGTGGGGCGAGCGGTATCGGCGCAGCTACGGTGGTATATTTTTTTCAAAAGGGGTGGAATGTTTGCTTTGTTGACATAGATCAAACCAAAGCACACAAATTCCTGAAGTCTTTGGGAAATCCAGATCAAGTTATCTATTTTTCTGCCGATGTACGAGATTATCAAGCGATCCTTGATGCAGTTAATCACACTGTGGAGACATATGGACACCTTGATGCAGTATTTGCAAATGCAGGCATACATATATATGCCGATATTCTCTCTACCTCTTTTGAGCAATGGCAAGAAATTATTGATATTAACCTAAAAGGGGTTTTTTATACTATTAAGGCAACCTTGCCTATGCTCATTCGCAATGGCAAAGGGGCTATAGTAATGATGGGGTCTGACCAAACTATTATCGCAAAAAAACATAGTTTTGCCTATGGTACAAGCAAAGGAGCTATAGGACAAATGACAAAAGGTCTTGCACTTGATTATGCAAAACACAATATAAGGGTTAATTGTGTTTGTCCTGCTACCATAAGTACTCCTATGGCTCACAGAACTTTGCAACAATATGCAGATACTCATTATGAGGGGGATTTAGACAAAGTAATGACACTAGAAGCTTCCGAATTTCCAATAGGCAGAATCGGACAACCTGAAGAAGTTGCAAAGGCTGTTTATTTTTTAACATCCGATAAATCTTCATATATTACGGGTACACTTTTACCTGTAGACGGTGGCTACACAGCTCAGTAAATATTACAACAAAAACTGTAATCTCATCAACTTCTTAAATTCAAACAGCTAATGCAGTTCTTTTAAGGATAAGTCAAAGAGAGCATTCATCGATAACCAGTTATTTTTATAAAAGGAAAAAATTAAATACAAATCGTACTAACTGTGTATTTTAAATACTTTAAAGAAAAGGTGATGTTATGTAAATGGGGGGAAGGAACTATATATCCCCGAGCCAAACCCGGGGATGATGAAATATTAACGTGTAACTTCTCTTTTAGTTACAGCCGCATCCGCCACCTGAACTTTTTTCAGCCGGAGCAGCGCCTGCGCTTGTGCTGCATGCACTTACGCCTGGAGGTGTTGTAGGTTGGATCGCCTGGTTATCGACTCCGCCTTCAGCATGTACTTTATCGATGAATGCAAGCAATTTACTCGCCGCCTCCTGATAACGCTTAGCTGTTTCAGACTCAGGCTGGAAATACGTTACTGGTTTACCCGTATCTCCACCGATTCTGATCGCCGGTTCTATAGGGATACGGGCGATGAGTTCTGTACCGTACTCTAGTGCTACGGGAGCTGTTGTACCCATACCGAAGATATCTGATTCTGTATCACACGACGGACAGATAAATCCACTCATATTCTCAATAATTCCTGCTGTGGGGATATGCAGCTTTTGGAACATATCTAGTGAACGCCTAGAGTCATCAAGAGAAACTTCCTGTGGCGTTGTAACCGTGACGCCCGCTGTTACAGGTACAGACTGAGCAAGTGTCAATTGTGCGTCACCTGTTCCAGGAGGCATATCTATCACAAGTACATCCAGTTCAGACCAAAGGATGTCTCTTAGGAACTGCTCGATCGCTTTCATGATCATAGCACCTCTCCAGATGAGAGATTGTCCTGGCTCCATCAGTGAGCCCATAGACATAATCTCAACACCATAGGCTTTTAAAGGTTGTACTTTATTTCCCTGTATTTCTGGTTTTTGATCAGCAACACCCATCATCCGAGGAATGTTCGGTCCATAGATATCTGCATCAAGAAGACCTACTTTTTTACCCTGCATTGCCATAGCAACAGCAAGGTTGACTGAAGTCGTTGACTTACCAACTCCGCCTTTTCCTGAACTTACCATCACAAAGTTTTTGACTTGCGGAGCAATATTTTTACCGCTCACTGAGTTAGACATTTGTTTTGGTGCCTGTGGCGCAGTAATATTGATATTTATATTTGCAAATCCGAGTTTTTTAAGCTCTATGGTAGATTCATCGGTTAGTTGTGCTTTTACTTCATCTGCTGATGAAGTAATATCGATAGTCAAAGATACATTTGACCCATCCACAACAATATCTTTTACAAATCCAAAAGTTACGATATCTTTCGTAAATCCGGGATATGTCACATGTTTTAACGCTTCTAATACATTTTCTTGTGTCATATTAATGATTCCTAGTATTTAGTTTGATCGGTACAAGAGTTATACCAACTCAATCTTAAATTAGATTTAAAAATGAGTAATTTTTCATTAATAAGAGTTTTTTTATCTGATTAAAACTATTACAGAAACTATAAAGCTTCACAGCTGTATAATCCGTTACCATTTGATACACCATAGAATATAATATAGATAGGAATTTGTTTGTTAGACACTACCTTAATACTTTTAGGAGCAGGTAACTCCACAAGATTTGAAAGCAATGTTAAGAAACAGTGGCTCTATACAGGAGAGATACCTTTATGGCTACATGTGGCTGAACACTTTGAGAGGGTTTCTAATTTTGATGAAATACTCATTGTCTCTTCTTTTGAAGATATCACTTTAATGAAAAAATTTGCACCCTTTACTTATGTTGAGGGTGGCGCTTCAAGACAAGCATCTCTCATCAATGCTTTACAACAGGTTACTTCCACGTATGTACTGGTATCTGACATTGCTAGATGTTGTGTCCCCCAAGAGATGATAGAACGTATTCTGGCTGCAAAAGACGAAGGCAGCTGTATCGTCCCTGCATTACCTGTAACCGATACACTCTACTTAGGTGACGCGCCCATAGACAGGCAAAGAGCAAAGATCATTCAAACCCCACAACTAAGCGTCACTAAAATACTTAAAAAGGCACTCAAAACAGAACAACTTTTTACAGATGAGAGTTCTGCAGTTGCTTCTTTGGGTGAAAAAGTACATTTTGTAGAGGGTTCTGTGCATGCCCATAAACTTACAACCATTGCTGACTTGGAGAAACTGCCTTGTATCAAAGCACCCTCACCTAGAACACTTACAGGTTTTGGTTTAGATACTCATGCTTTTGAGCCAAACAAAGAGATGTTCTTGTGTGGGGTGAGAATAGAGGTTGATTATGGGTTTAAAGCACATAGCGACGGTGATGTTGCCATACATGCCCTCATCGATGCTTTACTTGGTGCTGCGGGTATGGGTGATATTGGCGAACTCTACCCTGATACAGATCAAAAGTATGCAGGAGTAGACTCCAAAAAGTTACTCACAGATACAGTCAGTAAACTCAAATCCCATGGATTTGAGATAGGCAATGTTGATCTTACTATATTGGCACAAGCACCTAAAATACTGCCATACAAAGAGCAAATGTCCAAAACATTGGCTTCCTTGCTTGAGATTCGGCAAAATTTTGTAAACATTAAAGCAACTACAGCTGAAGAACTCGGCTTCGTAGGGCGAAAAGAAGGTGTCACGGTACACGCAGTTGCTACCCTGACTTACTTTAACTGGAAAAACTTATGAACGGACAAAATATATGAAAATAATTATTGTAGAAAATGAACTCTACCTGGCGCAAAGCATTGCATCTAAACTAAATGAAAACGGGTTTGAAGCAGAAATTTTTAGCTCCATAAAGGAGGCCATGAAAAGCAATGGTGATGTCTATTTACTCTCAACAAATCTGCCAGGACAAAACACTGCACCGCTCATTACCGCGTTTAAAGACAAGATTATCATCTTAATGGTCAGCTACATCAATAATGATACAGTAGGCGAACCTTTGAAGCTTGGCGCAAAAGACTACATCGTCAAACCTTTCATGATAGAAGAGTTGTTGCGTAAAATAGAACACTATCAAGAGTACCAAAACCTTAAAAAACACACCCTGCTTTATCAGGAGTATATGAAAAACCTGCTTCAGGAGATAGAGACAGATTATAGCCCCGAAAAACTAAACCCCCCGCTTGTCATTCAAACCAACTACCAAAGACTTGTAGACAAAGTCGTTTTTGAATATGCACAAATAAACAACAAACTTTTAACTTTTGTACCCCTGGGCGATAAAACATGGAAAGAGATGATAGATAAAAGCGCTACTAACTCGCTCCTTTATATTACAGAGATCCATACCCTTAAAAAAACAGACAAAGAACAGCTTTTAAAATTATTGGAAAACTATGATTTTATTTTATCTACTACGTCCCAGCTGGAGAGTGACTTTCCCACAATCACACTAAACACTGATTCTAAACTTTATGACCAAAACGAGATACTCACCATAGATGATTATGTCAAATACATAGTCAACAGTTTCCAGTATAAATTTCCCGACACCGAACTCTCTAAAAAATTGGGTATCTCAAGAAAAAGTTTATGGGAAAAAAGGAAAAAGTTTGGTTTATTTAAAAAGAAGTAAACGATGAAGAACAAAACTTCAAAAACCACGCTGATGCCAAGTGCTCTTTTGAAGAGTACTTACGCAGTTTACCGCATTTTCTAAAAGGATTAAAAATGCAAAAAAACAAATCTCTTTATATTGATACAGAAGCGCTTTCTACTCTGGCTTTGGTGCAAGCGGGACTCTTGGCCCCTCTTGATAAACTTATGAATGAAAAAGAAGCCAAAGAAGCAGACAAAACCAAAATATATAAAGGTGTTCCTTTCCCTTTTGCCTTTGTTCTTGCGCCCACGGGTGCACGAAACAGTAAAGTACTCAAAACCTTAAAACAAGGCGACATAGTAGATCTTATCAATTACAATAAAAAGGTGGGAGAACTCATCGTTGATGAAACCTTTGCCATCGATCCGCAACTGCGCCTTTACAACATTTATGGCACAAGTGATCCTTCTCATCCTGGTGTCAAAAATACGATGGCAAGACTGGGGAAAATAGCGCTAAGCGGCAAATACACTGTAGAGTATCCTCTCATCACTGATAATATAAACCGTATTAAAAGCATGATTACTAAAACAGGTGCAAAATTCGTCTCTTCCATTATGCTCGCAGCTAACCCCATTAACCGCGCGCATGAAAAAATGATACGTCAATCCATCAGTGACTCAGACTTGTTGATTATCTTTTTGCGTAAACCGTTTACCACTGAAGGGTTGCGCTACGACATCCGACACAATGCTCTCACCACCTTTGTAGACAACTTTTTACCACGCAATAAAGTGCTCATCATTCCCTTTGAAAACTCTTATATCTTTGCGGGGTACAATGAACTTATCTTAGATGCCATTTTAGCTAAAAACTATGGATGTCATCAGCTTGTTGTTGGTAAAAATCATGGCGGGCTGGGACTCTATTATGATAAAAACAGACTTAGTTCCATTTTTGACCATTGTAAAAATATAGATATAGATATTAAAACCATAGATGAGTATGTTTACTGTGATACCTGTAAAACGCTTGTAAGCACGCAAACGTGTCCCCATGGTCAACATCATCACATATACTACCATTCACAGTCCATTATGAAACTCATACAATCAGGGATCATCCCTCCTCCTATCTTGGTAAGAAAAGAAGTATCAGCAAACATTTTGGCGTCTCTTTTCCCAGATAGATTTCAAAACCTCCAGGAGATGCACTACTCTTTGATGCCGGGTTCGGGTCTGCTTGAACAACAAAGCGAAGAGCAGTTTTACTTGAACCTCATTGAACTTTATCAGACTTCATCTTTAACATGATATAATTTTTAAAAAGGTTATCATGAAAAAGAAGAATGTCTTATTCATCAACGGAATCCCTGACAATAAAAAAGTAGAGGTCCACACCATACTAAAAGATGGTCGTATTGGTTGGGCTACAAGTGGAAGTGCCAATATTGCTGATTATATTCAAAATGATTTTTTTAATCGTTCTATGGTGACTTTTGATACAAATCCCGAGCAAGATATTGAACTTAACGAT
>JACDJC010000833.1_pt1 | contig 31719 bp, 25 predicted proteins | sample 7454191 | NCBI WGS metagenome assembly JACDJC01 (sample SAMN14253291, study PRJNA609438) | sludge metagenome | isolation source: sludge after 25d culture with pyrite and EDTA | collected 2018-12-20
GGCATTATTCCCGTGATTTCCCCGACCGGAGAACGCATGGCCGAATTGTCGGACCGCCTGCACGCGGCCCTCGGCGACAATTATCGCATCCTCCGGGAACTCGGGGGCGGCGGGATGAGCCGCGTCTTCCTGGCCGAGGAAGCCAGGCTCGGCCGGCGCGTCGTCATCAAGGTGCTCCCGCCCGACATGGCCGCGGGCGTGAACGCCGAGCGGTTCGAGCGCGAGATCCAGCTCGCGGCCTCCCTCCAGCATCCGCATATCGTCCAGTTGCTGACGGCCGGCGCCAACGCCGACCTCGCCTACTACGTCATGCCCTTCATCGACGGGGAGTCGCTCCGCGCGCGCCTGGCGCGCGAGGGGGCACTGCCGATGAGCGAAGTGCTCCGGATCCTGCACGACGTGGTGGACGCGCTCGCCTATTCCCACCGGCACGGCGTGGTGCATCGCGACATCAAGCCCGACAACGTGATGCTGTCCGGGAAGCACGCCCTGGTGACGGATTTCGGCGTCGCCAAGGCGGTGAGCGCCTCCAGCGGCGACGGCCACACCAACCTCACCTCGCTGGGCATTGCGCTCGGCACTCCGGCGTACATGTCGCCCGAGCAGGCGGCGGCGGACCCGCGCGTGGACCAGCGCGCCGACATCTACGCCGTCGGTGCCATGGCGTACGAAATGCTCTGCGGCCGGACGCCGTTCGTGGCACCCACGCCGCAGGGGATGCTGGCGGCGCACATCGCCGAGCGCCCCGAACCGCCCGTGCGGTATCGGAACACCATCCCGCCCGCGATGAACGACCTCGTCCTCCGGTGCCTGGAGAAGAACCCGGCCGACCGGATCCAGAGCGCGGACGAGATCGCCGCCCGGCTCGATTCGATGGCCACGCCGACGGGCGGGACGACCCCGATCTCCAGCACACCGGTCTCCACCGCGCGCCACGACGCCGCAGCCGCGGTCCGGCGGTCCTCCCCCGCGCGCGTGCTGGGGCTCTTCGCGCTCGCCTCCGCGGCGGTCATCGCCGCCGCATACGGCCTGACGCGCATCTTCGACCTGCCCGACTGGATCTGGCAGGGGGCCGCCGCCGCGATGGCCATCGGCCTGCCGATCATCGCATACACCGGTCGGGTGGAACGGAAGCGCGCCGTGGCCATGACCATGGGGACACTCCGCTTCGAGCCGGAGCCTGCGCATCACGGCTGGTTCACCTGGCGGCGGACGATTCTCGGGGGTGGTTTGGCGCTCGGCCTGGTCGCGGTCCTCGCCGGAGGCTACCTGGTCTCGCGGAAGCTCGGCATCGGGCCCGGAAGCACGCTGATGAGCACGGGAGTGCTCGCGGCCCAGGACCGCATCATCCTGGTGGAATTCGACAACCGGACCAGCGATGCCAGCCTGGGCGCCTCGGTGACGGAGGCGCTCCGGATCGACCTCGGCCAGTCGAACGTCATGCGGGTGGTGGAGCCGAACGACCTGCAGGCGGCGCTGCAGCGGATGGGCCAGTCGGCCGACGCGCGGCTCGACCAGGCGCTGGCAACTGAGGTGGCGCGGCGCGAGGGGATCAAGGCGATCATCACCGGCGAGATCACCTCGCTCGGTTCGGGGTACTCCCTCGCTGCGCGGGTGATCAATGCCACGAATGGCGAGACCCTGGTGCCTCTCCGGGAGACCGCCAGCGACGCCACCCAGCTCATTTCGGCGGTGGACCGGCTGTCCAAGGCGCTCCGTGAGCGGGTCGGCGAGTCACTCGGCAACATCCGCGGCGGCGACCGGCTCGAGCAGGTCACCACCTCCTCGCTGGAGGCGCTGCGGCTCTACACCGAGGCGGTGCGGGCCCATGCGGCGGGCCGTCCGGAAGACGCCGTCACGCTGCTGCGGCAGGCGGTCGGCGTGGACAGCACCTTCGCGATGGCGTGGCGGAAGCTGGCGGTAGTGCTGCCACAGGCGGTCATCGGCGGTGGCGCGGAAGCAAAGGATGCCGCGAAGCGGGCCTACGACTTCCGCGACCGGCTCCCCCCGGTCGAACGGGGGCTCACCGAGGCCTACTATCACAGTGCCGTCACCGGTGACATCGACAAGGAAGAGGCGGCGTATCGGGCCGTGCTGGCCGCGGACCCCGACGAACCGACCGCGCTCAACAACCTCGGGCTGATGCTGAACGACCAGGGCCGCGCGGCGGAGGCCGAGCCACTGCTCCGGCATCTCGTGGAAACGACGAGTCTTCAGGGCGGATTCCTGAATCTTTCCGTGTCGCTCATGGGGCAGGGGAAGCGGGCCGCGGCCGACTCGGTGCTGGCCGAGTTCCGGCGGCGCTGGCCGGAGTCCACCCGTCCCGATGACATGATTCGGGTCGGGTACTACATGCAGCGCGACTACCACACCGTGGACTCGCTCCTCAAGGACCCGGCCCTTCGGGTCCCGACCGCGCAGGCGCAACGAATTACGATGCAGTTCGAGCGGATGGGAGTTGCCATGGCCCTGGGGCGGGTTGCGGAGTCGGAACGGATGGCAGCCCAGCTCGCCCCGGCGATGGCCGCCGTCGGCGCGCGCGGGAACGCCCTCTACCTGCAGAGCATCCCGGCGCAAGTCGGTGTCTTCTTCCTTGGAGATACCCAGGCGATGGCGCGGGCCGCCGACTCGCTCTTTCCGCGGCCTGTGCTCGAGAGCCTTCCGGTCGCCGAACGGCCCTATCAGGCGCTCGGGTACGCGTACGCCCTGGCCGGTCGAGCGGACAAGGTCCGGCAACTTCAGGCCGAATGGACCCGGGCGCGCCCGCAGGAGGAGCGCTCGGCGGCCGATTCGATCTACTGGGCGGCGCTGAATGCCCAGGCCGAAGGTCGGTGGCGGGACGCCGCCATGGCCTACGACGAGTACCGCAACCGAACGAGATGCCCGAGCTGCACCCTGACCGACGCCGCGCGGGCCTGGGACCGCGCGGGCGAGGCCGATTCCGCGCTGGTGCGGTATGAGCGGTCGGTCACGGAAACCGTCGAGCGGGCGAATAACGGCGACGAGGCATGGACGCTGGGGCCCACCTACAAGCGGCTTGGCGAGATGTACGAGGTGAAGGGCGACCGCGCCAAGGCGCTGGAGTATTACGGAAAGTTCGCTGAGTTGTGGCGGGACGCGGACCCGGTGCTGCAGCCCCAGGTCAAGGACGCACGCGCGCGGATGGCGGAGCTCGCGGGGGAAAAGAAATAGGGTGGGCTGCGGGGCAGGGGGGCAGGAAGTGAAAAGGGCGGTGCGCCGAGGTGGCGACCGCCCGTCTTGCGTCGGGGCCGACGGCCCCGCTGCCCCGCCGCCAGACTGTCCCGCCCTATTTCGTTCCCATCAAATTCTTCTTGAACCCCTCGCCCGGGCCCGGCTTCGGACCGATCCACGCCTTGAACAGCGCGTCGGCGAAGTCCTTCCCGGCGATGGTGCCCTTCACGACACCAGCCACGCTCACCTCGGTGCCGGTGCCGGGCACGTAGGTGAAGACGAACTGCTGGGTGTCCTTGATGTCTTCCATGTAGCCGCACAGCGTCACGAACTCCGCCTTGAGCTGGGCGGAGGCGTTCGGCGTGTTGTTGGCGAGCGCCTCGTCCCACGCCTCGCACATCTTGTCCTTGCCGACGTCGCGCAGGAACTGCATCACCATCCGGCGCGGGGCGTCCGCCGCCAGCACCGCGTCGGCGTCGGTGGACTTGGCGGTGAGGTACAGGCCCGCCACGTACACCTTGAAGACCGCCTTCTTGCGAAGCGCCACGCCGTTCAGGACCAGTGCGTGACCGGCCACGTCGACCGTGCCCGGCAGCTTCACGCCGTTGTATGTGGTGTCCGCCGGCGCGGCGGTCAGGGCGCCGACCAGGGCCAGCAGGGTAAGGCTCAGCATGGTGTTCCTCCAGGTGGTGGATCACTCGCCGGCCGCTTGGCCGGCACCGGGTTGAAGATGCAGTGCGCGGCGCGTGGAGGGAAGGGTCGTGGCGGGCCCTGCCGCCGGGCGCCTTGGGGAGCGATCTTGTCCCGATGCCGCGCATCGTCCTCGAAGCCTGCGTTGAATCGCTTGCCGCCGCCCTCGCGGCAGAGCAGGGCGGGGCGGGCCGGGTGGAGGTCTGTGCCTCGCTAGAGGTCGGGGGCGTGACTCCGCCGGACGAGCTCGTCCGAGAGTGCCTCCGGCGGCTCGCGATCCCGGTGTTCGTCCTCGTCCGCCCCACGCCCGGATCGTTCGTGGTGGGCCGCCCGGGACTCGGGTTACTGGTGGAGCAGGTCCGGCGGGCGGCCGACCTGGGGGCGGCGGGTGTCGTGGCTGGGGCGCTGACGGACGAGGGCGCCGTGGACCGAGTGGCCGTCGAGGCGGTCCTGGCCGCCGCAGGGGCGCTCCCGTTGACCTTTCACCGGGCGTTCGACCAAGTGCCCGACCAGGCGGCGGCGCTGGAAGACTTGATCGCAGCGGGAGTCACGCGCGTACTCACGTCGGGGGGCGCCCCGACCGCCGCGGACGGCGTGGATCGGCTCCGGGCGCTGGTGCGCCAGGCCGCAGGCCGGATCGTGATCCTCGCGGGCGGGTCGGTCCGTGCGCACAACGCGGCGGCGCTGGTGCGCTCGAGCGGCGTGGCCGAGATCCACAGCCGCACCCCCGCCGACGCCGCCGAGGTCCGCGCGCTGGTTCTTGCCGCGAACGGCGCCTAGCCCATCACCGCCCGCGGCGTCTTCCAGGCGCCGCGCGTGAAGTCTGGCACGTCCACCGGCTTGCTCCCCTTCGCCACCGACGTGACGCTGAGCGGTCCCGGCGCGCTCCAGGCCGCCGCGTCGTACACGTCCATGTCCGGCACCAGCCCCTCCCGCAGGCACTGCACCATCCGGTAGTTCATGATGAAGTCCATGCCGCCATGCCCGCCGAGCTTCCGTGCGAGCTCCCCGACCCGCGTCCAGAGCGGGCTCTCATACTCCGCCTTGTAGGCGTCGAGCCCGGTCCACTTGTCCCCTTCCGGCTGCCCCTCGAGCATGATCCGCGCCGGGTAGTCGGCGAACGTGCCCCGCGTGCCCGAGATGAGGTTGATGCGGCTGTACGGCCGGGGGCTCACCACGTCGTGCTGGAGCATGACGGTCCGCCCAAGGGCCGTCTTGATGAGGGAGGTGTTCATGTCGCCGGTGCGGTAGCGCTCCTGCCGCTTGGGGTCGCTGGGCGCCACATGTTCGTCGCGATACTCCGTCAACCCGGCCTCGAGGCTGCTCATCGAGACGAGGTAGTCGAACCGGTCACCGCGGTTGATGGCCAGGTAGTTGGCCACCGGCCCCAGGCCGTGCGTCGGGTAGAGGTTCCCGTCCAGCTGCAGGTGGGGGAAACGGCGCCAGAGTCCCTCTCCTTCGTCGCTCAGGAGGAGTTCGCGGAGGTCATGGATATAAGCGCACTCCCCGTGGGTGAGCCGGCCGAACTTGCCGGCCTTCACCATGTTGAGCACCAGCATCTCGTTGTAGCCGTAGCAGCAGTTCTCCAGCATGACGCAATGGCGGCGGGTCCGTTCGGAGACGTCCACCAGGGTCCAGCAGTCGTCGAGCGTCACGGCGGCCGGAACCTCCACGGCCGCGTGCTTTCCCTGGCGCATGGCGCCGACCGCCATCGGGACGTGCCAGCTCCACGGCGTGGCGATGTAGACGATGTCGAGGTCGTCGAGGGCGACCAGCCGCTCCCAGGCGTCGTCGCTCCCGTCGAAGAGCGCGGGTGTGGCGCGCTGGCCGGCCTCCTGGACCATCGAGGCCCCCCGGGCTGCGTGGTCGGGTACCAGGTCGCAGAGGGCGGCGATCCGCACGCCGTCGATGGCCAGGAGGTCGCGGAGGAGGCTCCGACCCCGGCCGCCGACCCCGATGAGCCCGATGCGCACCACGTCGCGGGCCTCGAACGGGACGCCGATCATCCGCGTTGCGGCTGAGTGCCCAGGGGCCGGCGCCGGGGAGGGCAGGAACCCGGCCGCCGCGGCTGCGGCCGCTCCCGCGCCGATGAAGTCGCGCCGCGAAAGGGTCTCGTCCGTGAAGTCGCTCATCGTCTTCTCCGATCGGAATCTTCAGTCGAGCCGCCGGGCCCCAGGCCCGAGCGCGCTTCGGAAGCATTGCGCGCGCCTCGCGGCGGCGGGGAATTCCCGCTGGTAGCCGTCCATCCACGCGCGGCCGAAGCTGTCCACGGCATCGCGTTCCACCATCGCCCACACGCTGCCGCCGAATCCGGCCCCGAAGGACGACGCCGCGTGCGCCCCGAGCGCGCGCGCCCGGCGCGCCAGGTGAATCGTCTCGGGCACCTGATTCTCCAGGCCTTCCTCGGCACCGGCTTGCGACGCGTCCACCTGCCGCCCGAATGCGGCCAGGTCTCCGCGCTCCAGTGCGGCCGCCGCCGCGGGGATGATCTCGAAGCTTTCCCGCACGAACTGCCGGAACCGGTGCACGAGGAACGCGGCGGGGAACTCCGGGTCGGCGCCGGCCTCGAGCAGCTTCTCGATGGCGGCGGGGGCGCCAGGCTCCGCCGCGGCCGCGGCCAGGGTGGCGGCCTCCGAGCCCGATGCCTCACGCCACCGCCGGAGGATCTCGCGCGTCCCGAGCGACAGCCGGTTGAACGCTGCCTGCTGTGGCCCCGACTTCCTGGACCGCACGCCGCTCACGGCGACGACGAGTTCCATGCCTTCCGGCCAGGGCGTCGCGCCCTCAAAGGTGACGGGAGCGAACGAATACCGACTGACCTGGCCGGCGCGGCAGCAGACGATCGCTGTGTGGTCCTGGCTTCCCCCGAAGGTGCCGATGCCCCGGTCTCCGGTGAGGGGACCGAAGCTCTGGCCGTTCTCGATGCACCCGAGGTACTCCGCGAGGGCCTCGGGGGTGGCGAGGTGCTCCCGCCAGGTGTCGGTCGCCTGGAGTTCGTTCGCCTCCGCGAGGGCCAGGAAGGTGGCCACGATGAACGCGCTGGAACTGCTCATGCCGGAAGCGGAGGGGAGGTCGCTCGCGAGTGCCAGATCGGCGCCGCGCCGGGCGTGCGGGAAGTTGCGGGCGATCCGGCGGGCGACGGTCATCGGATAGCCGGCCCAGCGCCCGTTGAGGGGCACGAGCGTGGGCTCGAGTTCGAACGCGGCGCGGGCCCGGCTCGCGGTGTCCAGGAAGGTCACCGTGGCGTCGCTGCGGGGGGCCATGCCGATCACGAGGCCGCGGTCGAGGGCGGCCAGGAGGCTCCGGCCGCCGGCGTAATCGGTGTGCTTGCCGAGCAGTTCCACTCGGCCGGGGACGTGCCACGCCGCGACGTCCCGGCCGGTGGCGCGGAGCGCCGCGTGCACCTGGGCGAGCAGGCTTCCGCCTGTCAGAGCCGAACCTCGATCCCTTCGAGGCGCGCGGCCACGGCGGCGATGTCGCCACGATTGGAGAGGTCGAGCACGCCGGCCTCCACCGGCACCACCCGGAACCGGGTGCCGAGGGCGCCGATGGCGTATCGCACCGCGTCCTGGAGCTCGAGTTCGCCGCGGACAGACGGGGCGACGTGCCTGCACGCCTCGAAGATCTCCGGCCCGAACACCCAGGCGTTCATGCTGACCCTGGTGCGGGGGCCGAGGCGTGCCGCGGTGACGGGGTCGGGCTTCTCGATGATGTCCGCGAGGATGCCGCCCGGTCCCTCGACGAGCAGTGCGAACTGGCTCACGCGCGAGGCGGGGATGTTGCTCAACCCGACGAGCGCCGCCGGCGCGAAGCCCGCCAGGCCCGGCCCGTCGAGCGCGCGCAGGCGGGCGAGCACGTCCACCGGATAGTAGTTGTCGGAATTACAGACCAGGAACCGGTGGCCGCCGGCAAAGACCTCCGCCGCGAGGACGGCGTCGGCGGTGCCGCGCGGCTCCTCCTGCACGGCGAAGGTGACGGCGATCCTCGAGAGGCGCCCCGGCGCCCCGTAGTGCTCGCGGACGGCATGATGTTCGGGGCCGATGACGAGGCAGACTTCCTCGAAGCCGGCGTCGGCGAGCGCGGAGAGGCAATAGTCGAGGAAGGGGCGCCCGATCGGGATCATCCCCTTCATCCCACGGGCGGCCGCCGACTCCTGGGCGGGATCCAGTACCGTGTCCGACTCGGCCTGCCGCATCCGGCGGCCGAGCCCGCGGGCCAGGATGACGGCGCGGTTCACTCGGCGCGGCCCGCCCCGCCCCACATGGCCGGCAGCAGGCGCGCGAGCCACCACGACGACACGACGAAGACGGCGATGAACACCACGCCCTGCGTGGTCCGGCCGTAGAGGAGGCTGCCCGTGCCGAACAGGGCGGAGTACACCGCGGTGCAGCCGAGGATCCAACCGAGGAAGCCCATCGGCAGGCTGTCGGGAGACGCCGGCACACCGGCCTCCGCCTGGATTGCCCGCCATCCGGGACCGGCGGGCCGCACCAGCCGGAAGAAGCCGAGAAGGGTGGCGCGCTCCGTGGGCGCGGTGAGCAGGGTGACGGAGACCCAGACCAGCGTGGTGATGCCGACGCTCAGGAGGAGCTGGACGGTCGGGTCCACGGGCGCGCCGGACTTCTGGGCCACGAGGAACGCCGCCGCGAGGAGGAACGAGCAGATCATCGCGCTGATCTCGCTCCAGGCGTTGATCCGCCACCAGAACCACCGGAGCAGGTAGAGCAGGCCGGTGCCGGCGCCGATGGAGAGCAGGAGCTGAAAGCTCTCGCGCGCGGAATCCAGGACGAACGTGAGCCCGCCCGCCGCCAGCATCAGCAGCGCCGTGACGATCCGCCCCACCATCACGTAGTGCCGCTCCGTCGCGTCGGTGCGCAGGAAGCGGCGGTAGAGGTCGTGCACCAGGTACGAAGTGCCCCAGTTGAGGTGCGTGGAGAGGGTCGAGACGTACGCCGCGAGGAGCCCCGCCACCATGAGCCCCAGCCAGCCGACCGGAAGGAACTTGAGCATGGCGGGGTAGGCCATGTCGTGCCCGATGAGGTTCGGGTCCACGTGGGGGAAGCTGACGGCGATGTCGGAGAGCTGCGGATACACGAGCAGCGAGGCGAGCGCCACGATGATCCACGGCCAGGAGCGGAGGGCGTAGTGGGCCACGTTGAAGAAGAGCGTCCCCGCCATCGCGTCCCGCTCGGTGCGCGCGGCCAGCATCCGCTGCGCGATGTAGCTCCCACCGCCCGGTTCCGCCCCCGGGTACCAGACGCTCCACCACTGCACGGTGATCGGGATGACGAGTACCGACACGGTCAGCTTCCAGTCGCCGAAGTCCGGGAGGAGCCGGAGGACGCCGGGGTCGAGCCGGGTCATGAGGCCGTGGAGTCCGCCGACTTCGGGCTGCTGGAGCGCGAAGTACGCCGCCGCGAACGAGCCCGCCATCGCGATGCCGAACTGGATCATGTCGGTGACGAGGACGCCCCAGAGGCCGGCGGTGGCGGCGAAGGCGATGTTGAGCCCGGCGCAGATCACGAGCGTCTGCCACATCGGCCAGCCGAGCATGACGTTTGCGATCTTGGCGGCGGCCAGGTTGACCGAGGCCATGATGACGCAATTGAAGAAGAGGCCGAGATACACCGCCCGGAAGGCGCGCACGACCTGCGCGGGGCGGCCGGCGTAGCGGATCTCGTAGAACTCGAGGTCGGTGAGCACGCCGGACCGGCGCCAGAGCCGCGCGTAGAAGAAGACTGTCGCCATGCCGGTCAGCAGGAACGCCCACCACGCCCAGTTGTTCGCCACCCCGTGCTCGCGCACGAGGTTGGTGACCAGGTTCGGTGTGTCGGTGCTGAAGGTGGTGGCCACCATCGACACGCCGATGAGCCACCAGGGGGCGGCGCGCCCCGAGGTGAAGAACTCGGCGGTGCTGGAGCCCGCGCGGCGGGCGAGCAGGACGGCTGGAAGGAATGCGACCGCGATCGACAGGACGACGATGACCCAGTCCAGCGTCACCAGCTGCATGCGGAGGCTCCGGGCTCGGGAGGGGAGGGTCCCTCAAGATAGAAGGCCCCGCACCGGGGTGCGAGGCCTTCGGACCGCCGCGACGGCGCCCTCGAGCCTACTTGGCGCGCTCGAGGTACTCGCCGGTGTTCGGGTTCACCCGCACCCGTTCGCCCTGGTTCACGAACTCAGGGACGTTGATCGTCACGCCGTTGCTCAGCGTGGCCGGCTTGGTGCTGGCGGTCTTGGTGGCGGTCTTCATGATGGGCGCCGTCTCCACCACCTCGAGCTCGATGGTGCTCGGGAGGTTGATGGCGATCGGCTTCCCGCCGAGCCACTCGACCATGAACTTCATCTCGGGCTGGAGCCAGGGGGTCAGGTCGCCGGTCACTTCCTGGTCCAGCGTCACCTGGTCGAAGGTGTCCTGGTCCATGACGTGCGTTCCCTGGCCGTCCTGGTAGAGGACCTGCATCTCCTTCGTGTCGAGCCGGGCCTGGTCCACGAAGTCGGAGGCGTTCAGGCGGGTGTCGAAGGTGTTGCCGGAAATGAGGTTCCGGAACCGCACCTGGACGAAGGCGCGGAGGTTTCCGGGGGTGCGGTGCGTGAAGTCCATCACGCGACACGGCTGCCCCTCGATCAGGATGACGTGGCCCTTGCGGACGTCTGTTGCCTTCATGAGATCTGCGTTCCCTGCGTTGAAGTATCCGGGCCCGTACGGGGGCCGCGCTGCCGGGCCACAAGATACACCGGGAGAGGGGCCGGCAGGAGGGGGTGGTCATTTGCGCGGGGGAGCGGCCCCGCGGAGATTCCGGCATGACCGACACGAACCGTCCAGTACCGCCACCTCCCACCGACCCCTGGGGCGCCGGACCGGGGCCCACCGACGTTCGCGACTGGCTGGCCGGGCCACGCTCCCGGCTGAGCGAGCTCGCACGGCTCGGACGCATCTTCGCGGAGTTCCTGCGCGGATTCCGGGCGCTCCACTTCGTGGGCCCCTGCGTGACGGTATTCGGCTCGGCCCGGGTGCCCGAGGGGGATCCGCAGTATCAGCTCGCCCGGACGATGGGGACCCGCATCGCCGGCCTGGGCTACACGGTAATGACGGGCGGAGGCCCCGGCATCATGGAGGCGGCCAACCGCGGCGCCCGGGAAGCGGGGGGGAGCTCCATCGGGTGCAACATCAAGCTGCCCCAGGAACAGCAGCCGAATCCGTACGTGGACCGCTTCATCACGTTCCGGTACTTCTTCGTGCGCAAGGTGATGCTGGTCAAGTACAGCGTGGCCTTCGTGGTGCTCCCTGGCGGCTTTGGCACCCTCGACGAGCTCTTTGAGTCGCTCACGCTGGTCCAGACCGGGAAGATCGCCGCCTTCCCGGTGGTGCTGATGGGCACCGAATACTGGAAGCCGCTCTGCGACTTCATGCGGCACACCGTGGCCGCCCGGGGCATGGTGGCGCCGGCCGACCTCGACCTGCTGACGGTGACCGACTCCCCGGACGAGGCGATCGCCGCGATCCAGCGGGGCGTCGCCGCCCTGCCGGCGTCCTGGGTCCCGCCGAAGCGCCGCCGGATCCTGCTCGAGCGGTAGGAACGCGAACGGGGCGCGGATCGCTCCGCGCCCCGTCGCCACTCGGGTCCTGCCAGTTCAGTCGAGGACGAGGATCAGGAACTTCGACGGCGCCCAGAACCCCTCGGGGGAGGCGATCTTGACCCCGCCGGTGACCCGGCCCTTCGAGTCGGGCTTGTTCTCGATGTAGTCGGTGTTCTGCCGCGACACGATCCGGTACCGCTCGGTGGTCATCGGCGACGGGATCTCCATGACGACGCGCCGGTCCACGGCGGTGAAGTCGGCCTCGTTGAGCACGCGCGCCGGCTGCAGCGCCTTGCTGCCGAAGAACAGGATCTTGGACCCGCCTTCCTCCACGATGATCCCCTTGGCCTTCAGCGAATCCTTGGTGCCGATCACGTAGTACACCGTGTTGCTGCGGTCGGTGATGGCCGTGACGGTGTCGATCAACGCCGCCTTCTCGACGGAGAGCTGCGCCACTTCCTGCTTGGTGGTCGCCAGTTCCTCGCTCATGGTGGCGATCTCGACCCGCTGCGTCGCGATCATCTGCTGGTATTCCGCGACCGCGGTCTCCATCGAGGAGATGTCCGTCTTCATGCTGTCCGACTGCCTGCTGAGCCGCCGGATGCGGGCCTGGCTCGCGGCGAGGCGCTTCTCGGCGTCATTCAGCCGCTCGGTCATCTCCTTGACGCGGGCGAGCACGATGGCGCGCTGATCGGCGTCAGGCTGTGTACCGCCCTCGGCACCCACGACCGGCGACACGCCGGCCTTGAGGTCCTTCACCTTGGCCATCTCGGCGTTGATCTCGTTCATCAGGCGGGCGTTTTCCGCCACGGCCTGAAGCAAGGTGTCCTTCTCGGCGGAAAGCGCGGTGACCTGGTCGAGCTGGGCCTGCAGCGCTTCCTGCTGCTTCTTCTTCTCGGCGGGGGACATGCAGGCGCTCAGCGAGAACAGCGTCAGGGCAAGCAATCCCACCACGCGTGGGCGGAAGGTGATGCGCATCACAATCTCCTGGAACGGGTTACGCGAACGGCAACCCTCTATACAAACCCCTCGGACGGCCTCGCGCAAGAAGGGGAAATGAAGCGGCCGCCCTGAGGCGGCCGATTGGTCTAGCGGGAGAGGGGAAGTCGGGTGAGCCCGATTCCCTCGAGGATGGGTTGGACCGTGACCGGCACCGAGGAGGCGGGTTGCCCCGACCAGTGCTCGAGGCGTCGGGTGATCCAGCCCTGGAGTTCTGCGTACCTCGCCGCGGCGTTCGAGTCCTCGAAGCGTATGGTGCTCCCCTCGATCCGGTAGCGGCCCGCCTGCGCCTGCAGCAGCGCGAACACCGCGTCGACCTGCCCGAGCAGGCGCGTGCCTTCGTCGGCGGCCTCTTTCGATTCCTTCAGCGACGCATGCGTCATCCAGTCGCGCAGGTCGGCTGGCGTGGCCCCGTTGCGCTCCATGGCGCGCGCCGAGTCCTGGAAGGCCTTCTCGATCAGCCCCTCCCCCGCGTGATACTGGCGCACCGCGGTCGCGGCGGCGTCGAGCGCGCGCCGCGCGCCGGAAAGGCCGTCGGCGGTGCCGACCTGCGTCTGGCTGAAGAGGCGAACCATGCCGCTCCGTTCCATCTGGCCCTCGAACTCCGTCTGCAGCGTCTGGTAGGAACGGCTGTAGCTCCTCGCCAGTTCGGCCCCGCTCCCGGCGCGATTGCGCGGCGCGGCGGTGGTACCAGCGATCACCTGCCCGGCGCCGCCGTCGCCCAGGTCGATGGTCGGGGCGCTGGGCAGGAGGCTGGACGGCGTCACGCTGTCGCTCTCGTCCGCCGGCTGAGCTGGGGTCTTCCCGGGGCCCTTCCCTGCCGCAGGCATCGGGAAACCCACCGTCGAAGCCGGCGCGGCCGGCGTCGAGTCGATCGTGGCGCCGGTGGAGACCGTGGCCGCGGCCGGAGCGGTGGCGGAGGCGAGCGTGACCATGCCCTGTTCGTCTTCGTTCCCGCCGGCGGTGAAGAAGTAGACCACGGCGGCGATGATCGCGGCGGCCGCGACAAAGAGCATCGGGCGGCGGCGATGGGTTGGCATCGCCGAGGTGACTTCGTCGTGGGAGTGAACCTCGGGCGGTTCGTGCGAGGCTGCGGCGAGCGGCGCGACCACCGTGGCGGCGACAGGCGCGGGCGCCGGGACAGCCGTGGCTGGCGAGATCTCCAGGGCAGGCATCAGGACCGAATCGAGGACCGGGACAACCTCCTCGGGCGCCGTGACCTGCTCCAGCTCAAGCGGGACCGGGATTTCATCGAGGTGAATCTCGACCGGAAGGCCGAGGTCGCTCGGGGCGAGGTCGAGCGCGGGGCGCCTCGTGGGCTCTGGGGCCGCCACGGGCTCTGCCTGGGCCAGGTCGGTCGGGGAGACATGAAGCTCGAGCGGCTTCGGCGACGGCATCGGCTCGAGGTCCTCGAGGCGCAGCATGGTGCCGAAGGCCGGCTCCGGATCGGTTGACGCCGAGGGCTCCGGACGGACGAGCGTCAGGTCGGGCGGCGACTGAACCACGGGCTTCGGCGGCTCGGCGCGCTGCGCCGGCGTGGGCAGCGGATCGAGCAGCACCAGCAGCCGGTTCAGTTCCTCGAGGTCTCCCTGGTCGGGCTTCTGCGCCGCAGGGGTCGGACGGACACCGGAGGTCTGCGTGGGAGCGGACGGGCGAGTGAACTTGAGGCGCGATGTACGCGTGGCCGTGCTCCCCTCGAGCGCCATCCGGAAATGGGGATGGCTTTCGATGGAAAGCCAGCGCTCGGTGCGCTGGTGATAGATCTCCGCCTCGGCAGTCACTTCACCGCGCTGCACGCCGGCGGTGAGTTCCTGGATCGAGGGGTAGACCTGCTCCTGGCCGGACGCGAGTCGGATGCGGTACATGCTGCCCCCAGTGGGAAATCGGCGGGCTCATCCTCATAATTGCCCAACCGTCAATACAAGCAACAGTCAGGCCAGCTATAACTCTTTCTATTACAATTAGTTGCATTTTGCTATGTCAATTTATTGCGGCGAAGTGCAAGTGCTGTCGCGAGTGATTCTTGTCGGAATGAGGGGCGATGAAGGCCGGATTCCTCCCTCGTGGCGGACCGCAACTCCTTGTGTCTCTTGAGGTAACAGCTTATCCTGCCGCCACTAGACGGCACACTTCAGGCGCAGGGAGGGCAGTCATGAGCGACGAACCGATGTATTTGCAGCGCCTTCGGCAGAACCGGCGGGGCAAGGGCAAGCAGGGAGGGGCGGGCGCGGACGCCGCCGAGGGGTTGAACGCGCAGGAGCTGGAGGCGTTGCGCTGGGCGCGCGAGGCCGCCGGCACCGAGCTCCGATCGAAGAAGGACCTGTCCGGCGCCAAGTACGCGATCGTCATTCGCGTGAACTCGGCGAGCGGCGTGCCGTTGTCGTCGTGCGAGGGGCTGCCGACGCGGGAAGCGCTGGTGGAGCGGATCAAGAACGCCGCGTTCATGGGCGAGGACGTGGTCGGCGCGTACGAGGTGCGCGGCGGCCGGCCATTGACGGTCGGAAACGACGACGGCACGATCACGCTCAAGTCCGGGGCTGCCCGGCCCGGGGCCAACCCGAAGTCGCCGGAACAGATGCTCCGGCAGGCCGCCCAGGACGCCGCGGAGCGTGCGAAGTCCCGTCCCCGGGACGACGACCGCGGCGGGTCACGCCGCCGCTGACGTGACCGCGTCGCTCGACTGCGTCCTTCGTCCCCGCCGCGTGGCGGTGATCGGCGCGTCCCGCACCCCGAACACGATCGGGCACGAAATCGTCTCCAACCTCGTCGGCTACGGCTTCACCGGGACGGTCTTCCCGGTGAATCCGAAGGCCGATTCGATCTGCACCCTCAAGACCTATCCCACCATCGGCGCCGTGCCCGACCCCGTGGACATGGCGGTCATCACCGTGCCGAAACAGCACGTCATCGCCGTGGCCGAGGAGTGCGGCCAGGCGGGGGTGCGCGGGCTGACCGTGATTTCCGCCGGCTTCCGCGAGGTGGGGGGCGAGGGGGTGGAGCGGGAGCGGCAGTTGATGGAGGTGGTCCACCGCCACCGCATGCGGATGATCGGGCCGAACTGCATGGGGGTGCTGAACGCCGACCCGGCCGTCTCGATGAACGCCACCTTCGCGCCGAGCATGCCGCCGTTCGGGCGTGCAGGCTTCGTCTCGCAGTCGGGCGCCATGGGGCTCAGCGTCCTCGACTACGCCAAGGAATACGGCATCGGGATCAGCCAGTTCGTGTCCATGGGCAACAAGCCCGACGTCAGCGGCAACGACCTCCTGCTGCACTGGGAGCACGACCCGTCCATCGGGCTGGTCCTGATGTACGTGGAGAACTTCGGCAACCCGCGGAAGTTCCTCGAGATCGCGCGGCGGATGACCCGCACCAAGCCGATCATCGTCGTGAAGTCCGGTCGCTCCAAGGTCGGCGCGCGCGCGGCGTCGTCGCACACCGGCGCCCTCGCGGCGAGCGACGCGCTGGTGGACGCGATGCTCTCCCAGGCCGGGGTCATGCGCGCGGAGTCGGTGGAGGAGCTGTTCGACCTGGCGATGGCCTTCTCCGGCGAGCGGACCCCACGGTCGCGACGCACCGCCGTGGTGACGAATTCGGGCGGCCCGGGCATCCTCGCCGCCGACGCGCTGGAGCGCGTGGCCGTGGAGCTGCCGGAGCTGGCGCCGGAGACGGTGGCCCGGCTCAAGCCGCTCTTCCCGGAGGAAGCCTCGCTCCGCAACCCGCTCGACATGATCGCGAGCGCCACGCCGCCGGGCTACCGCGCTGCCCTGGATGCGCTGCTGGACGACCCGAACGTGGACTCGGCGCTGGCCATCTTCGTGCCGCCGCTCGGCATCCGCCAGGCGGACGTGGCCGAGGCGATCGCATCGGTGGCCGGCGCCCACCCGGACAAGCCGGTGCTCGCCGTGCTGATGGGGCGGGAGGGGCTGCCGCAGGGGAAGGCGGAGCTCCACGAGGTCGGCGTTCCGGCCTACATCTTCCCGGAGTCGGCGGCGCGGGCACTCTCGGCGCTCTGCCGCCAGCGCGAGTGGGTCGAGCGTCCGGCCCCGCCGGTCGAAGACCTTCGCGTGGACCGGGCCGCCGCCCGGCGCCTCCTCGATGCGGCGCGCGCGGCCGGGCAGTCGCGCCTGGGCGAGGTCGAGTCGCTCGCGCTTCTCCGGGCGTACGGCATCTCCACGGCGGGGGCAGGGCTCGCCCGCACGGCGGCGGAGGCGGTGGCCCTGGCCGCGCGCTCAGGCGGCGCGGTGGCGATGAAGATCGTCTCGCCGGAGATCGTGCACAAAACCGACGTCGGTGGCGTGAAGATCGGGGTCGAGGGTGCGGCGGAGGTGCAGGCGGCTTTCGAGGGGATCGTGGCGAACGCGCTGAACGCGGTGCCGGGCGCCACGATTCACGGCGTGCTGGTGCAGGAGATGGTGACGGGCGGCCGCGAGACGATCGCGGGGGTGACCCGGGATCCGTCCTTCGGGCCGCTGGTCATGTTCGGCCTCGGCGGGATCTTCGTGGAGGTGCTCCGCGACGTCATCTTCCGGGTGGCGCCGATCAACCGCCGCGAGGCGGCCGACATGATCGCCGGATTGCGCGGGGTGAAGCTCCTCGACGCCCTCCGTGGCGCGCCCCCCGCCGACCGGCGCGCCATCGAGGACGTGCTCCTCCGGCTCAGCCTGCTTGCCGAGGACTTTCCCGAGATCGCCGAACTGGACGTGAATCCCCTGCTGGCCTTTCCCGACCGCGCCGTGGCGGTTGACGGCCGGGTGCTGCTCGGCCGACCTTAGCGCGGCGCCCCGAGGTCGATCTCCCCGATCCGACCGGTACCGCTCAACGCCAGCCAAACTCTCCCCCGGTTCCAGTCCGTCACCATGTGCCGCACGATGGCCCCCGAAGTGGGGACGGGCACGACCGTCATCTGCTGCGTCTTCGGGTTGAACGCCACCATGTCGCCGGTCCTCGCCTCGTTGTACCAGATCCGCCCGTCGGTGCCCACGCTGATGCCGTAGGGGCCGGCGTTGCCGCCCGGCGTCGGCCACTCGCGCACCTTGCCGGTGGCGGGGTCGAGCGCGCCGAGATAGCCGCGCGCGTAGTCGGTGTACCAAACGGTGCCGTCGGAGGTGACCGCGAGCCGGCGCGGTCGCGCCCCGGGATCGGGGAGCGGGTAGGCCGTCAGCGCACCGGTGACCGGATTGACCCGCCCCAGCTGGTTCGTGCCCAGGTGCGCGATCCAGACGCTGCCGTCGGGCGCCGCATACATCCCGTACGGCACCGAATTCGGCGTCGCGACGGTCCAGACGTCCACTTTGCCGGTGGCGGGGTCGAGCCGACCGTAGGTGTTGTTGTTGGCGTCGGTGAACCAGACCTTGCCCTGGTGCACGATGGGGGTGTGCGGGTTCCGCGCCTCGTACGGAAGGTCGAACTCGTCGATGGAGCCGTCCTTCGGGTTCACGCGTCCGAGCATTCCGGTGCGCTGGGCGGTGTACCAGACGTAGCCGTCGGGCGCCACCTCGATTCCGTGTGGCCCGGACCCGGGCGTCGGCGTCGGGTAGTCGGTGATCTTGCCCGTGGCCGGGTCGAGCCGGCCGATGAAGCTGTTGGTCTGGTCGGTATACCATACGATGCCATCCGCGCCGACGGCGGGATCGTGCGGGAAATTCCCCGGGCGGGGAATCACGTACTCGACGACGACGGGCGCGGCGGCCGCCTGGGCGTCGAGGGCGAGCGGCAGGCAGGCGGCGGCGAGCGAGGCGAGCACGACCGATCGGATACGGCGCATGGGGACTCCGGAGTGGGCGATCGATTCCCTACGGGCCTCTGTCCGGGGGCGTTTCGCACGGCGGCGATTCAACGGGCTCCGCAGGCGCGGAGGATGGCCCGCGGCTCCGAGGCGTCGGGAAACAGTTTCGCCGCCTGCTGCGCGAACGGGACGGCCTCCCTGCAGCGACCCCTGCGCCGGTACGACTGCGCCACCATCACCTGGATCCGGTAGCTCCCCGGGTCCATGGCGGCCGCCTCGGCGCGGGTGCTGAGCCGGCCCCAGACGGCGATCAGTTCCATGGCGCGCACCTGCTGCACGCTCCGCCAGGTGAGCGCCGCGCCAAGCGCCATCACCGAAAGGGCGAACGCCGTGCGGGAGCGCCATCCGGCGGGTCGCCGCTCGGGGAAGGGATCCACCGGAAGCAGCGTTCCCAGCAGGCTCCAGACAAACAGCGCGGGCACCGGGAGCAACAGGACCGCGTCGAACGCACCGACCACGGCGGTGGCCGCGACGGTGCTGGCCAGGACGAGCGGCGCCAGTTCGTCGATCCCGCGCGGCCCCGCCAGCCACCCGCGTGCGCCAGCCAGGAAGAGCAGGCCCCCCGCCATGGTGAGCATCAGGAACGCCGGGATCCCTCGCTCCGAGAGGACGGCCATCCAGTCGCTGCTCGGCCACGGGTTGGACGTCATCCCCTCGCTGTCGAGGGAAGGGTCCCCCGGGTTGACGACGACGGGATACTCGACGGCCCAGTTGCCGGGGCCTACGCCGAGAACCGGGTCCGCCACCACGAGGGCCAGGCTGTTCCGCCACTGCAGCAGTCGCCCGCGGCCGCTCCCCTCCTGGTAGTTGGTGAGTCCCTTCAGCGTGTCGATGTAGGGCGTGTCGCTGCGCCAGTCGAGTGCGTTCGGGAGGGTGAGCGCCAGTGCCGCGCCGGCGATGACGGCGAGGATCGGCCCGCGCACCCTCTTTCGGGCTGTTCCGTCCCGCCAGAGCCCCCCCGGCAAGAAGCCGAGGCCAAGAAATACAAGCCCTGAAACTGCGGTGGCGAGCCAGGCGGCGCGGGAGCGGGTCAGGACCATCAGGCCGACGGTCAGGAGGGTCGCGAACACGGCGGCGAGATAGCCGGCGCGGCTCCGGGCGGCGAGCGCGCTGGCCATCAGCACCGGCAGGGAGATGGCGGCGAGGTGCGCCACGAAGTTCCGGTTGCCGAAGGTGCCCCCGGGTGCGCGGCTGAGGCTGAGGAGGTCGGAGTCGAGCAGGCCGTACGCCTGGCCGAGCGCGGTGAGGACCCCGGTCACCGCGGCCCCGGCGAGCCCGATCGTCAGGACGCGTCCGAGGCCGGCCCGCGCGAGCTCGCGGGCGGACCAGAAGAGCAGCAGGCCCGACCAGGTGATCCCCAAGGCGCGGACCGCGAGCCAGCCGTTCGAGGCGAAGGCCGCCGAGAGGAGGGTGAGGCCGAGATATCCGACCAGCAGCTGGTCCGCGCGGTTCCAGCTCCATTCGCGCCGGCCGGGGATGACGAGGAGCGCCACGAGGGCCGCGGTCGCGTGCAGCACGACCTCTTTCGGCAGGAAGAACCGGTCCAGCTCGAACGTCCGGTGCGGCACCACCGCGAGGACGACGGCAAACGCGCCCGCGATGAGGATCGCGGCGGCGAGTCGTTCGGCTCGGCTGGCTGGCACCACGTGAGCTCCGGAGATGGGGAGGCGGAACGGGGAATAGTATTGTGGCCCGGCGCCGGGGGAAACTAAGATTGGGCATGCCCTCTTCGCCGTTGATCGGCGCCGCAGCTCTGCAGGACCGCCTCGGGGACCCCGCGCTCGTCATTCTGGACGCCAGCTGGTACCTCCCGAATTCAGGACGGGACGCCCACACCGAGTTCCTTGAAGGGCATCTCCCCGGGGCGCAGCGCTTCGATATCGACCTCGTCAGCGACCGTTCGAGCCCCCTGCCGCACATGCTGCCGCCCGCCGCGGAGTTCGAGGCGGCCGCACGCGCGCTCGGCGTTTCCGCGGGCGACGAGGTAGTCGTCTACGACGGTTCCGGCGTCAACCTCAGCGCCGCCCGGGTGTGGTGGATGTTCCGGGTATTCGGCCACCGTGGGGTCCGCCTTCTCGACGGCGGGATGGGCGCGTGGAAGTCGGAGGGACGTCCGCTCGAATCTGGCGCGGCGCGCCGTCGGGCCCCCGGCGACTTCTGCGCCCGGTTACTGCCTGGGCAGGTCCGGACGCTCGAGGAGGTGCGCGCAGTCCTCGAATCCGGCGCGGCGCAGGTGGTGGACGCCAGGCCGGCGGGGAGGTTTCGCGGGGTGGAACCGGAGCCGCGCGAAGGGCTCCGCGGGGGCACATGCCGGGCGCGCTGAACCTCCCCTACGCCGAGCTGGTGGACGCGACGGGACGGATGCTCCCTCCCGACGCCCTCCGGGCCCGGCTGCGAGCAGCGGGCGTCGAGCCGGAGCACGCGGTGGTGGCGACCTGCGGGTCGGGAACCTCATCCTGTGCGGTGCTCCTTGCGCTCGAGGTGCTCGGCGCGCCGGCGGGCGCGCTCTACGACGGCTCGTGGACCGAGTGGGGTGGGCGGGACGACGTGCCGGTGGTGTCCGAATGAGTGGCGAGGCGTTGCCGACGCTGGGGACCGCGCGGCTGGTCCTGCGGCCATTCCGCCTCGAGGACGCGCCGACGGTGCAGCGGCTCGCGGGGGCGCGCGAGGTCGCGGCGACGACGCTGACCGTGCCGCATCCCTACCCGGACGGAGCGGCGGAACAGTGGATCGCGACGCACGCCGGGGCCTGGGCGGAGCGGAAGGTGCTCACGCTCGCGGTCACCCTTCGGGAGGACGGCGCACTCGTCGGCGCCGTCGGCCTGGCGCTCGTCATGGCCGACCGCCGCGCCGAACTAGGCTACTGGATCGGCGTGCCGTGGTGGAATCGCGGATTCGCGACGGAGGCGTCCCGGGCGCTCGTCGACTTCGGCTTCGGCACGCTGGGACTTCACCGGATCATGGCGCGGCACATGTCCCGCAATGAGGCCTCCGGGCGCGTGATGCAGAAGCTCGGAATGGCGCGGGAGGGCACGCTCCGCCACCACGTGCTGAAGTGGGGCGCCTTCGAGGACCTCGTGGTCTACGCCGTGCTGGCCTGAGTGAATCCCGACCAAGTGGACGTGGCGGTCGTGGGCGCCGGCGCGGCGGGCCTCCTCGCCGCGGCGTTCGCGGCCGGCGAGGGACGCCGGGTGGTGCTGCTCGAGCGGACGCGGGACGGGGGGCGCAAGATCCTCATCAGCGGGGGCGGCCGCTGCAACATCCTTCCCTCCGAAGCCGACCCGAAGTGGTTCGTCACCGATTCGTCGCCCCATTCGCTTCGCAACATCCTGCGCGGCTGGCCGCTCGAGGCACAGCGGCGATTCTTCGAGGAGGAACTCCGCCTTCCGCTCGCCCTCGAGGAGGAGTCGGGGAAGCTCTTTCCCGCCTCGAACCGCGCGCGTGACGTGCGCGACCGGCTGCTGGATCACGCGCGGGCTCGCGGCGCGGAGGTGCGTTTCAACTCGACGCTTACGGGCCTTGCGGCAGCGTCCGGTGGGTGGCAAGTGGACCTCGAGGGAGGCGCGACGCTCCAGGCCCGGCTGGTGGTGGTGGCGACCGGCGGGCTCAGCGTACCCACCACCGGGAGCGACGGCACGGGGCTGCGGTTGGCGGAGCGGCTGGGGCACGCGATGCACCCGACGTACCCGGCGCTCACCCCGCTCACCACGACGGTGTCGCGGTGGACTGCGCTGTCCGGCGTGTCGCTGGATGCGCACCTGACGGCCCCGCCGGAGACGCCGGGCTACAACCGCGGCCAGGGGTTCCTCTTCACGCACCGTGGCTTCAGTGGGCCAGCCGTCCTTAATATTTCACACGTCTTCACGCGCCCGCGGGAGGGTGACCCGCCGGCCATTCTCGCGAGCTGGGGTGTTCGTGATCGCGCAGAGTGGGAGCGGGAGTTCAACGAGGGTGGCCGGGTCCAGCTGGCCACCGTGATCCGGCGCCACCTGCCGGAGCGGCTGACGCTGGCGCTTCTGGAGCAGGCGGGAATGCCGGCGGAGCGACCGCTGGCGCAACTGCGACGCGAGGAGCGGGAGGCGGTGCTGGGCGCCCTGACCGAGCTTCCGCTGCCCGTCACCGGGCACGAGGGGTACCGGAAGGCGGAAGTGACCGGCGGAGGGGTCGCCCTCTCCGAGGTGGATCCGGTCACGATGGAAAGTCGGCGGAATCCGGGGCTCTTCCTCTGCGGCGAGATGCTCGACGCCTTCGGCCCGATCGGGGGGTACAATTTCCTCTGGGCCTGGGCCACCGGCCGGGCCGCCGGGCTCGGCGCGCGCCGGCGGCTGACCACCTGAACGACGAAGGGACGGAAATGCTGCCCACGCTGGCCGACCGATTGGCGACGCTGGACCGCGTGCGGGAAGAATTCCTGACGACCGTAGGGGCGGCCGCCGAGGCGCAGCGGCGGTTCAAGCCGACTCCGCTATCGTGGTCCATGCTCGAGGTGACCGAGCACTGTGTCCTGGCCGAGGAGAAGAGTGTGCTTGGCATGTTGAAGGGACCGCCACCTGGGACGACGGTGACACCGATCGCGCACGTTCGCATGTGGATGGTGCGCCTCGTCATGAAGTCCGACATCCGCGTCAAGGTGCCGGTCGCCAGGGTGGTCCCGACGGGAGGTGCCGCACTGCCTGAGCTGGCCGCCCGCTGGGACGAATCGCGGCGGAGCCTCGCCGCGTACCTCGAGCGACTGACCGAGGCTGATGCCGGCACGGCGCGATTCCGGCATCCGATCGGCGGTTGGGTCACCGCCGGTGAGGGAGTCGCCTTCCTCGCCGGGCACATCGGCCACCACGCACGTCAACTCGGCCGCATCCGGCGTGCCGACGGATTCCCCTCCGCATGAACCCGCCTCCGGAATCCGGCGCCCCGCGCCGCCAGCGTTTCCGGTCGGCCAGGCGGCTGCTGCCCGAACTCGAGTTGCGCCCCGCCTCGGCGCTCCGCGAGGTGCTGGCCGAGGGCTACTCAAGAAAGCTCCTGCGGAACGACCTCCTCGCCGGCACCGTCGTCGGCATCGTGGCCCTTCCGCTGTCCATGGCGCTCGCCATCGCGGCCGGCGTCCCGCCGCAGCACGGGCTCTACACGGCGATCGTCGCGGGAGCGGTCATCGCCGCTCTCGGCGGCTCCCGGATGCAGGTGTCGGGTCCGACGGCCGCGTTCGTGGTGATCCTGGTGCCCATCGTCAACCGATTCGGGATCGGCGGCCTGCTGCTCGCCACCATGATGGCCGGGGCCATCCTGATCGGGTTCGGGGTCGCGCGGATGGGCAAGCTGATCCAGTTCATCCCGCTGCCGGTGACGGCGGGGTTCACCGCCGGCATCGCGGTGGTCATCGCCGTCCTGCAGCTGAAGGACATCTTCGGCCTCGTGCCGGCCGGGGCACCGGAGCACTTCCTGGAGCGGGTCGGCACTCTCGTCGCGGCGGCGCCGGGGGCGCGGTGGGAGGAGGCGGTCGTGGGCGCGGGCACGCTGGCAATCCTCCTGTTCTGGCCAAGGCTCCGCACCAGGATTCCGGGCCCGCTCGTGGCCCTGGCGGCGGCGGCCGTGGCGGTCGTGCTGGTGAAGCGCGTGGTCCCCGGCTTCGACGTGGCGACTATCGGAAGTCGCTTCCAGTACATGGTCGACGGCGTGATGCACGGAGGCATACCCCGGACGCCCCCGATGCCCGGCATCCCGTGGCACTTCCCCGGAGCGGACGGTGCCCCGCTCCAGGTCTCCTTCCGGATGCTGCAGGACCTGCTGCCGAGCGCGTTCGCCATCGCGGTCCTCGGCGCCATCGAGTCGCTGCTCTCCGCCGTGGTGGCAGACGGCATGGCGGGCACCAAGCACGACCCGAACGCCGAGCTGGTGGGGCAGGGTGCGGGCAACCTGATCGCACCCTTCTTCGGCGGTTTTGCTGCGACGGGTGCCATCGCGCGGACCGCCACCAACTTCCGTGCCGGCGGGCGGTCACCGGTGGCCGCGATCACCCACAGCGTGGTCGTGCTCGCGGCCATGCTGGCGCTCGCGCCACTCCTGGGGGCGCTGCCGATGGCGTCGCTCGCCGCACTGCTCCTGCTGGTGGCCTGGAACATGAGCGACCTGCCGCATGTCGTGCGGGTGCTGCGCGTGGCGCCACGGAGCGATGCGCTGGTGCTGCTGACCTGTTTCTTCCTGACCGTGCTCTTCGACATGACGGTGGCGGTGACGGCGGGGGTGTTGCTGGCCGCTGTGCTCTTCATGCGCCGCATGGCCGACCTGTCAGGCGCCCGGCTCATCGAGGAGGGACAGCACCCGTCGCTCCGGGAGCCGATACCGCAGGGCGCCGTGCTGTACGAGATTGCGGGTCCGCTCTTCTTCGGCGCGGCGGAGAAGGCGATGGAGTCGCTCCACGCCACGGCGGGAGAGGCAGGCGTCATCCTGCTGGAGCTCGGAGCGGTGCCGGTCATCGACGCGACCGGCATGGTCAACCTGGAGTCGGCGCTGGCCCGGCTCTCGCGCGACCGGACGAAGGTGATATTCGTGCGGGTGCAGGACCAACCCGCAAAGTTCATGGCGCGCGTGGGGATCGTGCCCACGCCGGGGCGGATCGCGTTCGCGGCCACCCTGGAGGAGGGAGTGGCCCTCGCGCGCGCCTTTCTCGCAAGGAGATCCTGATGCGCCGTGCCCTGTCCTTCCTCGCCCTCGTGCTGCTGACCGGCTGTACGCTCGACACCGTCCGGTCCAAGCCCCTCGACGCCCAGTCGAAGCCGCAAGGCAACCCGAACGTCGGCGCGCCCGAGACGCTCACCTATCACCCGAGCCTGAACGTGGACCTGGCGATGATGGCCAGGACGCCGAGCGGCCTCTACTGGAAGGACATCACGGTGGGGACCGGTGCCGAGGCGGTGCGGGGCAGCACGGCGGTGGTGCACTACACCGGATGGCTGGCCGACGCGCGCCAGTTCGACAGCAGCAGGCCGACGGGGACGCCGTACTCATTCCAGGTCGGCCAGCGTCGCGTGATCGACGGGTGGGACGAGGGGGTGGCCGGCATGCGGGTCGGCGGCAGGCGGCTCCTCGTCATCCCGCCGCAGCTGGGCTACGGATCGACCGGCGCCGGCAGCGTCATTCCGGGGAACGCGACGCTGATCTTCGAGGTGGAACTCGTGGACGTCAAGGGCGCGCGGTGACCCCTTGCGCCCGCGGGTCCGGGGCGGATCGTTAGGGCATGTACCTCCTGGCGATCATCCGGTACCTCAGGCCGCTGGAGGAGATGCTCCAGCATTTGGAGCCGCACCGGGCTTACTTGCGGGGCCTGGAGGCGGAAGGCCTCCTCCTCGCCTCCGGCCCCTTCGAGCCGCGCTCGGGCGGCGCTCTCCTCCTCCGGCTGCCGGAGGGGGACCCGGACGCCGGGGCCCGTGTGCGGGACAACGATCCCTTCACCCGGCTGGGGCTGGCGGCGTACGAGCTGCTGCCCTGGCGGCCTGTTCTCGGCCTGGAGCGGCTCGACGCACTGTGAGCACCGCCTTCACGATGCCTTGTCGCTCTTCTCATACTCGGTGCCCGAGGGGTCCGTATCTTTTTCCGCTTCGGGCCCAACGTCGTTCTCCTGCTTCTCAACTTGCCGTGGAGTCGCTCATGTTCCGACGCTACCTGCCGATCCTGACCTCCCTCGCCTTGCTGCTGGCCGGGTCGCTGACCCCGTCGGCCGCGCAGGCCCAGTCCGAATATCCGGGGCTCGAGACCGGAAAGATGTGGACTTTCGACCAGCCGCCGCTCGACTACTGGAGCAAGCGGTACGGGTTCCAGGCCACGCCGCAGTGGCTCGACCACGTCCGGCTCAGCTCCCTCCGCATCCCCGGGTGCACGGCGTCGTTCGTGTCGCCTGACGGCCTCGTGATGACCAACCACCACTGCGCCCGCTCCTGCGTGGAGTCCGCCACGAAGACCGGCGAGGACCTGCTGGGCGACGGCTTCTACGCCGCGAAGCGGGAAGACGAGCGCGTCTGCCAGGGGATGACGGCCGACCAGCTGCAGCAGATCACCGACGTCACGGCGGAAGTCACCCGCGCGGTGCCGGCCGGCAGCAGCCCGACGGTGGCCGCCACGAAGCGCGCCGAGGCGATCGCCCAGATCGAGGCGCAGTGCGGCAAGACATCGCCGGACGCGAACTGCCAGGTGGTGACGATGTACCGGGGCGGCAAGTACATGCTCTACCGGTTCCGCCGGTTCACCGACCTCCGGCTGGTCTTCGCGGTGGAGAGCCAGACCGCCTTCTTCGGCGGCGACCCGGACAACTTCACCTACCCACGCTTCGACCTCGACATGGCCATGGTCCGGGCGTATGTGGACGGCCGGCCGGCGCACACCGAGTACTTCAAGTGGGCGAAGACGGGCGCCAAGGAGAAGGACCTCGTCTTCGTGACCGGCAACCCCGGCTCGACGGGCCGTCTCAACACCATGGCGCAGCTGGAATACCTGCGCGATCTCACGTATCCCGCGAGCCTCGACGCCTTCAAGCGCCAGATCGCGGTGTATCACCAGCTCTCCGCCATGGACACCACCCGCGCCCTGGCCCTCCGGAACACGATCTTCGGCCTCGAGAACTCGCAGAAGGCGGTGACCGGCTACCAGTCGGGGCTCCTCGACCCGGCGCTGATGAAGCAGAAGCGGACCTGGGAGACGAACTTCCACAACGCGGTCAACTCCAACGCGACGTACAAGAAGGCGTACGGCGACCCCTGGAAGGGCATCGAGCAGGCTCGGAGCTCCATGCGGCTCCTCGACGCGAAGCGCCGCTACTACTCCTACAACGCGTACGGCACGCGGCTCCTCCAGCTGGCGGGACTCATCGTCCGGACCCCGGCGGAACTGGCCAAGCCAGACTCGGCGCGCCTCCCGGCCTACCAGGACTCCCGGAAGGCCGGCCGCGAGCGGGCGCTCGCCTCGACGACGCCGATCGACACCCTGCAGGAGCGGATGCTGCTGACGCAGTGGTTCGAGGCGATGCAGGCTTCGCTCCCGGCGACGGACCCGGTGCTCAAGGCGGCACTCAAGGGCCGCACGCCGGCCGAGGCGGCCACGGCCATGGTCCGCGGCTCGAAGATTTCCACCGCGGCGGAGCGCGACGCGCTCATCAAGGGCGGCGCGCCGGCGGTCGCGGCCTCGCAGGATCCGTTCATCCTCCTTGCGGTCACCATCGATCCGCTCGACCGCGCCGTGACGAAGGAATGGACCGCGCTGGCCGACCGCGAGGCGGAACAGGACGAGGTGGTGGCGCGCGCGCTGCTGGCGGTCTTCGGGAACAGCGTGGCTCCGGACGCCACCTTCAGCCTCCGGATCAGCGACGGCCAGATCCTCCGCTATCCCTACAACGGCACCATCGCGCAGCCGTTCACGACCTTCTACGGCCTCTATGACCGGGCCGACGGCTTCTCCGGCGTGCCGCCCTTCGACCTGACCGCCAAGTGGCAGGCGGCCAGGACCACGCTCGACCTCTCCACCCCGTTCAACGTGGCCGGCACGCCCGACATCATCGGCGGCAACTCGGGCAGCCCCGTCATCAACGCGAACGCCGAAGTGGTGGGGCTCATCTTCGACGGCAACATCGAGATGCTCCCCAACCGGTTCCTCTACACGGAGCGGGTGGCGCGCTCGGTCTGGGTGGACAGCCGCGGGATCATCGAAGGGCTCAGGAAGGTCTACAACGCCGGCGCCCTTGCCGACGAGATGACGGGTAACTGATGAGTAGCCAGGCGCGTTGCGCGCGCGCCGGGCGCCCCGGCCGGCGCCGCCTCCTGGCGGTGCTGACCGGGGCCGCGGTGGCGGGGTGCTCCATGAACCCGGCCACGGGGCAGAAGGAACTCAACCTGGTGTCGGAGAGCCAGGAGATCGCGATGGGCCTGCAGGCGGCCCAGCAGGTGGCCACCCAGATGGGAGGCTACACGGACACGGCGTGGCAGGGGTACGTCTCACGGCTCGGCCTGCAACTCGCCGCCAAGTCGGAACGCCCGCAGCTCCCCTGGCACTTCACGGTGGTGGACGATCCGCAGGTCAATGCCTTCGCCCTGCCGGGAGGGCAGATCTACATCACCCGCGGCATCCTCGCCAACATGAACTCGGAGGCCGAACTGGCCGGCGTCCTCGGCCACGAAATCGGCCACGTGACGGCCCGCCACTCGGCCACCCAGATGAGCCGGGCCCAGCTGGCGCAACTGGGGCTGGGGCTCGGGACCGTCCTGCGCCCCGACCTCGCGCAGTACGCCGGCGTGGTGAGCCAGGGCCTGGGGCTGCTCTTCCTCAAGTACACGCGGGACGACGAGACCCAGGCCGACATGCTCGGCTTCCGGTACTCGCTCCGGTCGGGCTACGATCCCCACGCCATGCTCGACCTCTTCTCGATGCTTCAGGGGGTGGAGTCGGCGAGCGGCCAGGAGCGGCTGCCGGCGTGGGCGGTGACGCACCCGTTCCCCGAGAACCGGTTCGCGCACACCCAGCGGATGCTCGACAGTGCCAGGGCGGACTACGCCTCCCTTACCTGGGACCGCGAGCCGTATCTCCGCCAGTTGAACGGAATGGTGTACGGCGACGACCCGCGCGAGGGCTATTTCGACGGCCAGGCGTTCTACCATCCCGACCTCAAGTTCCAGGTGGTCTTCCCGGCCGGATGGCGCACCAACAACGGGTTCTCGGCGGTCACCGGCCTGGCGGAGAAGCAGGACGGGCTCCTGCAGCTGGAGCTTGGCGGCACCGAGCCGATCGCGACGCAGCTGCAGACCTTCCTCTCGCAGCAGGGTGTCACGGCGGGCGCCACGTCGCAGGCCCCGATCAACGGCCTGCCGGCGGTATCGGCGCAGTTCGGCGCGCAGTTGGAGAAGGGGCCGGTGAAGGGATACATCGCCTTCATCACGTACGGCGGCCGGAACTACCGCCTGATGACCCTCGCCACCGACGCGCAGTTCGCCGCCTACGACGCCCCGATGAAGGCCTGGATCGGGAGCTTCCGGCCGCTGACCGACGCGGCGAGGCTCAACGTCAAGCCGGCCCGGATCAAGATCGTCAAGCTGAGCGGGCCGATGACCGTCGCGGCGTTCAACACCAGGTACCCCTCGGTCATTCCGGTCGACCGGGTCGCGCTGCTCAACGGGGTGGCGGCGGACGCCACGTTCCCGTCGGGGAAGCTCGTCAAGCAGGTGGTCAAGTAGGAGTGGCGGGGGCGCCGCGGTGACCGCCGCCGCGGCGCCGCGCCCCGCGTTCGGGGCGCTCCGACACCGGAACTTCCGGCTCTTCCTCGGGGGACAATTCGTCTCCCTGAGCGGCACCTGGATGCAGACGGTGGCCCAGGGCTGGCTGGTGCTCCAGCTCACGCACTCCGCCTTCCAGGTCGGCCTCGTCACCACCATCAACACCCTCCCGGTCCTGCTCTTCACGCTCTACGGCGGCGTGGTGGCGGACCGGGTCAACAAGCGGCGGTTCCTGCTCACCCTGCAGACCCTCATGCTCCTCGAGGCGCTCGCGCTGGCGGTGCTCACCGCGAGCGGACGCGTGACCGTGGGCTGGGTCATGGTGCTGGCGGCCGCCCAGGGCCTCTTCGCGGCATTCGAAATCCCGGCGCGGCAGTCCTTCCTGGTCGAGATGACGGGGCGCGACGACCTGATGACCGCCATCGCGCTCAACTCCTCCGTGTTCAACGTCACCCGCGTCATCGGCCCCGCCGTGGCGGGCCTGGTGATCGCCGGGGCCGGAATCGCGGCCTGCTTCTTCGTGAACGCGGCCAGCTATCTCGCCGTGCTCTGGATGCTGGCCATCATGCGGCCCCCCTTTGCCGGCGCGAGCACCGCCCCCGCCGGCCGTTCGACCTTCCGCGACGGGTGGCGGTACATCATGGACACGGCGGAGCCGCGGCTCCTGACCCTGCTGACGATCACCTTCAGCGTGTTCGGTTTCTCTTTCGCGCCGATGCTGCCGGTGTACGCGTCGCAGGTGCTCGGCGCAGGAGCCACCGGGTACGGCGCGCTCATGTCGGGCGTCGGCGTGGGCGCGGCCGCCGCGGCGCTCTTCGTGGCCGCCATGGGGCATCGGGTGCACCGGGAGGGCCGGGTCTTCGGGTTCGCGACGCTCTTCGGGCTGGTGCTCCTCGTGACCAGCATGGCGGGGCACTTCGTCCCGGCCCTGATCCTGCTCACGCTGGCGGGGTGCACCTGGGCACTGACCGGCATCCTGACGAACACCATTCTGCAGACGAAGGCGCCCGATCACCTGCGCGGGCGGGTGATGGGGTTCTATTCCTTCATGGTGGTCGGCATGGCCCCGCTCGGCGCGCTCCAGGCCGGGTTGGTGTCGGAGCACTTCGGTGTGCGGGCCTCGCTGGCGCTCGGTGGCGGCATCTGCGTCGTGGCGGCGCTGCTCGCGTGGCGGAGCGCGCGGTGGCATCCGACCGCACCGGCCAAACCCCTCACATCCGACGGGGGATGACGATGCTGATCACGATCTCGAGGGAATTCGGGGCCGGTGGCTCGCTCGTGGCCGAGCATGCGGCGCGGGCGCTCGGCTGGCGGCTGGTGGACAACGATTTCGTGGCTCAAGTGGCGGCGCGCGCCGGGATTCCCGAGGCCACGGTGGCGATGCGTGACGAACGAGCGCCGGGTTTCCGGGAGTGGCTCCTGCGCGCGCTCTCCCGCGCTTCGCCGGAACTCTCTCCGCCCACGGGCCAGATCCCCCCCGCGGAGCTGGAGGAGGCGGCCCTCGTCAAGGTGACGGAGAGCGTGGTCGCCGACCTGGCCGAGGAGGGACGGGTCGTGCTGGTGGGGCGCGCGGCCCCGGCGGTGCTGGCGCGGAAGGAGGACGCGCTGCACGTTCGGATCGTGGCGCCGCGCGCCGACCGGATCCGCGCCGTCATGGCGCGGCAACGCCTGGACCCGGCGGCGGCCGAGCGCCTCATGGACGACACTGACCGGAACCGGCAGCGCTACCACCGGGAGTACTACGACCGGGACTGGGCCGACCCGGCGCACTTCCACCTGGTGCTGAACACCGGACTGCTGGGGTATGAAGGGGCGGGAAACGTGGTCGTGGACTGCGCCGGCCGGCTCGGCTGGAACGCGCGGCCCGGCTCCACCGTCGACACGGGAAAGTGAGTTCTGCATGAGACGAAAGTTCTGGGTGCTAGTGCTGGCGCTGAGTGCGGGCTGCGCCGGGTGCGGCGGGATGTCTACGCGCTGATGCTGTTCAGCAGATCGAGCGCCTGCTGTTGGGTGAGGTTGGGGCTGGTGGTCATGGGGAACGTCACGCCGGTACCTGGGTGAATGCAGGTGTTGCGGGTGATGGTCGCCAGGTGCTCCAGCAGGCCCTTGAAGGTGCGGGCGGGCGAGCCGTCGGGCAAGGTGTTCGTCTGCGCTTTGTTGGTGGCCGCGGCTGATCTCCGGGCGGGCGCCACCGGATCGCGCTCTTCGTCGGCTTCCTCGTCCTTGAAC
>JACDJC010000834.1_pt1 | contig 31713 bp, 24 predicted proteins | sample 7454191 | NCBI WGS metagenome assembly JACDJC01 (sample SAMN14253291, study PRJNA609438) | sludge metagenome | isolation source: sludge after 25d culture with pyrite and EDTA | collected 2018-12-20
AAGTCGGCGGCCGTGGCGCTGGCGGTCGCCGGGTCGCTGCAGGTTGTCACCAACCGGCGGCTATTGGCGGCCGACGGCGGGGCATTGCCGCTGGAGCAGTCGACGAGGGCGTTTCGATTGGTGAAGGTGGAAGAGGAGGAATGGGTGATGGCGGTCGTTGGGAACTGAGCGATACCCGGCCTCATCGACCACAGGCCCATGCTATTTCAATCTTTCCAATACACCTTTGCGCCTGGCAAGATTTTTATAATCCCATTGAATTTGCCTGGATTTTTCGAGCCAGCGCCCGACGTCCTCTGTGTTCACCTGGCCGACTGATTGATAGGTGGCCGACGCGTCCTTGAACTTGCCGGTGCCCGGCTTGAGGCCCGATTCATCAAAGTCGGCCCCGCTCCAAAACATCAGGCGCACGCCGCTTTTCAGCTTGTTGTAGCCGACTGTCGGGTTGCCGTCCAGAAACCAGACGGGATGCCCATGCCAAACCTTGCTCTCAGCCTCCGGCAGGCCACGGTCGATTTCCCGGCGCAGCAGATCGCATATCGCCCGGTCTTCGTCTGTTTGGGCCTCATGGTAAGCGTCAATGTCCCGGCTCATGATTCGCCACCTCTTAGCTGATTAACGCGGAATTGCACGATCCTGGTGATGAGATCAAGCGGCATCGGCTCGCTCAGCGGAAACTGGACTGAGCCTTTGCCTTTCTTGTATTTCGACAGCTCTTCGGCAAAAGCCGAATGTCCGGTAGGTGTGGCGTACAGCCCAATGTGGTTTTTGAAGCCGCCAAAATAGACCAACGGTTTATCGTCCAGTTTATAAGCCGGCAAGTCATAGGCGATGGTTTCCGTGGCGTCCGGAGCGGCCTCACGGATCGTCCGGCGAACCGTTTCGAGTACTGTTTGGACGTTTGCAGGGAAGGCCCGGATATATGCGTCTACAGTAGCTGGTTTATCGACCATGATTCTATTATAGCTGAACCTTGCCTGAATCGGGTCGGGTTGGGGGTTAAGTTACAACGGCGGCAGCACAAATGTCCCATCGGGCCGGGGCGGAAAGGGGACGACCTTCGTCACGGCATCCAGATTGAGCGGGCCGTAGATGTGGGGGAAGGCCGTGCCCGTCTCGTAGCAATCCTCGTAGACGAGTTCGGCCGCCAGCCGTGCCGGGTCAATCACCAGCAACACAAGATCGCTCCGGCCGCGATAGAATTCATTCGCCGGGCCGAGCACCTGCTCAAGGGTGGAGCAATGAATGAACCCTTCCGTCTCCAACGTGTTTAGCCGGTAGTCGCCCAGAGCCTGCGCCCCTTCCCAATCGGCGCGGGTGGTGATATGGAGGATCATGGACAGGAAGTATGATCAAAATATGATGACTTGTCCAGTTCAGCAGGGGCGGTTATTAAACCTGCCCTTGCTTGACAAAACTAATAACTCGTTTTATATTTCTGTTTATAAATAGTAACTTGTTTTCTAGTTTTGAGAAGAGGTGAACATTACCAGATCAGGCAGGAGCAGGTATGACGGTTCGTAACGCTATCCTGGGTTTACTGGCTCAAAGCCCGCGTCACGGCTACGAGTTGCGGGCGGCGTTCGAGGCGCTGATTGGCGGTGACGACATCTGGGACGTGAAGCCGGCCCAGATCTATACCACCCTGTCTCGCCTCGAAGAAGCCGGACTAGTGCATCAGGATGGTGTTGAACAGGACGGTGGTCCCGAGAAGCGCATCTATAGTTTGACGACAACCGGCCGACATGAGCTGGCTCAATGGTTCGTCACCGGCGTAGCCGGCGCACACCATCGGGATGAATTCTTCGTCAAGCTGATGCTGAGCCTGCATAACCGTCAGGTCGATCCCTATGCCGTCATCCGCGCCCAGCGCAATCGGCTCTACAAGGAGTTGCACGTGCTGACCGCTCGACGCAACGCCTGCGACGCGCGCACCGAACTGGCGCAGATCTTTCTGCTCGACAAGTCGATCATGCATTTGGAGGCCGACCTGCGTTGGCTCGATCTGATCGAGGCCCGGCTGGACGACATTCGCCGCCAGCCGATGCCGCAGCCGCAAATCAGGCCGCGCGGCCGACCGAAGAAATCGTAGGCGAATGTCCACGTTTGCGGTTGGGTCACAGAAGGCCAACATGGATGTTGGCCCTACAAGGAGAATCATGTCATTCATATCCGCCGTCAATCTCACCAAAGTCTACGGCTCCGGCGACACGGCCGTGACCGCCCTCGACCACGTCTCGCTACAGGTGGAGCCGGGTGAGTTCGTGGCTATCATGGGGCCGAGTGGCTGCGGCAAGTCGACGCTGCTGCACTTGCTCGGCGGGCTGGATCGGCCGACGAGCGGCTCGGTCACCATCGACGGGCACACGCTATCGAACCTGTCGGATGCGAAGCTGACCGAACTGCGCCGCCACAAGATCGGTTTCATATTCCAGTTCTTTAACCTCATCCCTGTGTTGAACGCGGTGGAAAATGCCGCTCTGCCGGTCACGCTCGACGGCGTGCCGCAGGCGACGGCCAAGGAGCGGGCGAAGCAGTGGCTGACCCGGTTTGGTCTGAGCGACCGACTGGGCCATCGCCCCGATCAATTATCGGGCGGGCAGCAGCAGCGGGTGGCCGTGGCCCGCGCCCTGGTGGCCGATCCCGCGCTGATCCTGGCCGACGAGCCGACGGGTAATCTGGATACGCGCGCCTCGGAAGAGATCGCCGGGCTGCTGCGGCAGGTGGCCAACGACTGGGGCCGGGCGGTGGTCGTCGTCACCCACGATCCGCGCATTGCCGCCCACGCCGACCGCATCATCTTCCTGAAGGACGGCCGCATCGTCGATCAGACGATTCTGGAGCCGAAGAACGGCCAAAACGCGGAGATGGTGGCCGACAGGATGCTGACGTTTGGGTCGTAGTTTCTAGTGGAAAAAAACCATGAACATCCAAACCACACTCGCATTTCGCTACCTGAGCGGCCGCAAGCTGCGAACGGTATTGACCACGCTGGCTATTGTCTTCGGCGTGCTGGTCATCTTCGGCGTAAACGCCCTGCTGCCCGCCTTCACTCAGGCGTTCCAGGCCAACACGATGGCCGCCGCCGGGGAAGTCGACGCGGTCATCACCCTCAAGACGGCCGACGTGTTTGAGGCAGCGGTCGTCGAGCGGGTCGCCGCCATCGAGGGCGTGCGCGCCGTCTCGGGGCTGCTCAATCGCACCGTCAATCTGCCCGCGGACTTCTTCGACGACAACTCTGCCGTGGCCGACGCGGTTAGCGCGGTATCACTGGTGGGGATCGATCCCGAGCAGGCGAAGACCATCCACGCCTATCGTGTCAGGGAAGGACGCTTTTTGGAGGGCGATGCGCCTGAAGCGGTAATCACCGAATCGCTGGCCGAGATGACTGGGTTGGGCCTGGGTGACACGCTGACGCTGCCGACGGCCGTGGGCGAGAGGTCGCTGACCGTCGTGGGCATCCTGCCGCCACGCCTGATGCCCGGCAATGAGGAAGTGCTGGTCGCCCTGCCGCAGGCCCAGACGATGCTCGACATGCCCGGCCGGATCAACACCATCGAGGCCAACTACGACACCCTCGACGAAGCGGAGCGGGCGGCGATTGAGGCTCGCATCCTGGACGCGCTCGGCGAGCAGTATCAGGTCGGCGCGCTGGAAGCGAACGCGGAGCTGCTGGCCAACATGCGCGTGGGCCAAGCGATATTCAATCTGCTGGGCGTGCTGGCGCTGTTGATGGGCGCGTTCATCATCTTCAATACCTTCCGCACCGTGGTGGCCGAGAGGCGGCGCGATATCGGCATGTTGCGGGCGCTGGGGGCCAATCGGGCCACAATCTTCGGCATCATCCTGAGCGAAGGGTTGATCCAGGGGATCATCGGCACGGCGCTTGGCCTGCTCCTGGGCTATGGGCTGGCTGTGGGCAGTCTGAACGCGATGGAGCCGCTGATACACCAGTTCATGAACGCCCAATTTGGCTCGCCGATCGTGACGCCGGGTCTGGTGATCGGCAGTGTCGTCATCGGCGTGGGCATGACCCTTCTGGCGGGGTTGCTCCCGGCGATGAGCGCCGGCCGGGTGACGCCGCTGGAGGCATTGCGGCCGGCGGTCGGCGCGGTGTCGTTTCGCAGGCTGGCCGGCATCGGCTTCTGGGCCGGGGTGACGTTGATCGCCCTGGCCGTGATCGCCCTGCTGACGCGCAATGTGACGCTCATCGGCGTGGGCGGCGTGCTGTTTGTCGTGGGGCTGATCCTGGCCGCTCCGGCTTTGGTGAACCCCGTCGCGCGACTGTTCGGGATGCTGCTGGCGGCTGTTTTCGCCCGCGGCGGCACGGCCCAACTAGCCGAGGGCAACCTCTCCCGCCAACCAACCCGGGCCGCCATCACCGCAAGCACCACGCTAATCGGCATGGCCATCCTGATCATGGCCGCGTCGATGGTCTCCAGCGTCTATCTGGGCTTCGGCGACGTGATGCGCAAGAGTTTGGGCAGCGACTTCCTGCTCATCCCGCCATCGATCGGCGTTTGGGGGACGAATGTCGGCGCATCGGGCGGGCTGGCCGATGAACTGCGGGCGATTGACGGCGTGGCTGTGGTCAGTTCGTTGCGCTTCGCGCCGACGCGAGTCGGCGAGACAGCCGTGTCGCTGCTGGGTATCGATCCGGCGACGTACCCCGACGTGAGCGGCCTGACGTTTGCCGAGGGGGGCGAATCCGCCTATGGCGCGCTGGCGGACGGGCGGGTCGCCATCATCAACCCAATTCTGGCGACGACCGTCGGGGCAAAGATCGGCGACGAGATTGAGTTCATCACCCCAACCGGACCACAGCGCTATCGCGTGGCGGCCATCGGCGGCGATTATCTGAACGCCAAGCTCACTACCGCGTATATCTCGCAGGCCAACATCGGCGCGGACTTCGGCCGCGAGGAAGACGTGCTGCTGCAATTGAACGTAGCTCCGGAGGCCGACGCGACGGCGGTTGAAGCCGACATTCGGGCGGCGCTGAAGCAATATCCGCAGTTTCGACTGGTCGACGGCCAGGAATACGTTGAGGAGAACCTGGAGATTTTCAACGCCGCGTTTGCCGGCATCTACATGCTGGTCCTCTTTCTGGCCGTGCCGTCGCTCATCGCCATGCTCAACACGCTGGCCATCGGCGTGATTGAGCGCACGCGGGAGATCGGCATGCTGCGAGCCGTGGGAGCCACGCGCGGCCAGGTGCGCCGAATCATCCTGAGCGAGGCCATCATTCTGGCCGGATTGGGCACAGCTTTCGGCATTCTGGCCGGGCTGTATCTGGGCTACATGGGGGTCGAGGCGATGCGGGCGGCGGGCTACCCGATGGTCTATGTGTTCCCCACGACGGGAGTGCTGGTGGCCGTGGCCGTGGGCGTCCTGTTCGGCGCGCTGGCGGCGATCATCCCGGCGCGGCAGGCATCGCGGCTGGAGATCGTGCGGGCGCTGCGGTATGAATAATTACGAATTACGAATTACGAATTACGAATGAAGACCTGTCAGGTGGGCGCGTAATATCTTGATTAGGCAGGGTATTCAACGCCCACCTGACAGATCTGGGTCTGGCTATTGGGGCTTTTGTACCAGGAAGGCCAGCTCTGTTTTGAATTCGAATATCCTGGCCGGCCAACCGCGCTCGTCGAGCAGTGCGCGGAAACGCGATTCATAGTGGGCGGTCATCCCCTTGCGGCGGCCGCCCAGCGTTTGGGCCGGGAAGGAAACGAGCAACCACGGCGCGCGCACTGCATCAAGCAGGCGGGTTGGGGCGCTTTTGTCCATGGCCTCAAGGCACGGCAGGGTCTTGAGAATGAGGGCCAGATCGGCCGGTTCGTCGGGCGGCGAGCCGATGACGTCGCGCACCTCGGCCCGGCCCGAGTAGCCGCATAGCGCCATGAAGTCGTTCAGGAAACCCATCTGGTCGGCGTAGATGTCGCAAGCGACATATTCGGTTGAGGGCGGCAAGGGCATCCACGGCCGGGCCAGTGGGTTCAGGCCGCAGGCGATATCCAGCACACGAAGGGGCGGCGCAGGCAGGGCGGTGAATATTGTCGTGTAAAACTCATCCAGGATGGGCAATCGCTCGCGGGTGGAGGTATGGGCTGCCAGCGCGGCGCGGCAGGCGTCTCGGAAGGGGACGCCGGTCTGATCGCCGTTCCAGGCCTCTTGCAGCCGGATCAGCGCCCGCGCATAATCGATAGGCGCGTCCTGGAATGCGCCGCCCGCCTGGTGGAGGGCGTTCTTGGTGGCCTTAATCGCCGCCTTCAGGTTGGGGCGGATCGCCAGCTCCCGCGCGCCGACGGCGCGCGCAAACACCGGGCTGACGTGGCGATACTTCGCGCTTGCCAGCACGGCCGCCACCAGTGCGTCCAGTTCTTGCTCTGTGTTCATATGCAGCAATCTCGCAAAAAGTCGACCCCGTCAATGACCTACTCGTCGCCCCGCGGGGCAAAAACCAGCGTCATCACCGGCCGGTTGGGTGCGAGTTCGACGCGCGCGAGGCTGAGGGTCGGTGAATCGGTCGCTTCTGCTTGTCCCTCAAGGCGTCGGGCGGTGGCCCAGGGCGGCCGCGAATGCCCGACAGACGCGACATCTGATGCGGGCGCAGCGTCCGGTGCGTCCGGTTCGGCTATCACCCAGTCAATTGGCGCATCGACAGGCTGGGCGAGCACGCTTGTCTCGACGCGCCAGTGATCGGCTTCCGGCGCTGTCTTGCGGCCGCTCAGCAGGCGGCCAAGTTTCACTCCGAACCGGGCGGGCGCTTCCTCCATGACCGGTTGCCCGCCGGCATGGTGCAACGCCAGATCGACCTGTCGCCTGTCCTTCTCCGGCAGCGCCGCGGGCAACGGCGGGTCGAAGAAACCGGCCGGCTTCCCCCCCGCCGACGTTTCCAGATCGCCGCCGCGCATCGTGCAGCGAAACCAGAAGTTCAGTTCGCCGCCGGGCGCGCCGGCGTCGTAGCGCAAGGCGACCAGCCGCACCGGCATGACGATTAGCCCGGTCTCCTCCCGGAAGGCACGGGCCAATGTGTCGGCCGGCAAGACGCCCCTTTCAAGCGCTCGCCGCACTGGGGACAGGGATTTCGCGCCGGTTTGTTGCAGCAATACCCGGCCCAGGTAATCGGTCAGGATGCCGCTAACCACCAATTGCATGACAGCGTAAACCTCCGTTCATTGGATTATGACAAGTAAAGGCAAAGTTACCATGACTATAGTACTAGTTGCGCGGCCGGATATTTATGAACTACTCACGTCAACGTCGAGCAAAAGGCCCATTCATCCTCTATTCTACATCGGGCGAGGCGAATACCTCAGCAAAACGGGACACGATCAGGTAGCAAAATTTAAGCGTTTGTAGCGTATTGCTTATTTGTCGTGTTCGACCTCCGGCGCGCGAAACGCGGCCGGTTCAGACGGCGGGGGCCGAGCTATCCTCTGCCACTCAAACAACAAAACAGGAGTAACGGAATGATACGAATGACCATCAAACGGCTATCCGTCCTCACACTTTTGGTTCTGCTCCTCACTGCCGGCCGCGCGCTGGCAGACACCCTGATAGATCAAACCTTATTCGCTCCAGCCGTCTATAACACGGCCAACTGCACGGTCACAGTTACTGCCGGGCAGAGCATCCAGGCGGCCATTGGCAATGCCCAGAGCGGCCACGTTATCTGCGTGCGCGCGGGAACATATAACGAGCAATTGGTGTTCGGCATCAACAAGGCGGGGATCACCGTGAAGGCCTATCCCGGCGAACGGCCGATACTGGACGGACGCAACACCATTCCCCCGGGCAAATTTCAGGGGCTGGTGCAAATCAATGCCAGCAACGTGACCGTGGATGGGTTCGAGGTTCGTGATTCGAACGCGCGCGGCGTCATCATCGGCCATCCGACGAACGGCACCACCTCGCTTCGCAATTCCATCGTCCGTAATATGGTGGTGCACGGCAGCTACGATTCGGGCATCAACGTTAATGGTTCCGACGAGTACCATCTGATCAATATCCTGATCGAAAACAACGTCGTTTATGATAATCTGCGCAAGAACGCCGGCGGCGCAGACGGGGGAAGCGCGCTGTCCTTTGTCGATGTGAATGACAGCATCGCCCGCGGCAACACCATCTATAACAACTTCGGCGAAGGACTGGTGGCCGATCGGTGGACCAGCAACCTGACCTTCGAAGACAATATCTCTTACGACAACAAGAATTCCAACATCTATCTGACGACAACGGCCAATCCCCGGATCCAGCGCAACCTGGTCTTCTGCACCAATGATCGCGACTGGTGGCGCGATGACAAGGGCAAGCCGCCGCCAGGCATTATGCTGCGCGACGAGGACTTCGAGGGGCAATCTGTGAAGCCCCCGGCCAGTTCGGGACAGGTGATCATCAACAACATCGTCGTGGGCTGCGGCATCAACTTCGGCGTCAGCACCCAGTTCGACGGCGGCGGATTGAACGGCGCGCTGGTCGCCAACAATACCTTTGTAAACGCTCGCGGCGAAAACAGTGTCAATAATGTCCTGTTCGAGGGCGACGCCAATTACAGGAATTCGAGCTTCGTCAACAATCTGATCCTCCAGTCGGTCGATACATCGGTTCCCACCGCCAACATCCTGACCAGCCTGGGCACGCCGGATCTGAGCAGCTTTACGCTGGCCAATAACCTGTATAGCCACGCGCCGGGCAAGGGCTGGCCGACGAGCGAGGCCGGCCGCATTGTGGCCGATCCCAAACTGGCCAATCCGACCCTGCCGGTGGAAGGCAGTATCCCCGATGCCAACGGCTATACCTTGCAGTCGAACTCTCCGGCCATCAACGCCGGGCGAGCCGTTTCCCAGGTGACGGTGGATTTCTTCGGCCAAAACCGTAACGGGACCCTTGACATTGGCGCGGATGAGGCCGGCGGCGGCGGCACGCCGACAACGGGGCAGATCGTCGTTGCCGTGTCCACCTCTCCCGATCAATCTCCCCAGGCGTTCAGCTTCACCGCCAGCTATGCCGCCGGTCCGTTCGAGTTAACGGATGGGGCAACCCACTCTTCAGGCCAATTGGCGCCGGGTACGTATAGCGTGGCAATGACGGCCGTCAACGGGTGGACGTCGTCCGCCGCCTGTACCGATGGCTCATCGCCGGGGGCGATCAGCCTGGCGGCCGGGGAAACAGTTACGTGCACGTTTAACAACGAGCAACAGGGCGAACCTGTCACGCGAATTATCATCCGCAAGGAGACGATCCCCGCGGGCGAAACACAGGTCTTCCAGTTCACAAGCAACTTCGCCGGCGCATTTGGGCTGGCGGATGGCGAGCGCAAGGTGACTGATGTGGCTGCCGGGGTCTATTCAGTGGCGGAGACTGTGCCCGGGGGTTGGGTCCAGGCCAATGCGACTTGCAACGATGGCAGTTCAACCAATGCCATCGACGTGAGCGCGGGCGAGACCGTCACCTGCACGTTCGTCAACCAGATGCAAGGCTCCGGCGGCGGCGCGCTGGATGCCACCGTCTATCTGACGACCAACACATCGGGGACGGTGGGCGGCGTCAACTTCGAGAAAGGGGATATATTGGCCTATGACGGGCGCAACGACGTCTGGTCACTTCACTTTGACGCGTCCGACGTGGGCATTGCCAACTCGTTGAATGACTTTGTGTTGATGCCCGACGGCTCCATTCTGTTGGCGATCAGCGGACGGACAACGCTGGCGGGTTCTTCCGGCTCCTTCAAGTTGCAACTGTGGGACATCGCGCGGTTCGTGCCCGACAATCTGGGCAACAACACCGCGGGCTACTTCGAAATGTTCCTTGACGGATCGGACGTGGGCCTGACGAAGGCCTCCGAAAAGATCGATGCCCTGACCCGCCAGCCGAACGGGACGGTATTGATCAGCACTTACGGCACAGCCAACGTGCCGAATGGCTCGTCGACGCTCAAGGCACAGGACGAAGATCTGCTGGCCTTCCAGCCGAGCAATACGGGTGACAACACTCAGGGCACGTGGTCGCTGGCCTTCGATGGCTCAACGATTGCCGGTATGGCGTCGGAGGACGTGACCGCTGCCTGGCGCAACGGCAACGCGGGAGCCTATCATCTGGCTGTGTCGAGCGGCTTCAACGTCGGCGGCGTGGCCGGAACGCCCGGCTCTGTCCTGGCTATCACGCCCGGCGGCGCGGTGACGCAATTCTGGAATGCGGCCGATGCGGGTTTCGTCTGGCCGATTGAGGGCCTGCATGTCGCCCCGTAAATAATAACAGGGGAATTCAGACGGGAGATGACGATAAAGGTCGGGAAACAACTTCCCGGCCTTTTTCTTATTCGATTGACCTGTTATGCAAACCGTAACGGAGATCGTCTAAACTAATTACTGCCTGTGAAAGCAAGATACCCTGTATCGGAAGATGAAAATGGCGCAACGAACAATTCCCAAAGGTTATCGTCTATTAGCTCCCGTCTTGCTCCTGGCGTTTTTTCTGGGCCTGGGCGGGCGGGCGTGGTCCATGGCCGGCCGAGCCGCGGCGCTTGACGCGCCACCCTGTGACCTGACGGTCGGCCCCGGCGAGAGCTATCTAACCATCCAGTCGGCTATCGACAGCGCCTCTTCCGGGCAGACGGTCTGCATTCGCGAGGGCGTATATCACGAGGCCGTAAGGATCGGCAGCCAGAAGGAAAACCTGACTCTCATCGCCGTGCCCGACCAGCATCCCGTCATTGATGGGCAAAAGCACCTTCCGGGCGGGGCCGTGGGCGATCGTTTCAAGTCGTTGCTGGAGGTGATGGGTGACGGCACGACGATCGACGGGCTGGAGATTCGTTTTTCCAGCGCGCGCGGCCTGGACGTGGCGGCCGACAACGTTACGGTTCGCAATACTCGCGTCCACGACAATTGGGGAACGGGGATCAACGTCAACGCCGGCAGCCCGCCGACAAACGTCCTCATCGAAAACAACCATGTCTATGGCAACATGCGTCGCTCGCAGCACGCGCCGGTTGTCTACAGGGGTGAGCGCGCCGGATCCGGGCCGAGCGACTGGACATTTGATCCCGACGTGTATTGGGACACGCCCTTCTGGACGGGGGCGGACGCCGACCTGCCCGAGCAATGGCTCAACGGCCTTTCGATGACCTTCAATGATGACGGCCACACGGACCGCGTCTACGTCGGCTCGGCGCGCGCCGGGCGGGTCGGCAATATCGGCGCGGACTACAGCGCCCACGGTGCGTTCAACTACTCGGGGGCCGACATCCTCTTCCATGAGCCGGCAACGAACAAGTGGACGCTCTACTTCGACGGCGAGCCGCGCGGTATCCCGCAGAACAACGTAATCGACGCTTTCCAGATTGAAAGCACAGCGCCGATCAGCGAGCCGTGGCCGTGCGACACGTGCGCGCCGGTGCTGTTGAGTTTCACCGCGACCGTTTCCATCTTGATCACCGAGGGCGGCCTGACTCCGACAATCACACAGACGACAATCGGGCCGAGCGATCTCGTCTACTTCCGGCCGACAATGATGAACGCCACCCGCATCGGCGACGGTTATTTCACACTCCACAAGCGGGCCGTCGACCTGGTCGGGCTGCCGGAGGGAGCCAACATCGACGCGCTCGACCGCGCGCCCGACGGCCGCCTGCTCATCAGCCTTTCGGCCACCCACACCCTCACCAACCCCGACAGCAGCACCATCACCGCCGAGCGGGAGGATCTTGTGGCCTACGACGAAACGACCGGCTACTGGACGCTGTTCTTTGAGGGTGATCAGGTTCCCTACAATCCGTTTCAGGCCGAAGACCTGACGGCGGCCTGGGTCGATGACGGCGGCGCCATCTATATCAGCGGCGATCCTATCGGCGGCAGCGCGCTGACGCTCATTGATACCCGGGCCGGCACCGCGCGCGGCAACCACGTCTACAATAATTTCGGCGAAGGCCTGGTAGTCGATCGCAGCTCGGATGGCGTTGTGGCCGAAGGCAACGTGCTCTATGACAATCAGCACGCCAACTTGTATATCAACTCGACGATCAATGCCACGATTCGGGGTAATCTCGTCTATTGCACGGACGATCGAACATTCTGGAGCAAGGGTTCCGGCACGGCCTACAAACCTTCCCCAGGCATCCAGATTCGCGACGAGACGTGGGTGGGCCTGTATCCCCCGTTGAGTTCGGGTCACGTGATCGTCAATAATGTTGTCTATGGCTGTAGCACCAATTTCGGCGTCTCGACGCAGCGGCCGGGTGGAGGATTGAACAACTCGCTGGTGGCGAACAATACCTTTGCCCACGCTCGCGGCGACAGCCCCAACGGCAACGACAACGTCAACTTCAACTTTAGCAGCGGTGTGTCCGTCAGCGGATCCGCCTTCATCAACAATCTGCTGCTCCAGTCGCCGTCACTGGCCGAGAGAAATATCCGCTTTCAGGGTTTGGGCGATCTGTCGAACTTCACGGTTGCCCACAATCTCTACTCGCCCAACTCGGAAAACTTGCCCTCACAATGGCCGCAGGGCGAGCCGGGGCGAGTCGTTACCGCCGACCCGCAGCTGGTGAATGCCGCCCTGGGAGGGCAAAATCCACCGCTGCCGGTTGAGGGCGCGCCGCCCAATCCGGCCGGTTTTCGGCTCATGTACGACTCCCCTGCCTTCGCCGTGGGGCAGGCGTTGACCTCGGTGACCCATGACTTCGCCGGGCGGCCGCGCGACACGATCGGCGCACCCGACATCGGCGCATACGAGTTGCCGCACCAGGGAATCATCATCACCAACGCGCTGACCCCGGCCGGCGACCCGCAGCTGTTCGACTTCACATTGTCGCCCGGCGGCGCTTTTCAATTGGGCGACGGCGGCGAGCGGGCTTTCGTATTTCCGCCGGGCGTTTCGCCGGCGCTGGCGGCAAGCGTTCCGGCCGGGTGGCGACAAACGGCCGCCGCCTGCGACAACACCGGATCGCTTGAATCCATCGCCGTCGCCGAGGGCATGTGGGTTGCCTGCGCCTTTGCCCACGAGCGGGTGAGCAGTATCGTCGTGCGCAAGGAGACTGTGCCCGCGGGCGACGCCCAAAGTTTCGCGTTCACGATCGATTCCGTGGGGTCTTTCTCTTTGGCCCACGGCGAGGAACATACCGCCGCCGACCTGGCCGCGGGGCAATACAGCGTGGCCGAGACGCTGCCCGCCGGCTGGGTGCAGCTCGGCGCGACGTGTGACGACGGCTCATCGCCGGGCGCGGTTGATCTGACCGCCGGTGAGACGGTGATCTGCACGTTCACCAACGCCCGGCTGGCGCTGGGGCTGACCGTGATGCCGACTCCCACGGCGGTGACGGCCCCCGGCGGCGATGTGGCATTCGCCGTTCGGGCTGTCAACAATGGCAGCGCCCCGGTGGAGATAACCGGCCTGGTTGACTCTGTTTATGGCGACGTGACGGATACGAATAATCCCGCCCTGGTGGGCACCGATTGTCAACTGCCGCAAAGCCTTGCCGTTGGGGCGGACTATGAGTGCGCCTTCACGGCTCCCGTCACCGGGACGGGCGGCGATGTACACAGCAATGCCTTGACCGCCACCGGAGCCGGACCGGGCAATATCCCCGTCAGCGTCACGGCCGAAACGACCGTGGCCATCAATCCCCCGCTGCCGGGCCGCATCATCGTCGTCAAGCTGACCGACCCGCCCAACGCGCCCGGCGCGTTCGCCTTCACCGCTTCCTACGCGCCCGGCGGGTTTAGCCTGGGCCATGGCCAGAGCCACGATTCGGGGCCGCTGCCGCCGAATGCGCAATACAGTGTGGCCGAGACACTGCCGGCCGGCTGGGCGCAGATCGGGGCGGCCTGTGACGACGGCTCGCCGCCGGGCGCAATTGATCTGACCGCCGGAGAGGTGGTCATCTGCACGTTCACCAACGCCCCGGTCGTCGTGGAGCCGCGGGAGACTATCTACGTCACCACGGCCAAGGCCGGGAGCGTGCCCGGACAGGCCTATGCGCCGGGCGATATTCTGGCCTATGACGTACAAGACGGCGTGTGGTCGCTCTACTTCGACGCGTCCGCGGTGGGTCTCACCAAGGCGCTTGGCGATTTTGTGTTACTCGATGACGGCTCCATTCTGCTGACCATCGAGGCCAAGGTGAAGCTGCGCGACGCCGCCAATGACTTCATCACGGTCATGCCGCAGGACATCGTTCGATTCGTGCCCACGGGTTTGGGCGCGGCGACGGCCGGAACCTTTGAGGTTTACTTCGATGGCTCCGATGTGGCGCTCAGCACCTCCGGCGAGAAGATCGACGCGCTGGCGCGTCGGCCCGACGGCGCGTTGCTCATCAGCACCTCCGGCGCGGCTACGGTCAAGAACGGCAACGTGACGATCAAGGCGCAGGACGAAGACCTGCTGGCTTTTATGCCCACCTCATTGGGTGCGACAACAGGCGGTACATGGAACGCCACCCTGGCGCTGGACGGCTCCACGCTGCCCGGCATGACCCCCGAAAACGTGACGTCGGTCTGGTTCGACGCCGCCACCGGCGATCTCTATCTGACCGTCGCCAGCAATTTCACCATCGGCGGTGTGGCCGGCACGAGCCAAACGGTGCTGAAGATAACGCCGTCGAAAGTGGTGAGCGTCCACCGGAATATGGGCGGCGTCGGTTTCTCGCGCCCGGTTGACGGGCTGCACATCACCGTCGAATGATCGGCGGCCTTTCAGGGGTGCTCAATCCCCGTTGATCATTGCCCGCGAGATGGCGTTGTGGCGCGGCAGGTGGGCGTCCAGATCGAGGGTTGTCAGCCGCCCGTTGTCGATGACGACGCGGCCGTCGATGATCGACCAGTCAACCCCGCGCGGCCCGCAGAACAACACGGCCGCCGCCGGGTCGTGCCACGCCCCCGCATAATCGACGCGATTCAGGTTCAGGGCGATGAAATCGGCGCTCATGCCGGGGGCCAGATGGCCCACGTCGTCGCGCCCCAGCACAGCCGCGCCGCCGCGCGTGGCGATCTCCAGCGCCTCGCGGGCCGACATTGCTCCGGCATTGCCCGCGAACCCGCCCCGGCCGCCGGGCGCTTCGCTCAGGTAGCGGTCGGGCGCCACGCGCTGCAGGAGCATCGCCTGCCGCGCCTCGGCCAGCAGGTGGCCGGAGTCGTTGGAGGCCGAGCCATCGACGCCCAGGCCCACCGGCGCGCCCGCCTGCCGCAGATCGAGTACGTGACAGATGCCGCTGGCGAGCCGCATGTTGCTCGACGGGCAGTGGGCCACACCGGTGCGCGTGCGACCGAACAGGTCGATCTCGCCCGCGCTCATGTGGACGCAATGGGCGTGCCACACGTCGTCGCCCGTCCAGCCCAGCGATTCGACGTAGGGCACGGGGCGCAAGCCAAACGTCTCCAAACAGAATGCCTCTTCCTCGATGGTCTCGGCCAGATGGGTGTGCAGGCGCACGCCATAGGCGCGGGCCAGCGCGGCCGATTCGCGCATCAGGTCGGGCGTGACGGAGAACGGAGAACAGGGCGCCAGCACAACACGGGTCATGGCGTGGCGCGCGGCGTTGTGGTAGGTCTCAATGAGCCGGCGGCTGTCGCGCAGGATAAATTGTTCGTCCTCGGTCACCCGGTCGGGGGGCAGCCCGCCCCGGCTCTCGCCCAGCGACATGGAGCCGCGGGAGGCGTGGAAGCGCACGCCGACGTCGGCCGCGGCGCGGATCTGGCTGTCGAGCGTGCAGTCGTTGGGGAAGATATAGAGGTGATCGCTGCTGGTGGTGCAGCCGGATAGCGCCAGTTCGGCCAGGCCGGTGGCGGTGCTGACGTAGATCGCCTCGTCGGTCAGATTGGCCCAGATGGGATAGAGCGTCTTGAGCCAGGTAAACAGATCGGCGTCCTGGGCGATGACCCGCGTCAGGCTCTGGTAGAGATGGTGGTGGGTGTTGATCAGGCCGGGCAGCACCACGTGGTCGCGCAGATCGAGTACGACGTCGGCCGAGGACGGCAGCGTCCCGGTTGGGCCGACGGCCTCAATGACGTTGTCACTGACGAACATTCCCCCGCCGGCGATCTCGCGGCGGTCGTCGTCCATGGTAATAAGCAGGTGGGCGTTTTTGACGAGTAGCGTGGGCATAGGCTTCCTTATGACAGAGATCGGTGGGCAGTGTTCAGTACGTCAGTGTTCAAATGACAAGCCGTTTATGGTCAGTCTGAATACCGATCCACTGACCACAGAGAGTAGCACGCCGCCGGATTTTGGCAATGACAGGCCGGGTGCGCTATAATCTCCACTGGTCCCGTCGGGGATGTGGCGGAATTGGCAGACGCGCATGACTTAGAATCATGTGTCGAAAGGCGTGTGGGTTCGAGTCCCTCCATCCCCATTACTAATTCCAAAGCGTTGCGCTGCGGCAACGCTTTTTTATTCAAGAGGTATCGCTGTGACGCTAACCATTCAAACCGCTGAAGACGAACTGCGGCAATTGACTCTGACGATTGAAGTCGGCGAAGACCGCGTGCGCAAGGCCATGCAACAAAAGGCGCGCGAGCTTGGCCGCGAGATCCACATGCCCGGTTTCCGGCCCGGCAAGGCGCCCTATGACGTCATTGTGCGCCGCATCGGCGAGGATACTCTACGTGCCGAAGCCATCGAGGACCTGGTACAGCCCGTCTTTGAGGAGGCGCTGGGACAGGCCGACATCGACCCCTATGCCCGGCCGACGCTGGAGGATATTGAGCCGAAGCCGCTGGTCTTCAAGTTCACCGTGCCGCTTTCGCCGACGGTAACGCTCGGCGATTACCGCGCCGCCCGTCGCGAGGTGAGCGACGTGGAGGTGACGGCCGAAGCGCTCGATGAGGCGCTGGAATATGTGCGCACGCGTCACCAGACTATCGAGACGGTGGAGCGCCCGGTCGAGGCCGGCGACGTTGTAGCCATCGGCGGTCGGGGGCAATTCACGACCCCCAGGCCCGCCGCCGAGGGCGAGGAAGAAGGCGAGGAAGAGGCCGACGAAACAGCCGCGGACGACGTGATCTTCGACGAGGAGCGGCTGGAGATTTTGGTCGAGGAAAAGACGCTGTTCCCCGGAACGCCATTTGTGGAGAACCTTGTCGGGCTTTCCGCCGGCGACAGCAAGCAGTTCGGCTTCACCTTTCCCGATCCCTATGAGCAGGAGCCGGAGCATGCCGGCCGTGGCACGACTTTTGACCTGACCGTGCTGGAGGTCAAGAAGCGGGAGCTTCCGGCGCTGGACGACGAACTCGCCAGACAGGAAGGCAAATATGAGACGCTCGACGAGTTGCGCGAGGCTCTGCGCAACGACCTGACAAAGGAAGCCGAGGCGGCCGCCCAGGAGGAGACCATCGAGGCGATGGTCGACCGCCTGCTGGAGGATGCCGTGCTGGTCTATCCCCCGGCGGCCGTTGAAGCCCAGATCGACGACATGGTGGAGGATTTCAAGAATCGTCTGGCCCGCAGCGGGTGGCAATTCCAGGACTACCTGAACCTGCAAGGGCTAACCGAGGAATCACTCCGGGCCGATTTCGCCGACAACGCGACGGACATCCTGCGCCGCCAATTGGTCCTGCGCCAGTTCATTCTGGATGAAAAGCTGCGGGTGCGGGCGGCCGACGTTGACGCGCTGATTGACGAGCGCATTGCCCGGTTCGATAACGAGGGGCTGCGCGACAGCATGCGCAGCTACTATCGCAGCGGCCGCGGCTTCGACCAGGTTAGCAGCGAAGTGCTGAGCAACAAGGCCTACGAGCGCGCGCGCGCGATCTTCCTGGGCGAGGCGCCCGATTTGGCGACGCTGGACGAAATTGAGGAAGACGAAGAGGAATAACGGGATTCTAACAGGCGCGGGCTACAATCCGCCCCATTGACGCCCGGATCGGGCGCATCATGTCTGCCGCAGCCAGGCCCGGCCGGCGGCAGACAGGTCTCAGGAGAACCAGTTATGTTTGATATTCCAACGTCGCTCGTTCCGATGGTGGTCGAGTCGACCGGCCGCGGAGAGCGCGCCTATGACATCTTCTCGCTGTTGCTGAAGGAGCGTATCATCATCCTGGGCACGCCCATCAACGACCAGATCGCCAATCTGACGGTGGCCCAGTTGCTCTGGCTGGCCAGCGAGGACAGCTCGAAGCCCATCCGTATGTACATCAACTCGCCCGGCGGTCAGGTCTATGCCGGGATGGCGATCTACGACACCATGCAGCAGGTCGAGTGCCCCGTCTCCACGGTGGCCGTGGGCTTCACGGCCAGCTTCGGCACGATCCTGCTGGCGGCGGGCACGAAGGGCATGCGCTATGCCCTGCCCAATGCCACTATCCACCTCCACCAGCCGCTTGGCGGTGCGCGCGGCCAGGCTTCCGATATCGCCATCCAGGCTCAGGAGATTTTGCGCCTGCGCACCGACCTGAACAACATCCTGGGCCACCATACCGGCCAGACGGTCGAGCGTATCCAGAAGGACACCGACCGCGACCTGTACATGACGGCCGCCCAGGCGCGCGATTACGGGCTGGTCGATGAGGTGCTCGTCCACCCGGCGGCGCTCAACGGCAACGGTTGATCCCCGGGCCGGACATCGATGAAAGATGCAAACGGGTGGCCGGATGAATTCTCATCCGGCCACCCGTTTCCAATCAGGTATGCCGCCCGGCCGCAAATTTGCCCCACGCGCTGGCCTCCCCTATAATCGGTTTGTCCGGGTGGCCCTAACGGCCGCGCGGGAGGCCATGTAAAACACATGACAAATCGCTTCACACGTGCGCGGGTCTGGCGGCAACTTCCCTTCATCGGTCTGGGTATACTGGTTGTATTTGCGTATCTGGGAAACGGTTCGCGGCCGCAATCGGCGGGGGCCACGTCGGCCAGGAACGAGCCGCAAGCCCCGTTGGCTTCGCAGGTCGGCTTTACCGCCGTCACGATCAATGCCGACGAGGACGACGGGACAGTGGATGTTGCCGTTCAACTCATCGGCGATGATCCGCCCGCCGATGCCCCGGTCATCGTCGAACTGGTGACGGCTCCGGGCAACGCCGCCGTGCCGGGACTGGACTATGTCGTGACTCCAAACCCTACGTCACGGACGTTTACGGCCCCGGGGTCGCAGTCTTTCCAGATCACCCTCCTTCGTAATCCGGCTACTTTCCCACAGGTCCGGACCGTTAACCTGTTCCTGCGCCTCGTGTCCGGATCGGCCACGCTGTCTCCATTTCAGGCGGTGCTGAACATCAACAACGTCGACCCGACGCCCACCCCGACGTTGAGGCCAACTGCCCTCACCGGCACGCCCATCTTTGTCGATCTGTCCGAGCCGAACAACACATTTGAGGAAGCTTATCAGATTCAGCCCGACGCCACGGCCACCTGCCAACTGACGCTCTGGCCGCCCGGCGACCTGGACTACTTCGCCTTCCCCGTCAAGTCGGGCACTTTCTACAAGATTCTGACCGAACAGTTATCGCCGGGCATTGACACTGTCCTGAAGATCTATAATCAGACCGGCCAGCCCATCGCCGAAAACGACGACATCGGCCCGGCCGGCCAATTTCAATCGCAGGTCATCGTCCAGGCCGGCGCGACCGGCATCTATTACGCTCGCGTGGTGAATAAAAGCCCGGCCGACGCGGCCAACAAAACCTACTGCCTGGCCATTGATGCCATGGATGAGCCGACGCCCACGCCGACGCCCACGCTTCTGCCGTTGCGGACGGGCGCCGACGCATGTGAGCCGAACGGCCAGTTGCAGCTGGCCTGTCTTTTCGGCGAAAACCAGTCGCAGGCGTTCAATTTCGTCCCTCCCTTCAACGACGGGCCGGATCAGGATTTCTACCGCATCTGGGTCAAGCCCGGGGCGACGATTACCTGTGAGACGACTGAACTTTCCAGCGTGACCGACACGAATATGATCTTCCTCGGCCCCAACGGAGAGGATTTCAACCCGCCGCTCGGCAACGATGACAAGGCCCCGGGTGAAAGGGGTAGCCGCCTGTCGTATACTTCAACCTATACCGGCTGGCTCAATGTGCTTGTGGGGCCGGTCAATCCCGTGCCTGTGGCCCAGTCCGCTCAGTTTACCTATACGCTGGCCTGCACGTCTATTCTTCCGCCGACGGCCACGCCGACGTCGCCGCCCGTTTCCGGTGGTGGGGGAGGCGGCGTCGTGCCCATCGCGCCGACAATCACGCCCTTCCCGACCCCCACGCAGTTTGACCTGTCGGCCATCCTGACGCCTTCACCGGTGGTCATTCCCGAAGTGACCATCCAGCCGCTGCCGACGGCGACGCCCGCCCTCGGGCAACAGAACGCCACGACGGTCAACGTGACCGTCTTCTATGACAGCAACTTTAACTTCACGCCCGAACCCAACGAGGGGATCATCGATGTGGCCGTGGCGCTCTATGATAATGCCAACGGCCGCCTGATCGCCTTCGGCTACACCAACCAGGCCGGCACGGTGCGCTTCGAGGCTGTGCCCAGCAGCGGGGCCGTGCGTGTCGAGGTGCCGTTGCTGAACTACAGTCAGATCGTCGGTCCGGGTGAGACAAACATAGCCGTGCGCGTGGCTCCCTTGCCGCTGCCCATCGGCATTCCGTAAGGAGCGGAACCGCGAGCGCGCTCTGAGCGTCTTGTCCTATAGAAATATGTCGGCCGACCCGCAGCCTCCACCCAGCCGTGCCCAGCGGCTCACCACCAATCCGGCGCTTCTGGCGCTGGGCATCATCGCGTTGCTCGTGCTTCTGGCCGCCTGCGTGATGGGCTTCCTTTTGTTGCGCCCGCTCGTCGACGAGCAGGGCGGCGGCGAGGGCGGCACGCCCGCCGCCGGTGCGCCGACTCCGTTTCCACAGGGCACGCCCGGCTCGGCCGGCCAGCCAATCGTCGTCGGCGTCAGCGATTCGGGCACGTTCTCCGTCACGCTCGACGCTCCGAATACGCTCGACGTGCTGGACAAGCAATGGGTCGTCACGCCGCAAAATATCGGCGTCGACGGACTATGGAACCCGGAAATAGACGAAGCTTCGGCGGCCTGGATCAACGGGACAATCGTCAACCATGTGCTGGGGCTGGCCGGATCGGAAGCTAATCGCGCCCTTCTGGAAGGGCTTGCGCCGGGCGACCGGATGACGATCACAACGCGGCAGGGAGTGACCCACGCGTTTACCTTCGACAGCCGCGCCCAGGTACCCACCACCGATCGGAGCATCTACAACCAGCAAACGCCCGGCATCACCCTCATCCTGTTCGACGGCGACGCCGCCGACCGGCTGGTTGTGCGCGGGCGCTACGAGGTGGCTGCGTCCAATCCGTCGTCGGGCGGCAACGTGATTCAGATGGGCGAGACTGCCCAGCTGGGCGACGTGCGGATCAATCCGCAGGCCAGCTCCTTTCTAACCAACCGCCCCGAGGCTCCGCCCGGCTTTGGCTTCTTCCTGATCGATTTCGCCATGCAGAATGTCGGGTTATCGGCCGTCGATACCGCCGGCTATCGCTTCATGCTCTCCGACGAGCTGGGCAACCAGTACGCCCTCAACCCCGTCGCCAGCCGCCTGGGCAACTTCCCGCCGCTGAGCGGGTTCATCAATGCCGGGCAGGCGGTGACGGCGACGGCCGGCTACCAGATACCGGCCGGGCTGGTCAGCCCCACGCTCACCTGGACGATTACCGCGCCCGACGGCACACAGGCGCAGGTTACGCTACCGTTCACGGCCGGCGGCGCTGCGGGCCAGAGCGCAGTCATCTCGCTGCAACAGGCCACTATCACGCCCGATCTCAATAACCTGATCATAACCGGCCAGGTGACGAACGTGGGCGCGCAACCGCTGGTCATCGCTTCGGAAGATATTTCGCTGCGAACGCCGGCCGGCTCCGACTACCTGTTGCTGGCGACCAACCCGCCGTTCCCCTGGACGGTTCCGCCAAACCAGACGCTCCAGTTTGCCGTCACCTACCAGCGCCCCATCGGCTCCGCGTCGGCGGTGTTCACCATTCTGAGCCAACCGTTTGAGTTAAGCGGTTTGCAGTAGGGGCGCGGGGCGCAAGAACCGACTACTTCTTGCCGTTCAGGATGAATTCGAGCGAGGACGACGGCCGCTTGCCGCGGCTGGTGTAGTAGAGCAATATCCCCGCCGCCCACACCAGCAACCCCAGCAACAGCCCGCCGAGTTGCAGCGGGCCGATGAACGGCCGCTCGAATTCCGGCTGTATGTGCGTGCCGATGCGGATCAGATCGGCGAAGCCCGACACGTAGGACAATACCAGCCCCGTCAGCGACAGACGTATGCCGATGTCGGCCTGCAGCGAACGCGGGACGTCCGACGGCCGCGACGCGCTTAAATGCAGATAGATGGCGATGGTGAGAGATGTGATGCCGAGCAGGAAGCCGAACGTCTGGAGCACGCCGAAGCCGGGAGTCAGGCCCAGGTCGAGCCATTCCACAACCGCGGCGACGGTCATCAGGACAAGACCCAGAATCGCCAGACTCCAAACGACCGCGCGGCGTATGCTGAGCGCTTTGTTACTCATAGACATCCGATTGGGACACAAAAGACGCTGCGGCGGTCGCCGCAGCGTCTTCGAGTGTCGGGGCAGCGGGACTCGAACCCACGACCTCTTCAACCCCATTGAAGCGCGCTACCAAGCTGCGCCATGCCCCGATTACGTTTCGCATTATACCAATTGCCGCCCGCGCGGGCAAACCGCAACCCTATGCCGAGCCTATCGCGCCAACGGCTCCAGATAGAGCGCCAGCAGGCTTAATAACCCCAGAATGAAGTTGTAGCCGGCGTGGACGAGGATGGCGACGGTCGTGTTGCTGCGCTTGCGGATGATGCCCAGGACGATGCTCAGGAGAAAGACGGCCAGCGTGGCCGGGGTTAGTCCGTATTGCACGTGGGAGACGGCGAAGATCAACGACGTGGGCAGGATGCCGAAGATGGGCTGGAGCGCGCCGCGAAAGAGCAACTCCTCGCCCAGTCCGGCGGAGGCGGCCAGCAGGAGCCACTCCCACACCGTGTCAAAATTGCCCAGCATCGCGTCGTTGATGCCGCGCAACTGCTCCGCCTCGGCGGCGTTGAACAGCGTCCAGGTGGCGCTGATGCACCCTTGCAGGAGGACGAAGAACACCATCCACCGGATGCCGGTCCATATCTGTCCGGCCGTTGGCCGCGCCAGGCCGAGGCGTTCGTTCAGAGCCGGGCCGGTGCGGCGCGCCGGCAGCCCCACGCCGGCAAAGGCGACCAGGACGAAGACAAGCTGCTGCGCCAGAACGTCGGTCAGCGTCGCCTCGAAGCCGGTCTCGGCCAGCGCGTCGAGTGCGCCGGGCGTCAGCGAAACCGCCGCGTTACCCATCAGATAGCCGACGGCGACCAGCGCCAGGGTATGGACGGCCGAATCGGGGTCAAGCGCCGGCAGCACCCGCGCCAGTGCCAGCCGGACCGGCCGCAGGCAGGCCAGCATACCCCACAAGCCGATGATCGCCAGCGTCCACCCACCGAACCCGCCGGCGACGAACTTTTGCCCGATGTCGGACATCGCTGTGATGTCGGGCATTGCCGCGAGCGCGTCGGGCGGCAGAAAGCTCAGCCCAAGCCCGGCGAGTGCCAGAAAGGCGCTTAGGCCGAACAGCAGCAGGTTGAACAGCAGCCGCGCGCGATGCAGGCCACGCGCCTGGATGAGATTGGCGACGACAATGATCGCCAGAACCGGCAGACCAATGAGGAGGATGGACATGTGACGTGCGCCGGGCCGCCTGAGGGGGCAGGCAGCCCGGCGTGCCCGATGCTAGGGCGATACCTGGACGGTATCGAAGAAGATGCCCACGTTGGGCAGGTTCATGAACCCTTCGCCACGGTAGGGGTAGTATTGCTCGGCCATCTGATTGAGCGTCTGTCCCTCGGCCAGTTCACCGATACCCAGCCCGATGCGATTGCCGGCCACAAGCCCGGAGACGGGGATCGTGAAGAGGCCGCTTTCGTCGCTGCGCCCTGTGCCCAATAGCATGCCGTTATAGGTGACGTCCATGAGCGCCAGAGCGGTTCCGGGCGGGGCCTGGCCGGTGATTGTTGTGGCGTTGGCCGCCACGGGTTGGTCGATGCGGAAGCGCGGCTCCTGGAATGTCTCTTCGGCCGGTGGGTAGGCCGCGGGGGCGACCGTGGGCGGCAGGGCCGCTTCGCCCTCGGCCGGATACGGGTTCACCGTCTCAACCGGCGCGGCCGGAGGCGGGTAAGATTCGCCGCCCGCGGGCGGGACGGTCGGCAGGACGACGACCTCGGTCGACGCGCTCTCCAGCACGGGTGCGCTTTCGACGGTGGCGGTTGTTTGGGGTGTGGTGGGGCCACAGGCGGCCGCCACGGCCATAACCGCCGCGAGGACGAACAATGTGATCATCATCTGGGAATAGGTTTTCGATCGCATGGTTTCCATTCTACCCGCAAGCCGTTAAAAATAGAAGCCACCCTAAGGTGGCTTCTATTTTTAACGACTCGTAGTAAGCGATCTGTTTACTGGTTGAAACCCTCGTAATTCTTGGTGTCCTGACCGCTGGCGTTCGGGGCGTTGCTCGACTCGTTGACGATGGCCACGATGGGCTGGTTCGACGTGATGACCACGCCGCCGAACGTGCTGTTCAGGCTGGCCTGGTTACCGCTGACAACCGTGATGCCCTGCGGGGAGGTCAGGGCCGACACACCGAAGAAGGTGGCGCTGGAGCCAACGGCGATCGGCGTGCTGTGGGAGAAGGTCACCGGGGAGCCGCCGGTTGGCTGGTAGGTCACCTGGACGGTGGCCGGGCCGGCGCCCACGTTCTGGATCTGGATACCGGACGTGTTGCCGCCGAAGTACTCCTTGTAGAGCGGCAGCACGACGTCGGGGCTGGAGCCGCCCGCGGCGAAGCAGGCGTAAGTCGTCACGCGGTTCGGGTTGGCGGTGTTGAAGCCGCGGTCGTTGACGACGACGGCGATGTTACCGCCGCCGACGCCCGTCACCGTGGCCGAACCGAGTGCGCCGGCCGGCAGGCCGAGGCTCGCATCGCCGCCGAAGAAGGTGAACGACTCGCCAACCGCAAGGCTGGGGCTGTTCACGGTCTTGGTCTGGACCGCGCCGTTGCCGATCCGGTAGGAGTAGTCAACGCGGACGGTCTGCGGGCCTGCGCCGACGTTCTGGGCCTGGATACCGGTGGTCTGCGAGTTGGCCGTGTGGGCATTGCGGACCAGCGGGCAGTAGGCCACGTCGTCATAGTCGTTGGGCGTGAAGGCCTTGGAGGCTTGCAGGTTCTGGGCCACGGCGGCCGCGGCCTCGTGCTCCAGCGACGTGCCGGCCAGCGACTGGGAACCGGTGACGGTCAGGCTGCCGACCGAGCCTGCGGGCACACCGGCGTCAGCCGGGCTAATGACCACCATGGCGTTGCCGGGAACGGCGTTGAACGTCTTGGGGTAGGTCTGGGCGCCCACGCGGAAGGTCGCGTTGATGTTGTTGGGGCTGGTGCTGGCGTTCTGCACGTAGAAGGTCGTCGTGCGACCGCCGAAGTTGCTCTTGACCAGCGGGAAGGCGATCGACGTGGCGACGTCGGCGCCGTCGGTGCCGCGATACTGGCCGGCGGCCGTGCCCGTGCCGCGGTTGTTGACGTTCACGATGGCCGCAATGGGCTGGTCGGCGCTGACGACGGCCGAGCCGACGAAGCCGGCCGGAACGGGGCAATCGGCGTCGGTCAGGACGTTGGTCGACGCGCCGGGGGCCACGTTGTCGCCGCCGCAGTTATAGGGCGTGCCGTCCTGGCCGAAGGCCTGGAATACGATCGAGGCGTTGGCCGAACCGACGTTCTGGATTTGCTGGCCGGACTTCCAGCCCGAGCCGGGCAATTGGCCCTGCGCCGCCACAAGGCTGACGCTCACCAGCAGAACGATGATCAGGGCAAATATAGTCAGTGTCTTCTTGGACATAGGTATCTCCTCAAAACATAGATCAACTACGAGTTTACTGATACTTGGTAGTATAGGGACCGGGGGAGGCTGATTCAATCGTTCTTTTGGAGTATTTCAGAGGAAAAAGGGGAGTAATCGGGGACTATGGCCCCTTATTCACTCCCGATTCACGCCGGGCGCTTGCGAAACAGGGCCTCGATATTGGAGACGATGAGATCGTCGAATTGGTCGGTCTTGCTTCGGAAGCAGGCGGGATAACGGGCGATCAGATCGACGTGGTCGGCGTTGTAGATCTCGTGGTAGGCCGCGCGCTCCATCCGGCCGGCGTAGCGATCCCACAGCGCCCGGTAACGTGAGAGCGGCCATTCGTTCATCCAGAAGTAGCCCATCAACGGGATGTCGCGCGCGGCGGCATATTCGGTCAGGGTTTCTTTGGTGAAGAGACATTCGACGTAGGGGACGGAGATGGTCTGGAACTGGTGGGCGCCGCGCGGCGAGAGCCACAACGGGCCGAACTCCAGATAGAGATAGCCGCCCGGCCGCAACACGCGCAACGCCTCGCGCAGGACAATCTCGGGGTCGGGGAAATGCTCGAAGGAGTTGAAGGAGAACACGAAGTCGAAACTGTCGTTAACGAAACCCAGTTGCCCGGCGTCCATTCCGGCAAAGATGGCTCCGCCGGCGCGCGCGCGGGGATCCACACCCTCGACGCGAATGTCGATGCCGAAGGCCGCCTTGCCCATCTCCTGCAGCGCGTGGCTGGTCATGCCGTCCCACATCCCCAGGTCGAGGAAGCGGCGCGGGGGGTTTGTCCGGCGGCCGACGAGCGAGAGCATCGTTCGCGCCCGTTCGCGCCCACGGTTCCGCAGGCTGTCGGGATCATACTTGTAGGTCATTGGTTCGACCGGATAGGCGCGCTGCAATGCGTCCAGCTCGGCCGCGTCCAAAAAAGCGGGTGACTGCCCCGCGGCCTCGAAGACGCGGCGGGCAGGTTGCGCCTTTCGGCGGCAGTAGGCCGCCCAGGCATCGACGAGCCATGACTTGGGTATGACTTGCTTTGCCAGTTGTCGCAGTTGTCGTTTGGTGCTCATGAAGAAGAATGGATAGGAAACATGCGCCCGCGGCCGTTGATTTATGATCTCGGCCGGAGGGCCTGCCGCCAGTATACCAGATCGCCGGGCGGGACGACGCGCAGCAGCAGCGCCGCGCCGGCATAGGCGATCGCGCCGATTGCCAGCGGAATGGCGAGAGGCCATTCGCGCGCGGGCCACATGGCGGCCAGCATGATCGCCGTCGCCAGCAATGGCCGCGGCAGGAGGGGGAGGAAACGGCCGCGCAGGATATTGGCCTGCACGTAGAGGTGGATGCTCAGAAAGAAAGCCGCCGACGCCAACACGCGCGCTATTGCCGCGCCGACGATCCCAAGGATCGGGATGAGAATCAGGTTGGCGGCGATGTTGACGGTCATGCTGATGCCGGTCAACCCTGCCGCCGCGCTCTGCCGGTTGTCGACCAGCAACAGCCGGGCGTTGGGCACGTTGACAAGCAGAAAGACGGCGGCCCAGATCGACACCTGGAGCACCGGCACGGCCGGGGCGAATGCCTCGCCATAGATGAGCAGGATGATCGGCCGGGCCAGCAGGCAGATGGCCGCGGCAATGGGCAGCGACAGGGCGATGAGATACTGGTTGGCCTTGGTGTATAGCAGCGCCAGCTTGTCGGGCGAGTCGTGGGCATAGCGGGTCATCACCGGGTAGATGGCCGCGCGGACGGCAAACGTCATCAGCGAAATCGACAGGGTGATGGTCATGGCCGCGCTGTAGTAGCCGAGGTCGGCCTCGGTCAGCATCAGCGAGATGAGGAAGGCGTCGGTCTGATAGTCGAGAACCGAGAAGAGGTGGATGGCGAAGAAGCCCGGCGTCTGCCGCAACTGGTCGAGGCTGAAGGCCCAGTCGGGCATGATCCGCCCGTGCTGGGGCGCGCGGCGAAAGAGCCGGACGAGCGCCGGGGGGAAGACAAGCATCCCGGCCACCCCGGCGAGGACCATCAGCCAGGCGATGTCGAGGACGCTCGCGCCGCGTTGCAGCAGCCAGAAGCCGCCGACGAGCTTGATGGCGCTGTTGACGACGGCCGCCAGCGCCGGCAAGGCGAGCTGCTCATGGGCCTCGAAGAGCGCCGCGCAGATGGTTGTGACGGCCTCCGGCAGGGCGGCCAGGGCCAGAACCAGCACCACGCGCGTCGTATCGGGGTTGTAGGGCTGGAACAGGAATAGCCCCGCCACCAGCAGCAGATAGGTGAGCAGCGAGAAGGCCAGGCGCAGCGCCAGGTAGTTGGAGAAGTAGCGGGCGCTTTGTTCGCGGCGCGGCGTGACCTCGCGTACGAGCAGCTCGTGCAGGCCCAATGCCGACAGACCGAAGACGATGGTGAAGTAGGTTGTGCCCAGGCTGAAGATGCCGGAGTCCGTGGGGCCGAGATTTCGGCCGATGAGGATGAACAGCAGCGTGGTTCCGGCGCGCGTGACGACGTTGGCGACGAAGGCCAGCGCCGTGTTGCTCAGCAGCCGTTGAATGGTGTTCATCAGTCCAGTGACGAGTTACGAGTGACGAATTCGCCCTCGCTCTCCTGCTCCTCCCCTGCTCCGTTCTCCCGTTCCGCCACGACTGACCACCCCAGCGTGTGGTCCTTCACCGGGTCGAGGCGATCCAGGTAGAAGAAGAGGATGGGCAGGACAAGAAAGAAAAACAACTGCACGGGCAGTACCAGTGGCAGCATGAGCAGGTAGCGCAGGTCGCTCTCCGGTCGCGGGAAGAGGCGGTCGTGCATGAGTTGCAGGTTGAATGACAGAAACCAGAAGTAGCCGCCCCAGGGCTTCATATCGACGACGCGCATGCCGTTCTGCTCCAGCAGATAGCGGAAGCCGAACGAGGTGTAGCGAAAGAAGTCGTGGGGCTTTTGGTGCTGGTGCCACATCATCGGCGCGGCCAGATAGAGACGGCCGCCGGGTCGCAGCGTGCGGGCGATCTCACCGATCACCTGCTTCGGCTCATTGACGTGTTCCAGCGTCTGGATGCACACCGCGGCGTCGAAACTGCCGTCGGGGAAGGGAAGTTGCTTCAGATCGGCCTGGGCGTCGATGCCGGTGTAGTCCCACGCGGCGTCGCCCACGGCTAGGTCGACGCCAACGTAGCGGGTGTGGTCGAAGTAATGGCGAAACTGCCCCTCGCCGCTACCGGCGTCCAGCAGGCGCGCGCCCGGCGGCGTCTCCCGTCCGGCCCGCTCCAGCAGCCGGTAGGTCTCGTAGCGGTTGATCTCGATCTTTTCGCTGATCCGGTCGGGCAGCATTTCCAGCTGCCCTTTGCGTCCTAGTCGTAACATAATTGTGTGATCCTACCGGCAAGGGGCGGCTTTGCCAAGCGACGAGCGCCGACCGCGGCGAACGTTGCCGCCTGTTACTTGCCGCTCGCCGGCCGTTCCGGCTGCGTGTCCGCCCGACCGGTGCGCCAGCCGATGAGCAATCCGCGCCAGTAAGCCCGCAAGGCCTCGCGTTTGCCCGCCGCCAGCAGCCGCGCCGTCATCTTGATCGCGGCGGCCAGGCGAAAGGGGATGATGAGGAGCATCCGCGGGCCGCGGCCGTGCTTGCGGAAGTAGCGCCCGCTGCTCTGGGCCATCCAGTAGCGCTCCATCGGGCTATTCCGGCCGCCGCTGCTGGCGCTCACGTCGTGGAGCACGCGCGCGCCCGGCCGGAGGCGGATGCGCCACCCGGTCAGCCGCGCCCGGCGGCAATAGTCCATATCTTCGTAATAAAGGAAAAACCCTTCGTCCAGCAGGCCGACCTGCTCGAACATCGCCCGCCGGCCCAGAACGGCGCAGAAGGGCGCGAAATCTACGTCGCGCGGCGTGTCCCATTGGCCGGCGTCGATCTGTTCTTGCCCGCCGTCCTTCAGATCGAGAAAGACGTTGAGATTGGCCCCCACCGTCCAGATGCGCTCCGGCTCGGCGGCGTAGAGAACTTTGGCCGTGACGAGACCCACGCCCGCCGCGCGCTCCAGTTCGTCGACGAGTTGCGTCAATACGTCGGGCGCAAGCAAGGTGTCGTTGTTGAGCAGGAGAAAATAGCGGCTCGGGCCGTCGAGCGCTCGGCGCAATCCCGCATTATAACCTCCGGCAAAGCCCAGATTGCGCGGCAGTCGCAATGTTTCGACGGTCGGGAAGCGGGCTGTAATCGCTTTGCCCAAAGGGGGTTCGCTGCCGTTATCGACCAGCAGGATATGGACGTCGGGATAGTCCAGCGCGACCGCCGTTTCCAGGCAGGCCAGCGTCTTGTCGAGCTGGTTCCAGGCGACGATGAGGATTGTAACAGGCGGGCAGGGGTTCACGGGTTGGGGATTGGAGATTGGGGGATTGAGAGGTCATTCGACCTGGCGGGTGGTTCCTCTGAACTCGTCATTCGTCATCCGTCGCCCGTCACTCAGGGCGAAGCCGCTGTTGATGGCCCGCGCCGCGCCGAAGCAGTAGAGGATCTTGGTGGCGTAGACGACCGGCAGGGCGGCCCAGTGGCGCCGGAGCGGCCGTTTGGCGTAGACACCGGCCGTGACGCGGGCGGCGATGAGCGGCGAGAAGAGACGCCACCACCAGGCCCGACGCGCGCCCGAAGGCGTGCCGAACTCGTCCGCGTAGCGCAGGCGAACGCGCACGGCGTTATGGCCCAGGTTATGCCAATGGCGCACCACGTCGCGGGGCGTGGTGCGGGCCGGGGCGTGGGCGACGACGGCCGTGGGGTCGAACCACAGCCGGTGGCCCGCCCGCCGGATGCGGATGGTCCAGTCGGCATCTTCGGCCGCCGCGCCGGGGAACGATTCGTCCATTCCCCCGGCGGCGGCGAACACCTCGCGGCGGACGCTCAGGTTCAACGTGGGCAACAGGAAGCGCGGCCCGGCCGGCAGCTCGGGCACGAACTCGTGGAACATCGACACGTTGTCGCTCTGCGCCCAATAGTTGCTGCCGCGTAGCTCCACGGCCCCGCCGACGGCCGTCTCCCCGGCGGCGTGTCGCGCCCGGTGGCGGGCCAGCCAGTCGGGTCGGGGAATGCAGTCCGCGTCGAGCAGCAGGAACAGGTCGCCCGCGGCGGCGGCCATGCCCAGGTTGCGCGCCCGCGCGGCGCAGACCGGCGCCCCGGTGTCGATGAAGCGCGCGGCGGGGAAGGCGGCCGCCGCGCCTGCCTCATCGCGGCCGACGACGATGATCTCGGCCGGCGGCTCGGTTTGGGCGGCTACGGCCGCCAGCGCTCGCGGCAGTGTCGGCGCGTTCAGGCTGGGGATGATGACCGAGACGCGCATCAGAGCACCCGGCAGAGCAGCCCCTTCAGGTAGGCCGACTCCGGGAAGGAGAGCAACACAGGGTGATCGGCGGCCTGGCCCAGGTGTTGCAGGATTTGCACGTCGCGCCCGGCATCGACGGCCGCGCCGAAGACGACCTTCTGGAACAATGCGGCATCGATGAGGCCGGAGCAGGAGAACGTCGCCAGCACGCCGTCGGGCCGCAGCAATCGCATTGCCAGCCAGTTGAGGTCCTTGTAGCCGCGCGTCGCCCGCTCAATCTGGCCCTGGCTGTGGGCGAATTTGGGCGGGTCGAGGATGACGGCGTCGAACCGGCGGCCTTCCTCGCGGAAGTAGCGCAGGACTTCGAAGGCGTCCCCGGCGATGTATTCATCATCGACTCGCTCGAAACCGTTGAGGGCCATGTTGCGTTCGGCCGTCTCCAGCGCGAGAGTGGAGCTGTCGACCTGCACGACGCCGCGCGCCCCGGCGGCCGCGGC
>JACDJC010000835.1_pt1 | contig 31689 bp, 27 predicted proteins | sample 7454191 | NCBI WGS metagenome assembly JACDJC01 (sample SAMN14253291, study PRJNA609438) | sludge metagenome | isolation source: sludge after 25d culture with pyrite and EDTA | collected 2018-12-20
GTTTGACCTGTAGGAGGCCCGCCCCGGGCCGAATTCACGGCGAGGCCCGCGTCTACCGCGACGCCTGGCCGCTGGAGAGGGGATTGACCTGTAGGAGGCCCGCCCCGGGCCCAATTCGCGGCGAGGCGCCGCTCCTACCGCTACGCCTGGCCGCTGGCGAGGGGTTTGACCTGTAGGAGGCCCGCCCCGGGCCGAATTCACGGCGAGGCCCGCGCCTACCGGGCGAATCGCCAAGCCAAGCCAAAACAAGACCAACAACTCATTGGGGGATAGCCTTTCAACACCGTAGAGGCACCGACCCGTCTCTCAGAGCAGCACCCGCTCGATGCCGCCGCGCATAACCCGCTCGACGAAGGTCTTTTGCCAGTCCTCGCCCAACCGGTCGCGGGCCAGCTCCTCAACGATGTAGGAGACCTCCAGACCGGTCTCGTCCTTGTAGCGGTTCAACCCCTGGGTGCAGGCAGGGCAGGAGGTGAGCATCTTCACATTGCCATTGACCGCCCGCTCACCGCCGCTCAATGTCTTGATGCCCCGCTCCAGCTCCTCCACCTTGCGATAGCGCAGCTGGCTGGCTATATCCGGCCGCGCCGTGCCCAGGGTGCCCGCCTCGCCGCAGCAGCGGTCGGACAACAGCACCTTTTTGTCCATCAGCTTCGACGCCACCTCGGTGGGGTTGTACTGCTTCATCGGACTGTGACAGGGGTCGTGATACAGATACTCGGTGCTGTCGCCATGCGCCAGCACCACACCCTTCTCCATCAGGTACTCGTGAATATCCAGCAGCCGGCAGCCGGGAAAGATCTTCTCGAACTCGTACTTCATCAGCTGGTCGATACAGGTGCCGCAGGAGACGATGACCGTCTTGATATCCATGTAATTGAGAGTATTGGCCACCCGGTGGAACAGCACCCGGTTGCCGGTGGTGATCTCCTGCCCCTTGGCGTGCTGGCCGGCGGCGGCCTGGGGATAGCCGCAGCAGAGATAACCGGGCGGCAGCACCACCTCGTTGCCCAGCTCATAGAGCATGGCGATGGTGGCCAGCCCCACGTCGCTGAACAGCCGCTCGGAGCCGCAGCCGGGGAAGTAGAAAATGGCGTCCGACTCGTCGCTGACCTTGGCCGGATCGCGGAAGATCGGGATCATGTCGCTCTCCTCGATCCCCAGCAGCGCCCGGGTGGTCTTCTTCGGCAGCTCCACCCGGATCGGCCGGCGCACCAGCTCCACCACCAATGACTTCGGTTCCGGCCGTCCGGTGGTGGCATGGGGGATCTGCTTGCCGCGCCCCAGCAGGCCGGCCCGCTTGAACAGGGCGTGACCCAGCGCCAGCCCCTTGAAGCCCCATTCGAGCATCCCCTTGCGCAGGCTGCGGATGGTGCGCGGGTCGGTGGTATTGAGGAACGACATGGCGGCCCAGGTGCCGATATTGCGCCGCTTCTTGCCCTGCTCGGTGAGGATCTTGCGCATGCGTACGGTGACATCGCCGAAGTCGATATCGACCGGACAGGGGTTGAGGCACTTGTGGCAGATGGTGCAGTGGTCCGCCACGTCGTTCATCTCTTCGAAGTGGCGCAGCGAGATGCCGCGCCGGGTCTGCTCCTCGTAGAGGAACGCCTCGATGATCAGCCCGGTGCCGAGGATCTTGTTGCGCGGCGAGTAGAGCAGGTTGGCACGCGGCACATGGGTCATGCAGACCGGCTTGCACTTGCCGCAGCGCAGGCAGTGCTTGATGTCGTCGTTCAGCTCGCCCAGCTCGCTCGCCTCCAGGATGATCGCCTCCTGTTGCACCAGGCGCAGCGACGGGGTGTAGGCGCCATCCAGGTTGGAGCCGGGCATCAGCTTGCCGCGGTTGAAGTGGCGCTCGGGATCGACCCGCTCCTTGTAGGCGACGAAATCGCGCAGTCTGGCCTCGTCCATGAAGCGGATCTTGGTCAGGCCGATACCGTGCTCGCCGGAGATCACCCCGTCCAGGGATTTGGCCAGCGCCATGATGCGCTCCACCATGCGCTCGGACTCGTGCAGCATCGCGTAATTGTGCGAGTGCACCGGAATGTTGGTGTGCACGTTGCCGTCGCCGGCGTGCATGTGCAGGGCGACAAACAGGCGCGCATCACGGATCTCGGCATGGATGCTGTTGAGACTCGCCTGCACCGCCAGCATCTCCTGGCCGGCGAAGATCTCGTTCAGACGGGCGGCGACCTCCTTGCGGTAGTTCTGTACCAGATCACGCCGCAGCATCATCTCCAGCAGAGTGTCGCCCGGCTGCAGTTTCGCCAGCTCCTTCTCCCGCAGCAGGTCACGGTGGTCATCCGCCGGCGCCTCCAGGTTGGCCAGGATCTGCCGCCAGCGCTGTTCGGCCGTGGCCACCACCTCGCAGGCGGCGTCGCGCTTGGCCCGCAGGATGGCACGGCTCTCCTCCGACTCTTCGTACTCTTCCGGCAGACGCAACTCGGGCATGGGGCCGTCCAGATAGTTGAGCACCGCGCGCATGATCTGCAGCTTGTTGCCGATCGACTGTTCGATATTGATCTGCTCGATGCCGCGGCTGTACTCCGCCAGCCGCTCCAGCGGAATCACCACGTCCTCGTTCACCTTGAAGGCGTTGGTATGGGCGGAGATGGCCGCGGTACGGCTGCGATCCAGCCAGAAGCGGCGCCGCGCCTCGGGACTGACGGCGATGAAGCCCTCGCCCTCGCGGGCATTCACCAGCCGCACCACTTCGGAGGCGGCCTGCGCCACCGCGTCTGCGTCATCCGATACCAGGTCGGTGATCAGCACCATCTTGGGCTGTTCCCGGCGCGGCGCCTTGGTGCTGTACTTGACCGCCTTGATATAGCGTTCATCCAGGTGCTCCAGGCCGACCATTTCCACGTCCGCGGTGGCGGCGATACGGTCACGGATTTCGATAATGGCCGGCACCGCCTTGGAGAGATCGGAGCCGAAAAACTCCATGCAGACGGTACGCACATGATCCGGCATGCGGTGCAGGATAAAGCGGGCCGAGGTGATCAGGCCGTCGCAGCCCTCCTTCTGCACCCCGGGCAGGCCGGAGAGAAACTTATCGGTCACGTCCTTGCCCAGCCCCGCCTTGCGGAAGCTGATGCCGGGCAACTCCAGGATCTCCGGCTCGCCAACCGGACTCTTGCCATCCGCCCGGTAGCGGGTGATGCGGAAGCTGACCTGTGCCTGCTCGTGGATCTTGCCCAGATTGTGATTCAGCCGTTCCACCTCCAGCCAGTTGCCATCCGGCATCACCATGCGCCAGGAGGCGAGGTTGTCCAGGGTGGTGCCCCACAGCACCGCCTTCTTGCCACCGGCATTCATGGCGATATTGCCGCCGATGGTGGAGGCGTTCTGGGAAGTCGGATCCACCGCAAAGGCGAGGCCATGCTCGGCGGCCAGGTCGGAGACCCGCTTGGTCACCACGCCGGCCCCGGTACGCACCGTGGGCACCGGGACATCGAGCCCCGGCAGGCGGATCTCCTCGATCTCGCCAAGCTGCTCCAGCTTCTCGGTATTGATCACCGCGCAGTAGGGATCAAGCGGCACAGCGGAACCGGTGTAGCCGGTGCCACCACCACGCGGGATGATGGTGAGACCGCAGGCGATGCAGGCGGCGATGATCGGCGCCACCTCCTCTTCCCGGTCCGGGCAGATCACCACGAAGGGCACCTCGACACGCCAGTCGGTGGCATCGGTGGCGTGGGAGACCCGCGCCAGGCCGCCAAAGTCCACGTTGTCGCGCCGGGTGATCCTGGCCAGTGCACGGCTCACCCGGCGCCGCAACTCCTGGTTGCGCTGGAAACAGGCGGAGAACTTATCCACCGCCACCCGGGCGGCGGCCAGCAGGCGGATGGCATCTTCATTACCGTTGGTGCGCGCCTCGAACTGATCCAGCCGATGTTTGAGGGCACTGATCAGGGCGCTGCGCCGCGCGGCATCCATCAACAGATCGTCCTGCAGATAGGGATTGCGCACCACCACCCACATGTCCCCGAGCACTTCATAGAGCATGCGGGCGGAGCGACCGGTGCGACGACTGCCGCGCAGCTTTTCAATCACCTGCCACATCGCTTCGCCGAGAAAACGGATGACGATCTCCCGATCGGAAAACGAGGTGTAGTTATAGGGTATCTCGCGGATACGCTGGGGTTCGATTGCAGGATCAGCCATGGGATCTATCAACTCGGCAGGCGGAGTCACTCGCGGTGTCAGCAGTTAGGGTTCGGGTAAGCACAGCGCTATCTGTACAGGTGAGGCAGATATTTTAGCGCAAACCGGACTGAAACAGTAGGACTTGTATGCGATCCAGCACAACCAAACCCATTGAAATTGCAGGGTAAGTTAGCCCCCCCGGCCGGCCGGTGAATATCAGCACAAAAAGCTCCTGAATGGATATCTGCCTGGCACTCGGGCAGCGTTCCGCCTGCTGTTACAATCTACACTGTTTCAGACAGCCGCCAACAACCACACGAGCCATCCCAGGGAGTCTCCGCATGTCCACACCCAAAGCCGTTTTTCTCGACGCCAGCACCCTGGACAGGGGCGACCTGGATCTCAGCGCCCTGGCGGCAACGCCTTTTGACTGGCAGTTCCATGCCACGACGGCAGCTGATCAGACGCTGAAGAGGGTTCGCGGTGCCGCGGTCGTGGTCAGTAACAAGGTGCTGCTGTCCCGTGAAATGCTGCTGCAACTGCCTGAGCTGAAGCTGGTCTGTGTGTCAGCGACCGGCACCAATAACGTGGACCTGGAGACCGCCGCCGAGCAGGGCATAGCCGTCACCAACGTCACCGGTTACGGCACCGCCACCGTGGCCCAGCACACCTTCTGCCTGATCCTCGCCCTCACCACCCGGCTGCTGGAGTACCAGGCAGCGGTACGACGCGGTGACTGGCAGCACAGTGACATGTTCTGCCTGATGGACTACCCGATTCGCGAGGTCGCCGGCAAGACCCTGGGGATCGTTGGATACGGCACCCTGGGCCGGGGCGTTGCCCGGATTGCCGAGGCATTCGGGATGCAGGTCCTGCTGGCACAGCGCCCGGGCGGGCCCGCCCGGCCCGGGCGCCTGCCACTGCATGAACTGTTGCCTGAGGTGGATATTCTGACCCTGCACTGCCCGCTGACAGCGGAGACCGAAAACCTGATCGGCACCACGGAACTGGCCTTGATGCGGCCGGATGCACTGCTGATCAACACGGCGCGAGGCGGCATTGTCGATGAGCAGGCGCTGGCAAATGCGTTGCGAGAGGGGGCGCTGGGCGGGGCCGGTGTGGATGTGCTTACCCGGGAGCCTCCCGACGACGCCAACCCCCTGTTGCAGGCGGATATTCCCAACCTGATCGTTACCCCGCACAACGCCTGGGCCAGCCGGGAGGCGCGGCAACGCCTGCTGGACGGGGTCACGGCGAACATCCGGGATTACCTGGCAGGCGGCGTTGCGAACCGGGTCGAGCGCCGGTGCAGGTAACCGGGCCGCTCAATCAGGGAAACCCGGGGTCCGCCCCATCCACCGGCAGCATCCGTTCGATGGTGCAGGCAATGGAGAAGCCACCACCCTGCCCGGTCCCGGCCGGGGTGCAGCGGATCACCTTGGCCACCGCATGCAGGGGAGGGGTGATCGCCTTGCCGGGTTGAATCTCCACATTCAGGACGGCACCAGCGTCCACCTCGTGGTCGGTGCGCAGCTGCACACCACTGGCGCTGAGATCTTTCACCGTGGCGGTCTGAACGCTGTCCGTACCGGCTACCCTGTAGCGCGCCGCACACTCCACCGCCATGCGATAAAAGTCCCGCTTCTCAGAATACTCCTGCATTGCTCACCTCTGTGGATAATTGTCACTCTCCTGAAATCGGCGTTCCGACGCTGCCGATGCACTCAGCTCGCAGCGCCGGCCGTGATACGCTACCCTTAAGAGTCGACCGTTTACCCGGATACTGAAGGAGAGCGGCGATTTTTTTCGCGACGACCATCCTTCATCAGCGCCTTCGCCTGGCTGGTCGTGAGGTAACGCCAGGGCAGAGGAATCAGCGCCGGAACCCGTTCCCGGTAGCGGCGATAGCGTTCACCGTGGTACACCAGCAACTTGCGCTCCTCAAGGCGTAAACCAATGACAAAATAGCCGGTGATGATCAGGCTGGAGACCAGCCGCACGCCGTCCATATCCCGGGTCCAGAGGATGACCAACCCGAGAAAATACCAGGGATGACGCACAAATCGGTGCAGCGGTGAAATGTAGAAGCGCTCCTGGTCTTCCACCCGCCGCTCCCCTGCGCGCCACTGCCGCATGCCACTGAACTCGCTGCCGTCATAATACCGCAGCGACCAGACGATCCCCCCCACCGCGGCCAGTGCCAGCCCATTGGCGACCCACCAGCCCACACCACTCCACTGCCAGAGATAGTCGCCGCGCCAATGATAGACCAGGAATAGCGGCGGAATCAGGGTGACCACCGCCAGCAGATTGAATGCCAGCCGGTAGAGCGGCATGCGTCCGGGCCAGCGCCCAGCCACCCATCGCTTCAACTTCAGCGAAGCCAAAAACGAGTGCAGAGCGCCATACAGCGTCCACGCGGCGCAGATCGCCAGGAGCTGTCCGACGCTGAGACCCAACCCGCTCAATGGGTAAACTCGCCTATCTTCAGCAACTGCGCCTCCATGATCTCAAGCTCCCGGGCACCGGATACCAGCACCTTGGGATCCGGCACGAAATCCAGTTTGGGATTGAGCCGCGCACAGGACACTGAGTTGAGGATCATCGTGATCGCATTGAGCCGGGCCTGATGCTTGTCATTGGAACGGATGATGGTCCAGAGGGCGTGGGTGGTATTGATTTGCCGCAGCATCTCGTATTTCACGTTGGTAAAACCGTCCCAGCGCCCCTGTGCCAGCACCTTGCGCACTATCTTCTTGTCCTGTTTTTTCTCTTCTGCCATCGCTACTCGCTCCCTTGCAGACCTGCCCCTCCCGATGCATAAAGGCCCGGCCTCTGGTTTGATACTACGCCGCGAAGCCGGGGGCTGCATGCAGTGACGGCAGTATAGCGTGCTTCCCTTGCGCCCTATCAACAGACATGATCCGTCACACCAGAGCATAGGCCGCGGACTCAGATTTTATAGGCAGACTCCACCTGCTCACGGGTCAGTACACCATAGATCCGCCGTATGCCGGGAGCGGTCATGCGTTCCACATACAGCGCCTCGGCCCCGCTGTTGAGTCGTTCCAGCGCCTCCTGCAGGGTGGCCTGGAGATAGATCGGCGCCACATCCATGCGCTGTCCCGGGATTGCCAGCAGATCCAGCTCAGGTTTCGCCTCCGCCGCTTCGGTTTTCAGATAACGCACCAGATCCACTGCCGGCATCAGGCTCACCGGCCGACCCTCCCCCTGGATCAGCAGCCACTCCGGTTCCTCCTGCAACAGCGCCTCGGCCTTGTCACGGCTGATCCGGCGATCGGGGCGCACAAAGCGCTTGCCCATGACGCTGGCAACCCCGGCGCGCCGCAGTGCCAGCATCACCGGATTGGCATCATAGTCCTTGCCGATCGCGCGCATCAGGGTGAGGAACAGGGACTCCTTGCGGAATAGTTCGCTGACGGTAAGTCCCGCCACCACGATCACCAGCATGCCGGGCATGATGGTCTGGGGTGAATGGGTCAGCTCCATCATGGCGGTGAGCGCCGCCAGCGGCGCCTGCAGGGTGGCACCCATCATCGCACCCATGCCGAGCAGGGCATAGAGACCGACAGCCATCGTCTCGTGATTGAAGATGTGCGTGGCAATCTGACCGATAAGGCTGCCCAGGCAGCCACCGAGGAACAGCAGCGGCCCGATATTCCCCCCCGGAACACCCAGGCCGAGACAGGCCACGGTGGCCAGCACCTTGGCCACCACGATCACCATCAGAAGCGCTATCCCCAGTTCACCCAGCAGGGCGCTGTTAACCGTGTCATAACCGATACCCATGGCCTGGGGCACCAGAAAGCCGATCGCCCCCATCAGCACGCCGGCGACCAGGATGCGCCGCCAGAACGACACCCGGTTCACCCGTTCCATGGTCACCTGCATCAGGTGAATAAACAGCGACGCGAGTCCGCCCACCAGGAGTCCGAGCAGCAGCACCACCGGTATCTCCGCCAGGGATGGCAGGGTCATGGGCGGAATTGCAAACGCCGGCGCATTGCCAAACACCGCGATGGAGATCCCGGTCGCCGTCACCGCCGCCAGGATGACCGGGGTGAAGCTGGTCAGCGAGTACTCCATCATCACCACTTCGAGCGCAAAGATCACCCCCGCCAGGGGGGTGTTGAAAGAGGCGGCAATACCGGCCGCGGTACCGCAGCCGAGCAGGGTACGGATGCTGTTATTCGGTAGGGAGAGTCGCTGCCCCAGCAGGCTCCCCGCCGCCGCACCCAGCAATATATGCGGACCCTCCCGGCCGACCGAGTGACCACTGATGATGGCCGCCGCAGCGCCGACAAACTGCAGTACAAAACCACGCAGGGTAAGATAACCCTGGTGATAGGCCAGCCGCTCCATCACATAAGTGACACCGAGTACCGTCTCCCCCCGGGCATAGCGATGAAAAAACAGGGCAATGACCATCGCCCCGGCAATCGGCAGCAGAAAACGCAGCCAGGGGGAGAGGGCCTCATAGTTCTCGGGCAATCTCTCGGCCAGGAAGCCGGCCTGGGTCTGCTCCACGATCACCCGGAACAGCACGATCACCGTACCGGCCAGCAGGCCGGTGAGCAGACCCAGCAGGGAGAGCTGCAGCAGGGCGTCATGGCGTGACAGATGCAGCCGCAACTGGTCCAGCTGATTTCCATACCAGCGGCGAATCTTCTGCTTCAGTTTAAATTTTATCATTGTGTTATAGATTATCCGCCATCAACATAGGCACCATACGCAACGCGGCTATCCGGTAATGGTGAAACCGGATCCCGCCTGATAACCCATACAGCAGGAACAGCAGCATGCAGATCAACGCTCCGGAAAAATATCAGACCGCCACAGAGTTGGAGATTATTCAGCAATATCTCCCGGTTCAGGACAAGCTCCTGCTTGAACTGGGCTGTGGGCGCGCCTGGATGACCCGTCAACTGGCCGAACGCTTCGGACCTCGCCAGATCATCGCCACGGAAGTGGATATAATACAACACGAAAAGAATCTGCTGATCGATGACCTGCCCAACGTCACTTTTTGTGCCGGCGGGGCGGAAGCGATCGACCTGGATGACAACAGTGTCGATATCGTCATCATGCTTAAATCACTGCACCATGTGCCCGTACCCTTGATGGGACAGGGCCTGTCCGAGATTGCGCGGGTGCTCAGACCGGGGGGCCTGGCCTATATCTCGGAGCCGGTCTATGCCGGAGATTTCAATGAAATAATGCGCCTGTTCAATGACGAAAAAGCGGTCCGCGAGGCCGCTTTCGAGGCGCTACAAAACAGCGTGTCAAAAGGCGAGCTGTTATTGATCAAGCAGATCTTTTTCAACGCGCCGGGCAGCTATCGGGATTTCACCGAGTTTGATGAACGGATGCTCCAGGTCACCCACACCGAGCACCAGATCGATGAAGCCCTCTACCGGCGCATCCGCAACGCCTTCAACCGCCACATGGGGGGGGATGGCGCCCATTTCCTCAAACCTTCACGGGTTGATCTGCTGCAGAAGCCGGAATTATAGGGCGCCCCGTGGACACCGACGGCGGCTCCGGCCAATGGTAACGCACCCGGTTGCAGGAGCTGCTTTAGCTGCGACCTGCAGGCCGCCGGAGAGCCATTCGCGGCTGCAGCCGCTTCTCCTACGATCGGATGCACAGACAACCCCGTTTTTCCAAAGTTTTTTACCTCAATCAGTTGTTCCTGATATACAACAGTGATAGATTAAACGTTAATCATTCTTATTGAGATATTGCGGTAATGGACGCCCTGATCGCTGACAACACTATCACCCTGGATCTCATCCCGGCTGGGACACAGGCCCGCATCGCCCAAATCCTGGGAGGAAAGAGGCTGGCCAGGCGCCTGCTGGGTCTGGGGTTACGGGTCGGTTCAGAGATCAGCGTCCTGCAACAACGCAACCGCGGCGTGGTGGTAGCCAGCGCCGGCACCCGGGTTGCGCTGGGCGGCACTGTTGCCGAAAAACTGCTGATGCAGCCGCTCGACCCATAACGCCATTTCACGGCCGGAGCCACCGGTCACCGGAGAAGAGTGTGATCACCATCGCCCTGGGCGGCAATCCCAACTGCGGCAAGTCCGCCCTGTTCAACGCCTTTACCGGCATCCGGCAGAAGACCGGAAACTGGCCGGGCGTGACCGTGGATCGCAAGGAGGGGCGCTTCCAGCTCGCCGGCAGGGATGTGGCCATTATCGATCTGCCGGGCATCTACTCACTGGATGCCTCCTCCATCGATGAACAGATTACCCGCGACTACCTGCTCTCCCGTGACGCCGCACTGATTATCAATGTGCTGGACGCCTCCAATCTGGAGCGCAATCTCTACTTCAGCGTGCAGTTGCGCGAGATGGGGGTACCCATGGTTGTGGCACTCAATATGATGGATGTGGCACGCAAGCGCGGCATCCAGGTCGACATCGACCTGCTGAGCCGGGAGCTGGGCTGCCCGGTGGTGCCGGTGGTGGCGGTTACGGGGGAGGGCATCGGGCCACTCAAACAGGCCATTGCCGACCTGATCGGACAAGACAACCAGGCGTTTCAGGTCACCCACGAAGATTGCGTGGAACAGGCCATCACCGAGATCACTTCCCATCTCGACGAGGTGCCGGTAGCGGCCAACCGGCGCTGGCTGGCGCTGAAACTGCTGGAGAATGACGGCCACGCCTTTAGCCTGGCGGGAGAGGCGATACGCCCGCTGGTGGAACAGTGGCAGGCGCATATCCGTGACCGGGCCGGCGAGGATGCGGATATTCATATCGCCGACGCCCGCTATGGTCATGCCCATGTCCTGGCCCAGCGGGTGATACGCGAACAGGGCAGGATCGGTCGGAATCTGTCCGACCGGATTGACAAGGTTGCCCTCAACAAGGTCGTCGGCATTCCCATCTTCATGCTGCTGATGTACCTGATGTTCATGTTCACCATCAACATCGGCGGTGCCTTCATCGACTTCTTCGACATGGCTGTCGGCGCGGTTATGGTGGAAGGGGCGAATCACTGGCTGGCCGGGCTGGGGCTGCCGCAGTGGGCCCGGGTATTTATTGCCGACGGCTTTGGCGGCGGTATCCAGGTGGTCTCCACCTTTATTCCCATCATTGCCTGTCTCTATCTGTTTCTCTCGGTGCTTGAGGACACCGGCTACATGGCCCGGGCCGCCTTTGTGATGGACCGCGCCATGCGCACCATCGGCCTGCCGGGCAAGGCGTTCGTGCCGCTGATTGTCGGCTTCGGCTGCAATGTCCCCGCGGTGATGGCCACCCGCACCCTGGAGAACCAGCGGGAGCGCAAGCTCACCATTCTGATGAATCCCTTCATGTCCTGTGGCGCGCGGCTACCGGTCTACGCCCTGTTCGCCGCCGCCTTCTTTCCCAGCAACGGCCAGAACCTGGTATTTCTGCTCTATCTGATCGGCATCCTGATCGCGGTGCTCACCGGCATGATCATGCGCCGCACCCTGCTCTCCGGCGAGAGCAGCGGCTTCATGATGGAACTGCCACCCTACCACCTGCCGACCCTTAAAGGGGTCATGCTGCGTACCTGGGACCGGGTCAAACTGTTCATCCACGACGCCGGCAAGGTGATCGTGGTGATGGTGCTGGCCCTGAATGTACTCAACTCCATCGGCAGCGACGGCAGCTTTGGCAATCAGGACAGCGACCAGTCGATACTCAGTGAAATGGGCAAATCGGTGACACCGCTGTTTGCACCGATGGGGATCCGCCAGGAGAACTGGCCGGCCACTGTGGGTATCTTTACCGGCGTGCTGGCGAAAGAGGTGGTGGTAGGCACCCTCGATTCCATCTACACCCGTCTGGCGGAACAGGATGCCGGCACGGTCGGAGAAACGGCTCCATTCAATCTCTGGACCCGCCTGGGCGAGGCAGCGGCCACCGTCCCGGAGAATCTTGCGGCCATTCGTGACACAGTGCTCGACCCCCTGGGGCTTGATGTGGGCGATATCAGTTCACTTGAAAACGCAGCCGCGGCGCAGGCGGTCAACGACGGCATCTTCGGCGCCATGGCGGCCCGCTTCGACGGCCAGGCCGGCGCCTTCGCCTACCTGCTGTTCATCCTGCTCTACTTCCCCTGTGCCGCCACCATCGGCGCCATCGTACGTGAAGCCGGCGGCGCCTGGGCCCTGTTTGTCGCCGCCTGGACCACGGGTGTCGCCTACACCACCTCCACCGTCTTCTATCAGGCCGCGACCTTCGGCAGGCACAGTGCCAGTTCAGCCGCCTGGATCATCGGCCTGGGACTGTTCATCACGCTGGTTATCTCGGGGCTGCGCATCTGGGGCAACCGTGACCTGCAGGCTCCCGCATTGACCAACAACAAGGCATCTACCTGATGCTGGCCGATATCAAAAACTATCTGCAACACCGGGGGGCGGTCTGTCTGTCCGACATCGCCCTGCATCTGGGCACGACACCGGATGCGGCACGCGGCATGCTGGAGACCTGGATACGCAAGGGCAAGGTGCGGCGCCAGCAGATCAGCGCCGCCTGCGCTTCCAGCTGCGGCAAATGCCGGCCGGACAGCATGGAGTTTTACGAGTGGCGCGAGGACCGTTCCAGCTGATCTTCATACCGAATGGGCGCACTTTATCCACAAACCATGCACACCCGCCCGTAGGAGCGGCTTCAGCCGCGACCTGCGGAAGAACCCTTCGCGGCTGAAGCCGCTCCTACGATTCGATGCAACTCCGCTGCTGGCTTTTCCACCCGGCTTGATATCGCAGGCAGCCCGGTTATTTCTTCAGCTTGATCACCAGGCTGTTGATATTGTTCTGGGCCAGCCGGGCACGCAGGGTATTGACCTGGCCGCTGGTGTAGGGACCGCTGCGCACCCGATGAAACACCTCACCACCCTCCAGGGTAAACTTCTGGATCTCAGCCTCGATGCCCACCAGGGCCAGGCTCGCCTTCAGCTTGTCGGCGTCGCCGAACTTCCTGAACGAACCCATCTGCAGCATGTAGTAGGCCGCCGCGGCATTGGCCTGGGCACCCGCGGTGACCACGGGCGCTGCACTCGCAATAGCCGGCGCAGAAGCCGGCGTACTGCCTGCTTCCGGCTCCGGGTCCGGCACCACCACCTCCATCTCCGGCAGGATGGTGTAGAAGTCGAAACGGGGTTTCGGTGCGGACGCTGATCTGGCCGACTCCGGCGCCGGCGGCTCAACCTCCTCCTGGGGCGCACTGTGCGGACGGCTGACGACTGCCGGCCTCGGCTTCTGCGGCCCCTCCGGGGCCAGCTTGAGCCAGACCAGCAGGCAGGCGAACAGACCCACCAGCAGGCCACCGACAAACCAGACCCAACCGGAGGTGGGCTGCTTCTTGCCCTTTCGCTGGGGTGTCACCCGACTCTTGTAATCCCGCGGCATTACATCTTCTCCGGCGCGGAGACCCCCAGCAGATTGAGGCCATTGCGCAGCACCTGGCGCACCGCCAGAATCAGCTTGATCCGGGCATCCCGCAGCCCTTCATCCTCCACCAGAAACTGGTGGGCGTTGTAGTAGGTGTGGAAGTCGTTGGCCAGATCCCGCACATAGTGGGTCAACTGGTGTGGCTCCTCGTTCAGGGCCGAGATCTCGACCACCTCGGGATAGCGTGCCAGGGTCTTCAGCAGGGCCTGTTCGTGGGCCTCGGTCAGCCGCTCCAGGTTCCGCTCACCCGGGGTGATCTCCACCGGAATGCCCTTCTCCGCCGCCTGACGCAGCACGCTGCAGACCCGGGCATGGGCGTACTGCACGTAGTAGACCGGATTGTCGCTGGACTGGGACTTGGCCAGATCCAGGTCGAAATCCATGTGCTGCTCGCACTTGCGCATCACGTAGAAGAAGCGCGCTGCATCCGAACCCACCTCCTTGCGCAACTCCCGCAGGGTGACGAAGGAGCCGGAGCGGGTCGACATCTGCACCCGCTCGCCACCGCGATAGAGAATGGCGAACTGCACCAGCAGCACATCGAGCCGGGAGGGATCGTCACCCATCGCCTGCATCGCCGCCTTGACCCGCGGCACATAGCCGTGGTGGTCGGCGCCCCAGACATCAATCACCCGCTCGAAGCCGCGCTCCAGCTTGTCCATGTGATAGGCGATGTCGGAGGCGAAGTAGGTGGTCTGGCCGTTGTCCCGCACCACCACCCGGTCCTTCTCATCACCAAAGTCGGTGGACTTGAACCAGAGGGCACCGCCCTTCTCGTACACATGACCGGAGTCGCGCAGGCGCTGCAGGGCCTTGTTCACGGCACCGGAATCGGTCAGGCTGCGCTCCGAGTACCACTCCTGATAGGTGACGCCGAACAGGCTCAGGTCGTCACGGATATCGTCCAGGATGGTGTTGAGGGCCAACTCGAAGACATAGCGGTAGCGGTTGTCGCCGAGCAGCTTTTTGGCCTGCTCGATCACCCCATCGATATGCTTCTCCTTGTCGCCACCGGCCGGCTCGTCCGCCGGCACACCCGCAAACACCTCGTCCGCCGCATGCCGGTAGCTGTCGGCGTGTTCCCGGTGCAGGGTCGCGGCGATATCCCAGACGTAGTCGCCGCGATAGCCGTTGGCCGGGAAGGGGATGGTTTCGTCGCACAGCTCCAGGTAGCGCAGCCAGACACTGGCCGCCAGGATATCCATCTGCCGTCCGGCGTCGTTGACATAGTACTCCCGGTGCACGTCGTAGCCCACCGCCTCCAGCAGATCGGCCACGACCGCACCGTAGGCGGCGCCCCGGCCATGCCCCACGTGCAGCGGCCCGGTAGGATTGGCGGAGACGAACTCCACCTGGATACGCTTGCCCTGGCCCAAACTGCTGCGACCATACCCATGCCCCTGATTCAGCACGTCGCCGATCACCGCACGATAGGCGTCCTCCGCCAGGGTAAAGTTGATAAAGCCGGGGCCGGCAATCTCCACCCTGGCCACCGCCGGCGAGGCGGGCAGGGCGGCGATCAGCTGTTCAGCCAAGTCACGCGGCTTGCAGCGCGCCGCCTTGGCCAGCACCAGCGCCACATTGCAGGCGAAATCACCATGCCGTGGATCCCGGGCGCGCTCAATGATTGGCCGGGGAATCGGCGCATCGCCGATCCGGCCATCCGCGGCGACCCTGGCCAAGGCCTGGGAAACCAACTGCTGTATCAGGTTCTTCATCTTCTACCCAACGGAAAAACGGAAACGAATAAGGATACAACAAAGCCGCTGACAGGGTAACTGCGGATGACGGAACAGGGCATACGGAGGTGACAGAGCAGCACGGTTGTCTGGAGCGGATCAGAACATCTCCTGCGGATCCACATCGATCGACCAGCGCACACGCCGCGCCGACTTGAGCGTTCCCAGCTGGGGCACCCAGATGGACAACAGCCGCTGCAGATCGGCGCGCTGATCCGCCTGCAGCAGCAGATGGGCGCGGAAGCGCCCCGCCCGCCGTTCCATCGGCGCCGGCACCGGACCCCACAGCTCGACCCGCCCCTGGACCAGGGCCGCGGCCAGATCACTCGCCTGCTCCAGAAATTCCCGGGGCGCCGCCTCCTGGGGTGCTTCCGCCCGCAGCAGCGCCTGATAACTGAACGGGGGAAAGGCGGCCGCCTGCCGCTCTGCCAGCATCTCGGCGGCAAAGGCCCCATAGCCCCGGCGCACCAGCAGCTGCATCATGGGATGGTCGGGATGGCGGGTCTGGATCAGTACCCGCCCCGGTTTTTCCGCGCGCCCGGCCCGCCCCGCCACCTGTATGATCAGCTGCGCCATGCGTTCGGCGGCCCGGAAATCGGCCCCGAACAGCCCCTGATCCACATCCAGTATGCCCACCAGGGTCACGTCGGGGAAATGGTGCCCCTTTGCCAGCATCTGGGTTCCCAGCAGCAGTGAGTGCTTACCTTTGCGGATCTCCCCCAGCATCCGGTCAAGACTCCCCTTGCGGCGCGTGGTATCACGATCGATACGGACAATGCCCGCCTCCGGAAAATAGCCGGCCAGCACCTCCTCAACCCGCTCGGTTCCCTGTCCCAGGGCGCGCAGATCAGCATCGCCACACTCAGGGCATTGGACATCCTGGCGCCGCTGCGAGCCACAGTGATGGCACCAGAGCAAGCGGCTGGCGGCATGCAGGGTCATACGGGCATCGCAGCGACGACACTGGGCCACCCAGCCGCAGGCGTGACAGGTGAGAATCGGCGCGTAGCCCCGCCGATTGATAAACAGCAGCGCCTGGTTTCCCTCGGCCAATGTCTCCCGCAACTGTTGCACCAGTACCGGCGACAACCCCGCCTCCATGCGCACCGAGCGGATATCCAGCAGATCCATGCGCGCCGACATGGCCGCACCAGCCCGCCGGGTCAGCCGCAGGTGCCGGTAACGACCGCCGCGGGCATTCTGCAGCGTCTCCAGGGAGGGGGTGGCGGAACCCAGTATGACCGGACAGTCACTGCGCTGCGCCCTGATCACTGCCAGGTCCCGGGCTGAATAGCGAAACCCATCCTGCTGTTTGAGCGACAGGTCATGCTCTTCATCCACCACAATCAGCCCCAGCGCCGGTAACGGCACAAACAATGCGGAACGGGTGCCCAGTACCACCGCCGCATGCCCCAGCCGGGCCAGATGCCAGGCACTCTCCCGCTCGCCGGCCGCCAGTCCGGAGTGCAGGACCGCCAGCCCCATTCCCAGGCGCCGCTCGAAGCGGCGGATCAGCTGCGGGGTCAGGCCGATTTCGGGCACCAGCACCAGGGCCTGGCGGCCGGATGCCAATACTTTCTCCACCAGGGCAAGATAGACCTCGGTTTTGCCACTACCGGTCACCCCGTCCAGCAGATAGGCCCCGAAGCAGCCTGGATCAATTGCCTCGACCGCGCCCTGCTGGTCCGCATTGAGCGGCGGGGCCGGCTGCCCCGGCAGGGGGGGAGTGAATGCCTCCGGCAGCCGCTCACCGGCGACAACCCAACCCTTGGCCTGCAGCGCCTGTAGTGCCTGGCGACAGGCCCCGCAGGCCTGATAAATCTGCTCCTGAACCAGACCGCCACGGGACTCCAGCAACAGCCTGAGCAGTTCAGCCTGCTTCGGGGCGCGCCGCAGTGCCGCCGGATCCTGCCGGGCGCCCAGCGCGGTCACCGACCAGATCTTCTGCAGTACCGGAATCGGCGGCTCACCCTTGCGCAGGCGCACCGGCAGGGCGTTGGCGATCACCTCGCCGAGGGGGTGCTGGTAATATCCGGCCGCCCAGCGCAGCAGGGCCAGATCGGCGGCGGCGAACAGGGGCACTGCATCCAGCACGGCATAGGCAGGCTTCAGGCGGCGGCCGTCAACATCCGCAAGTGTGGCCAGTTCCAGCAACACGCCACACCGCTCACTCCGACCGAACGGCACCCGCACACGCACTCCCGGAATCAGTTGCCCGGGAGTCGCGTCAGGCGGTGGCAGGTAGTCGAAACTGTGGTGCAGCGGGGCAGGCACCGCGACCCGCAAAATCAGTTGTTCAGGCATGCCGGAATGCTACCTGACTGCCGCTGATTTAACACTAGGCGTCTCTCGGCCGACCGGTTGCCTGGGTGGCGCCAGATGCGGAAACCCCGCCACTCCAAGTAAGCAAAAATCTTCACATTCTTCGCTAACTGCTTATGCCACAACAGACATTTTGCCTTATCCACAGAAGCTGTGGATAACTCTGTTGAAAAACCGTTGGAACTGGCCGCGAAGCCAGTAAATCATTACCTTTTTGTTAATCTGACAAAAAAGTTGTCAGTGAGAATAAGTTCAATAAAATCAATTTGTTATACTATTTTAGCATTTGCTGATAAAGGCGTGCACCCGCTTCAGCCCGGACAGCACTTTGCTGCACCGCAGCTGTGCATAACAGCCACTCCAACCGACAGTCCGCCGGCTGCTTGTCAACCACTTTTTCAGCCATGTGACGGTTTTTCCAACTCCCCGGACCCGCCTGAAACCTCGCCTTTTTTCCATATAAAGCCCATGGGATCCGACCATTTACAACCCCTATCAAACTGTGCTAACTAAACAGTCAGTTACCAAGGCTTTTAAATGGCAGGGTTCCAACAACTGATACTGCGTACCGATCTGGCCGGCATGCCTCTTGAGTGGGTCGACTACCGGGATGCCGTGCGCCTGCATTTTCTTGATCAGATCGCCTATACCTGTGGCCGCATGCTCTACCGGGTGCATGGTGGCATCAATGCCCGCACCCACAGGCAGAGCCGTGTCGATGTCAACTCCATCATTGCAACCCATGGCAACAGCCGGGCGCTTGAGAAGATGCGGACCGGCTATGTCCCGCCGCTGAACAACCAGACCCTGTTCCAGCGTGACGGTGGCCTGTGTCTCTATTGCGGCCAACACTTTCCCAAGAAACTGCTGTCGCGGGATCATGTGCGCCCCCTCAGCCTGGGCGGCCCGGATCACTGGAACAACGTGGTCACCGCCTGTATCCGCTGCAACAATCACAAGGCGGGCCGGACGCCGGAAGAGGCCGGCATGCAGCTACTGGCCATTCCCTTCATCCCGACCCATGCCGAGTACATCTATCTTCAGGGACACAATGTACTGGCGGATCAGATGGAGTTTCTGCGCGCCCATTTCCCCCGTACCAGCCCGTTGCACCAACGTCTCGGCCGACACCCGACAGCCCCTGCCCAACAATGAGCGGCTGGGACGACAGCCTGCCATATATTGCCGAACAGATCACCGGCTCACGGGGCATTGAATACCACGTGCGCTCCCTGGGGGGCGGCTGTATCAATCAGGCGATCGAACTCATCCTCCAAGGACAAAAGTACTTCGTCAAACTCAATCGGGCCGATAACCTGGCCATGTTTGCCAGCGAGGCCGCGGGACTGCAGACACTGGCCGAAGCCCGGGCTATCCGCACACCCAGAGTGATCTGCCACGGCGCGGCAACTGGGCATGCCTACCTGGTGCTGGAATACATTCCGCTGGAAAACCACGGTGACCCGGTGCTCGCCGGACACAAGCTGGCGGCACTGCATCGCACGGTCCATGAGCAGTTTGGCTGGAAGCAGGACAATTACATCGGAACCACGCCCCAGCCCAACCATCGCGGGGCTGACTGGGTCGATTTCTGGCGCGACCAGCGCCTGGGGCACCAGCTGGCACTGGCAGCAAAGCATGGCTATCGGGGGGCACTGTCAAAACACGGTGAACGGCTTCTGGAAAAACTTCCCGGACTGCTCGGGCACAATCCGGCACCCTCATTGCTGCATGGCGACCTCTGGTCCGGCAACCTCGGTTATGACTGCAATAGTCAGCCGGTCATTTATGACCCTGCCGTCTATTTCGGTGACCGGGAGGCGGATCTGGCCATGACCGAACTGTTTGGCGGATTCCCCAGCCGTTTTTACGACGCCTACAATGATGTCTGGCCGCTGGATTCAGGCTATAAAACCCGGAAAATCCTCTATAACCTCTACCATATCCTGAACCATCTCAACCTGTTCGGCGGCCATTATGAACAGCAGGCCCTGGACATGATCGACCGGCTGCTTGCCGCACTGGAAGGATGACCGCCCGCCCGCCATGGCCTGGCGGGCGGTGGTTTTCAGTGTTGCAGAATCTGGCTGAGGAACAGCTGGGTGCGGTCGGACTGGGGATTGTTGAAGAACTCATGGGGCTCGTTCTCCTCGATGATCTCACCCACGTCCATGAAAATCACCCGATTGGCCACGGTCTTGGCAAAACCCATCTCGTGGGTTACGCAGAGCATGGTCATGCCGCTCTCGGCCAGCTCGATCATGGTGTCCAGCACCTCCTTGATCATCTCCGGATCGAGTGCCGAGGTGGGCTCATCGAACAGCATGATATGGGGATTCATGCACAGGCTGCGGGCAATGGCCACGCGCTGCTGCTGTCCACCGGAGAGTTGCCCCGGATACTTCTTCGCCTGCTCGGGGATCTTTACCTTCTCCAGATACTCCATGGCCGCCGCCTCGGCCTTCTTGCGCGGCATCTTGCGCACCCAGATCGGCGCCAGGCAGCAGTTCTCCAGAACGGTCAGGTGGGGGAACAGATTGAAGTGCTGAAACACCATACCGACCTCCTTGCGCACCCGATCAATATGCTTGACGTCATCAGTCAGTTCGGTGCCGTCCACGATGATCTGTCCCTTCTGGTGCTCTTCCAGACGGTTGATACAGCGGATCAGGGTGGATTTACCGGAACCGGAGGGGCCACAGATAACAATCCGCTCACCCCGTTTTACCGACAGGTTGATGTCCTTCAGGACATGAAACTGGCCATACCATTTATGTACGCCCCGCATCTCGATCGTCACTTCTGCAGATACCGGCGGCGTACGCTGTGGGTTGTCGGTGTCAGCCATATTGTCTCTCCAACGCTCGTTTATTGATCATGATTTCCCGCGATAGCCGGTATCCAGCTTCCTTTCCAACGCCATGCTGTAGCGCGACATGCCGAAACAGAAAATCCAGTAGATACCGGCGGCGAACACATAGCCCTCGATGGAGAAACCCAGCCAGTTCGGATCGGCGAACGCCTGCTGGATAACCCCCAACAGATCGAACAGACCGATAATCAGCACCAGGGTGGTGTCCTTGAACAGGGCAATAAGGGTATTGACAATGCCGGGGATCACCATCTTCAACGCCTGCGGCAGGATGATCAGCCCCATACTCTTCCAATAGCTGAGCCCCAGCGCCTCGGCCGCCTCATACTGTCCCTTGGGTATCGCCGCCAGGCCGCCACGCACCACCTCGGCGATGTAGGCCGACTGAAACAGCGCGATTCCGATCATGGCTCGCAGCAACTTGTCAAAGTTGGTTCCCTCCGGCAAAAACAGCGGCAGCATCACCGACGACATGAACAGCACGGTGATGAGAGGCACGCCGCGCCAGAACTCGATGAACACCACCGAGACCGACTTCACCATGGGCATCGTGGAACGCCGGCCCAGGGCCAGCACGATACCCAGGGGCAGGGCGGCGGCGATACCGACACCGGCCAGGATCAGGGTCAGACTGAGCCCCCCCCATCTGGCCGTCTCCACATGGGGCAGGCCAAAATGCCCGCCGGAGAAGAGTTGGAAGTTGATCACCGGGTAGACGAGCAGAATAAACAGGGCCAGCTTGCCCTTGTGCTGAAACTTCTTGATGAACAGCGGGATGGCCAGCACGATCAGCAGGCCAAAGGCCAGATTGATCCGCCACTGCTGCGACTCGGGATAGAAACCATACATGAACTGATTGAATCGCACCTTGATGAACACCCAGCAGGCGCCCGCGGCCCCGCTGCAGGCTTCCCGTGTGTCACCCACCCAGGTGGCATCGAGAAATACCCAGTTGATCACCGGTGGTACCGTCAGATAGATCAGATAGAGGGCAAACAGGCTCAACACCGTATGCAGCGGCGAGGAGAAGAGATTGCTCCTCAGCCAGCCGAGCACACCGACACTCAAGGTAGGGGGCGGCAGATCTGGAAGGGGGGTATGCACACTCATAAATTACCTCTCCACCAGCTGAATACGCTTGTTATACCAGTTCATGAACAGCGATATGATGAGACTGATCGCCAGATAGACCGCCATGGTCATGGCGATCACTTCCACCGCCTGACCGGTCTGGTTCAGGGTGGTGCCGGCAAACACGGCCACCAGATCAGGATAACCGATCGCGGTGGCCAGCGAGGAGTTCTTGGTCAGGTTCAGGTACTGGCTGGTCAGCTGGGGAATGATCACCCGCAACGCCTGGGGAATAATCACCAGCCGTAGTGTCGGGCCGGGACGCAGGCCCAGTGCACGGGCCGCCTCCGTCTGGCCATGGCTCACCGCCAGGATGCCGGAACGGACCGCCTCGGCGATAAAGGTACCGGTGTAGATACTCAATGCCACCAGCAAGGCCGCCAGTTCGGGAATGATCACCATGCCGCCAGCCATATTGAAACGCTGCAGTACCGGGTAATCCCAGCTCAGCGGCATGCCCAGTATGAAATAGGTCAGCAGCGGCAGGCCGATCACCAGTCCGATAGAGGCATATACCGAATGGAACTGTTGACCCGTTGCCTCCTGCCGTTTGCGGGCCCAGCGGACTACCAGAATGCTGGCCACAATCGCCACCGCCAGCGCAACCACCACCAGCCAGAAGCCCTGTTCAAAGATGGGGCTTGGCATATACAGGCCGCGATTGCTGAGAAACAGCGTATCGTTGAATATCAGGCTCTGCCGGGGACCGGGCAAGGGCCGCAGGACGGCAAAATACCAGAACATGATCTGCAGCAGCAGGGGGATATTTCGAAATACCTCGATATAGACCGTGGCCAGTCGCGAGATGATCCAGTTTCTGGAGAGCCGCGCCACGCCCATGATAAAACCGATAATGGTGGCGAAGAAGATACCCAGTCCCGACACCAGCAGGGTGTTGAGCAATCCGACCAGGAAGGTGCGGCCGTAGGTGTAGGTTTCATCGAAGGGTATCAGGGTCATCAGAATGCCGAAACCGGCTTCGCTGTCAAGGAAGCCAAAACCGGTGCTGATGCCACGCTGCTCCATGTTATGGAGGGTATTCAGAAAGATGGTGTGGGCAAAAAAAACGATACCGGCGACGAGCAGGATCTGGAAAACCAGCGACCGGACTACCGGTCGTCTCCAGAGGGCCGGCTTCGCGGGTTCCTTCAGGATCGGTTGTTCATCCGCCATAAAATGACCTTCAGGGCAGTTAAAGCAAGCAAGCCACAGGGCAGTGATTGAACCGCCCTGTGGCTCCTAAGCGTGCCGGGGCACGATGCTTAACGGATGGGCGGGGCGTACTGCAGACCGCCTTTGCTCCACAGTGCATTCAGGCCGCGCTCGATCTTCAGCGGGCTACCCTGTCCCACATTGCGCTCAAATGCTTCAGCGTAGTTACCGACCTGTTTGATGATATTGGCCGCCCAGTCGTCCGAGACCCCCAGTCCGCTGCCCTTGATCCCTTCCAGACCCAACAGCCGCCGAATATTCGGGTTGGTACTCGACATCATCTGGTCCACGTTGCCGGAATTCACGCCGTGCTCTTCGGCATCAATCATGGCGAACAACGACCAGCGAACCAGGTTGAACCACTCATCATCGCCTTGGGCGACCGACGGACCCAGTGGCTCTTTGGAGATCACCTCGGGGAGTACGAAGGCACCCTCCGGATTGGCCAGCTTGATACGCAGGGCGTAGAGCTGGGACTGATCCGAGGTGAGTACATCACAACGCCCGGAATCGAACGCCTTGGCCGTCTCGTCGGCTGAGTCGAAGGTCACCGGGGTGTACTGCATATTATTGGCGCGGAAATAGTCGGCCAGATTCAGCTCGGTTGTGGTACCGGCCTGGATACAGAAGGAGGCACCATCCAGCTCCCGTGCACTCTTGACACCCAGATTTTTGTTCACCAGAAAGCCCTGGCCATCATAGTAGTTCACACCGGTGAAGTTGAGACCCAGCGAGGTGTCACGGGTCAGGGTCCAGGTGGTGTTGCGGGAGAGCATATCGACCTCGCCGGACTGCAGCGCGGTAAAACGCTCCTTGGCAGTGAGTGGCGTGTATTTAACCTTGCTGGCGTCACCGAACAGAGCCGCAGCCACAGCACGACAGACATCCACATCCAGGCCCGACCAGTTGCCTTTTTCATCGGCGGTGGAGAACCCGGGCAGGCCGGTATTGACACCACACTGCACAAACCCTTTCTTTTTCACCGCATCGAATGTTGCACCGGCAAGGGCGCTGGTTGACATGACCGCGGCCAAAGTGGCAACGGAGGCGATTACATGAACTTTATTCATGGTACGGTTTCCCTTTGTTGAGAGATATTGTTGACATTGGTTTGATCTACTCCGGTACGTGCAGTTGTCCTGCCCTGCCTGCCCCGCACTGATCCTCCTCAGCCGCGCTGGCATCGCACCAACATCCATAATGAGATCAGACGTTTATCCAAAAACGCTAAAGTACTGATGCACAAGATGGTAAAGTCAAATAAACTCTAGACCGCCCGGATACGATCTGCAAGCCTATTCGCAAATTTAAACGGCGTCCGGCTGTGCCTGGACCGCCATCAATGTCTGCAGGGCCGTTGCACAGAGTGTTTCACGTCCCGCCTCAACCGCCAGAATCTCGATCTCGGTCGTGGTCAGCGACCGGCCGGCGCGGACCACACGCCCACGACCAATCAGGCGCTCGCCCCGGCCCGGTGCGACGATATTGGTCTTGTACTCCACCGTGACAATCCACATCCCCTCCGGCAGCAGGCTCCAGCCGGCAAAGCCGCCCGATACATCCGCCAGGGTGGCAATGGCCCCACCATGGAAGAAGCCGTGATTCTGGCTGATATCCGGCCGATAGGGGAGCTGCAACTCACAAAAGCCCGGCTCAATCCGACACAACTCCACACCCAGGGCCGCCAGCATCGCCTGCCCTGCAAACGCCTCGCGCACACGCTCGGCGTAGTGAGGGGTACGCGGTTCGAATATCAGTGAATCACTGTGGCGGCGCTGTCTCATCCGACTCTCTCCTGAATTGCTGGCAAACCTTGATTCACGTTTACGTTAACGCAGAAGGTGTCACCGCTGCACCGCTTCACCGGAGGTGATCCTCCCCAGCCAGGCGCGCACGTCAGCCACCAGCGTCTCGTCCAGACCGTTAAAAAAATGGTCCGCCCCTTCGATCCGGGTTTGCCGATAGTCGCCGTTTTTCGCCTGTCGGGCGGCGGCCGAGCGGGCCGGGACGCTGTTCAGTACCGGATCGATATCCCGGCTGCCGTAGATATCGAGCAGCGGCAACTGCAGTTTTTTCAATGCCCCCAGGGTGCCGCTGTCCGGGGTTGCGGTATCCGCCGACAAGCCGATCGCCACAAACGCCCGCAATGATTCCGCTACTCCCTGTGCCAGATACTCCACCCCCATGCGGGCACCCAGGCTGTGGCCGATCAGCACGATATTGGCCACACCCTGCTGTTGCAGGTATTCAACCGCCGCCGTGATACGCGGAAAAGCCTCGGGAATCATCTCCGCATAGACCCACCCGGAAGCGTCGGGCGCGGCTATGGGCAGCTGAATGGAGATCGTCTTCCAGCCATATTCAGGCAACCGGGAACGCAGCGGTTGGATGACATCGACCCAGTCCGGATGCGCCCCGCGGCCATGTAGAATAATGGCCGCACCCTGGCTGTAATCGGTCTCCTCCGGGGTATAGATGGCAAAAAAGTCTGCCCCTTCCGCCTGCAGAGTGATTGGCTCACCCACCAGCAGGGTCTCCTGGATCTCCGCCGCGATGCGTCCCTCCCGGGCCTGATCCGATGCCCACGGAGGGCCGGCAAACAATAACAAGATGAGCGGTATCCGCTTGATCCACATATTACCTCCGTCAGATGTTCCAATAATCGGTTGTCACGGTGAATGCACCGATGAGGCATTTGCAATAACCCATCGTTCGCTGTCATGTTTTTTTCCCCCATATACGGCGTTAGATGGGTAATCCGGTAAGATAATTTTATGGACACTATAAATAACTCTTCTCAATCAATATCTTACAAAATTTACAGGTGAAAAGTGCCGACGCTTGCGGTAGAGTGCCCCCATTCACTATTTACAGGCCGTAAAGGCCCAGCGGGAGAAGTTGCATGACCGATTACAAAATAGCGCCCTCCATCCTCTCTGCCGACTTCGCCAGACTGGGCGAAGAGGTTGACCACGTCCTGGCCGCTGGCGCTGACATTGTGCATTTTGACGTCATGGATAACCACTATGTCCCCAATCTCACCATCGGACCGCTGGTGTGCGAAGCCCTGCGCAAACACGGTGTAACCGCGGATATCGATGTCCACATGATGGTGAAACCGGTGGACCGCATCATTCCCGACTTCGCCAAGGCGGGCGCCACCTACATCACCTTCCATCCGGAAGCGAGTGAGCACGTGGACCGCTCGCTGCAGCTGATCCGCGACCACGGCTGCAAGTCCGGACTGGTGTTCAATCCGGCCACGCCGCTCAGCCACCTGGACTACGTGCTGGACAAGATCGACATGATCCTGATCATGTCGGTCAACCCCGGCTTCGGCGGACAGAGCTTCATCCCCGGCGCGCTGGACAAGCTGCGCGCCTGCCGCAAACTGATCGACGCGTCCGGCCTGGATATCCGCCTGGAGATCGACGGCGGCGTGAAGGCCGACAATATCCGCGAGATCGCCGCCGCCGGCGCCGATACCTTTGTAGCCGGTTCCGGCATCTTCGGCAACGCCCGCGAGACCGATCCGAACCGCTATGACAGCATCATCGGGCAGATGCGCGAGGAGCTGGCCAGGGCATGAGTGCGGGGCGGGTGAAAAAGCCACGGCTGATCCTGTTCGATCTGGACGGCACCCTGGTGGACAGCGTGCCCGATCTGGCGTTTTGTATCGACGGCATGATGACCCGGATCGGCCGGCCGGCCTGGGGTGAATCCCGGGTCCGGGAGTGGGTCGGCAACGGGGTGGAACGCCTGGTCAAGCGGGCGCTGACCGGGCAACTGGAGGGGGAGCCTGACGCCACTGACTACCAGCAGGCGCTGCCCCTGTTCATGGATCTCTACAGCCGCCACAACGGCCAGCAGTCACGACTCTATCCGGGGGTCAAGGCGGCGCTGAAACGGCTGAAGCAGGCCGGCTACACCCTGGCCTGTGTCACCAACAAGGCGGAACAGTTCACCCTGCCACTGCTGCAGGCACTGGGCATCCATGACTGTTTCAGTCTGATCACCAGTGGCGACAGCCTGGCGCGAAAAAAACCGGACCCGCTGCCGCTGCTGCACAGTGCCGAGCACTTCGGGCTGAGCCCGACCGAGTCGCTGATGGTCGGCGACTCCTCGAACGATGTGAAAGCGGCGCGGGCCGCCGGCTTCGCTATCGTCTGTGTCCCCTATGGCTACAATCACGGCGTCGACATCCGCGCCTCCTCTCCGGACGCGGTGATTGATTCACTGGAACGGCTGGAAGCGGTGTTTACCTAGTGGCAGCGGGGCACGCAGCCTGCTATCCGCCCCCTGCCACGATGACACTGGATAGTTGTGGCGTAATCGATTATCTTAGCCCGACAAATCCGACAGCAATAAGCTCTTCCGCATGCTCCACCACAAGACAGACAAGACAGGAACCCGATGGCGCTGGTGATATCGCGCCCGCCTATTCCTGTCTTTTAAGTTTTGCTTGCGTGGAGAAGCAGATGACTCCTGAACAATTTGAACAGCTGGCCGACCAGGGCCATAACCGCATCCCGCTCATGTGCGAGGTGCTGGCCGACCTGGACACCCCGTTAAGCGTCTACCTGAAACTGGCCGATGCGCCCAACTCCTATCTGCTGGAGTCGGTGCAGGGCGGCGAAAAGTGGGGGCGCTACTCCATCATCGGGCTCCCCTGCCGCACCCTGCTGCGGGTAACCGGGCACCGTGTCACCATCGAGACCGACGGCGTGGTGGTGGAGTCCCATGAAGCGGAAGACCCGCTCGCTTTCATCGAGTCGTTCCAGCAGCGCTACCGCGTGGCCAGCCATTCCGATCTGCCCCGTTTCACCGGCGGCCTGGTGGGTTACTTCGGCTACGACACCATTCGCTACATCGAACCGCGCCTGGCCCACTGCCCCAATCCGGACAGCATAGGCACTCCCGATATTCTGCTGCTGGTCTCCGACGAGGTGGTGGTGTTCGACAATCTGCGCGGCCGGCTCTATGTGATTGTGCATGTGGACCCGACCCGTGGCGGCACCTTTGAATCCGGCCGCAAACGGCTGCGCACGGTGGTCGGACAGATGCGCGAGTGCCTGCCGGAGCAGCCCGCACGACAGCGCCACCAGATCAACGAAGATGATTTCATCTCCGGATTTACCGAACAGGCGTTCAAGCAGGCGGTGGAGCGGATCAAGGCGTACATCCTGGACGGCGACTGCATGCAGACGGTGATCTCCCAGCGCCTCTCCATCCCCTACCACGCCCAGCCGCTGGACCTCTACTGGGCGCTGCGCGGGCTCAATCCGAGTCCCTACATGTACTTCTACAACCTGGGCGATTTCCATATCGTCGGCTCCTCGCCGGAGATTCTGACCCGGCTGGAAGATGGCGAAGTGACCGTGCGACCGATCGCCGGCACCCGGCCCCGTGGCCGCAGCGACGCCGAGGATCTGGCCCTGGAACAGGAGCTGCTGGCCGACCCGAAGGAGCTGGCGGAACACCTGATGCTGATCGACCTGGGCAGGAATGATGCCGGGCAGGTGGCGAAAACCGGCAGTGTCAAACTGACCGACAGGATGATCGTGGAGCGCTACTCCCACGTCATGCACATCGTCTCCAATGTAACCGGTCAGCTGAAGGAGGGGATGAACGCCATCGATGTCTTGCGCGCCACCTTCCCGGCCGGCACCGTCAGCGGGGCACCCAAGATCCGCGCCATGGAGATCATTGACGAACTGGAACCGGTCAAGCGCGGCATCTACTCCGGCGCCGTCGGCTACCTCTCCTGGAACGGCAACATGGATACCGCCATCGCCATCCGCACCGCCGTGATCAAGGAGAGAAAACTGCATATCCAGGCCGGCGCCGGGGTAGTGGCGGACTCCCGGCCGCAAGCCGAGTGGGACGAGACCATGAACAAGGGACGGGCGGTATTTCGCGCCGTGGCGCTGGCCGAGGCCGGCCTGGAAAACAACAGCTGCGGGGAGGCATAGCCGTGTTATTGATGATCGAAAAGCCGCATTGCAATCCGGCGTAGTCCATAACTGACCGATACACGCACGTAATCCTTGTAAATACCATAACTTAGCATCCAACAATAACCAGCATCGTCCGTTGCCATCCGCGTAAAATGCGGGTATCTTTGCGGGTATCGCACCCTTGATACCCGCATCTATGCCGCTTACAGACTCAAAAATCCGCAACACCAAGCCCGATACCAAAGCGGTTAAGCTGACCGATGGCGGCGGGCTGTACCTGGAAGTCCGACCGACCGGTGCGAAGCTGTGGCGATACCGCTACCGCATCGACGGCAAGGAAAACGTATTTGCGGCTGGCGAGTATGCACAAGCCCCAAGCGGAGAAACCCAAGGGCAAGCAGCGGCGAGGCGCGAGGCCGGACGGCTGACGCTTGCCGAGGCGCGAACAGGGCGCGAAGAGTGGCGCGGACTGGTCAAGCAAGGCATTCATCCAGCACATCATCGGAAAGCCGAACGGCTATCGAATCGGGCCGCTAACGCCAATACCTTCGAGGGGGTGGCGCGGGAGTGGATAGCCAAGAAAAAACCGAACTGGACTCCTTACTATCTGGGCCAAGTGGAACGGGGCCTAACGGCTGACGTTTTCCCATATATCGGGAGCCTGCCTATTCGCAATGTGACGGCGGCACACCTACTTGAAATTGTGCATCGGGTGGAAGGGCGCGGCGCGGCGTCTGTGGCCCTGCTGCTGCGTCAATGGTCATCAGCAACCTTTCGATATGCGGTAGCAACCCTGCGGGCCGATACCGACCCGGCATCAGCTTTGAAGGGGGCGATCCAGCGACCCAAGGTAAAACATCACAAGCCCCTGAGCCGCGACCAGATAGCAGTCTTCGTGAAAGAGCTTGATTCGTATGGCGGGTATCGGACGACAGTTATCGCTCTTCGCCTGATGCTGCTGACCTTCGTTCGCACTGTGGAGCTGAGGGCGGCGGACTGGTCGGAAATGGACCTTGACCGAGCAGAATGGCGCATCCCTGCCGAGCGTATGAAAATGCGGGAGCCTCACCTTGTCCCCCTGTCCCAGCAGGCACTTGTACTGCTACGGGAGCTACACACCTTCACCGGCGGGCGGGATTACCTATTCCCGAACTACCGCAACCCCAGAACCTGCATGACCGCCACAACGCTAAATCGGGCACTGGAGCGTATGGGCTTCAACGGCAAGAACAGTATCGGGTTTTCTGCGCATGGCTTCCGGGCAACGGCATCCACCATCCTGAATGAATTGGGTTTTCGGCCTGACGTTATCGAGCGACAGCTTGCCCATGCCGAGCGCAACAAGGCGAGGGCCAGCTACAACCAGGGCGAATATCTGGAAGAGCGGCGATCGATGATGCAGCAATGGGCCGACCTGATAGACACCATGGCTGACGACGAAAACAAAGTGACACCAATCAACCGGGCGAAAGCATAAGCGTTTGTCGTATCTAGTCCGACGGGGCGAAAACCGGGCACCTTACCCGGCTGATACGGCATCTATTTTAAGGGGCGTATAAGGAACGCTGTATGAGCGATGATCGAAAACCATATTGGAGGCACCCACATGCTGCGCTCCTAGAGGCGGCTGCCTTGGCCGCTTCCTTGGACGGTGAACCAGATTGGAGTATATGGACCTTGATCCCGAAGGCGACGCTCCACGAGGCGGTTGCCTTGTCCTGTAACATTGATCCGGACAGAGTCGAATTTACCACCGTCGGTGACTGTGAATCGCAGCCGTTGAAATATAAGAGTCGAATGAAAATTGCGCTTGCCCATGTTGGCAAAGGCGGATCATTGAAAAGCGAAGGCATGTTTAGCCATACAGACCAAATCGTTAAGCTAAATGATTTTGCTGAATGGGCTGACCGGATTGGTTTTAGTCTGCCGGATGAATTCCCGCGACAACCCCTAGAGCAGTTGCCGATTCAAACAAAAAGTTGGCCTTGGGGCGAACATGAAACAGAATTATTAAAGCACCTTGCCGCTGCCGCTGATAGGTTTTGGAGATTATACGACCCGACCGACAACACTACCGCACCGACTAATGAACAAGTCAGCACTTGGCTGCAAAAAGAAAAAGGTGTTGCAAAAAGAAGAGCGGAAGTAATGGCGAGTATTCTTCGTCCTGATGGGCTACCGACTGGGCCAAGAAAATAAGCAATCCCCCGCGCCCATTTTAAGCCCGCATTTATAGGCTATTGAGCCGTTTATCGAGTTATCCGCGCCCATGTCGGCGCGACCGACTGCGGCTATTTTTTCTATTTGTCACCCCTGATTATTCATCCGAACCTTATCAAACGAGGATGGATGAAAATGCACCAACTACCTGAAACAGGCTTTGTTAGATTGCCTCAAATCATCGGCGATCCTAAAGCGGAACCTCCTATTCCGGCAATCATTCCCGTTAAAAAATCCTGCTGGTGGGATGGCGTCAAATCTGGGCGATTCCCCCAACCCGTGAAGATCGGCAACGGTCGCGGCACATTCTGGCGCGTGGAGGATATCCGCGCCCTGATTAAATCGGTCTAGGGGGCGCCATGAGACAAGAAAAAGCCCCAATGAAGGGGCGCGGAGATTGTATAGCTGACACTCGCAATTCTACCGCAACCCGGAAGCATCAATCCAGAGTCATGCAGCGGATGGCCCTGCTGCGCTGGCTGCAAGAGCACAAGCGAATCACGACGCTCCAGGCCCGTAATGAGCTGGGTATCATGCACCCGGCAGCACGGATTCAGGAGCTGAAGAAGGTTGGTCACAACATCAGCACCTATCGACAGTGGGCCGCTGACGCCACCGGGAAGCGGCACTGGCA